>Ga0207671_10006024_pt1 | contig 10956 bp, 6 predicted proteins | sample KBSC24metaG_FD_184352 | JGI IMG/M metagenome (GOLD analysis project Ga0207671, IMG submission 184352) | Corn rhizosphere microbial communities from Kellogg Biological Station, Michigan, USA - KBS C2-4 metaG (SPAdes) (version 2) | ecosystem: Host-associated > Plants > Roots > Rhizosphere > Soil... | reverse complement strand
AGGAGGCTAAGACTGATGAGGCAATAAGTCTTCTCCGCAGTGCTGACAACGCAGCAGCAAGTGAACCAGAAATTGCTTACCTCCTCGGCGTGGCATACCACCTGAAAGGAGATAACGTTCGAGCGGTAGAACAATTGTCTGCTGCAGTCAAGCGGATTCCCCAGAAGGACGCGAAATATCGGAACGCCATCCAGATACTGGGCCTCTCTCACTATGTCCTGGGACATCCGGTAGATGCGATCCCTTATCTCGAAGAGACCAGCCAATTTCTTCCGGACAGTGCCGAAGTAGCTTACGCGTTGGGCAGTTGTTACATTCAAACGCGTAATCGTGACAAGTCGCGTGAGGTTTTCGCGCGAATGTTCAAAGTGCCTGGCTCGTCAGCTTCTGCATATTTGATCAATGCGCAGATGATGATGCGTCAACAGTTCGAAGTATTGGCCGAGCAGGAACTGCAGAAGGCATTGGCGCTCGATCCAAAGCTGCCGCAAATCAATTTTCTTCTTGCCGAGATAGCGATCTATCACGCGCAGATTGATCGCGGCATCGCTCTTCTGCAAAAGGAGATTGAGATCAACCCCACCTTTGCCATGGCTTTTTACTGGCTCGGAGAGGCGTATACCAGAAAGCTTTCATGGGACGAGGCTATCGGCCCTTTGCAAAAATCGATTTGGCTAAACCCGTATTTCAGCGGTCCCTACATCGTGCTGGGCAAGGTTTACCTGAAAAAGGCAGACCTGCAAAACGCAGAGGGTATGTTGAGGCGAGCGACGCAAATGGATCCAAACAACTTTTCTGCGCATCACCTACTCGCACAGGTACTCCAACGCGCGAATCGGATGGAAGAAGCGAAAAGAGAGTTCGAAACCGCGGAGAAGCTGCGGGCAGCCGGCGACAAACAGCCATGACACGTTCATTGATCGTTTTGTGCAGCCTGTGTGTTCTCTGTGTCTCTGTGGTCGCTGTACCGGACACTGACTTTCCAGTCAGTTTCACGAATGTTGCCAGTGAAGTGGGTTTATCAGAGCCGACCATTTATGGCGACGTCGATAAAAAGCGCTTCATCATAGAAACGAACGGCTGCGGTGTTGCATTTGTCGATTATGACAACGATGGCTGGGTAGATCTTTTCACGCTGAGTGGAACGAGGCTCACCGGGATTCCTGCGGGCCGAGAGCCTACGAACAGGTTGTATCGAAACAAAGGGAACGGCACCTTTGTTGACATGACTGATAAAGCAGGCTTGCGACATAGCGGCTGGGCCTCGTCAGTATGCGTTGGTGATTACGACAACGACAATAACGAAGACCTTTTCATCACTTATTGGGGCAAGAACGTTCTTTACAAAAACAACGGCAACGGGACTTTCAGCGACGTCACGCAAAAGGCCGGGTTATCAGCCGGCGCTACGCGCTGGGGCTCAGGCTGCACCTTCATCGACTACGATCGCGACGGGAAACTCGATCTATTTGTAGCTAACTATTTGAAATTCGACATCGCCAACACTCCCGAGCCGGGCAAGGGAGCGAATTGCACCTGGAAAGGCATACCCGTCAACTGTGGTCCAAAAGGACTCCCTACCGATACAAACCTGCTCTACCACAACAATGGTAATGGAACTTTTACGGACGTCTCAGAATCTTCCGGTATCGCGAAGATCCAGGGCCGTTATTCGATGACCGCCACCACTTTGGATTTCGATCGCGATGGTTGGACAGATATCTATGTAGCCTGTGACTCGAGTGCGAGCACACTGTACCGCAACAACCACGACGGCACATTTACGGATGTGGCCGTGGAAGCTGGCTGCGCCTACAGCGAGGATGGGCAGGCTCAGGCTGGTATGGGCGTGGCTACTGGCGACTACAATGGCGACGGCCTCATCGACATTTTCAAAACTCACTTCTCTGACGACTTACCGGCGCTCTACAAGAACAGCGGTCGTGGTTTCTTTGAAGACGCGTCGAGAGCAGCAGGCTTTGACATCACTCGATACGTTGAGTGGGGAGCAGGCTTGGTCGATTTTGATAATGACGGTTGGCGTGATGTGCTAATCGTCACGGGAAGTGTGTATCCGGAAGTCGAGAAGATCTTTAAAGAGTATCCTCACCGCGGCCCGCGTCTGGTTTATCAAAATCTTCGTAACGGGCGCTTCCGTGATGTAACGACACTTATGGGTCCCGCGATCCAGTCACCGAGATCGAGCCGCGGTAGCGCCTTTGGAGATTTCGACAACGATGGGGACGTCGATGTTCTGGTGATGAACATGAATGAAGCGCCACTGTTGTTGCGGAACGAGTACTTCAACAAGAGTACTCGCGGACCCAATAACTGGCTGATGTTGAATCTAATTGGGACTAAGTCAAACCGCAGCGCTATCGGCGCTCGCGTTACGGTGAGGACGGGTGCACAACTCCAGTTCCAGGAAGTCACCAGTCAATCAAGCTACTACTCGCACAACGATCATCGTCTGCATTTCGGATTAGGCCAGAATAAACAAGCTGACTCGATTGAAATCCTCTGGCCGAGCGGCGACCGTGAGGTTCTGAATGACGTCCCCGCAAATAAAATTATGACCATTAAAGAAGCGCCACAAAAAGGCACAAAAAGATAACCACAAAAAGCACCGATGTTCCCAGGCAAATTTTGTGTTCCCTTTTGTGCTTCTTTGTGGCTGGCTTTAGGGAAGCGGTTTAATCCGCGGGTCTAGCTCTCGGGCTTTCTGCTCTGCGGTACGCGCGGCGGCCGTCTGACCTTTCTTCTGAAGCGCCGTGGCCAGGTTGTAGAAGGCTTGTGCATTTGTCGGGTCAAGCTGCACCGCTCGCTGAAGTGTTTCAATAGCCTCGTCGAGCTTGCCTTCCTTGAGTTTGGCGATTCCCGTGTTCGTTGCAAACATTGCTGCCTGTTGGTTCGCCTTGATTTTATTAAGACGAGCCGCTTCCTGAAACTCTACTCGAGCAGACTCGATGTCTCCCTTTTGTCGCAGAGCATTACCGAGTGCGTTATGTATCTCGGGAGCATTAGGCGCGTGGACGAGAGCCTGGCGAAGGGCCGCTATGGCCCCGGCGAAATTGCCCTGCTGTTGCATGACTGTACCCAGGGCAAAGTGCGCTTCCGCGTAATCCGGCTTTACCTCTATCGCTTTTTTTAAAGCAGCGGCTGCGTCTTCAAGTCTCGATTGCTGCGTTAATATTATGCCGAGGATGTAATGTGCCTCATGTAACCGTGGCTGTAGATCAATAGCCTTCCGCAGCTCAACCTCGGCATCTGCGAGTTCATCCTTTTGCTTGAGGGCCAATCCCAGATTGTAGTGCGCCTCTGCACTCTCGGGAGCCTGAACAATAATCCGCCGGTATTGATCAACCGCGGCAGCATAATCACCTTTCTGAATGAGTACCATCCCGATGTTAAGCTGGGCCACCATATTGCTGGAATCTAATTTAAGCGCTTCGTTGAAGGCGGCAATCGCACCATCAGGATCACGTTTTTGCATCAACGCCAGACCAAGATCGTTGTAAGCGCGAAGCATATCAGGCTGAAGCTTGATAGCGGCTCGGAAGGCGTCAATTGCTTCATCCAGTTCGTTGTCTTGTTTCAAGCTCAACAAAGACAATCCAAGGTAATAGTGAGCATTGGCATGCTTCGGCATCAATCGTACGGCGGCTCTCAGCGGTGCAATGGCGCCATCGATATCCTTGGAGAACCAGCGAGCGGCCCCGAGATAGTAATGAGCCTCTCCCAGCTCGGGATTCAGACTAATCGCCTTTTGCAGCTCCACGATGGCGTCGGTCAACTGTCCTTTAACACCAAGCGCGTAACCTAGAGACGCGTGCGCTTGCGCGTCTTTCGGCGCCAAGGAGATCGCTTTTTTAAAAGACTCAATAGCACCATCCAAATCGGACTTGGCCAGGAGTTGCAGACCCTCTTCGTAATGCTGCTGTGCCTGGCGTGGCGAAGTACGTTGCTGGCTGTTTACGGTGACCGAGAAAAGCAGAACAAAAGCGAGCCACAGATGGCCGCCGATTTTATATGGATTATTTTTTATCCGCATACATCCGTGTAATCTGTGCGCCCTGCCCTTCTTTCACAACGACGAGTTGATTAGCAGCCACGTTTCGAATCGTCTCCACTTTACCACTGGGCCAGTTGATCTCGAGGCTGTCGACTCGCTGACTTTTTCCTAATCCGAAATGGATTCGGAGATCGTTCTGCGAGTAATAGCTACCGCCGCTGCGCACCTCGTCGATCTGACTGCCGTTCTCAGTGACGCACCTGATCCTCGCTCCGATGCCATCTCGATTGGACTTTACGCCGACGAGCTTGATCTTTATCCAGTTGTTTTGATTCAGCGAGTCAGCGCGAAGTAGCTCGGGAGGGCCGTTGACTGAATTGATCAGAATGTCGACATCGCCATCGTTATCGTAGTCGCCAAACGCGGCGCCGCGAGAAGCGTTGGGACTATACACAGCCTCGCCTGCTTTTTGAGAGACATCGGCGAAGCTACCGTTTTGCAGATTGCGGTAAAGCACTTTTGGTTGCGAATAACCCGCTTCAGTGGTCAGTTTTTCCACTTCCGGATAAACATGGCCGTTCACCAGAAAGATATCGGCCCATCCGTCATTATCTACATCGATGAACCCACAACCCCAGCCAAGCCAACGCGTATTGAGTCCCATTCCCGCGGGAAAGGTAACGTCATCAAATGTCCCCTTCCCCGTATTTCGATAGAGAGAAGAAGTATCACCGGAGAAGTTAGTCTTGAAGATATCCAGCCACCCGTCATGGTTGTAGTCCGCGGCTGTTACGCCCATCCCAGCCTGTGGCTTGCCGTCGATACTCAAGGCGCAACCTGCCTCGATGCCAATATCCGTGAAAGTTCCATTCTTGTTGTTGTGGTACAACGCTGCCGGAGCCGAATCGTTGGCTACGTAGATATCCGTCCAGCCATCATTGTCAAAATCGACGGTCAATACGCCTAGACCGTAAGTTCCGTTGGCCTTGGTAATCCCCGATTTTTCCGAAGAATCCGAAAACGTTCCATTCCCATTGTTGTGATATAGAGTATTTGTTCCACCGGTCAATCCCGGTGGTCCGCACGCTACCATGATGCCCTTGTATTGGCACGGCCCGGTTTCAGGTAAAGGCGCGGTCTTAAGATCGAGATCAATGTAGCTGGCCACAAAGAGATCTAATAAGCCATCCCTGTCATAGTCGAGAAAGGCGCATCCTGAACCCCACCTCGTACGGTTGTTGGCAACGCCCGCCTTCTCGGCGAGTTCCGTGAACGTGCCGTTTCGATTGTTGTGATAGAGCGCATTCTTGCCGTAGCTGCTTACAAAAAGATCTTCGTAGCCATCGTTGTCATAATCTCCGCTGCATACACTTTGTCCCCAGCCAGTGCGGACGAGTCCCGCTTTCTCAGTGACGTCAGTAAACTTCCCGTTGCCGGTGTTGTGGAAGAGGCGGTTGGTGGAATTGAGATTCGGCGGCAAGCCGTCAAGGCGAGTGCCATTAACGAGAAAAATGTCCTGCCAGCCGTCATTGTCATAATCTATGAAGGCGGCCCCGCTTCCGGTTGTTTCCAACAGGTAACGATTTCGATGTTCGTCACCATAGATCATTCTTATGTTCAGACCGGCTTGCTGCGCCACATTTACAAACCTGACCCCTACGCCGTCATCCGTTCTGGTTTGGCCGGACATAGTGCTGCCGGTGACCAACATGCAAAGAACAATTGACCAGATCAAATGCGATCGGGAACCCATGTTTAAGCTTATAATCACGGGTCCCGAGCGCGTCAAGCAGAAGGCAATACTCTGCGGCCCTCTGCGTATCTCTGCGTTCTCTGCGTTAAGGTTATCTTCAACGCAGAGGCCGCAGAGATACGCAGAGGGCCGCAGAGAACACTTGGAGAGGCACAATAATGGCTCGCAGCAGCGAAAAACTATTGCTCTACTTGATTGTTATTTTCCTGGGCGTCACCACTACAAATGCGCAGGATGGAATGGACAAGTCGCTCTTAAGAAAATTCGATCTTAAGGAAAGCGGGCTCTCACTGGAGCGCCGTACGCAAGCAGGAACGTTCTTCGACGTCGTCGGCCATAAGTCGATCGCGTTGGGATATGAAAACCGAGCGCTCGAGGCCTGGGTTTATCCCCTCAAGATCCTCGATAACTTCGAGTGCAACTTCAAAATTGAAGGTTATCCACTCCCCTTTCGTGGACCAGATATCGCGGTTCTGATCAACGCCCGCCCCGAAGCCACAGTACTTACCTACTCACATGCGGCTTTCACTGTAAGACAGATTATTTTCGCGCCGGTTGATGAGCCTGCCATCATCATGCTGCTCGACGTGCAATCCGTGCTGCCGATGACAGTCACCTTCTCATTCCGGCCGCGCCTGAAACTAGCCTGGCCTGCCGGCTTGCAAACAGGTGATTTAGGCTTTGACGAGAAGCTGCATGCCTACTTCATCACCGAGGAATCAAAGCGGTTCGTGGGCGTGATTGGGTCGCCGGCAGCGCGTGACGTTTCTGTCATGCCTTACCAGGAAGAGCCTCGTGACGTGCCCGTGCAATTTTCGGTCGAAGCCTCTGCTGAAATACTCAAATCTCACTTCATTCCGATTGTTATCACCGGAGGCGTTGAAGGGAAAGATAAAGCGAAAGCTACTTACCAACACTTACTGACTTCCATTCCGGCGCTCTATGAAAAAAATGTCGCTTACTACCAGCGTTTACTAAACGAAACGACCAGCGTTGAGACGCCTGACGAACGTCTCAACAAAGCATTTCAGTGGGCCAAGGTTGGAACCGATAAGGGCGTCGCGACCAATCCGTTTCTGGGTACAGGACTGGTAGCCGGCTATCGCACTTCAGGTGAGAGTGAAAGGCCAGGCTTTGCCTGGTTTTTTGGGCGGGATTCTCTCTGGACCTCGCTGGCCATAAACTCGTACGGCGATTTTGCAACCACGAGAACCGCGCTGGAATTTCTGAAGAAATTTCAGAGAGCCGATGGCAAGATCCCGCACGAGATCTCTCAGAGTGCATCGCTCATCCCGTGGTTTACCGGCTACGACTATCCATGGAATAGCGCCGACGCAACAGTGCTCTATGTAATTGCTCACTGCGATTACTTCCAAAACAGCGGAGACGCGGATTTTCTGCGAAGAAATTGGGAGTCAATAGTCAAAGCCTATCGCTTCTCCGCCGCAACCGACACCGACCGCAATCGATTGATCGAAAATTCGACGAAAACAAGATTTGGTCACGGCTGGGTTGAGGGCGGCGGGCTGTATCCGCCACACGAAGAGATTTATATGCAGGGTCTCTGGATCGAAGCCTCACGCAATGTTGCTGAGATGGCAAGGATCATGGGTGATAACAAACTTGCGGAAACGGCGCTCACCAACGCGGAGCAAACGCGCGCCGCGATGGAACAAATCTATTGGCTCGACAAAAAAGGCTTTTACGCTTTCGCCACGATGCGTCCACCCGACGACCCGCCTAAAGCAGATCCTGGTCCGAACCGCGCGCGCCGCCAGGCGAGGATGGAAGAACTCGCCAGGGCCGGCATCGTCGACGAGGATACCGTGTTGACTGCTGTGCCCCTTTGGTGGCGGACGATGAGAGAAGATCGCGCGCAGTCGCAGTTGGACCATCTGGGTAGCGGGTTTATGGCGACCGATTGGGGAACAAGGATCATTTCAAATCAGAGCAGACTGTATGATCCATTGTCCTATCACAACGGTTCGATATGGCCTCTTTTCACCGGGTGGGCCAGCATGGGCGCTTACGCTTATGGCCGGTCGCACGTTGGCTACCAGGCGCTGATGGCTAATGCCCTGCTCACTTACACTTCGGCTCTGGGTTACGTAACCGAATTGCTGTCGGGTGATTTCAATCAGCCCTTTGGTCGTTCGTCGCACCATCAGGTTTGGTCTGAAGCGATGGTTGTCACGCCAGTTGTGCGCGGTCTCCTGGGAATTGAGGTCAGCGCTGGTGGTAAGAAGCTTCGGTTTGCTCCACAGTTACCGGCCAACTGGGATCATGTAGAAGCGCGCCAGGTTGCTGTGGGGAAAGCTAAGTATGATCTCACTCTGCAACGGTTTGCCGGTCGACTGAAAATCAACATCACTCGTGCTGGTGCTTCTGAACCATTGGATATTACGCTTGCGCCTTCGTTTCCGCTTGACGCTCGTGTTCGCGCAGTGGAGATCGAGGGCCGTAATATCGAGTTTAAAACCTCGCGAGTTGGTGATCGACAGCACGCATTAGTGAATTTTGAAATGCGCGAACAGAGTGTCGAAGTAGCCTTTACTTATGATGAGGGCAGCGACGTCTATGTAAAATCCGAGATTCCCGAACCCGGCGGAGAGAGTCAGGGTTTGAGAGTGCTACGCTCGACCGCGCAGGACAACGGCTTGCGACTCGTGCTTGAAGGCCGAGGCGGGCGTACTTACAAATTATTTGTCCGTAGTCCACATCAATTGGGTGAGGCGATGGGTGTGAAGGTCGGAAGAAGCGATGGCCCCGATCAGCAATTGACGATCGAATTCAAAGGTTCCCCCGAGAGCTATTCAAGGCTGGATGTTACAGTGCCGTTAATACGGAGGTGACTTCTGTGTTTCTTTGTGCCTCTGTGTACACAAAAGGCACAGAGAACAGGGGAGAAGGTTTCACAAAATGGCGAAATACTATTTCTTACTCATAACAATCGTTCTACTGGCGTCCGCGACATTCCTTGGTGCACCGCAAAAGGCATCGCCGGATCAGCTTCAAGCGCTGCAAAGATATATCAAACAGAGTTGGCAGACGCTGCAGCGCTCTAACGCTCAGCTTGCACAAGCCGCTCCAGATCCAAAATTCAAGCCAATGGCTGATGGTCGTTGGCCTGTCTACGTTTCTCAACGCGAAAACATCAAGCAGATCGAACAATCCTTACGGTCACAGATGCCGGCAGAAGAGTTCGCGAAGATCGAGCTGCGACAATTGCCGGACGATACGAGTGAGATTCGAGAGCACGGGCTGTTGTACTTACCTTATCCGTATGTCGTACCTGGTGGGCGGTTCAACGAGATGTACGGTTGGGACAGTTATTTTACTCAGGTGGGACTTGTGCGAGATGGTGAGATGGTGTTGGCAAAAAACATGGTCGACAACTTTCTTTACCAGATCGAGCATTATGGACGAATACTAAATGCCAACCGAACTTACTACTTGTCGCGTTCCCAACCTCCATTTCTGACGCAGATGATCCTTAACGTCTACCGCAAGCAGCCCGATAAAGCATGGCTGCAATCAACGATTCCCGCCATCGAAAAATACTATCGCTTCTGGACTGAAGAGCCACATCTCACGAAAGACACCGGACTTTCTCGTTACTTCGATCTGGGGAATGGTCCAGCGCCCGAGGTTTTATCGGGTGAACGTGATGCGGAAGGAAGGGATCACTACGATCTGGTTAAGGACTATTACCGCAAACATGACGTAAAAGATTATGAGTTGGGCCAGTATTACGACAAAGAGAAGGACCAGTTAACTGATCTCTTCTACAAGGGCGATCGTTCAATGCGTGAATCGGGGTTCGATCCGTCTAACCGCTTTGGCCCATTCAACATCGACATTATTCATTACGATCCGGTTTGCTTAAACTCATTGCTATATCTGATGGAAACGGATACTGCCGAGATATTAAGACTACTAGGCAATGCTCGCGCGGCTCAGGTCTGGATCGATCGCGCTCAGCAACGACGGCAAACAGTCAATCGATTGATGTGGGATGAGAAGGATGGTCTTTACTACGACTATAGTTTTACTGAAAAAAGGCTGCGACGATATCCCTTTATCACGACCTTCTATCCGCTCTGGGTGGGCCTCGCCGATAAGCGCCAGGCAGCCCGCGTTGTCGAGAACCTGCATCTATTTGAGAGACCCGGCGGGCTGCTGACAAGTACTGTTGTGAGTGGTAGTCAATGGGATGCTCCTTTTGGCTGGGCGCCGACGGAAATGATCGCGATAGAGGGTTTGCGTCGTTACGGTTATAACCGAGAGGCTGATCGCATCAGTGCAAACTTTCTTTCTCTGATACTCAAAGAGTTTATTCAACACAACACGATCGTGGAGAAATACGATGTCGAGCGACGAGAATCGGAGGTCAGTGCGGGGCTGAAGTTTGGATACAAATCCAACGAGATCGGTTTCGGATGGACCAATGCGGCTTTTTTACAACTCTATGCGCCGCTGCCTGAAAGGGAGAAACAGAATGTTCTTAATTTAGATGGACTGCCCGTACCTCGACTTCAAAGGGAGGCTAAGAGATGAGAATCTCGATCTTTTTGAGTTATCCAAAGCCGTGCTTTGGGAAGCAGAAGGAATTTATCACGCGGATGGTTGATTATCTAAAACTGCGAGGATTCGAGCCGCGAACTCTTGGTGTGACTGACTATGATTTGGATGCACCTTTGAAAGGTATACGCCGTCTCATGATGGAATCTAATGGATTAATTACCGTCGCTTTCCGCCGGACATATATAGAAAACGGCACGGCACGCTATCGCACGGACATTGATAAGCTAGGCGAAGTTCCGATCAATGGAAAGTGGCTGACCACTCCTTGGGCTCACATAGAACCGGCTATGGCATATCAACTTGGATTACCTGTATTGATTTTCAGGGAGAAAGATGTGTTGGATGACGGCATTCTCGAGAGAGGAGTTGTCGGGCTGTACATGCCTGAATTTGATCTGGACAAATCGGATGAGGACTACTTTTCATCTGCTGAATGGAACGGCATCATCGGCAAGTGGGAAGGTTATATAAGAGCTGTTGTAGATAGAAAAGGCAATCCTCCTCAGCTTTATTGAATACCGACCGGCTTTCCAGCCTGAAGGAGGTCTGTCCATGGGGTTAGGCCTGTGCGATACGAACCCTCCTAAGGAACTACCGCATCGAGAGT
>Ga0207671_10006020_pt1 | contig 10958 bp, 11 predicted proteins | sample KBSC24metaG_FD_184352 | JGI IMG/M metagenome (GOLD analysis project Ga0207671, IMG submission 184352) | Corn rhizosphere microbial communities from Kellogg Biological Station, Michigan, USA - KBS C2-4 metaG (SPAdes) (version 2) | ecosystem: Host-associated > Plants > Roots > Rhizosphere > Soil... | reverse complement strand
GTGCACGGCGCGTACGTAAAGTCTTTGGCGGCGGCATGCGTCAGGCGGGGTTTATGGCGGCAGCCGGCATCTATGCGCTGGAGCACCATGTGGAACGGCTGCAGCAGGATCATATTCATGCGCGCGGGATCGCGGAGGCGCTCGGGAAAAAGGATTTTGTGCGGGGCATCATGCCCGTGGAAACGAATATAATAATTTTCGAGACGGAGGAGGACGTCTGTACAAAGGCGTTGACGCAACAATTGAAAGAGATGGGTGTTCTAGCTATTGCCATTTCTTCAAACCAGATACGTTTTGTCCTGCATCTGGACATTACTGCTGAAATGGTCGAAGAAGTTGTCGATATTATCGGTAAGTGGTCTAAGTGACCGGCTTTCTTTATCTTTATTTAATAGAACCCGGTGTTCAAATTAAAAAAACAAAATTTTATGTTCCCGAAAGTAACTCCCAAAGAAACAAAAGCCTGGCAGCAATTACAAGAACATTACAACACCGAGATAAAGGGGACCCATATGCGTTCCCTTTTTGCAGCTGATGCGCAGCGGTTTTCGAAGTATTCGCTACAATTGGATGATATTCTTTTTGACTACTCGAAAAACCTTGTTACGGACAAGACCCTGGGCTTTTTGCGGCAGCTGGCCGAAGAAAGTAAGGTGAAGGAAGCCATCGAAGCGATGTTCAGCGGCGAAAAGATCAACCAGACCGAAGACCGTTCGGTCCTGCATACGGCTCTGCGCAATCTGTCGGGTACTCCTGTGCTCAGTGACGGGAAGGATGTCATGCCGGATGTATTGCGGGTGCTGGCCCAGATGAAGGCTTTTTGTGCGAGGGTACACAGCGGAGAGTGGAAGGGGTACACCGGAAAAAAGATAAAATATATCGTTAATATAGGTATTGGAGGAAGCGATCTTGGTCCGGTGATGGTGACAGAAGCGCTCCGTCCTTACTGGGTGGCGGGCATCCAGGCTTATTTCGTCAGCAATGTGGACGGTACGCATATCGTCGAGACCTTGAAAAAAGTGACTCCGGAAGAAACGCTGTTCCTCGTCGCCTCCAAGACCTTTACTACACAGGAGACGATGACCAATGCTCATACGGCGCGCAACTGGTTCCTGGCCGCAGCAAAGGATGAGGCGCAGGTAGCCAAACATTTTGTTGCCCTTTCCACCAATGAAAAAGAGGTGGTCAAGTTTGGCATCGACAAGGCGAATATGTTCGAATTCTGGGATTGGGTCGGCGGCCGATATTCTTTATGGAGCGCTATTGGTCTTTCCATTGCGTTGACGGTGGGGTATGATAATTTCGAATTGTTGTTAAAAGGCGCTCATCAGACGGACGTGCATTTCCGGACCGCGTCTTTTGAAAAAAACATACCGGTGACCATGGCGTTGATCGGGTTGTGGTACACCAATTTTTTTGGCTCCCAGACGGAAGCGATCCTGCCATATGATCAGTACATGCATCGGTTTGCCGCGTATTTTCAGCAGGGCAATATGGAAAGCAATGGTAAGAGCGTCGATCGCAACGGCAATCCTGTCGGGTGGTCTACAGGTCCGGTAGTCTGGGGAGAACCCGGCACCAATGGCCAGCATGCGTTTTATCAATTGATCCATCAGGGGAGTATTTTGATCCCCTGTGATTTTATCGCCCCGGCGGTCAGTCACAATCCGGTAGGAGACCACCATGTTAAATTATTATCCAACTTTTTCGCCCAGACACAGGCGTTGATGAATGGAAAAACGAAAGAGGAGCTGGAGGCGGAGAAAGTGCCTGCGTCTTTGGTCCCTTATAAATTCTTCAGCGGCAACCGGCCGACCAATTCTTTCCTGGTGAAAAAGATCACGCCTTTCACGCTGGGCGAGCTGATCGCTTTATACGAGCATAAGATATTCGTGCAGGGGGTGATCTGGAATATCTTCACTTTTGACCAATGGGGGGTAGAATTGGGTAAACAATTGGCTGGCAAGATATTACCGGAGTTGCAGACGGCGGATGACGTAAAGACGCATGATTCGTCCACTAATGGGCTTATCAATGCGTTCAAGAAACTGAGGTAGGGTGGCGGAGGCTCCGGCGGGTGAAAAATTCACTGTGTCGGGTGGCCGAACCAGACGATTTGCTTATTTTGCCGGAAACAACCGGTAGATGGGGAAGTCTTTTTATGACCTGGACTATATTATTGAAGTCAGCGAGAAACGGCTGGCGGAGTATACGGCTCTGTATCAGAAGGTGTTGGAGAGACTGACGAATATCATCCTCGTGTATTCGGCAATTGGAATTTTCCTGGTGCCGCTGACACAGCATGTGATTGGCCGGGACATCAAGGGTATTTGGTTCTATTTATTTTTTGGTGTGTTTGCGGTGCTGCTGGTCATTTCCATCGTGTATATGATCCGGCTACTTTTGCCGGTGGAAATCGCCTATCTGGAGCCGCCCAAAAAGTATTACGACGAGTATAAGGTGGATATTGAACAGTTAAATGTTGGAAATGAGAGTGTTGTAAATGATTCTCTAAAAGGGGCCTATATCCTTGAGCTGGAAAATGCGATAGAGATCAATAGGCATGCATTTGGCAGGAAAAGCTCTCTTTTCTATAATGCGCTGTTGTTTGCCTTGTTGGCTACTGTCCCTTATATTGCGTGTTTGGGGTTTCATCTTTCTAAGGTGAAAAATTGAAATTCAGGGAAAAAGATGTAAATTTGGAGATGAGTAATTCAAAAAATAAAGGTTCGAGGCGAGTTAAAACGACCCTGACAAATCTACCGGGGCTAAAAAACATCCCGGTGATCGTTTCTCAGCCGATGATCCTCAAAGAGAATTCGAGCAAGCCGATTAAGAAATAAGCAATAAAAAAAATAAGTGGAAGCCCCTTTAAGGGGCTTTTTTCATTTGTGGAGTCAGCACGGGGCGGGCAAAAAAAAGGGTAGTGTGGAAACACCACCCGTCAGGTCTAACCATTGTTGCCATAAAAACAATCAATAATGTCGGCTCACCACGAGAGGCCTGCTGTTGGCTTACTGCCGGGTGGGCAGTCTCGCGTGTGGGCATTTTCGGCAGTTACGGAAGGACTCGAACCCTCGTAAAAGGTCTTGCGGACCTCCGCCTCGCCTCTCGGCCACGTAACTCATATCGCCTCTTGAAGCATTTCATTGTGCCGCGCTGCCAGCCGGCGTTGCCGCAGCGTATAGACGATCTTGAATACAAGGAGAAATAACATAGGTCAGCGTTGAATACAGGTGCAAAATAGGGTGATTTTATTAGTCTACCAAATAAGTAGACTAATATTGTTCACATTTTTTATGTTTTTGTTATAAAATAAAAAATTGATGGGTTCGTTTTCCGTTAACTTTGCCAAATTAAAACCCACGGCAATCCTAACATGGTGCAGAAAGATAGTTCTCAACCCAAATCCCGCATTCATTCCTCTTACAAAGCCCTGAAAACTGCCTGCGTAGCAGGAGCCTGTGGCCTTGTTATCGTTAGCGCCTGTAACAACGGCAGTTCGGAACCTTCTAAAAAAGGGGATTCTGCCGCTGCTGCGCAGAAAGCTATTCCAAAAGATTCTGTTATTATGCCGATAGCAGGCCCGGTTGATACGGCCTTATACAATAAAAAACTGCATCAGCTGGCCAATGGAGATTCTTCCGGCCGCTGGCCTGCGAAAGCGCCCTATCCCAATGCCGGCGCTATTCTTCCTTTTAACAGGATCGTTGCCTTTTATGGCAATCTTTATTCGAAGAATATGGGGATACTGGGTGAGTATCCGCCGGATGAAATGCTGGCAAAGCTGAAGGTGGAGCTTAAAAAATGGCAGGAGGCCGATACGTCTACGCATGTCATACCGGCTCTGCATTATATAGCCGTAACGGCCCAGGGGGCGCCCGGAAAGGACGGGAAGTATCGTCTGCGTATGCCCTTCAAACAGATCGACTCTATCCTGCACATAGCATCCCGTATCAACGCCCTGGTGTTCCTGGATGTACAGGTCGGTTTTAGCAATGTGGAGGCGGAGATCCCTTTATTGGAAAAATATTTGAAAATGCCCAATGTTCATCTGGGCATCGACCCTGAGTTTTCTATGAAAACAGGTAAAAGGCCCGGAACGGTCATTGGAACGATGGATGCATCGGACGTGAATTTTGTTTCCAACTACCTGGCTACGCTGGTTAAGGCAAACAACCTGCCGCCTAAGATCCTGGTCGTGCACCGGTTTACGCGCCCGATGATAACGAATTATAAAAATATTCGTACGCATTCCGATGTTCAGATCGTCATGGACATGGATGGCTGGGGTGAGCCCACGCTGAAATATGATAGCTACAAGGCTTATGTGTCCAACGAGCCGGTACAGTTCACAGGATTTAAGCTGTTTTATAAAAACGATATACGGAAGCCTAAGAGCCGTTTGCTGACGCCAAAAGAAGTGTTGTCTCAGAAGCCGAGCCCCATTTATATACAATATCAATAAGGATATTTATAATAAAAAAAGACCGTCCGCTGACGGTCTTTTTTCATTATGGTAAGTTTCTGCCTTGTGACCCACGGGTGCGGTTGCGTTGGAAATACGAATCCAACGAAAGAGGTCCGCTGCCTTCAATAAGAAAGAAGATCACCAGCAGTAATGTTAAAACTGCCAGACCCAGTTCGGACTCCGGGAAGACGCCGCCTTTCTGCGAAGCGACAAATATGATGGCCCCAATAAGAATAGGTATCTGTAGAAGCGCCATCAGCCGGGTCATCAGTCCGATGATCAGGAAAAAACCTGTCAACAGATTGGCCCAGCAGATCAGGATCGGCAGCCAGTGTGTATTATTTTCCGCCAAACTGTTCCCGCCATAGATGAGGCGTTCGAGTATTTGAGTATCGCGCATGAAACTAATGCCTTTCGCAAGGATAAGTAATCCCAATCCGATACGTATGATGACTAACCAGCGTGGATGATGGGTCACGCTCCAGGCCTTGATATGTTGCAATGTAGTCATAACAGTGAATTTATCCTGTAGGGGACGCAATTGTTATGCCTTCACCGTAGTCTCTTTATCAGGTATTTAGGGGATTCTTCGTATCCCTGCCGAAAATAAAAGGCATGGGCTTTTGTCCGGCGGGTATGGCAATGGACCTCCAGGAGTGCGCAACCTTTTTCCCGGGCCAGAGCAGTGGCGTATTCTTCCAGTTGGCGGCCGATGCCTTCGCTGCGGGTTGTTTCATCAACGGCGAAATAACTGATGCGGGCAAAATCGCCTTCCAGGGCGATCTGGGGGATGAAGTGCAGGGAGAGAAATCCGAGGATATGGGTTCCGGCGGGTGCGCCGGGGGGCGGGGGTGGGGCGGAGGTAAGCGGAGTTTCCGCGGCGGGTGTGGGGGGCGGCGGGAGTGGGGCTTCCCAGACGAGCAGCACTTCTGCGGGATCGTTCAGGAGCTGGGCTATGCGCCTTTCCAGAAAAGTGTCGGTACCTGGGTATTCCAGTTGGTCCAGTAGCCGGCTGATGGCGGTCCAGTCTGTATGTATTGCACGTCGTATCATATGCCTCATTTTGCGCCCAGCCAATTTTTCCGGAACTGGCTGATCTCCGGGGTGACCGGGCGGCCGATCTGCTCAAAAGTTACAACCGACAGGGCGGGGTTTTCGACGGGTGTGATCTTTGACCTTTTTTCTTCCCCGCGGTGCAGGAAGCGTATCTCCAGGGTCGCGCCTGGTTTTGACTTTGCCAGAACTGTGTTCAAGTCTGCGATCGTCCGGATATCCTGGTTGTCAAGCCCCAGTATTTTGTCGTCTATGTCCAGCCCGGCATTATAAACAGGTGTGCCGCGCAGGGTATTGGCTTCGATGAGCAGCCCTTCTTTTTCAGAAAAGGCTCTGGGATTGCCGATCCAGGCGCGGCCTTCTTCTGTCTTTTTTAGCATAAATCCGGCGGGGGCCAGCAGGGCGTCGTAATCAATGTCCTCGTGGCCGTAAATGTATTTTTCAAAATAGCGCCCGGCGAACTTCTTATCGCCGGTGACGGAGGCCAGCACATCCTGCAGGCCTGCGACAGTGTAAGGTATCTCGGGTTTGCCGAATTTTTTCCAGGCGGCCTGCATCAGATCGTCCAGCGTCTTATTATAATGGCTGCGCAATTCGAGATCGAGCGCCAGGGCAATGGCCGCGCCATAGGGGTAGTAGCTGCTAAAGATATTCGGGAAATTGGTTTTATCAACGGCTACGCCGGCGTCCGTGAATACAGCCAGCTCGCTGTTCTGCACCGGTGAATAGAGCTGTGCTCCGGGTGTATTCTTCTTGAGGTTGATGAGTCCGCCTACGGATTGTTTCACAAAGTCCGTGTCCTTGCCGATGCCCGATCGCAACACGAGCAGCTGGCCGTAATACTGGGTAAATCCTTCTGCAAACCAGAGTTCATGACTCATATTGCTTTTTTCATAGTTAAAGGGTTCCAGCGTACGGGGGCGGATACGCTTCACATTCCAGCAGTGAAAGAATTCATGAGCAAAAACACCAAGATTGCGGTCGTCCCCATGGAAGTTTACAGGAATCGAGATCATCGTAGAGTTACGGTGTTCCATGCCATCTCCGTGAACATAGGGGTTGATGCTTGCCAGGAAGGTATAGGTCCCATAGTCATAAGCCGGAGTCTCTCCAAACACGGCCTGTGCCTGACGGACTATGCGTTGTACTTTCTCGCTGAAGACGGTAAGGGTGGTATCATCACCGCCGCCGTCCAGGGCGATGCGGAAGGCATATATTTTTCCGTCGGGATTTTTTACCTCCCATTTCCTGTAGCGCAGCGGACCGATCTTCGTAGGGCAATCCATGAAATATTGCAGGTTCCGGGCCTGGAAGGTCAGGGGATCGCTGGTGGGCTGCAATTGGGTGGCGACGGTCCAATGCCATTCTTCCGGAACGTTAAAATGGATGGTGATAGGGGTGTTGTCGATGCCTTTCATCCACATGAATGCTGCGGGCATGTTCAAATGCACATCGGCGGCGTCCAGGCCTGCATAGGTACCGTCGGCATAATTGCCATAGAGCGTATATTGAAGCCGGATATACCCGTTGTGACGGGGTACTTCGTATACATCCCCGTCTGTGCGGATGACGTTCAGCGTCTTACCGTTCTGGTCAAACGCTTTGACGTCGTAGACATTTTTACCGAATTCGTGCGTGGCATACCTGCCGGGTGAAGACCGGCTCATGCGGAAGACGGCGGTGCGGGATGAAAAATCACTGACCACCAATTCTATCCGGGCTTCATGGTGGACGAGGTCCGGGAAGGAGACGATATAGCTAATTCGTTGAGCAGTAATGTTTTGTAGAATAAAGGTTAGGGCCAGCAGGGCCATCCATTTTTTGTGGTGCATAGTAACGTACACAGTTAATTGACCGAATGTAGCAAAATCTTTCGAATCACTACATATCCCAGGATGCACAGCAGGATCACCAGGACGACCGCCAGCAGGCCCCAGGGTTCTTCTTTGAGCCGGCGTTTGAGACGGCGTTGTTTCTTTTTAGCAAGGTTTTTTTGCATAGCGGCATTGAGCTCGTCGACATAGGCCTGCATGTTTTTTTTATCACCGATGCGTTGTAGTCCTTCTATGGCATCGTTGAGGAATTCGTTGTCGGCCATCGACTGCTCCACCTGGTGTAATTCTTCACCGGAGAGCTTGCCGTTGAGATAGTCCATCAACTGTTGATTGTCGATGTCCTTGTTACTATTGGATAATATGTTTAGCAGATCTTTATTCATGACTTTTCCTTTTCACCGGCTTTTTTTTCCATTAACAACTTGAGGTTCCTTTTGCCATTCTGTATATGGCTTTTTACCTGCATCAGGGTGTAGCCGGTGCTGGACGCTATCTCCTGATAGGATCTCTTTTCTAAGTAAAACAAAATTACACAGAGTTTTTGCTCTTTTCCTAATTCTTCGAGGGATTGTCCCATCCATTGGAGCAATTGCTCTTTTTCCTGGTGTGGATTTTTTCCGGGTTCGTCATCCCAGGCGGCCAGCATCGAATCGGATAATCCGGCCACGAAGCCATGCCGGTCCCGTAGCTTCATCAGGCAATGATTGCGGGCGATGGTATAGATCCAGGACTTGAAATAGTCGACCTTGTATTTGGCCAGTTCGGGGATGACCTTAACAAATATCTGTTGTACGCAATCCCGGGCTTCTTCCTCGTCTTTCATATATTTCATGCATACGCCTAACAACAACAGGGTGTATCGCTGCAGCAGGGAACCCAGCCATTCATTGTTATGGTCGGAATACCAGCGTTCGAGTAATTCCTGGTCGGTGATATGGTGATAAGGATCTTTCTTCACAGGTATGATGTATGATATAGGGGTAAGATAACTATTTAATAATACTAAGATGCAAAAGACGCAAAAATGCATAAAATTTTGCAGTGGTCTTTGTTGTGATACAATCATTCTTTAATTTTCCGTATGATCAGAGCAATTTGCTGTGTCCCCACAAGCCCGCTCAGGGCAGAGCCTTCTCACCGCACTGAAATGGTCAGTCAGCTGATCTTTGGCGAATGTTGTGAAATAGTGGAGCAGGCTAAGGATAATTGGAGCCGCATCCGTATGAAGTATGATGGTTATGAGGGCTGGTGTACGGCTTCCCACCTGGTGGAAATAGACGAGACCGAGTATGAAGCGGCGCAGTATGCACTGACGCCTGACTGGGTGACGGCATTGGAATACAACGGTCATCCGATGATGGTGCCGATGGGTAGCCATTTGACGGCCATGAAGAACGGGCGGGCCCATTGGCGTAAGAACCAGGTGCATTATAAAGGGAAGGCATACGATCCTTCTTCTGCGGCTATCGACGCCAGATCCATTCGCCAGCTGACCTATAAATTCCTGAACATTCCCTATCTATGGGGCGGAAAAACCATGTTTGGTTTTGATTGCAGCGGGTTTACGCAGACTGTTTTCAAGTTCCTGAACGTGCCTTTGCTGCGGGATGCGTATCAGCAGGCAACGCAGGGAGAGGCTGTCGGATTCCTGGAAGAAATGCGGACGGGGGATCTGGCATTTTTTGACAATGAAGAGGGGCGGATCACCCATGTCGGGATCTTACTAAATACGAATGAGATCATTCATGCTTCGGGAAAAGTGCGGATCGATAAAATAGATAATATGGGGATCCTGCAATCGGAGACTTTTCAGCGTACGCATCATCTGCGTGTGATCAAGCGCGTGCTGGCTGCGGGATAGGCGCGGGGGCGCTTACTTGTCGAAAAATAAAACCTTTCCTGCTATCAGCAGCAGGGCGACGGCAAATATCTTTTTTAGGGTGGCTTCGGGCATACTTACCGATATCTTGCTGCCCAGGTAACCGCCCAGGAGAAAACCGGCAAAGATCAACAACACTACGTTTACGTCGACAAATCCTCTTTTATAGTAGTTCATGACGGCAAATATCCCTGCGGGCAGCAGCAGTATGCCCAATGAAGTTCCTGTCGCCTGATGCTGACTAAAGCCCAGGACGAATACCAATGCCGGGACGATGATGACACCACCGCCAAGGCCTACCAGCCCGCTTAACATGCCGGCCAGCAGGCCTACCAGCAGGAGCAAAGCAATCGTTTGTACAGACATTACATATTGATTTTAGCAACGGATGGGACGGATAGAGGTCTTATTCGGATGGGGCGGATAGCGGGCTTATTTGCGGAATGTTTCGTTGTATAGTTTCACTGCTTCTTCAATAACCTTCAGCGCAGTCGTCTTATCACCGAATTCTTCCACTACTACTGTCTTGTTCTCGAGTTTTTTATACTCTTCAAAAAAGTGGCGTAGTTCCTCGAAAAAGTGTTTGGGGAGTTCTTCCAGATTGTTATAGTGGTTAACGCCGGGGTCGTTGGCTGCCACTGCAATGATCTTATCATCGCTATCGCCATTGTCGACCATCTGCATGACCCCCATGACCTTGGCTTCCATCAGGGTCAGGGCCTGCACCGGTAAAGACGTGATCACCAGGATATCCAGCGGATCCTTATCATCTCCATAGGTTTGCGGAATGAAACCATAGTTCACAGGGTAATAAAAAGAAGAATAAATGACCCTGTCCAGTTTTAACAGGCCGCTATCCTTATCGATCTCGTACTTACAACGGGAGCCCTGAGGGATCTCAATGATCGCATTGACTACTCTGGGGACATTACTTCCTACCGGTACTCCGTGCCAGGGATGTGAAACTGTCATCATAATTGTGTGTAGTTGGTATTAAGTTGCGCAAATCTACAGCATCGGGGGGAGGAAAAAAATTTCATTTACCCTCATTGGCAGGCGCATTGGCCTGCGTGTTCATCCTTTGGCTGAGCTTGGGTACAGCGGTACGCTGCGCGCTGTAAATGCCTGCGTGTCCGCTGAAATAGTAAGCGGTAAAACAGGCCACGGCATAATACAGAATAGGGGCGGGGCCGAATAATTCCACTCCCATGAGGGTGCAGGCGATGGGGGTATTGGTCGCTCCGGCGAATACGGCGATGAAGCCCAGTCCTGCCAGCAGATCGACCGGCGCTCCGCTGAGGGTGGCGAGGGTATTGCCGAGGGCGGCGCCGATAAAGAAAAGAGGGGTGACTTCCCCGCCTTTAAAACCTGTCCCCAATGTCAGGGCGGTGAACAGCAGCTTCCATCCCCAGCTGAACCATCCGGCTCCCCCTGCGTGAAAACAACTGACGATGGACACGGAATGGCTATCCTTGCCTGTTACACCCAGGCTGAGATAGTCCTGGCTTCCAACCAGCGCCGTAAGCGCGATGATCAGTACGCCTCCGGTGACGGGGATGAGCCATTGGGGGCGGATGTATTTTTTGCTGTAGCGTTTGATGCCGTGTGAGGCCGTCGCAAAAAGCAGGCTGGCCAGCCCGAAAGCTACACCGGACAGGATCACTTCTGCCAGCAGCAGAAAGTCAAAATGGATAAAAGGCAGCGGGCTGCTGGCTTTCTC
>Ga0207671_10006019_pt1 | contig 10959 bp, 12 predicted proteins | sample KBSC24metaG_FD_184352 | JGI IMG/M metagenome (GOLD analysis project Ga0207671, IMG submission 184352) | Corn rhizosphere microbial communities from Kellogg Biological Station, Michigan, USA - KBS C2-4 metaG (SPAdes) (version 2) | ecosystem: Host-associated > Plants > Roots > Rhizosphere > Soil... | reverse complement strand
GAAGGTGGCGATCCTGTCGCTCGGTACGCGACTGCAGGAGGCACTCAAGGCAGCCGATGCGCTCGACGCCAAGGGATTGTCGACCACCGTCGCCGATCTCAGGTTCGCCAAGCCGCTCGATGAGGAGTTGATCCGCCGCCTGCTCACCACGCACGAGGTTGCGGTGACGATCGAGGAAGGGTCGATCGGCGGGCTTGGCGCCCACGTCCTGACCCTGGCGAGCGACACCGGGCTGATCGATGGCGGGCTCAAGCTCCGCACGATGCGTCTGCCCGACCTGTTCCAGGACCAGGACAAGCCCGAGCTGCAATATGCCCAGGCCGGGCTCGACGCCGACGCCATCGTCGATACCGTGCTCAAGGCGCTACGTTACAACGATGCGAGCTTGGCGGATGGGGCGAGGGCCTGAAAACACAGTAGATTTCGGCAAACTCAACGCCGCCGAGCGGACCGCGCTGAGTCTGCTCGCCCAAGGGCACACTGCCAAGAGCATCGCCAACTTGACCGATCGCAGCGTCGGCGCGGTCAACGAACGGCTGCGTGAGGCGCGGCGCAAGACCGGAGTGGGCAGCAGCCGCGAGCTAGCGAGGATGTTCGCCGCCCAAGAAAATCGTGACGAACTTATCGGGATGGCCCCGGCGCCTGCCGCTGATCCAGACCCCCTTTCACCGGTCGCGCCTCTGCACTGGGCATGGAAGGGAATAGTGCTAATGTCCGTCCTTCTTGGCGGCGTATTTGCCGCCGTAACGCTGGTCACCCAACCGCAAAGCCAGCCTACGCCAAAATCGTCGGCTCCCGCCGCCGTCTTGGCTGCGGTCGAGTATACCCCGACGCCGCGAGAACTACATGACCGGATCACCGCCGAACCGCGAGATCCTGCCTGGGCTCCGCAAACCGAGGCCGAACTCACAAGGTGGTTTGCCAGCAGGCCGGCGATTGTCGGCATCACCGGCCGGGTGACCGTGCACTGCGGCAGCACGATGTGCGAGGCGTTCGGTAGCTACCCGTCCGATACTTCGGTCGACCGAACAAATGCGGCCTGGAGCGAAATCCAAGGCAAGCCTTTCAAGGATGCGATCGCACCGCTCGGGCTGAATGGCGAGCATTGGTCGTTCGCGAGCGACAGCTTTGCGGTCTTCGTCTCGCGAGTGTCCGCGGGTTCCTGACGTCAGCCGCCTCGGCTCCTGCTCGATTCCAGTACGTCACTTGTGCAGATAATATTCCTGCGCGGCGTCGGTCGCGTTGATCGCCAGGATCGAGCGCGCCTCACCCGGCCTGTGCGGATGGCCGGACCGATCGGCCGATGCCGCGATCACGCGGTCGAGCAGCCGGCGCCCTTCTTCCCACCAGCCGATCCCGCTCGCGGCGTTCAAATGTCCTTGCGCGCCGGCATCGACGAAATGGCTGCCCCAGAACGAGGCCATGCTGCGCGCCTGGCCGATGTCGATCCACGGATCGTCGGTCGAGGCGACCAGGATCGACGGGAAGGGGAGCGCCTTGCGCGGCGTCGGAGCGAAGCCTTTCAGCTCCTGTGCGGTATCGGGCCGGTCGGGATCGGCGGGGGCGACGAGCAACGCGCCAGCGACCGGCCAGCCATAAGGCTGTGGGCTCATCTCCGCCCACCAGGCGACCGCGAGGCAACCGAGCGAATGCGCGGCCAGGATAACCGGGGCCTTGGCCTGGCGCACCGCCTGGTCGATCTTGGTCACCCAGGTGTTGCGATGCGGCTGATCCCACATGCCGAGTTCGATGCGATGCGTGTCGGGGCGCGACGTTTCCCACAGGCTTTGCCAGTGCGAAGGGCCGGAACCGCCCAGGCCAGGGACGGTGAGGATAGTCGGAAGCGTGCCGTCGGGATGTGTGAACTGTCCCATCGATTCTCTCCTTGAGAGGGTGGGAAGAAGACGGCGTGGGCGCTCTAGGGGGACGACCGCGCTGCTTTCCTCGCCTTCTTCCCAACGCCTAATTTAATTCCCAGTTCATTGATGGGAATAAGCTTGCGCCCAATTGCCGTCGGATTGCGACGGACGGAAATCGCGGTCATGGAAGGGGAATGGCAAAGGTTCGCGCCGACCAACTCATCACCGACCGCGGCCTCGCGGAAAGCCGTACGCGCGCGCAGGCGCTGATCATGGCGGGACTGGCGTTCGCCGGCGACAAGCGAATCGACAAGCCGGGGCAGATGCTCGCTGCGGATGCGGCGATCGAGGTCAAGGGACGCGATCACCCCTGGGTGTCGCGCGGCGGGATCAAGCTGGCGCACGCGCTCGACCATGCCGGCTGGGACGTGACCGGCGCGGTGGCGATCGACGTCGGCTCGTCGACCGGCGGGTTCACCGATGTGCTGCTGACCAAGGGCGCGGCGCGGGTCTATGCGGTCGACAGCGGGACCAACCAGCTTGCCTGGAAGCTCAGGCAGGACGAGCGCGTCATCGTCCACGAACAGACCAGCGCGCGTATCCTGACCGACGCGCATATTCCCGAGCGGGTCGACCTGATCGTCTGCGATGCGAGCTTTATCGGCCTCGCCAAGGTGCTGGAAGTGCCCTTGTCCTTCGCCAAGGCGGGTGCGCGGCTGGCGGCGCTGATCAAGCCGCAGTTCGAAGCGGGGCGCGGGGAAGTCGGCAAGGGCGGGGTGGTGCGCGATCCCGCGGTCCATCAACGGGTTTGCGGCGAGGTCAGGGCATGGCTGACCGCCAGCGGCTGGACGGTCGAGGATGTCGTCCAGAGCCCGATCACCGGTCCGGAAGGGAACGTCGAATTCGTGATCCTGGCACATCTGCCCGGCTAGTCCGTCCATTTCCAAGGCCGTGGATCCGCCCGGAATGCAGGTCACCGCTTGTCATCATGCTGCATCGCGGCAACACTAAGCGAGCACGCGTTTTGGACGTGCAAGAGGATTGCTGATGGAAATCGCGACCAAGGAACAATTGCGCGGGGTGTTTCTGCGCTGGGCGATAGTGACGGTGCCGCTGATTCTTCTGCTGGGCTTTGCTTCCAGCCGGATCGCGCCGGCCGGAGCGCAGAACCGTTGGTATGCCGCGCTGATCCGCCCCGGAATTACGCCCCCCGATTGGGTGTTTCCGGTCGCCTGGAGCGCGCTCTACATCCTGATGGGGCTGGCGCTGGCGATGATCATCAACGCGCGCGGATCGCGGTTGCGGGGGCTGGCGATCGCCTTGTTCGCGCTACAGCTGGTGCTCAACCTCGCCTGGTCGCCGCTGTTTTTCGGCATGCATCAGGTGTCCTCCGCACTGCTTCTGCTGGTCGGGATCTTCGTGGCGGCACTGGCGACGACCCTGGTATTCGGCCGGATCCGCGCCGTGGCGGCATGGCTGATGGCGCCCTATCTGGCCTGGTTGTGTTTCGCCGGCGTGCTCAATTGGGAAGTCGACAGGCTCAATCCCAATGCCTCGACGCTTGTACCGTCGTCGCCTAGTGCCCAGATGAACTTCTGACCAAGATTACGGGACACCAGATATGCAATCCGAAAACCGGATGTTCGACGACCTCGTCAAGTTCGTGAACGGCGCCGCCGGCACGCTGGCGGGAATGGGGCGCGAGGCCGAAGCCGCGACGCGCGAGCGCGCGAAGGAATGGATCGGCGGGCTCGACTTCGTCAGCCGCGACGAGTTCGAGGCAGTGAAGGCGATGGCGGCAGCGGCACGCGACGAGGCCGATGCATTGAAGGCGCGGCTCGACGCGCTGGAAGCGAAGGCCGCAAAGCCGAAATCCACAAAGCCCTGAACCAATTTTCCACAGCTTTCTCCACGATCTCCCACGATCCCGTTGCGCGTCCCGGCCGCAACGGGCAGATTCGCATGAGATGACCAGTGAGATCCACGATGCTCGATGAGAGCGATTTCCAGCGCGAGGATGCGGCGCCGATCGATATGATCGAGAGCTATTACGCAGCGCATGGTTGGGAACATCAGCGCCACGACGATGAGGTGGTCGCGACGGTCAAGGGCAGCTGGACCGAATATGAGCTGCGCGCGCTGTGGCGAGAAGAGGATTGCGTGCTGCAATTCCTCGCTTTTCCCGACATCCGCGTGCCCGACGACCGTCGCACCGCGATCTATGAAGCGATCGGGTTGATCAACGAGCAATTGTGGATCGGCCATTTCGAATTGTGGTCGTCGAGCGGCATCGTGCTCTACCGCCACGCGGCGATGATCGACGGCACCGACGGCGGGACGCTGACCCTGGAAGGCGCCGAATTGCTGATCGAATCGGCGATCGACGAGTGCGAGCGATTCTATCCCGTGTTCCAATTCGTCCTGTGGGGCGGCAAGACCCCGAAAGAGGCGCTCGCCGCGTCGCTGACGGAGACGCAGGGCGAGGCGTGAGCGTGACGGCCGTGGTTCCACGCCGGCTGTGGCTGATCGGCTGCGGCAATATGGGTGGCGCGATGTTGTCGCGCTGGATCGAGAGCGGCGTGGTGCAAGGCGGCGCGGTCGATGTGGTGAACCGCCACGACCGCGATCTTCCCGACGGCGTGCGCCAGGCGCGCGTTTTGCCCGACGGCCCGCCGCCCGACGCGGTGATGCTGGCGATGAAGCCGCAACAGCTCGATGAGATCGTCGCGGCCTATGGCGAGCGCATCTGTCAGGCGCCGATGCTGATCTCGATTCTCGCGGGCGTCGAGGAAGCCACGCTCGCCGAGCGTTTTCCCGGCCCGGCGATTATACGCGCGATGCCGAACCTCCCGGTGGCGCTCGGCAAGGGTGTCGTCGCGCTTTATGCCGACGGCGCGCCGCAATCCGCCAGGGAGGCTGTCGCGGCCTTGATGGCGCCCCTCGGTCTCGTCGAATGGACGGAGGATGAGGCGATGTTCGGCGCGGTCGGCACGCTCGAAGGCTGCGGACCCGCCTTCCTGTTCCGCTTTATCGACGCGCTGGCAAAGGCGGGGGAGGCGCTGGGCATTCCCTCTGACCAGGCCGCACGGCTGGCGCTGGCGACGGTCGACGGCGCCGCCTCGATGGCGTCGGGTTCCGACGCGACTCCAGCGATCCTCGCCGACCGCGTCGCCAGTCCGGGCGGATCGACGCGGCAGGGACTGAACGTGCTCGATAGCGAAGGCGCCTTGGTCCGCCTGATGTCGGAGACGCTACAGGCCGCCGAACGCCGCGGCCGAGAGATGGCCGCCGCCGCCAAGCGCTGATTCGCCGGATTTGGTTAGCGCCGTTGCCCCGGCGGCACCGAATTCTCGCGCCAGCCATGCACCCGATCGCGCTCCGCCGGCGGGATCAGCCCTTCGAGCACGGCCCAAAAGCCGGTCACCGCTTGCTGCCCCGCCGCGCTATAGGCACGCGCGATGATGTCGCGAGCATGGTTGAACAACTCGCCGTCGAGGTCGTAGCCCGAATCGGTCAGCCGCAGCAGCCGCTGCCGCCGGTCGCGATCGCCGATCCGCGTTTCGACCAAATTGCGGTCTTCGAGCTCGGTCAGCACGCGTCCGAGCGATTGCTTGGTAACGCCCAGGATCGACAGCAATTCGCTGACCGAAATGTCGGGATGGCGCCCGATGAAATAGAGCGCGCGATGATGCGCGCGGCCGATTCCGCGCTCGCCCAGATTCTGATCAACCGCCCTGGTCAGCCGGCTATAGGCAAAAAAGAGCATTTCGGATCCTCGGCGAATTTCGGATTCGCGGAGGAATTGGGCCGAAGCGGCTGGTGTTGGGGCAGTCATGTTGACCGGTTTTGCCACCGGGATTAATCGACGGCAAGCCTTGGACGCGCGCGATTTGTCGCGCTATGGCCGATTGTCATGAATATCGCCGCGCATTTTCCGCTCAACGCCACCGCGTCGCCCACCCCCAATGAGGTCCGCGCCGAAAAACTCGTCAATCCGGGTTTTGGCCGCGTGTTCACCGATCACATGGCGATCGCGCATTATAGTGATGACAAGGGCTGGCATGACCTCGCCATCGCGCCGCGCCAGCCGCTGACGGTCGATCCAGCCTGCGCCGTGCTGCATTACGCGCAGGAGATTTTCGAAGGGCTCAAGGCCTATCGTGGCGCGGACGGCGGCATCACCATGTTCCGTCCCGAAGCGAATGCCCGCCGCTTCCGCAAATCGGCCGAGCGGCTGGCAATGCCGTTATTGCCCGAGGAACTATTCGTCGAATCGTGCCGCGCCTTGGTCAGCGCGGAGCGCGACTGGATCCCGACCAGCGAGGGCGGGTCGCTCTATCTGCGCCCGTTCATGATCGCCAGCGAGACCTTTCTCGGGGTCAAGCCGTCATCCGATTACATCTATATGGTGATCGCCTCGTCGGTCGGTGCCTATTTCAAGGGCGGCGCGCCGGCGGTGTCGATCTGGGCGTCGGAGAATTATACGCGCGCGGCTCCCGGCGGCACCGGCGCGGCCAAGTGCGGTGGCAATTACGCCGCCAGCCTGATCGCCCAGGCCGAGGCGATCAAGCTGGGCTGCGACCAGGTCGTGTTCCTCGACGCGGTCGAACGCCGCTATGTCGAAGAGCTGGGCGGGATGAACGTGTTCTTCGTGTTCGACGACGGATCGCTCGCGACCCCGCCGCTCAGCGACACGATCCTGGCCGGCATCACGCGTGATTCGCTGATCAGGTTGGCGCGGGACCGCGGCATCACCGTCCGCGAAGAGAAATATGCGCTCGATCAGTGGCGCGCCGATGCGGCGAGCGGCCGGCTGATCGAGGCCTTTGCCTGCGGTACCGCCGCGGTGGTCACGCCGATCGGTCAGGTCAAGGCGAGCTCGGGCGATTTCACGATCGGGTCGGGCGGGCCGGGCCAGCTCACCATGTCGCTGCGCGAATCTTTGGTCGCGATCCAGACCGGCGCGGCACCCGATCCTTACGAGTGGCTCGACCGGATCGCATAGCGGGTCCGTACTCGCTACCGGTGGGGATCGAGATTGCGTTTCGGAGCCCGTCGGCGAGGAGCGCAGCGCAGTCGCGTAGCTTGAGCTACGCGCAAGCAAGCGGCGACGTCCGGCGGGCTCCGGAACGCAACCCCTTCGGGGCGGGCGGATTTTGCCGCGTGGATGAACAGGTAAAACTGCCCCCGGGCAGTTTTAGCCGTGTCCGGGGGACACGGCGACCTGCTCATCGTCGCTCGTCGGTCACGATGCTAAAAGCATCGCTCCCTCCTCGCTCCTACCCACGAGACAAAATCCGCTCCGTCTCGACCCCGCCGGCAGCGAGTACGGACCCTAGGCTTTTTCAGGGCTTTGCAGGATCGCGCGCGCCGTTATAAGCGCGCGCTCCCGCCGGGTGTGTCGGCGGGACTGTTGGGGCGTCGCCAAGTGGTAAGGCAGCGGCTTTTGGTGCCGCCATTCGCAGGTTCGAATCCTGCCGCCCCAGCCAATGCAATAAAGATTCAAGATTGCAGTCATCTGCTGCTGACGACGCTGCACAACGTCGATCAGGCGACCTATCTGACGGGTCACGAGAATACCGGTGCCTTCGCGTGTTCCGCGTTCACTTTGGCGTGCCCGGCGAGATTCCGGATGGGTACGCTCGGCGGAGCAGCGATCCGGAGCCGTTATCGATCGCTTCCCGTCGAATGGCGTGGCTGGCGCCGCCATCGAATCGGGCCGAGGCTAGGATGTCCGCTCCGCCTGCTGCCAGGCAAGGGCCGCAAGTACCGGCAGGTCGGCGGCCAGCCGAGCCGCCTCTGCCGACGCGGCGGTGCCGCGCGCGATACGCGCCTTGATGCCGTGGCAGATCGCAGCGAAGCGGAAGAAGTTGAACGCGACATAAAAGTCGAGGTCGGGAATCTCGTCTCGTCCGGTTCGCCGGCAATAAAGGGCGACATAGTCATCTTCGCTCGGAATACCGAGGGCCGGAAGATCGGCACCTGCCAGTCCGGGGATTGTCAGCGCGGGCATCCGGTACATCATCAAATGATAGGCAAAGTCGGCCAAGGGGTGGCCAAGCGTCGACAATTCCCAGTCGAGCACGGCCCGAATCTCGCCGGCGTCGGGCGCGAAGATGATGTTGTCGATCCGGAAGTCGCCATGGACGAGTGCGGTCTCGTCGCCGGCGGGGACGTGGTCGGGAAGCCAAGCGATCAACCGGTCCATGTTGGGATCGCGGCCGGCAACGTCGTCTGCCAGATATTGGCGGGACCAACGAGCGATCTGGCGCTCGACGAATTGGCCGCTACGCCCATAGGCACCGAGTCCGATGGCATGGGGATCGATCGCATGGAGTTGCGCGATCGCCGCATTCATTGCGTCGTAGATCGCCGCACGCGCCGTCGGGCTCTGGTCGGGCAGCGCCGCATTCCAGAAGATCCGGCCGTCGACCATGTCCATCACGTAGAACCAGCTGCCGATCACGGCATCGTCGGTGCATAAAGCGTGGACGTGCGGCACTGGAAAGCGCGCGTTTTCCACTGCCCGAAGGACCTGCGCCTCGCGATCCACCGCGTGCGCGCCGGGCAGCAAGGTGCCGGGCGGCTTGCGGCGCAGGACGTAGCGTCGTTGCGGCGTGACCAATTTGTAAGTCGGGTTGGACTGGCCGCCGTTGAACTGCTCGACACGCAACGGGCCTTCGAAGCCGGGGACTTTGGCGGCCATCCAGTCCGCGAGCCGTTCCTCGTCGAAGCGATGCGCGGGGCGGACCGCGCCAGTGCCGGCGAACGAGCCCGCGGTCATTGCGCGGCGATCCAGTCGCGCTTGATCTTCTTGGCGAGGCTCCATTTGTGGACCTCGGTCGGCCCGTCATAGATGCGGAAGGCGCGGACCTCGCGGAACACCTGCTCGACGATCGTGTCACCCGAAACGCCGGTTCCGCCCATCGCCTGGACGCAGCGATCGGCGATCCGCATCAGCGCCTCGCTGACCGCGACCTTCGCCATCGAGCTCTCGACGGTGCCGAGTGCGCCCGTATCGAGCACGCCCGCGCACCAGTCGATCATCAGTTCGGCCTGTTTCAGGTCGATCAGATTCTCGGCGAGCATGAAACCGACGCCTTCATGGTCGATCAGCGGCTTGCCGAAGGCGTGGCGGCGGTTGGCGTAATCGGTCGCGATCTCGTTCGCGCGGGTGCAGGCGCCCAGCCAGCGCATGCAATGAGTCAGCCGTGCGGGCGCCAACCGGACCTGCGCCAGCTTGAAGCCGTCGCCGGGCGCGCCGAGCATCTGGTCCGCCGTGACCTTCAGTCCCTCGATCGCCACCACCGCATGGCCGCCGGGCATCGAGGAATCGATCGTGTCGAGCACGCGCTCGATGCGGATCGCGGGGTCGGGCAGGTCGACGAGGAACAAGGATGCGCCTTCCTCGGCTTTCGCCATCACGATTCCGACCCTCGCGCCCTCGGCTCCCGTGATGAACGCCTTGCGCCCGTCGATCCTCCAGCCATTGCCGTCGCGCGTCGCGGTCGTCTGCAGCATCGACGGGTCGGAGCCCGCGCCGCCGTCCGCCGCAGGCTCGGTCATGAAGAAGGCCGAGCGCGCCTCGCCGGCGAGGATCGGGGCGAGGAACCGCGCTTTCTGGTCGGCGGACGCGACCTTGCCGAGCAGGTACATATTGCCTTCGTCGGGCGCCGCAACGTTGACCGCGACGGGACCGAGCGGCGACAAACCGGCAGCACGCAGTATGACGGCGACCTCGCGGTGATGGAGGTGCGTGCCGTCGGCCAGGACGTGCGGCGTCAATACGCCTGCCGCACGCGCCTTGGCGCGGAGCTCGGCGACCAGATCGTCGCTCGGCCCGTGCGCGCCACAGCGCGGATCGCGTTCATACGGCGCGACGATGTCGCGGACGAATGCCTCCACCTTGGCGGCGATATCGACGGCGCTCATCGCGGCGCCATCCGGATCGCGCCGTCGAGGCGGATCACTTCACCGTTGAGCATCGGGTTGGTGACGATCGTCTCGACCAAAGCGGCATATTCTTCGGGCCGGCCGAGCCGGCTGGGATGCGGCACCTGCGTTCCGAGCGATTCCTGCGCGGCGGGGGGCAACCCCATCAGCATCGGCGTCAGGAAGATGCCGGGCGCGATCGTCATCACGCGGATCCGGTGTTGGGCAAGGTCGCGCGCGATCGGTAATGTCATGCCGACCACGCCGCCCTTCGACGCGGCATAGGCGGCCTGGCCGATCTGGCCATCATAGGCGGCGACCGACGCGGTGTTGACGATGACGCCGCGCTCCTCGCCGATCGGATCGGCGGCGGCGAGGCGGGCCGCGAAGCGCGCGATTACCGCGAAACTCCCGACCAGATTGACTTCGATCGCCTGGCGGAACGCCGCCAGCGGGTGGGGGACATTCTCCTTGCCCACGGTCTTGATCGCGGGAGCGATGCCCGCGCAATTGACCAGGATCCGCGCGACTCCGTGCGCGGCTTCGGCTTCAGCCAGAGCTGCGTCGATCGCCGCGTCGTCGGTGACGTCGACCTGGGCGAACCGCCCGCCGATCGCGGTTGCATGCGCCGCTCCGGCAGCGGCGTCGCGATCGAACAAGGTAACCTTCGCCCCGCACGCCGCGAGCATCGCCGCGGTCGCGCCGCCCAGTCCCGACGCGCCGCCGGTGACGATCGCTGCCGCATTCCCGATTTCCATGGTCTGTCTCTCCGGTTTCTATTGCGCGGTCGAGCCGCCATCGACGACGAGCTCGGCCCCCGTCATGTATTTCGACGCGTCGCTCGCGAGGAACAGGATCGCGTCGGCAATCTCCTCGGGCGTGCCGACCCGGCCAACCGGTATATCGGCGAGCAGGCGGGCGGCGATCGCGGGGTCGGCATGGACGCCCGCGCTGAGCGGCGTAGCGATATGGCCCGGATGGATCGAATTGGCGCGCACGCCGTTGCCCAGCGCCGCGCATTCGAGCGCGGTCGCTTTGGTGAACATCCGCACTGCGCCCTTCGCGGCGCAATAGCTGCCGGCATTCGCCGCGGCGGCGATTCCCCGGATCGACGACATGTTGACGATCGCGCCGTTGCCTGACCGCGCGAGGAGCGGAAGCAGATATT
>Ga0207671_10006014_pt1 | contig 10969 bp, 7 predicted proteins | sample KBSC24metaG_FD_184352 | JGI IMG/M metagenome (GOLD analysis project Ga0207671, IMG submission 184352) | Corn rhizosphere microbial communities from Kellogg Biological Station, Michigan, USA - KBS C2-4 metaG (SPAdes) (version 2) | ecosystem: Host-associated > Plants > Roots > Rhizosphere > Soil... | reverse complement strand
CGCTCAGCCGAGCGCGCGCAGGGTCGTCCTCGAGAATCCGATAGTCGTCGACTTTACCGCCCGCTTTGAGCGCGGCGACAAGCCAGCGCGGTTGCTTACCGCGTCCTGACCACGTCTCGTTCGGATCGTTCGGATTTTTATATTTCGGAAACACCTGCGGATATTTTCGTCGCGGCCGACTGCCACGCGAAGATCTGGAGTTCATAGCAACCAGAACGCCAGCGTCACGACCGCCGCTCAATTGCTCCAGCCGCTTCTCAAGTTCTTCTTTCTCGGCAACAATTCGGGCAGACAAAATCTTGCTGATGCGCTCGTGAAGTTCCCAGAGCTCGTCAAGGGACATGCTTTCCAAGTCGATCTTTGCCATCGCTGAAACTCGGGCCTCTGATTCGATTTATTCTTACCACGCTGCTGCGGGTTAGTCATTTAAATGACACTTGGTGATTCGGTACGCAATTTGCAATGAGATCAGCAGGTTAAGCGATTTTAATATGCCTAAAACCGACCGCGCGACCTTTATCCACTGTTCGCTGTCGCGGAAACATGCAAGCGCTATTTCGGCTCCCCCCTATGCACCATATTGATATCTGTAACGTTTCCCGAGATTGCGCTGCAGCACAACGCGGTGAATCATGTTTCCAAAGGCATGATTTTAGGTATATCAGTCATGCGCTAATTGGGGGCTGATTGAGCGGCGACCCGTACGGTTCCTTCAGCAATTCGGCAGCCGCGCGATCAGGCCCAAAGCCGGCTGGATGCCGCTCGCAGGCGCGGCAGCGGAACCCTGGATTTCCAAAGACGATGGCGTTGCTCATGGGCGAGACGAGTCGCCCGTGCGCGCAACACGATTGGCAACTGCAACCGAACCGATGATTCCTGTCGCGAGCTCGAAGCATCGACACATGCGCCAGCGGATGGCGCTGCGCCGCGGATCAGGCGACGACTTCGGCCGGTCTTTTGTCTGCCGTGTGAACCCGCTCACAAGCGACGGCTTCCGTAGCGGTTAGCATCGTTACGTCTCGTCGCAATGTCGGGGGCAACATGGGTACGCAGTACAACCGCACGATCGGCCGCGGCCGGCAGGCTTTCCCGGTTTGGTCTCCGTCTGAAATCCAGCGACGCATCGCTGTCGGTAATCAACGGATTGCAAGGCAACAACACCTGATCACAATTTTTGCAAGGTGTGGTTTGACGTCGGTTGGCTCGCACCAATTGCTCAAGAGCCTGCAGCAGCTGCAGGCTCTTCACGAACGCCATCGCGAGTTGCGATCGGACCGGGGCGCAGCCACTCGCCAGAAAGACGCCGCCGCCGTTCAGTAGTGCGACGCAGATCTTCCGACCACGACAAGTCAAAGCCGCGCTAAGCCCGCGGGGGCTCAACAAAGCCGTTACGGTTAATCGGACGTTAACGCCCAAAATACATTCTGGCGGCCGCTGGTATCGATCGCTCGTACAGTGGCCAAGGGCGTCTTGAGAAAACTCGTAACTCTTCTGGGTCTGTTGCTCTCATCGTGCGCCAGCCCGAATCCCGCGGTCAGGCTTCCTCAATCATGGGACGGCCGACTCCATACGCGAATTGCGCCCGAGCGGGTCGTGTTAGCGCTTTCGTCGACCGAAAAGGCCCGTGAAGCCGAGCGCGCTGCGCAAGAAAGCCAATTGGCAAAGCTCGAACGGAATTCGCCGGAATGGTGGACCGTGAGAAGAGCAATCGACAAGCTTGAAGAACAAAGGCTGGCAAAAATCATGTTCATATGCCGCGGTTGTTAGCTGGCTGTCCCTGATCCGCACGGCACGAGCGTCGGCGCTGCACCGCTGCCGGTCCCGGAACGCATTCAAGATGAGCTAAATCGAGTTCGGCGAACGACGGCTATGGATTAGGTGCCCGCTGACCGCTAGACATTGACGGCGCCTGGTCGATCAGCCCCACGAGTACGCCGATGAAGAGTCTGCTAATCGCCGCGCTGGCATGCCAGCCGGGCTTCACGATCGTCGACTGGAGTTCTCGAATTCCCCCCGGACTGACGATCATCGACCTCGTCATCACGGTGACCCCATTTTACAGCCGCGTCGTGATCTATCCGCAGCAAAGTCCCGATGACTTGCAGCGTTGCTGCAACAACAAGTTGACCTCGGTCATCAGGATTCCCGTCGGCAACGGGAAATTCTGCGTCAGCCAGAGCCATCCCGGAATGAAATGGAAGATGCGCGTGTTGTTGAAGCCCGATGTGGCGGCCTGAATTGGCGGGTCCTGCCGGCGCCCCTGATCGGCCATCGCAAATCAACGCGCGTGTCGAGAACTCTGCTCGCAGAGGCGCGTTAACGAAACCGTAACGGCCACGTCACGTTGGTCTGGCACAGCACGTTTGCATCACTCGTCGCTGTATCCAGGAACAAACTCTCATGAAAAGAACTGCTGCTTTGACGGTAGCGGCCTTGGCCGCCGCCGCAGGGACCGCTCATGCCTCGGAGATCAACAATGTCTTCGTCATTGCGCTCGAGAACCACAACTTTACGCAACCATCGAACTATACTGCGACACAAGCCATCTTCGGCAATTCGGCTGCACCATATCTCAATAGCCTGATCACGGCAGGCAATCCGAACGCCGCGATGGTGTCATACGCCAGCCAATATTCCAACGTGCCGCCGCAGGCAGCCGGCAGCCCGTCCGGCGCCGGTGCCGTGCATCCCTCGGAGCCCAACTACATCTGGGCGGAAGCCGGTCAGACTGCGCCACCGAACGGCGCAACCAGCGTCCGCACCGACGGCGATCCGTCGGCTGCCAACCACAACATCCTTTCATCAAACATCCCGAGCCTCAGCGCGAGTTTGCAATCGCACGGCATCAGCTGGCGATCGTACCAGGAAGATACCCAGCTGGTGCTCAACAGCAGCGGCAAGGCCACAAACACGGTCAAGCCGAGCGGCCAATACACCGTGCCGCTGACCAGCTTCTCCGGCACCTCATCGGATTACACCAACGCCTACAATGGCAGCCATCAGTACAATTATGCGCCGAAGCACAATCCGCAGGTGTTCTTCCAGGCGACGAACGGACCGGGCAGCGCGCAGAACTATGCGCCATTGCAGCAATTGCAGACTGATTTGACCAACAACACCGTCGCCAAATACAACTGGATCACTCCCAACCAGTTCAACGATATGCACTCGACCTTGACGGGCGGCTTCACCTACAACGGCGTTCACTACACCGGTGACGCTGCCTCGATCGCGCAAGGTGATAATTTCCTGTCGCTGGTCATTCCGATGATCGAGGCCTCGCAGGCGTTCCAGAACAACGGGCTGATCGTGATCTGGAACGACGAAACCGAGGGCGACAAGACCTCGACCGCCGGCTTCACCTCGACCGAAATCGTGATCTCGCCGCTCGCCAAAGGCAATGCCTACACCAACACGATTGGCTACGATCATTCGTCCGACCTGCGAACGATGCAGGAGATCTTCGGTATCGATCCGAACACCGGGACGCCCTGGATTGGTGATGCGGCGAACGTTCCCGACCTGTCAGACCTGTTCAAGGATAACGCGGTTGCAGCGGTACCCGAGCCGTCAACCTGGGCGATGATGATTGTTGGTTTCGCCGGACTGGGCTTTTTGGGTCTCCGTCGATCGCACCGACCCGCCGTTGCGGTGATCTGATTTACCGATTGATCGGCACACGGAAGAGCCGCCCCCAAAGGGGCGGCTCTTTTCGTTTCCGGATCGGCAATATCCGGGCATTTGGCAAGCTAGTTGCAAATGACTTCGCCATCGATCGAGTTGGACCCAATATGTCCCAGGGCGGAGCAATCAACATGAACCTGCTGTCTCAAATTCGGAATGGTGAACAACAAAGGCACGGCGTCGACAAAGTCGCGGTCATTGGAAATCTCGTCGCGGCCCTTCGTGAAACCGAGCGGGCCTTGCAAGCAAGCATTCGGACGGAGGAGGAAAAAACCGCGCTGCACGATCGGAACGACCCCTGTTATTCGATGCTGGCCCATTCGATGCGGGCGCGCGCCGACAATTTGCGGATGACGATCGCGACCCTGGAGGCGACCGGAGCGGTCGCCTGAGGCCATCCTGGCCCGGTCGACGGCCGCGCTCGCCACGTGACGAAACCCGCCGACCGCCAACTAAATAACCGTCAATCTCGCCGCGGGTTGCGGGATTGCGCTGCATCTGCTGAAACATCATCGGCAGACTCGAGACCTAAGGCGTCCGCTTTCGGTGCGCCGTTTGGTGCCAGGCCCACGACGTCCGGATGATGGTCGCTAAATCGGAGTGCTCGGGCGTGAAGCCGAGAGCCGATCGCGCCGCCGCGGGATCGGCTACCAGCACCGCGGGATCACCAACCCGTCGTCGTTTCAGCGGCACGTTCAGCGAACGGCCGGTCTGCCGTTCGATCGCGGCCAGAATCGCTTTCACCGAGTAGCCCTGCCCGGTGCCGAGATTGTACGCGCCCCCTGGCCAGCCGCCGTTCAGCGCCTCCAGCGCACGCAGATGCGCCGTAGCAAGATCGGTGACATGAACATAGTCGCGAACCGCTGTGCCGTCGGGCGTCGGATAGTCGTCACCGAACACGGCAAAATCGTCACAGTATCCCTGCAGCGCCATCATTGCCCGTGGAATCAAGTGCGTCTCGATTTCGCGCTTTTCGCCGATCATCCCGGATGGATCGGCGCCGCTGGCGTTGAAATAACGCAGCGCCGCGGAGTTCAACTTGTAGGCGGATCGATAGTCGTCAAGGATCCGCTCGATCATCAATTTTGATGCGCCGTAGGGATTGACCGGTGACCTCGTCGCATCCTCGGGAATTGGCTTGCTGCCGGCGTCACCATAGACCGCGCCGCTGCTCGAGAACACCAACTTCATGCAACCTGCATCGCGCATCGCCTTCAACAGGTTCAACGTGCCGGCAACGTTGTTCAAGTAATACTTCTGCGGGTCAGCGACGGATTCGCCAACCAGACTTGCCGCGGCGAGATGCATCACGGCCGTCGGTGCATGCTGGGTGAACGCCGCTGCAAGGGCGGCACTGTCGGCGAGATCGCCCTCGATGAGGGGGCCCCACTTCACAAAGTCGGCATGGCCGGTCGAAAGGTTGTCAAACACAAGCGGTCGATAGCCCGCTTCGGCAAGGGCTTTGCAACAGTGCGCGCCAACATAACCGGCACCGCCGGTGACCAACACGGTCTCGCTCATCCCATGCAACCTCCGCCGGCCGCATATCAGTGCCGGCGCCGTTGTATGTCAATGCACGCAAAAACGTACCGGCTCACTGTGAGAACTCGGCGAGCGCGCAACTAACCTACATGGTTTGAAGAGCCGGCATACAAGCGCGCCTTGGCGGCGGTCCGGCTTACTCGGCATCTCGTCGCAAGACAGCATTCAGGCCGACGTCAGCTGCGGCACTCCAGCCGTGACCATCCTGCTCCTCTCTGAATGACGGACCACCCCTCATCGAGAAACTCCTGCAGATGCACCGCATTCATGTAGAGGACGATGACGGGCCGCTTTTGCCGCTCCCATAACCCACGGGCATTGGCTGCCACCTGGCGAATGACTTTTGATCCGAAGGGATTAAACAAGTAGATCAACACCGGTCCATCGGGATATTCGAACTTCGCCGCATCGGCCCATACCAAAGTGACAGGCGACTTGGCCTCAGCTCGCTGCGCTGCTCGCTCGAGATTCGACTGAGCAACATCGATAAACTCCTTTGCAAACTCGACTCCGATGATTTGGCGAAAGGGGAGCTGCGCGGCGAGAATCAGTGCGCGGCCCTTGCCGCAACCGAGATCGACGAACGTAAAGCTCGATAGGTCGAGCGCAAGTGCATCGATCATTTGTCTGAATTCCGACGGGTCGGTAGCAATATGGCTCAGGCCGTAGCGAGAATTCTCGCCGGTCACCGACAGATCGAAAATCTCGTCGATCCCTCCTGTTACCGTGCCGAAAAGGCTATCAAATTCTGTATCCGCAACCTGCTTCTTGCGCAGCCACCTCGCATGTTGTTGCTCGTCCGCGCCAACAAGCTGAAGGAGCCGCCGCAAGACCCGCGATAACACGGCCCTCAAGCCGAGATCCTGGTAGACGGCCCAAAGGCGACGAGCACGGCGCGACCACCAAGCTATGCTCATCGAACCGTGCATCCCAGTGGCTCGTTCTGGTTGTCGTCGGCATTTCAATCGGGCGCGGGATCAGCAGAGTTCGGCCAATCCGTCCCTTCTTGATCGTAAGTGGATTGATCGTAAGCGGTTCGCGATTCTTCTTGAAATCATAGCATATCGGCCGCGCATTGACTTCACTTCCGGACTTGGCGCTCACCTGGTCCGCGAGGCGTGAAGCACACTCGTAATGTGCTTTCTAACATGTCTTCTATGGAACGCCGCAAATTGGCGACAAGTGGTGTTCAGCCCTGATACGCAAATATCTCGATGGGGTCGTGGAAACCGCGCACGGGAAATTCGCCGACATCTTCGAGGTCGAACTCGCCCCCGACGAGATCCGCGAAAGCGCGGGACAGCAAAACCGGCCTCCCCAATTGCTTGGTCAGGTTTTCGAGACGCGAAGCCATGTTGACCGCAGGCCCGATGACGGTGAAGTCCAGCCGACTGCGCGAACCGATGTTGCCGTACATGACGTCTCCGACGTGGACCCCGATGCCGTAGTTCAACGGAGCACGATCGGTTTCGCTGTTCCGCTCATTCAAGGCGGCCATGGCCTGACGGGCCTCGGTCACTGCGCGCAGCAGGTTTGCGCAGGCCGACGGCTGGCTGAGCGGAAAAATAGCAAGCAGGCCGTCGCCGATAAATTTCAGTATTTCTCCGCCGTGCCGCGCAATCGGTTCAGACAGCGCGTCGAAATAATCGTTCAGAAGCTCAATGACATCATCGCGCGGCCAGCTATCGGAGATCCTGGTGAAGTCACGCAAATCGCAGATCATGATGGCAGCCCGTACCGTCGTGCCGCTGCCTCGTCGCGTAGCGCCAGCCAGAATGAGATCGCTGGCGTGCGATCCAACGTAGGTTTCGAGCAACGTTCGCGCCAACCGGTTTTTTAGGCGGATCTCGCTGACCAGAGCAAGGACAGGCAACATCTTCAGCAATCGGCTGATGTGGGCGTCGCTGAAACCGCCGGGCCGGTCGGTCGCAAAGGTTACGATATGTCGCTTGCCGAGCGTATGGTGTAACGGCCATGCTACGTAGTCCGTCAACCCTTGCGCGCGCATCTCTTCATAGACCGCGTGCTTGCGGCTCGACCCGGCAACGTTCTCAAGATTCTCACGTACTTCGGTTGCGCCGTCGATGATTTCGCTGGCTGGACTTCCGATGTATTCGGATCGCTCCCTGACATCGTAGTCAACTCTTGCAAGCTCCGCTTCGCGCATTCCGTCAGCCCACATGATCCGAGCGCCAAGCCATTGCGGATGATGGATCAGAAAATGCAGGGTCGACCGCTTGATGGGAATACCCGCGCGCTGGAGTCGAACACACAGCTCAGCGAAAATATTGTCGATGAAGCGCTCTTGATGCGTGTCGTTGGTCAACCAGCGTTCGACGTCGCCGTCGGAAAGCGCGGCGGCTTGACCAACATCTGACGGCGCGTTCATATCTGTGCTCCCGAGCAGTGACATCCTCGACGGCGGGAACGGTTCGCTTTCCTGCTCGAAGGCGGCGGCGGGCGCGCCGCAACTCCGCGCATGCTTAGCTAGGTAAGAACCTGCGCCTGACAAGGTCTCCCCGCCGGGCGCAGTCCCCTGGACGGCGCGCTCCAGCGCCGGCTCGAACGACGTCCAGGCAGGCATGATCGATGCGCAGCGAATCGCGCCAGTGTAAATCTGACCGGATTCAAGCTGCCTCTGCGACGGCTTAACCGCCGGGATCAAAACCGGGATCAGAACAAGGATCGAGAAAATGAGACATTTCTATCGTAGCCTGGATGCGAGCGCGCATCTCAGACGGCCTTCGAGTTGGTCTGCGAGCTGTCCGAGCTTTATCGGCAATCGCCGGCGCCAATTCGGATGTTCACTCACCGTACCAGGAATATTGACCTGATCGATCACGCCGAGAACATCGTCGAGCGCGACGGCCAGCAGCCGCGCCGGCGATCGGGACAGGAATTCGACGACGCCTGGGAAACCGTCATCGTTGATGCCGTCACTGCGCAAGCGTTCCGCCAGCATTCGCTGCGCGTAGTCGCGCGCATTCTGCGTTTCACCGGGATCGATGCCCAGCCGGTGCTTTGTCGTCAGGTCATGTGAGGCGCGCCAGCCTGCAAAGGTCGGGAGATCATGCGTGCTGAATGTTGCGAGCGCGTTCGCTGAATAGGCGTCCGCCGGCAGAAAGGCACCCTCGTGGCCGCGCTCAAACAGCATGACGCGATAGGAAAACAAACCCCAGTCCGCCATCTTGTCGCGGAAGCCATCGGGGACCGTACCCAGATCCTCACCGATCACGACGGCGCGGGCGGCATGGCTTTCCTGCGCAATCACGGCAAGCATCGCATCGATCGGCATGGCCACATAGCTGCCGCAGTGCGCGCCGAGGCCGCTCGGTATCAGGTAAAGGCGCTGAAGGCCGAGAACATGATCAAGACGGACCGCGCCGGCATAACGAAACGATGCGCGCACCATCTCGCGAAACGGCTCGAACGACTGCCTCTCGAGGTTCACGGGATTGAATCCGGCGAGGCCCCAATCCTGACCAGCAGTATTCAGGAGATCCGGCGGCGCGCCGACCGACAAGCCGTGGGCGAATGCCGCCTGCTCAGACCATGCATCGAAGCCGCCCGAGCGCACGCCGACCGCAACGTCGAGATAGAGACCGATCGGCATGCCGAGCGATGCCGCAAGATCCGCGCAGCCACGTAACTGCTCGTCGGCGCACCATTGCAGGAATTCGACGAACGCAACGCGGGATGCAAAGCCGGAGTCGGCGGTGACGTTCGTTGTCCGCGCCGGATTGCGCCACTCATCGGGCCAATCCCACCACGGTCCCGCAAACGTGTAGCGCGCTGCCTCGAACGATGCGAACCGTCGCAGCAATGGTCCACGCTGCTGACGGAACCGCTCGAATGACGCCGCACGCTCAGCCGTCGCGCCGCGCTGGAATGCCTCGAACACGCGGCGCAGTGCGGACATCTTCAACTTGGTAACCGTCCGATAATCGATGAGTGGCGCTGCGCGCTGCGCCGCAATCTCGTCCTCGAGGCGACGACGCCAACCCGCGTCAAACTCGGGCAGCGCTTCCACGTCGATATAGAGCGGATTCAAGAACAGCCGGCTGTTGGGCGCATAAGGGCTGCCGCTGGCGTCGTCTTCGAACAAGGCATGAAGCGGGTTCAGCCCGATGCCGGCGCACCCCTGGGTGGCGGCAATCCTGATCAGGGTCGCGAGGTCGGTGAAATCGCCGATGCCCCAATTGCGGTCCGAGACCAGACTGTAGAGCTGTGTCGTCAGCAGCCACAACCTGTCGAAGTATCCGGTGAAGACCCGCGCTGGCGCGACGAGAACGATTGCGGTTTCGACGGCGGCTCCGCCGGCATCGCGGAGCTCGAGCCGGTAGGCGCCAGGCTTGAGCAGCTCTCCCGCCAGTTCGATCAACGTGCCTTTGACCTCGCCCCGCGCGATGACACGCGATTCCTGCGCCAGGACCCAGTCAAGATGGGCGACAGCAGTCGCAAGAACAATCTCATGACTGCTGTCGATTGCCGTTGAATCACGGCGAATGACGATCGTCGATGCGAGGTAGCGATGTAGTGGCGGTGTCGGCAGAGCATCGACCAGCCGCTGCAGGACGTCGGGAGCGACGTCATGGGACTCGCCGCGAGCGTCGTGGAACCCGGTCGCAATGCCGCGTGCCTGGGCAGCCGAGCGAAGATCCAAAATACACCTCGTAATAGCCCGCCGATCGCGCAGAACGGATTCTGCGACGAGAACCGAAAAACGCCGGCGCGAGTCGCGAGTTCCAATGGAACTCTCCTCGCATCGCGTCGTTGCCACTCGCATTTTCGACCTGACCAGGTGCGCAGGCATGTCGTTCTCGGCGCAAAGGCAGATCCAGATCCGTCCAGGGCAGCAGAACCAGTCGGCTAGTGCGTTCCATTTCGAAGACGTCTACCCGAGCGTCGACGCCGGACGCTTCCCGGTCAAACGCGCCGTCGGGGAACCGTTCGAGGTCTGGGCCGACATTTTTCGCGGCGGGCACGACATCCTGGCCGCGGAACTGCTCTGGCGTCTGGAAAGAGAGAGCAACTGGCAGCGCACACCAATGCGCCTGCGGGACAACGATCGCTGGCAAGGCAGTTTCATGCCCACCGAAGTCGGCCGATATGTCTACGCGATCGAGGCCTGGACCGACGAGTTCGCGACGTGGCAGCACGGCTTCGAATTAAAGCAGGCGGCGGGCCAGGATGTCAGCATCGATGCGCTCGAAGGCGCGGGAATGCTGACCCGCGCAGTCCATGGCAGCAAGGACGATGCCGCTGTTATCGTCCGGCAGTGTGACCGGTATCTCGAAACCGGCGATACAACCGCGCTGCTGACGTCCGAGCTCAGCGCAGCTATGTCGCGCAGCCAGCCCCGCCCCGATCTCGCTCGCTCGCAAACCTGGCCGCTGGTCGTGGACCGGAAACGCGCGGTCGCAGGCGCCTGGTATGAAATGGTGCCGCGCAGCCAAAGCCGCGAGCCGGGCCGCCACGGCACGTTCCGCGACTGCATCGAGCGGCTGCCCGACATCGCTGCGATGGGGTTCGACGTCCTCTACTTCACGCCGATCCATCCGATCGGCGTGACCAACCGCAAGGGCCGCAACAATGCCTTGCACGCGGCACCAGGCGATCCCGGCAGCCCTTATGCCATCGGCTCAGCCGATGGCGGCCACGACGCCATTCATCCCGAGCTCGGAACGATCGCCGACTTCCGTGACCTGGTCGCGGCCTGCAGGACGCATGGCCTCGAAGTCGC
>Ga0207671_10006012_pt1 | contig 10970 bp, 23 predicted proteins | sample KBSC24metaG_FD_184352 | JGI IMG/M metagenome (GOLD analysis project Ga0207671, IMG submission 184352) | Corn rhizosphere microbial communities from Kellogg Biological Station, Michigan, USA - KBS C2-4 metaG (SPAdes) (version 2) | ecosystem: Host-associated > Plants > Roots > Rhizosphere > Soil... | reverse complement strand
GGGTTTGATGTGCGGCCCCGACGAGCCGAGGGGACGACTCGTCGGGGCTTGCCGGCTGAACCGCGGGGGGAACCGGTCCTGCCGGCGGCCGGCGTGGCGTCACGGGTTGGGGGCGCCACGCCGGGGGCTCTACGGCGCCTCCCACAGGGTGCGGGCGATGTTCTCGGTACCGGTCAGCCGTCGCGGCCGGGACGGCATGTCCCAACCCGGTCGTGCTGGCCGCTCGGCCACGACTCGCCACCCGACGGCGCGCAGGGAGGAACCGGACTCACCGGCCTGCGTGTAAGTGATCAGCTTTGTGAACCCGAGCGCCTTGGTCGCTCGCCATGCCGCGCCGTACAGCATCGAGTTCGCGTTCGGCTCGCCATCCGTGGCGGTACGGCTAACTTCCAACGTCAGGCCGTCGTCGAGGAATCGCGCAACGGGCCGGCCAACGATTGCCACGCCGACCAGTTCGTTGGCTTCCGTAGCGACACCGATACAGAACTTGCACCCAACCGGCGGCAAGTGGTGCCGGTGATGCAGTGACACGAAGTCGCATGCGTCGCGGAATCTGATCGGGACCAGATGCAGGCTCACCGCACGCCCCCGATCCCGGCCGGCTCCCAGTCGAACTGCTGGAGCTCGGCCGGCATCCCCGGCTCGCAGCCGGCCGCCACGTGCCGCCCGTTCACCGGCGCACACCGCGCCTGCCGCGCGGCCTCATACGCGGCCCGGTGCGGCTCCGGATGCGCCTGGTCCCATGCGCGGAACTCGTCGCGCTCCGGGACCTGCCACAGCGGCGTGCGCGCGCTCGGCGGCATCACGGCCCGGTCGCGGCGCTGCTGGCCCCACTGCCACACGACGATCAGCAGCAGCAGGCACGCCGCGGGCGCGACGGTCACGGCCAGGATGACGCCGGCGAACAGCGCGGGTGCGGCCCAGTGTCCGACGCCGTAGTCCGCGGCGTGGGCCAGGATCGGCAGCGATGCGGCGAGGGCGGCGGCCGTCGCGGCCAGCTCGACGGCGGTGAGGAGGTTGCGGCGCGTCATGATGCACGCTCCCGTTCGGCCTGGGCCGCGCCACGCAGGGCGGTGATGACCTGTTCGGCGGTGCGGTCCGGCATGTCGTTCCAGATGGCGAGCGACACCGCAGAGTTGATGTGGTCCCGCAGCGCCTGCCGCGCGGCGTGCGCGTCCTCGGTGATGTCGTGCGGGCCGCGTGAGCCGATGGGCTGGCCGACCGTCGCGATGTTGATCGCGCCGTGTGTGTCTACGGCGCTACCCGCCGGGGGCTTGCCCGAGTCTTCGTCGTAATACCACTCCTTGTGCAGCCCGTTCCGCTCGATGACGTCGGCGGCCTTGTCGAGGATGGCCGCGGTCTCAGCGCTCATCGCACTGCCGCCTCTCGGTCAGCAGCGGCGGACTCGGCGCGGCAGCCGGGGCAGTCGGAGTCGAGCGTGCCCGGCTCGTGGCCGGTGTGCGCCGGCGCCTTCGTCTTCGACACCGAGGCGGTGATCTCCTCGGCGGTGACGCGCTCGGGCGGGAACTCCTCGTCCGCGGTGGTCTCGCCGCGGCTGATTGAGGTGTAGATGATGCCGAGCTGCGCGACGTCGTGCGCGTTCCACTTGCCGGACGGGCCCAGCTTGGCCTCCAGCCGGTCGAGCTTGACGCCGATGCCCTCGAAGCCCTTGATGGCGTCGGCGATACGCTTCGGGAGCGGGATCCCGCCGCCGTGCTCCAGGGTCTTGTTGCACAGCTCCTTGGCCTGCTCGACGAACCATGGCGGCAGGACCGAGAAGATCATCTCCCGGACGCGCCGGGCGCCGTTGTTGGCGTTGGACTCGTAGATGTCCCGCATGTCCGTCAGGGCCGTGACGCCCCTGCGCGTGAACCGCTTGTGCGGCACGATGAACGTCGTCGACACGCGGGTATTGGTCTGCACGTCCCAGGCCCAGGCCTGGAGCTCGGACTGGCCGTAGGAGTCGTCCCTGCGCATCTCCACCAGGCCGTACTGCACGTTGCCCCAGCAGCGGGCCAACTCGCGCGCCAGGTGCACGGTCGCGCCGGTGACGTTGCCGGACTCGCCGCCGCGGTTGAAGCGGTAGAACGCCCGATCGGCCAGCATCTTCTGACCGCACGACAGCTCCATCTCGGAGATGGCCGCCGGGATGTTCCGCGGGCACTGCTGTGCCACGACGATGGCGGACTGGACCTCGGCGACGGCGCGGGACTGCTCGACCGCGGTCCCCTGGCCGACGCGGGCCGGCAGGGCGATGGCGTTGGGCTGCTCGGTCACAGCTCCCCCTTCAGGTACTGGTTCTCCAGCCACACCGGGGCGCCGAGCAGGTCGACGTCTTCCCAGGCAGGCCAACGGTTGGCGGTCGAGCACTCGGCGTAGGTCTCCAGGGCTTCGCGGTTCTGCTCCCGGGCGATCGCCAGGAACATCGCATCCACCTCAAAAACGTGGATCAGGTACGGGGCCTGCTTCTCTTGGAAGCAAATGAGGTAGGCGACCTCGTCGGCGCGGCCGAGGGCGAGGACGCCGTCGCTGTAGGTCGCGCCCTGGTGGTGGTAGCGGTAGTTCACGACCGCCTTGGCGCACGACACCTCGTCGGCCTTGATGCAGGTCTTGTAGTCGACGAGCAGCATCCGCGAATCGGTCGGGAACGGCAGGTGGTCGAGTCGGGACCGGCGCATCACGCCGGTCGGGCCGTCGACCCAGAACAGCGACTGCTCGGCGTCGCCGCGCTCCGGGCTGAACAGCGCCGAGGCGACCGGGTGACGCCGCAGCGCCTCGGCCATGTCCATGACCATGCGGTATTCGTGGGTCAACAGCGGGATGGCGCCCTCGGCCCGGACGTCGTCGGCCCTCTGGTTCGTCTCGGCCTTGCGCCAGTTGTCGGCCTCGATCTCGACCAGCAGCGGGCCGGTGCCGAGAACCTCGGCGTGGGCAGCGGTGCCGATCTCGAAGACGCGCTTCGTCGGCCGCTTGTGGTCCTTCTCCCACCGGAACCGCGCCGGGCAGCCCTCGGGCTTCATCAGGTGCTTGGCCTCGGAGTTCGACAGCGAGCCGCCGGGGACGGGGTCGCGGTGGTAGTCGACGTCGCTGATGCCGTAGACCCCGGGCTCGGTGATGACGGCGGGGCGCCGGGCCGCCAGGAAGGCGGCCGGCGCGTCCGTGGTGGCCGTCACGGCTTCACCGTCCCGACCCGGCCGGCCGCGCTCTGGGCACGCACCGCCTTCTCGAACTCGGCCCACGCCATCGACACGCGGTCGCGCAGGTACTCCACGTCCGGCATGTCCTCGGTGAGCGGGTCGTTGGCCGCTTCCAGGTCCCCGACCGTGATCTGGTAGTCCGACCAGGCGTCGGCCAGGGTGGTGGCCTCGTAGCGCAGCTCGACCCCGGCGCGGATCAGCGCGGCCTTGGCCCGGCGGCGGTCGAGCCAGCGGCTCACGACGGAGACGATGCGGGCGACGTACTTCGCGAACATCAGGACTTCCCCCCAGGGCTCGCGGCCGGCGCGACCAGCCGCTCGGTGTATAGCTGCGCCATCCGGTCGTGGACCGCCGCGAGATCGAGGGCGTTGCGGCCCTCCAGGTTGCGGGCGATCGCGCGCTCGGCGTCGGCCAGCTCGCGCAGGCGGTCGTTGACGCGCTTGGTGGCGGAGGCCTCGACCTCGCGGATTAGGGCGCTCACTGTGTGGCTCCCGTCTCGGCGGGCGCGCCCCAGATTTCCGGGGCGCGCTCGGCGAGCTGCTTGATCAGCTCGGCGGTGCGGTGGTGGGAGTCGGCCAGCTCCTTGGCCTTAGTGCCGAACACCTCGACGGCCAGGACGCGCTGTCCGGAGGCCTGCGAGAACAGCAGCGCCAGGGCGCGGTCGCGGGCGATCTTCTCGGCGCTCACGGCGTCACTCCCGCCAGCCGCGAGGTGAACGCCAGGCAGCGGCACATGCGCGCGGCCATCACGTCCGGGTGCTCGAAGTACTCCCAGGCCAGGTCCGCGACGCAGGCGGTCAGGTTGTCGTTGTGTGCGTCGAGCACGGAGCCGATCGCGGCCAGGATGGCGTCGTCGGACATCTTCGCGGGCACGTCCGGCGCGAGAGCCAGCACCTCGGCGAGTTCCTTCGGCGACAGGGTCACGCCGTGGATGGTCAGGGCGGTCATCGCGCACCCCGCTTCGGGCACTTGACGTGCACGAACAGCTGGTGACTCAAGATCCGCTCGGACGGACGCGACGGCTCGCCGACGGCGAACGGCTTGCCACAGCAAGCGCAGTCCTCGCCTTCGAGCTGCTCGATGGTGTAGGCGCCGGTGGAGACGGAATGCGGGTAGGCGAAGCTCATCGTCCGACCTCCGTCAGCGTCTCGATGCGCTCCAGCAGCTCGGCGACGTCGGCCATGCACGGCCGCAGCGGCAGCCGCTCGATGCGCATCTGCCGCACCATCGCCGAGCGCGGCAGCAGCCGGTTCGGGTCGTAGCGGAACGGGTCGCGGGCCGGGGCGTCGGCGGCCTTCAGGTGGTCGAGCATCGCGCGGCCCCAGCCCGGCGGCAGCGGAGCGGGTTGCGCGGGGATGGGCCGGGCCTCGATCTGCGCGCGGAGAGCGGGGAACTCGCCGTCGTCGAGGTGGAGGAGTTGCGATAGCCTGGTCATCGACCAGTCCTTTCTGTGACTTGACTTGATCGGATCTGCTGGTCTTGGCCCCGCAGCCTGTTCGCGCAGATGCGGGGTCGTTTGCTACGCGGCTTCGGGCAGCGTGGCGGGGGTCTGGTTGGGAGCTGCGACAGCCGGGGCGATGAGGAACGCAAGGCGTTCACGCTGGCGTTCGGTCAGCGGCGGGTCGCCGGCACCGTCGTTCCACCCGTCCTGGAAGGCGGCGGCCAGCATGCGCCGGCGCCGAGCTTCGCGCTGGGCCGGGGTCACGGCGTTTCCTTCTGGATCTCCTCGACCGGGACCTCAAGGGCCGCGGCGAGTCGCTGCTGAGCGCCCACCGAGGCGTCGTAGCCCATGTGACGGATACGCACGCAGTGCTGGCGCGAGATCTTCGCCAGGCGGGCCAGTTCAGTGCCCGTCAGCTTCCGTTTCTTGCGCCACTTCTCGACCTTGGCCCCGTCGATTTGGGGATCGATTCTGGCCTTCATGTGTGTCAGTCTGACACATGCGACTGACACATGCAAGTGTCACTGTGATGCGCGTTCAACGATGTAGATGTGTCAGTAGGTTGTCAGTCGGGTCGTGTGCTAGCACAAGGCGTCGCAAACTGACACATCAGAACTCGGCATAGATCCCTAAAGGGAGTGCAAAAAGGTCTGCTGAGGTTCCACTTGGTGTCAGCGATCAGGCATGATTGCCGCATGGACTCTGCTCGCGAACGCCTGGTGCAGCTCGTTGCCGAGGCCCGTGAAGAACGCGGCCTCGGGACACAGGACGATCTTGTTAAAGCCACGGGGCTGAGTAGGTCAACAGTGCACCGGTTCGAACATGCCGAGCCTGTTGGCGAAACTAGCGTGCGCAAGATCTCTGTAGCGGTGGGATGGACCCCGGAGAGCGGTCAGGCCGTGCTCGCCGGCGGCATGCCCACCTACGCCGACGAGTCAGCCCTGGCGGCTCGCTACCGTCGCCAACCGGTTGAGCCCGGGCTGTCGACGCAGATTGTTGAGGACATGGTTTACAAGGCCCTCATTGCAGCTGCTCCGGACACGCCCCTAATCAAGATCGACGAGGCCCGCCGCGCAGCCTTTGAAGTCCTCCGGAGCAACGGCATTGAGGTGGCTCGCAGGCATCCTGAGGCATCACAGGGAACTGAAACGGATTCGTGAGGAACTTGCGTGATCCACTCGAACGGCTGTTCGAAAACCTTGATCCCAGACCCCTTGCGCACCTCCCTCATCAGGAGAAATATGAAGAGCCTCCCCCGCTACAGCGCGGAGAGTCACACGGGAGGAATTCGCAAGTGGACACCGAGTTACCGGCAGCGCTGCCGGTGCACATCTACAACGCGGACTTACAGGGCCTCGCGGCCGTCCAACTCGAAGGCGAGGACGGCGAGCAGTACTGCGTCATCGACAGCGCGGTGATCGCAGCCAACCCCGAGGCACGGGAGTACGCGAACCAGGTCTACATCAAGGCAGTCAAGGGCGCCCGGTGCTGCCGGCCGCCGGGCCTCGCCACCTGACCCTCCTCCCCACCACTTGCCACCCCCCGCAGGCCGCCGCGGTCGCCGCCCACACGGCGCTCCACCGGCGGCCTTAGCGCGCCTGAGCCTTGACCGATGACTTATCGAACCCGGGCCCCTTACGCGACCGATGCACGGTCACGGTCATCGTTTCCCGAACAATCGCCCGCCGCCGATCCAGCGGCAGCGCATCCCAGGCCTCGCGAGTCATGCCTTGGCAACCGTCCAGCACGTGCGACGCCCGCTGCGAGGCGATTCGGTTGCGCGCAGCCTGGATCCGCTCGTCCAACCTGCGCAGCATCCCCCGCAGCAGCGCCGGATCCATCGCGTCGTCCTCGGCGAACTCCGCCACCACCTGTCGCTTCCTAGCTTCCAGCGCTTCCAGCTCGGCGCCGGCGCCGTTGTCCTCCGGAACCGCCTCGACGCGCTCCCACAGTTCCGGATCGCTCAGCCTTCGCAGTACTCGACCGATGACGTACTCATCCAGCGGCTCCATCACTCGGTGCACCTTCTGATCGCATTCGGAGTTGATGCAGCCGTAGGCCAATAGCGTTTCGGACCGCGAGTTGTACCGCACCGCCAGCGGCGCCGAGCATGATCCGCACAGCGCGATGTTCGTCAGCAGATGCTTGCGCGCGTTCGTGGCCTGCGGGAAAGACGCCTTCTTCCCAAGCAGCACTCGCCGCACCAACTCCCAGGTGTCACGCTCCAGGATTGCCGGCCACTGGCCCGGCCCGGTGATCTCACCGCGGAAGGTCGCCAGGCCGGCCAGCCGTGGCCCGCACAGCAGCTTGCGGATGCCCTCGTGATACCAGGGATTGCCGGAGGCGTTCGGAACGCCCCGGGCGTTCAGATCTCGCACCAGCGCGCCGGTGGACTCCCCAGCCAGAATCCGGCCGGCCATCTCCCGCACGATCGCCGCCTCATCCTCGCGGACGGTCACCAGGTCGGCCTCGAAGCCGTAGGGGCGTTTGCCACCCTTGCGCGGCACTCCCGTAGCTGCACGGGCTTCGGCGGCCCGCTTGGCCCGACGCGAGGTGTTGTCCGACTCCCGGCATGCCTGCGCCGCCTCGATGCGCAGAATGAACCGGTCGTCTGCCGAGTCGAGGTTCCGCGTGCCGGTCGGCGAGGCGAGGCGGATCCCCTTTTCATCTGCGATCCGCAGCAGCAGCTCCAGGTCCCAGGGCTGCCGGATGAGGCGGTCGCCGTGGTAGACGACAATCGCATCGAAGCGCCCGCCGGTGATGCCTTGCAGCATTGCGTCCCATCCGGGACGCTTGCGGTTGCGCAGCCATGCTGAGCGGTTCGGGTCTACGAAGACCTCGATCACGTCCCAGCCGAGACGGTCGCACAACGTTCGGCAGTCTTCCTCCTGGCGTTCGACCTTCACTAGGTCTCCGTACCTGGCCAGAGAGATGCGGCAGTAGATCGCGACGCGCAGGCGCTTCCCTTTGTCACTACTCGACATGTCCGCAGTTTAGCGAACATGGAGCCGTCCATGTTGAGCAGATGACGGACAGTAAAGTAGCCGCATGACCAGCGATTACGTCCTTGTGACCACCACAACCGACAGCGCCGGCGAGGCTCAGCGCCTCGCCGAGACGATCGTGACCGGGCGCCTAGCGGCCTGTGCTCACGTCGAGGAGACCGACTCCGTCTACTGGTGGCAGGGGGCCGTTGAGAGCGCGCACGAATGGCGCGTCGAATTCAAGACGCCGCAGCACCGCGCCGCCGAGCTACAGCAGGCCATCCTCGCCGCGCACTCCTACGACACCCCGCAGGTCATCGTGACCCCGATCCTCGACGGCTCGCCGGCCTACCTCGCGTGGCTCACCGAGGAGACCACGCCGCGCGCCTAAGCACTCTCGGGCGCTACCGCGCGGATTCGCTCGCGCAACTCGATTGCCTCGGCCGCGTCCGGCAGCTGCTCGGCGAGCGCGGCCAGGCGCGTCCTACCCATGGTGGTGTCGTCCTCGATCGTGGCGGCAAGCGCGCGCTTGCCGACGTCGACCGCCTGGTCGACGTCGCCGGCGGCGAGCCATCCGAGCGCGCTGTCGCCGAGCACCGAGCACCGGATCTTTGCGTCGTCATCGCCGAGCGCGTCGAGGGCGTCCACGATGGCGGCGCCGAGCTCCGAGTGTCCGATCCCGGCGTACGTAGAGATAGCCATCGACCCCAGGCGGGCCCGGCGGAAGAAGCGGGTCCAGGCCTGCTCCGACTCGGGGTTGGCGTAGTCGAAGACGGCGCGCGCGCGCTCCAACGCCCGAACGGCGCCCTCGCGGTCGCCGAGGACTGCGGCCTCCTCGGCCTCCCGGGCCGCCAGCCACGCCGAGGCGGTCGCGTATCCAGGGCCGCGGACGTGCCGTTGGGCTTCGGTGAGCATGCCGCGCGCGCGATTGGCGGGAGCAGCGTACGAGCCGTAGCCGAGGGCTAGTGCGGTCACGGCGCCGTGACCAGCCGCCTGGCCCGCCTGGACGGCCACGTTGTAGTACTGCGCGGCCTTCTTGCGGTCGCCGAGGTCGTACTCCATCCATCCGGCCAGGGCCGCCGTCTCCCCGGCCGCGATGGCCAGGGCCGCGCGGTACTGCCCGGCATGAGGCATCAGCGACGTGAGCGTGTCCAGGTGCGCGGTCAGCCGGTCGATCATCAGCCGGGCCGGGATGTGCTCCTCGGACTCGAACATCTCCGCCGTGGTTGCTTCCAACACGTCCACGGTGGGCCGATCCAGGCCGCAGCCGTCAAGAACTGCGGCGAGACGTCCCCAAGGCTCCGAGGCGGCACCTGCGACGAGGGCCGCAGCGCCGAGGAAGGTGAAGGAGCGCCTGTCCACCTCGTTCTCCGTGCCATCTAGCATGATCTTGCCAAACGTACGCTCGGCCCGGGCCGCACTGGCCGCCTTGTCCACCTCGCGCCGCGGGATTCCATAGGCCGCGGCGATGGCATTGCGCCAAAACGGCTCGGGGATCCGCTTGCCGAGCTCCCAGCGCTTGACGTTGCCGAGAACACCCTCAACGTCCCTTCCCATGGCGGTGGCGATCACCGTCGCGATCTCCTTGCGGGTACGCCCCGACTGCTGGCGTAACTGGGTGAGCAGCGGTGCGACGGTGTTGGCATTCATCATGGGGTCCGCTCTGGGGTGTGTGGGAGTCAGCATTCTCATTCTGGCCCCCTAACTGGCCCCCTGTCAGCAAAATGGCCCCCTGCGTGGCGCCTGACGTGCGCATCTACTTCACGAACACTGGATCAGGGCCCTTGCAAGTGCCACCGTGGCCCCCTTCCATCTGGCAGCCGAGTAGTAAGAGGCACATGTGACGAGCTCGACGAGCACCGACATCACCGAGGCCAACGTCTCCGACGCGGAGTTCGGCGCCAGGTTTCTCGCCTACGTCGAGGAGCGCGTCGCCTATCACACCGCCGAGCTGGCCAAGCTGAACGAACTGCGGGAGCTCTGGGCCGCGCGACAGACTCCCCAGGAGGTATACGATGAACAGCCCGGCTGAGCCGCCCCCCTGCCGCTGCAGCAACACCGGCGGCTACACCGTCGAGATCTCCGTGGCCGACGCCGTGGTGATAGTCCGCCGAGTGTGCCTGAAGCACCTGGAGCTCCGGACCCGGCTGAAGGACACCGCCACCGGCCGCATCGGCGAGGTGATGGAGAAGAACAAGGCCTACCAGCGCGTGCACCTGCGGCCCGTCGGCGGCGGCCGGGAGTGGACGGCCGACGTCGGCAGCCTCGAATTCGTGGTGGCGGCATGACCATCCGCACTAAACATGTCGACAGCTGGACCGTCCACGCCGGCACCACCGAAGAGCTCGCGGCCGTCGCTGACGAGTACGCCGACGGCCGACGGCCCATGCCGCGCGGCCTGAACGCCGGACATTTGGAGGTGGTCGCCGAGCAGCTGCGTGCCGGGCACCGCGTGCACAACCTGGGGCCGTTGCGGTTCTACGCCGACAGGCCCGACGGGACGCCATTCCGCGGGCCCTTCGCGCCCGATGCCCAGTAACACCACCACGACAAGCGCCCGGCCCGAGTGGCCGGGCGCTGGTGCGTTAGTCGGCCTTCGGAGGGCGCCCGCGCTCGCGGATCTCCACACCGGCGCGAGTCAGGACAGCCCGCACGTTCTCGTAGCTGAGGTGCGTGAGCCGGGCAATGTCCCGCAGGGCGTTGCGTGCCCGGTAAGCCTCGACGATCAGCGCCTGCGTCTTGGCGTGCTCCTCGTCCTCGCGGGCCACCTGCGCGGCGAGTCGGCTCATCACGTCGTCCTCCACGGTGCACATGATCGCAGGTCTAGGCGGCGATTCACAGCCACCTGAGCTGGGCTGGTTGACGCCATCCGGAAGCGCTGCAACCCTTACAATGATAGAGATTCTAACTTTTCTCGGCTGACTACACCACGACCCGAAGGGCGTCCCATGCGTTCCCACCTCATCGCCCGCGCAGGCCTGGCCACGGCACCCGTGACGGTATTCGCGCCCGCCGCCGGTACCGCTCTCACCGGCCACGGCGCGCCGTGGATCGTCGCGCCCGTCGGCTCGGTGGTCGCGGCCGTCGTCGGTATCCGCGCCGAGCGCCGCGCCGCCTCCACACGCCGCCGCGGTGTCGTCGTCGCCGACCCGGCCCCGGACGCCGACGGCATCGTGTGCGCCACCGCGCCACGGGACCTGGTCGGCGTCGACTACGCCTGGTCCGACGAGGCGGCGTGATGGACGCGCGCCCGGACCTGCCGCCGCGCCCCGGTATCGGCTTGGCCGCGGCCGGGCTGCTGGAGGTCGGCCTGGCGTCGCTGGAGGCCGGCCACCTGCCCGCCGCGATC
>Ga0207671_10006010_pt1 | contig 10972 bp, 13 predicted proteins | sample KBSC24metaG_FD_184352 | JGI IMG/M metagenome (GOLD analysis project Ga0207671, IMG submission 184352) | Corn rhizosphere microbial communities from Kellogg Biological Station, Michigan, USA - KBS C2-4 metaG (SPAdes) (version 2) | ecosystem: Host-associated > Plants > Roots > Rhizosphere > Soil... | reverse complement strand
TCAAATTGCTAAGCCGCAAGTAATGTAAACCAGAATGACTTGGGCGTCACGAGAAGCCATTGCGCGCAGGCCGGCCCGTCATTCTCGCGCCAGAGGGGGGCTTCACATGGGGCCAGTGTAACATCGATGAACATAAAGCGAATCCAAAATTTACTTAATAAACTAGGGCCATACGCTAATAAAATATTTATACCTGGTCAATGGACTATTACAGAGACGATAGATGGTTATGTATTTAAGCGTATCGATGAGAAAAAAGAAAAAAAGAAAGATAACGAAGAAAATAAATGAAAAAGGGCGTTTTTTATATTTTAATATGCCTTATTAACATTCCGGCTGCAATGTTAGTAGGTATCAGCTTTTTAAGCGGTCCAAGCTTTTACTCAAGCAGTCTGAAAATTTTTTTTGATAGAATACTCTTTGCAATCATCGTAAGCCTGGTATTTGCTTTGCTTTCTTTTTTGTTAGGATTCTTTTTCAGACGTGCTCTCGAATTTACAAATTTAAGCTTAAAGAAAATATTTATCTATCAATTTGCAGCAGTTCTATTAGCTTTTATCACCGTTACACTAATTGTAACTATTAATAGCTAATATTATTCCTATTCAGGCACGAGAATGACGAGGTGGTCTGCAGCGCAAAGGCTTCTCGTGACGCGCCCCATTCAGGCGCGAGTATGACGGGCAGGGCAAAAGCGTAAAGGCTACTCGTGCCACGCAGGACAGGTAGAGAACATGCATAACAAACAAACCGGTAGCCCGCTTGCAAAACAGGCGGGCTATTTTCTTGCTAAGCAATTTACAATATGGTAGCTTTAAACTAAATGGATGTGGGCAGTATGACAGAGTATGCCGCAAGTAATGTAAACCATATTGGCTTGGGCGTCACGAGTAGCCATTGCGCACAGGCAGCCCGTCATACTCGCGCCTGATTGGAGAGATCCTGAAGCTGCCGCGACTGCTATAGGCCGTAAAGTGATCGGAGAGGCTCTGTATAATGCTGGACAAAAATAGAAAAATATGTTTATACCATTATTACTTTCGATTTTTCTTCATTCAAACCCTTGTGTAGTCAAGGGTTTGAATGCAAGCAATCCTTTGAATAATATCGATACAATGTCGTATAATTATGATCAAACAAAGGTACTGAACAGCTTTTGTACTGTTTTATACGAGTTAAAAACGCATTATAATTTTACTGACAAACTGATCTATTATGGGGTAAAGACAAATAAGCCAATGGGTTTTTTTGTTTATGATTTATCAGACACCTTGAATAACTCAAAAAATGGTATAGTTAACTTCAAAGAAGGACATATTTATCACTTTGCCCCTCGTGATTTATATTATTCATATTCGAACTTCTGCTTTTTATTGAAAGGTAAACTTGTTTTTTTTAAAGCCGTGAACTGTAAAAAGCCTATAAATAATATAAATGAAGTAATTTCTTTCCTGGAGAATCATTTGCCAAATAATGTTGATTCAAAAGAAGTTATTAAAAGGGTACCGGATTATAAACATTACGCAAATTTAAAAATGAATGATCTTTACGTATGCAAGTGCGAACTGTAGCCCGCTAAGTGTGCAGCCTGGCCGGATAATGAGAAGCTTAATAGAAAGACAGAGCCCAGTCCAGTACTGGGCTTTGTTATTTAACGTGCATATGTTTTACGGGCTTTAGCATCTCTAAGTAAGCCATCAAGAGCATACAGGATACCATCCCTATCAGGGTCGGAAAGTGAGTTAAGTTCGTTCAGCCGTTTAAGCATGGCCGGGTCCTTAAATAGGTCCATATCATCAGTTTCCCCTTCAGGCGCGAGAATGTCGGGCCGGCCTAAAGCGTAAAGGCTTCTCGTGCCCCGCTGACAGGTAATGAATATGCATAACAACCAAACCGGTAGCCCGCTTGCAAAACAGGCGGGCTATTTTATTTTTGCTAAGTGATGTACAATGTGGTAGCTTTAAACTAAATGAGATGTGAGGTGTATGATGAGTAAGCCGAAGGTGATTCTGTAGTAACTTACCAAAAGATGACTATTATCCGTTTGGTATGGAAATAAATACGGGTACAACAGCAATACCTGGGTGACACTCGACGTAGATTTTACGACGACACAATCATTTACGGCCTCTATACAGGCTTATGACTGTTTGAGCCTGACAACCCGCCCTACGCTTAACCCCAACTACATCATCACCAATACGCCCCGCATAGCTGGCCTTACCGATGAAAACTAGCTGGCTGGCCTCAGCACCTGCCAAATGATGCAGGGCATACAATATATGGACGGCCTTGGCCGCCTCATACAAACCATACAGATAATGGGCAGCCTGACGTGGTGCAGCCACATGCCTATGATGTGTACGGCAGAGAGGTCTGTGAATACCTGCCTTATGTACCTCGACAAAATTATTGACTAAATCATTAAATTGTGTAAATGGGTTTGGTTAATATCGCATTTCTAAACTAAAAAATTAATTTCAATTATTTCTCATTTATTTAAACAAAACGATCTTAATTCAACAATCAGTTACACGCTTAACAACCTCCGGTGGCGCTTGAGAAACATTTTACCTCTTCTCAAAAATAAAACCGTTTTGAGATTATTCTCGCAATGCTTTATAAATGCGAGGTTAAATCTCTGTCATCTACTGGGCGTTCCCCCATTCTCTATCGGTGACATTTCGGGGCTTGCTAATATTTCTGCTTCGCAAAAGACATCAGCATCGTGTTTTAATACACCCTGACTTCAATACGCGCCTGCCTGCCAGCCACTTATCAAGCCTTAAGATATTTTAAAAAAATTTGGAGCAAGCTTATGCTCATATGCAAATATTCCGTTAATTTAGGCCTAATGAGTCATACACTTAAACTTTATTCATTTGCTTTTCTGGCAGCCGGGGTCTGGTTGCTCCAGTCATGTGATGCGATTATTGAGCCTTCCATAAAAAACAAACTGATTCAACTCGAGGCGCCAGCGGATCTTTCTCAAAGCAGCAATTATGCCATAAACTTTTGGTGGGACGAAGTAGAACACGCGCTATCGTACCGGCTGCAGGTTGTAACACAAACCTTTGCTGCTCCCGGCGGCCTGGTATTAGATACAGTTGTAACACGCAACAGGTTTTTATTTACTTTTAATCCCGGAAAATATCAATGGCGTGTAATGGCCGCAAACGGCAGTTCTGGCACGGAATATACTTCACCCAGGTCATTTGAGGTTGAGCCATCATCCATCAAACAGCAAACCGTTCAGCTTTCGTTGCCCGGTAATAACTTTATTACCAATCAAACCACCGTAGTTTTTCAATGGTCGAGCCTGTATGGGGCTACCAAATACCGTTTCGAAATTGATAGTAACAATTTTGTTGATGAAAGTAAGGTACTAGCCAATATGCCTATCTCTGGGCTTCAGGTAAGCTATACTTTCCCAGCCGACCGGCATTATCAATGGCGCGTGCGAGCAGAGAATGATACGGCTCAATCATTATGGTCGGCTATAAACCTGGTTACTTATGACCATATGCCGCCAAAGGCGGTAGCTGTTACGGCTCCGGCTGACAACCTAACTGTCAGTTTACCGGTTGCCCTGCAATGGAGCGCTACGGAAGCCGGTGCAAAATATAAGCTTTATGTTTATAAAAGCGATTCGACTACGCTGTACAATAACAGCTTCCCCGTAACGCTCAACGCTTTATCTTACAGCTTTAATTCAGGGGTCTCGGGCGATAAGGTTTATTGGAAAGTTTCGGCGGTTGATGCTGCCGGAAATGAAGGACCGGCAAGCGATTTAAGGCATTTTGTGATACAGTAAGGATGAAGAATAAAGCCGTTACTTATTTGCTGGGAGCTGTTGTTATCGTGGTTTGGGGCCTCATACTTTACCGGGTGTTTGCCGCCGTCGGTGGAGACGATGATGAAATTCCGGTAGTGAACCCCATCAAATCAAAGGAAGCTTATAATGACTTTGCCATACCTAAAGACACTTCAAAACTCTTATTAAACTATCGCGACCCGTTTGGCCTTGTAAAGCAAAAGGATACGGCGACGATATCGGTAAGGAGGAATATTTCCAGCCAGGCGACAGGCAGGCCAAGATCTGTAGCACCTGCATTTAACTGGGGCTTCATCCAGTATTCCGGGTATATACGTAACCCGGCTTCGAAAAAAATGATAACTATGGTTGTTATTAACGGGCAGAATTTTACTATGACGGAAGGTGACACGAGAGCCGGCGTAAAACTGTTTAAAAATATGCGCGATTCTATTAAGATAGGTTTTCAGGGTAAAACCAAATTCATTACCATAAAGCCGGCTACTTTATGAAAAATATTATCATACTGCTTTTGTTGGTTGTGCCCTGCCTGGCAAGCGCTCAAAAAGTTCCGGATTTTGGGGCCAATAAAGTGCGGATTCTGCAACCTGATAAAATTATCGAAGCCGAGGTTATCCCGGTCGCCTCCGCACCGAAACCCAATACAGGTTTTTTTTACTATTGGTATAGCAGCAATAAAATTCACATCACGCAGGGCGGCTTTAGCGGCAGGCTGCTGAATGGCGCATATAACGAGTTTTATCTAACCCGGAATTTAAAGGAGCAGGGCATTTTTGACAAGGGCCTGAAAAATGGCACGTGGAAAAGCTGGAATGAAGGTGGCAATCTTATTAAAATCACTCATTGGAAACAGGGTGTATTGCTTCCCGACAGTACCATTAGTTTTTGGAAGAGAATTAACATCTTTAAAAAGAAAAAGGATAGCAAACCTGCTGTCGACACCCCGCGCAAGGCAAATTAAAAGACGTGCTGTAATATGATGATAAAGGCATCCGCGCTTTACATGGTAATTATAATTGCACTGGTGATAGGCATAATATGTTCATCGCTGGTGGCGGTTGCATATTTTTATAAGCAGCAGTCTCAAAAAAAGTCCCGGTTTAATGCGCTTGAAAACAACCTGGGCTCGGGGGTAAATATTTTACTGGCAAGCGCTGATACGGCCTACAGCGGCGGAAAAACGCTAAGCCTTTTTGGCGGCGATGCCGATTCTGTTATCCTAAAAAAAACATCCTGGGGGCTTTATACTATAGGGGTTGTAAAATCCTTTATACAAAAAGATACTGTTTTTAAAGTTTTTTCGATAGCCAGTAGCATCGACTCAACAAAATGGGCGGCGCTTTACCTGGCCGACAATGACCGGCCGGTATCGGTAAGCGGTAAAACGGTAATCCGCGGCGAGGCGTTTATCCCCAAAGCCGGCATTCAAACGGCTTATGTTGATGGCAAAGCTTACGATGGTGATAAACGTTTAGTAATCGGCGGAAAACACTCCAGCGAAAAAAAACTGCCTGCCTTAGCCGAAACCTGGTTGAATCAACTGCAACAGTTTACATCGCAGGAAACCAAAGGCGACAGTACGTTGGTCGGAAAAGATACCATCCGGCAAAGCTTCCTTACCCAAACAAGGTATTACAACTTTAAGAAAAAGCCGCTATTATTAGAAAATACCAGTATAAGCGGTAATGTTGTAATCTATTCGGATACCACGGTAACTATCGATAGTACCGCCGCACTTAAAAACATTCTTATCTATGCCAGGGCTATTGTAGTTAAAAGCGGCTTTCACGGCAACTGCCAGCTTTTTGCTGCGGATTCCATCAGCGTAGGGAGCAACTGCAAATTTATCTACCCGTCATGTCTTGGTGTACTGCGTTTTAAACCCGCAGTAAAAAACATCCAGGAGAAAATTATTATCGGTGAGAAAACGGTTATAAATGGCGTAATATTTACCTATGAAAAAGAAGAAAAACCTATACCACCCATTATTTCCATCGGGAAAAACGCCACGGTTAAGGGGCAGATTTACGCGCAGGGGCAATTGGAACTAAACGACAAAAGCGAAATAGATGGAAGCGCTTTTACCAGCACATTTTTGTATAAAAACGCATTTACCCGCTTTGAAAACTACCTGATTAATACAACTATTAACTCCAAAGCGCTCTCGCCTTACTACCTTACCAGCACATTAACGCCGGTTAGCGGAAAATCAAAAAAAGTATTGCAATGGCTGGAAGCAAACTAACGGTAAAAGCCTCGACTATCCTCGAGGTGGTGGTCTCGATGGTAATCATCGTAGTGGTGTTCGGCATTGCTATGATGATATATAGTAACGTGGTTCGCTCTTCCCCGTCGGCAAAAAAATTAAAGGCGGAGTTGATATTGCAGGAAACGATGATAAAGCTTCAACAACAGCCTGACTCAACTGCGCAATCAACCATCGTAGATGATTTTAAGATTGAACAAAAAATTGAGCCATATAATGGTAATCCTGCCTTGCTGAAAATAGGGCTGACAGCCTTTGACCAAAATCAACAAAAGGTTGCCGAATTACAAAAAGTTATCATTGCGCATGAATAAGGTTAAGGCATTCACCATAATGGAGGTAACCATCACCATGTTAATTTCGGCGGTGCTGATTGGGATTGCCTATACATCGTATTCCATTATCATAAAATCGTACAACTCTTTTAACGACAAAAACAACAAGCTTGCTGTATTGTACAATCTCGACCACTTGTTAAAACGTGATTTTGACCAGGCGGCTATCATCTCGAAAGACCAATCGGGTATTGCTATAAAAAAAGATACCGTTTTAATTACCTATAAATTTTACGCCGACTTTGTAACCAGGAAAGGCGCCAGTATCGATACCTTTAAGGTACAAACGGACGGGCTTATCACAAATTTCGAAAATGCGCCTGTAATAGGTTTGGCAGGCAGCGGGAATTTAGAGCGGGTTGATGAGCTTTTATTTAACGTGCAGTTCGATAAAGAAAAAATACCGTATCATTATACCAAAGTATACAGTTCAGAAAACCTTGTAGAAAATACGCCGGATGCCATCAATTGACCTGAGCAGATATGAAACGAAGAAGCCCGCAAAGCCATCTGCAAAAGATGACAACGGCGGGCTGGTGGCGCTGCTTAACCGCGATATAAGCTTCGGCAGCAAAGAACTGAACGATAAAAAGAAGGAGTATCTTTATCTTGAGTTAAGCTCACTGCTACAGGCCGGCATCAACCTTAAAAGCGCTTTCGAGCTTATAACCGCAGACCAACAGAAAGAGCAGGACAAGAAACTTTTTTTGAGCATACAGGACGCCGTTTTAGGCGGCGCTACCTTTTCGGATGCATTAAAACAAACGGCAAAATTCTCGCTGTATGAAGTTTATAGCCTGCAAATAGGCGAAGAGACCGGCAAGCTGATAGAGGTTTTGCAGGACCTCGCGGCCTTCTACAACAACAAAATAAAGCAACGCCGCAAAATCACCTCGGCCTTAACCTATCCCTGCGTGGTATTATGTACCTCATTGGGCGCGGTATTTTTTATGCTGAAGTTTGTAGTGCCTATGTTCGGCGACGTATTTAAACGCTTTGGCGGCAAATTGCCCTGGATAACAGAAAAAATAATAGGCATCTCAAATGCATTAAGCGATAATTTCTGGAGAGGAATGATTCTGATCGGGCTGATAGTGACGTTTATTATGTTTACACGGAAAACCGAGAAATTCCGGCAAATATCGACCCGCTTATTAATGCGCGCGCCTGTGGTAGGTAACTTGGTGCAAAAGATATATCTCGCCCGCTTTTGCAATTCTATGCGCTTACTCATCAATGCACACCTACCGCTGCTGCGCGCCATTGCACTGATTAAGCAGATGATAAACTTTTACCCCATAGAATCATCTCTGCAAAAGGTAGAAGAAGATATCATGAAGGGCAAATCCCTGCACGAGAGTATGCAGCAGTTTAAAATCTACCCCTCAAAAATGATCCAGCTGATAAAAGTGGGCGAAGAAACCAACCAGCTCGACCTGTTTTTTGGCAAGATATCCGAACAATACATCGAAGAGGTTGAATACAAAACCAGCACCCTTAGCAGCGTGATGGAGCCTTTGATCATCATCTTTTTGGGATTGATAGTTGGGATTATTTTAATCTCGATGTATTTGCCGCTGTTCCAGATGAGTAATAGTTTTCAGTAAAAAGGTGCTTCCGAAACAATTAGCTCGTGCAATTCCTTCTTAGCAACCGTACTGTTCCACGAAACAGTGTGTACAGGTGGAACAGTTGTGTACAGTTAAATTCGGAGAATATAGGGTTAAAAGCCTGTTAATATTCGATTATATTGCAACGCCCTCTGTACTGTTCCGCGGAACAGTGTGGATCAGGAAATTCTGGTAAAATGTTTGGATTTAAGTAAATTTCTTTTTTTAGTTCCTTATCAAATATGTTACTGCAATAACTTTTATGTCGCGATTTTATTGATTCACAACAAGAGAAAAGAATAAGTAAAATTAAAATTTGAAAGCTTTTCATATTGGCTTCAGAACGGTTTTTTATTCTCCGTTCCCGGGTTACGATTAGCGAAACATACCTAACACTAAAATCACCTAAGCATTGCTTATAGGATGGAACCCTGTTCCCGTTAAGCCGAACGCTTAAAATATGAGGTTGAAGTTCCGCGATGCTAAACTTCAACCATAGAGGGTATTTATCCTAATCGCAAGCGATTTTTGACGCAAAGACCACCTTTCCAGTAGAGTCAGTCTGAATAACAACTTGCGAAGCTGCTGCATCTCCGTTAGAAACGTTTTTTATTATAAATTTACTATTGGGAGTAATTACAAACATTTTCCCAGACGATCCAGGGTCAAAAGTGTATCCGCCGCCCCGAAGGTTAATCTTAAAACTTGAGGTGCCTGACTGTCCATCTTTTACAGAAAAAGTTCCATATTCTGAATAATCACTCTTCTCAATATATAATGAGGAAATATATCTGCCACTGCATGTATTTACGGTTTGGTTAGACAGGTCGAAGTAGATTGTGTTATTACTACATGAACTACCGAAAATGCATATTCCTGCCAAGCTTATTAAATTAAAAAGTTTTTTCATTGTTATTTTATTATTGCTGCACCCAGTCTGTGCCATTCCAATTATAGGTACCCGGAGCTAAGGAACCCGCATTTTTCAAAAGTTTTTTGTTTTTTTGCGATGATCCTCCTGATATTCAGACCACCATTTATCAATGGTTGGCCTTATGTCGGCATGCCTTGAAACCGCCTCAAACAAGCCAGATAAAGCGTTACCGCCATAATTTTTACTTACGAAGGCTTTAAAATCTCTGAAGATTTTTGAACCGAGGTCAGCCTCGATTTCATTCGGAGCTTTATCGTGGCTCCCATAAGCGGCATATTGTCCCAGGGCTGTAGACGCATAAGCAAGATACCCTCCTGCTTTTCCAATTTGAGGCATATGCCTCACTTCATGAGATAATTGGTCAAGCCAGTCAAGAGTATTTAGACCGTACCCATGATCCTCATAATGATTGGCATTGTCATCAAACCAGTTTTGCGTGAATGTAATAGTAGCACCAATAGGATGAGAACCAAGTGTTATTGCACCACCACCCTTATTATTCGCGTAAAATGGTATATCCGAACGCATATTATCGCTCGACTGAATTATTGCTGTTCGTAGATAATATTGATCCACTCCTGTAATTACATGCAGAAAATAAATTGCATTCTCTGTTCAATGATATGTATTTGTTGACGCATCATATTGAAGAATTGATTCTGGGTACATGCCATCCGGGTCGACAAATCGCAACGGGTTATTTACAACATAATTATAGGGAGACCACCTTCTGCTTTTTTCTGCCAATGGATCGATAGCGTTCCATCTCTCAATCATCGGGTCATAAAACCTTGCCCCATAATCATATTGCCCTAGCTCCTCCTGTAATTCCTTTTTATTATAAAGGTACTCATTTTTAGGGCTGGTTACACTCCGGTTAATTCATCCCAAAAGGTAAGTAATCATCCTTTTGTACAGTTGTTGCCGTTCCGTTGCTGCTGTCAAAAGTTATACGCGTGTTGCTCAAATGGTCGCCCAAGTAATAGTAGTATTTATAGGCTGTTGTTCCGCTTGGCACGGCTTTCCCCTCCTCCGTTTGTATAAAGTCCGGTAAGCCGGTAATTGTCGCGCCATATTGCAGACCACTGATGTATTCCGTGTTTCCCAGCGTCGTACTTTGTTTTCGCAGTTTGTTCCCACCTGCATCGTAGGTATAGGTTACAGTTCCGCCGGTGATGGTTACCGTTTGCGGCAGGTTCAGCAAATTGTAAGTATGGCTTTTGTTCTGCCCCGTATTTACGGTGTTGCTGTTGGCAAGCACATTACCATCACCATCGTAAGTATAATTGGTTGTACCCGCTACCAAACCTGTGGCGCTTGTTGTTTTGTCTATAATGCTTACCGGCCTGTTGCCTGTGTAGCTATATACCAAGCCATCGGTAGTTGCCATGGCTCGCAAGCAGAATGCTTGGCTTATTTTAGGTCTAAGTTACGCTGCGCTAAACTTAGACCAGAAGCTGGGTATGTACGCCAATTTTCTTCAGGATCGGCAACGGTAAACTTATGCGCGTCCACAGTTTCAAAATGTTTTTTAAAACTTTTAGGTATAGCTTTTTTACTATACGATAATTCGAATGCCGTTGTATCGAATACTTTAATCAAACTCAAATCACGCTTCTGGGCAAAGGCGTAGTTCGAGAGAACTATAAGAATTCTCTGGAAAAGAATTAGTTTATCACCTAACCTCGTCCAAAGGAATACCGCCTGCTTATTTCATTATTTCACTAACCTAAGAACTCTATTTCAACAGTATCACTTTTGAAGAAGCATCTATGTTACCACAGTAAGATTTACATTTATCCATTGATTTATAAGGTGAAAAATCAATTACAAGTTTCATACTATCCTGTTTTGACAAGCGACAGATCACATATGTATCTAAGTAGGCGAAGTTTTTCTTTTTGCCTTGACTTAAATATTCAATCTTAAAACTCTTTTGACTTTTAAAATTTAAATCCGTTTTAATTAGGCTCAATCCGTCTATAAAATAAA
>Ga0207671_10006009_pt1 | contig 10973 bp, 7 predicted proteins | sample KBSC24metaG_FD_184352 | JGI IMG/M metagenome (GOLD analysis project Ga0207671, IMG submission 184352) | Corn rhizosphere microbial communities from Kellogg Biological Station, Michigan, USA - KBS C2-4 metaG (SPAdes) (version 2) | ecosystem: Host-associated > Plants > Roots > Rhizosphere > Soil... | reverse complement strand
ATGGGGACGGCGACCGACGCCATCAATGGATTGGCCATCCCCGACGCGCAGCGTGCACTTTTCGTCTCGCACATCGCGGTGGCGGACGCGGTCACCTATATCTTCGGCTATGCCGGCGTCATCCTGCTCGTCACCCAGATTGCACCCGCCCTCCTGAAGATCGATCTGCGAACAGAGGCGCTCAAGCTCGAGCAGGCATTGGGCGTCACGCGCTCCAAGCCGGGCCTGGCATCTGCCTGGCGCAAATTCGAGCTGCGCGCCTATCGGTTGCAGGAACAATCTCCCCTCGTCGGTGTGACGGTCGCAGCTGCGGAAGCCCGCATTCCGGATCATCGGCTGTTCATCCATCGAATCCGTCGAGGAGAACGGCTGCTCGAAGCGGATCCCGGAACCGTTCTGGCGGCCGGTGACCTCGTCGCGCTATCCGCTCCGCGACAGCTCATCGTCGAATGGATTGGTCCTCGCGCTGAGGAAGTAGAGGACAGGGAGCTGCTCGATATTGCCCTGATCTCCGTTGACGTCATGCTGATCAATCCGAAACTCGCGGGCATGACGCTGGAAGCCGCCTCGCGGGAGAGCTGGGCTCGCTCCGTCTATCTGCGTTCGCTCAGCCGAGGCGGTCAGGAGATTCCCGTAGGCGCCGGCGTCGCCTTGCAGCGCGGCGACCTGCTCCGGATCGTCGGGCCCGAGCCGATCGTGCAGACCGCAGCCAAGAGCATCGGTGTCATCGTCGCGCCGAGCAGCAGCATCGATTTCATCGTGCTGGGTCTTGCGATCTTCTTCGGCGGCCTCTTCGGCGTTCTGCTGAGTTTCTCCGTTGGCGGCGTCAACATCTCGCTCAGCACCAGCGTCGGCACATTGCTGGCCGGGCTCCTGGTTGGGGCTTTACGCACGCGTTACCCGCTGTTCGGACAAATTCCCGATGGCGCTGTCAGCCTAATGACCTCGCTCGGGCTCGCAGCTTTCGTCGGGTTGACAGGCATCCATGCAGGCCCAATCTTCCTGTCAGCCTTGCATGAATCGGGCATCGGTCTGTTGCTGGGAGGCATGGCCGTCACGCTGGTGCCTCAGATCGTCGGATTTTGCTTCGGCCATTTCGTACTGCGCATGAACCCGATCCTCCTGCTCGGCGGACTGACCGGGTCTCAGACTGTTACGGCCGCGATGGCCGCGCTCCAGGAGCGCGCCGGCAGCCCTGTCCCGGTTCTCGGCTATACGCCAGCCTACCCGGTCGCCAACATCCTGTTGACGACCTGGGGCTCAGTCATGGTGGCCGTCTTCGCCTGACCTACGACGCGGCCTTGAGCTTCGGCTGCGCGCCCGGCTTCGGCCGGCCAATCTTCGCCAGGGCTTCGGTGCGCACGAGCTTCAGCCCTTCCTTGGCGTCGTAGCCATGGATCTCCTTCACATCGAGCTTGCGCATGAAGTCGATGGTCTCCTGGGTGATCACCTGGCCCGGCACCATGATCGGGAAGCCCGGCGGATACGGGATCACGAAATTCGCGGAGACGAGTTCAGGGCCGGCCTTCAGCCGCCTGTCGATCTCGGGATCGCCGAGGCGGATGTGCTCGCAGCCCGCGACGTCATAGGCGGCGTAGAATCCTGTTCGGATGTCGCCCTCGTTGGTCTTGGCACCGGAATCGCCGCGGAAGCTCGGATGGAAGTGCGAGAAGTTCGGCAAGTCAGGCACGTCCTTCATCAGGCTCTTGACGCGTGCCTCGAAGGTCTTTCGCGCATTTTCGCCGCCTTGCACCAGCCCGCGATCGACCTCGCCCGCGATCTCGGCGAGCACGCGGATGAGATGCGCGACGTCGCTGCGGGTGTTGTTGATGTTAGACTGGACCAGGACCGAGTTGCGCGAGGTCTTGTTGACCTGGATGTTGTACTCGTTGGCCAAAATGCCCTTGAACTGGGTGCCGTCGTATCCAGCCGTGCCGCACACCAGCGTCATGCGGGTCGGATCGAGACAGAACTCGTCCTCATCCAGACTCTTCAGCGTATTCGCCCAATTCACGCCAGCGGACAGATAATCGGTGAAGCCGCTCTGACGGTACTGCGAGGGCACCATGGCGTCGGCGCCGAGGATACGGAAATATTTCGAGAGCAGCGGATTGTTGTTCACCGCCTGACGGATCGCGAACGCGATCTCCATTGCATTGGCGACGAGACCATAGCCCTCCAGCTCCATCTGCCGCCGCGAGATGTCGAGGCTGGCGATGAGCTGCTGGTTCGGGCTGGTAGAGGCGTGCGTGAACACGGCCTCCTTGAATTGCTGCTCGACCGTGTGGAATTCGACGTCCTTGACCGACAGCATCGAGCCCTGACGGATCGCCGACATCGACTTGTGGGTCGAGTTGGTCTGGTAAACTCTGAGACGGATCTGCCGCGGATCGGGAATCAGCCGCGTGCTCAGCAGCACCTCGTCTGTCGGGTTTTTGCCAAGCTGAGCCTGCTGCTTCTCATAGGCATCGACCGATTTCGGGTCGTGCATCCACGCCTCGATCTCGTTGGCCGCGCCAAGGCCCGTGCGACGGCGCAGGAATGGCGAGAAGCGCGCAAAGCCGAACCAGGCCTCGTCCCACAGGAAGATCAGGTCCGGCTTGATCGCGAGACATTCCTCCATCACCCGGCGGGTGTTGTAGATGTGGCCGTCGAAGGTGCAGTTCGTCAGATCCAGCAGCTTGACGCGGTCGAGCCGGCCTTCGGCCTTGGCATTGAGCAGCGCCTGCTTGATCGTCTTCAGCGGCACGGCGCCATACATCGAATATTCCGTCATCGGGAAGGCTTCGACATAGAGCGGCTGCGCGCCGGCAAGCACCATGCCGTAATGATGCGACTTGTGGCAGTTACGATCGACGATCGCGATGTCGCCCGGCGCGAGCAGTGCCTGTACCGCCATCTTGTTCGAGGTCGAAGTGCCGTTGGTGACGAAGAAGACGCGGTCGGCACCGAGCGCCCTCGCCGCCTTCTCCTGGGCTTTCTTGATGGTGCCGGTCGGCTCCAGCATGCTATCGAGACCGCCGGTGGTGGCGCTGCTCTCCGCCAGGAACAGGTTCGGGCCGTAGAACTCGCCCATGTCGCGGATCCAGTCGGACTTGAAGATCGACTTGCCGCGGGCGATCGGCAGCGCGTGGAACGTCCCGATCGGACGCTGCGCGTACTTCTTGAGATTGTCGAAGAACGGCGTGTCGTAGCGATCCTGGATACCTTCGAGGATCGACAGATGCAGCTCCAGCAGCTCCTCCACCGAATAGAAGATGCGGCGAACGACATTGGCCTCGGGGTTTCCGGCAAGCTCCTCGACGTCGCGGTTCGAGATCATGTAGAGATCGAGCTCGGGCCTGACGCGCTTGATGATCTGGGCGAGCCGCAGCGCTGACGCGTCGGATTCGTCCTTGAGACCCGCCGTAGCCGTCATCGAACGGAGCACCGGCGCATCGTGCCGCGAGCGCAGCCCAAAGCCTTCGTTGATGATGACGGCCCCGAGGTTGGGGTTGAGCATGGTCGCGCAGAAGGCGTCTTCGAGACTGCCGACGATGACGGGCTCATAGATGAAGCCGTCTTCGGGGCGGCGCAGCTTCCGCCATTCGGCCGCGAGGACCGGCCACTGGCTGGATGACACACCGGTGACAATCAGCGTCTCGAAATAAGGCCGGCGAGCGGCATGCGTGCCGAATGTGGGCGACACGAGTTCGGGCGCATCGCCATTGCCATCGTCCCTTGCACTCCAGTCGCCAGCATGCTGGCGGAACGAGCGCGTGGCCAACGCCTGAGTAATGCGGCTCGCAAGCGACAGCGATGCGGCCGCATCGCCCGACGAGGCCGCTTCGCGCAGGGCCGCCATCAACTGCAGACCGGGATAGCCGTGGAATTCTTCCGTCACCGACAGGTGGGCCAACGCCGCGTCATAGGCGGCGCGATCGCTGGCGCGCGCCCAAACCTTTGCGGCCTCGACCAGGTCACGCCAGTCGTCCGCCCGCGCGCCGGGGCCGGAAAAGAACTGGTCGATGCGCTTTTGCGCGGTCTTCGTATCCTTGGCCATGCGTCTCTCCCGATCTTCCTGGGGCGAAAGGTGATGCGGGATCGTGCTTTCGGCGCGGGTCTCTCCATTGATCCAAGTCAACGGTCGCGTGCATTCTCGGAAGCGAAAGCGATGCCATTCGCAACGCAGCACACCACTCAGGCCATTTGCTGAGCCGGATTGCCCTTGGAGTCACCGAGAACGCTATCGAGGGAACGCAGCCACTGGCCACTGTCGGTCTTCTCTCCCAGCCCTTCGGCCCGCAGGAGATCACGGAGTTGCGCGTGTGCGCCGACAATACAGAGAGTCACCCGGCGTGCCGCGAGTTCGTCATGGAGATCGTGCAGCATCCGCGCGCCCGCAAGGTCGATATAGGGCGATGCCGAAAGGTCGCAGGCGACCAGATGGATGCCCGGCGAACTCCTGAGCGCGGCCAGAACGGTGTCGAGTATCGTCTCGGCGTTGATATAGAGCAGCGACGCCTCGGGGCGAAACGCGATGATTCCGACCAGCGGTTCGACGTCGGTATGCCGCGCGCTGTCCGAATAGCGACCGCTGCCAGGCAATCGACCAAGGAACGCGACGTTCGGCCGCGAGGCCCGCGCCAGCAGCAGGAAGATCGAGGCAATTGACGCCAGCAGCACGCCTTGCAGGATGCCGAGCAGCAGCACCGAGATCAACGCAATCGACGCCGCGTAGAAATCGATCCGGCTGACCTGCCACATCCGCACCAGCGAGCGGATATCGACCAGCTTGTAGACGGCTGCAAAGACGATGGCCGCGAGCACCGCCTTGGGCAGATTGGTGAGCAGCCCGGTGAAGAACAGAAGACACAGCCCGAGCGTCACGGAACAGATGACCAGAGCCAATGGAGTTCGCGCGCCGGCGCTGTCATTGACCGCGGATTGCGACAGGCCACCCGCAACGGGGTAGCCATGGCCGAATGCGGCGGCCAGGTTCGCGGCGCCCAGTCCCAAAAACTCCTGGCGGACATCGAGCGGATAACCATGCTTGGCGGCAAAACTCCGAGCCGCGGAGACGCCCTCAATGTAGGCCAGCAGCACGCAGCCGGCGGCGAGCGGAAACAGATCGTCGAACTCGAGGAGGCCGAAAGTCGGCATCCCCAGCGCCGGCAGCCCTTCCGGTATCTTCCCGGTAACGGGCACACCAAGGCTCGGGAAGCCGAACACCGTCGCGATCACGATCGCCAGCGCCACGATGGTGATTCCGACCGGTTTGCCCGGCAGCAGCCGTTCGCCAAGCAGCAGCAACAGGAGCGCGACCGCGCCGATCGCCAGGACAAGCGGATTAAGATGACCGAGTTGCCCGACCAGCTTGATGGTGCGATCAAAGAAATTGTGGCCGCCGCCGGCCACGCCGAACAGGCTCGGCAACTGGCTCATGATGATGGTGAGACCCGCGCCGGCCTTGAAGCCAACCAAAATACTGTCACTGACGAGGCGGACGAGCACGCTCAGCTTGAACAGCCACGCGACGAAGCACAGCGCTGCCACGCCAAACGCTGCGAGACTGGCGATCTGGGCATACTTGACAGCGTCGCCGCCGGCGAGCGCGCCGACCGTCGCGGCGAACATCAGTGAGATCGCCGAGGTCGGGCCGATCGCCAGCTGCCGCGAAGCCCCAAGCAACGCATAGCCAATGCCGCCGAGCATATAGCCATAGACGCCGATCTGCGGCTGCAGACCGGCGAGCGCCGCGTAGGCAAGCGAGACCGGGATGGCATAAGCGGCGAGCGTGACGCCGGCAACGGCGTCGGATGGCAGCCACTCGCGTCGGTACGCGACAAGCCAGTCCGCCGGTGGAAAGAAGCGCGTCCAATGGGCTTCGGGCGGTGTATTCATTTGACCACCTCGCGTGGCGCTATCTCGCAGAGCAACAGGACAATCAGCAATGCAATCGCGGGAATGCCGAGCGCGAGGTTGGGAATGGCCTTGGTGGCGAAGGCGCCAACGGCCGCACCGCAGCCAAACACTGCGCACAGCGCATAGAATATGGCGGACTTGCGCAACGTCCCCGGCCGCGCACCTCCATAGACGACCGAGAACATGTTCTCGACCATCTGACGCATGTTGCCGGTAATCATGACCGTGCTGCAAACCGTACCCTCGACCTTGACGAAAATCGCCGTCTGTATCGCAGCAACCATGGAAATGCCGAGCGTTCCGGCAGTATCCGGCAACCTGTTGTGCAGGATGCCGATCACGATCAAGAAAATGACCTCGAGGAGGACGCTGAGCGTACCGGCTCGGTCGCCTGCAATGCGGCGCAGCCACGCAGCGATCACGATGCCGCCGGCGAAGGCCAGCAGCAGGACGACCTCGACCGTTTCATCGCGGCGGATCGCGCCGGCGGCGACGTCCAAGGTACTCATGTCGACACTACGGGCCGCAGATCCTTCATTGGCCCATAGGCATCATCGGGTCCTCGCCCGGGCTTGATCTGGATCAAGCAATCTCCCCTCGCAACAAATCAAATCGGCGAAAAGTGCCGGGGAACGTCGAACATGGAAACCGTCAGGTGGATCATTGCCACCGCACCGGAAATCTTCCTGCTGCTGGCGATAGCGATCGGCACCATCCTCGGCCGTATCAAGGTCGGCGGATTCTCGATCGGCACCACCGCCTGCGTTCTCGTTGTCGCCGTGTTGATCGGGCAGCTCGGCAGCTTCTCCTTCCCGCCAATTCTTCGGACGATCCTGTTCAGCCTCTTCGTCTTCACGATCGGCTACCGGTCGGGCCCGGAGTTCTTTGCTTCGCTCAGCATCCGAACCTTGGCGCAAGTGGTATTGGCATTGGTGATCGGCGGCACTGGCCTCGTGCTCGTGCTGATCTTTGCGCATGTGTTCAAGCTGGATACCGGAACGGCTGCGGGCTTGACTGCCGGCGCACTGACCCAGTCCTCCGTCATCGGCACTGCATCGGGCGCGCTGGCACAGCTCGGCCTCGCAGCCGACGTCTTGAAGCAACAAGAAGCCAACATCGCCGCGGGCTACGCCGTGACCTATGTCCTTGGCTACATCCTGACGCTGCTGTTCGTGCCGTTCGTCGCGCCCCGGCTGATGGGGATCAATCTCAAGGCGGAAGCAAAGAAGCTGGAGGCGGAGCTTGCCGGCGGCGCGCCTGCGACCACGGAGAACCTGTCGTATCGAAAATTCCAGGCGCGGGCCTATCGGATCTCGACGGCCGCTGGCCGCACGGTCCAGGCCATCGAGACCGAAGTCGGCAGTCGCACTGTCGTCGAGCGAATCGTCCGCAGCGGTGCCGACGTCCCGCCAAGTCCCGATGTTGTTTTTCAATATAATGACGACATCGTCCTGACGGGTCCGACCGCTGCGATCGTCGCAGCCAAGCCGATCATCGGCGCCGAAATCGATGCTGACGAATTGTTGCGCAGCCTTCCAGGCAACGTGATCGATGTACTCGTGGAGAACCGCAAACTGCATGGCCGGTCGATCCGCGAGATGGCCGGGATCGTCGGCGACAATGCGCGCGGCGTTTTCCTGCGCGCGTTGACCCGGATGGGCCGGGAGGTGCCGCTCGGCCCGGATACGCGTGTCTATGTCGGCGACATCATGACGCTGGTCGGCAGCACCGGCAATATCGCACGCGCGACGGCGCAGGTCGGCTATGCCCTGAACACGAGTGACCGTACCGACATTGCGTTCGTTGCCGCCGGCATTGCCGTCGGCCTCCTGGCCGGTCTTGCCAGCTTCAAGGCCGGTGGCGTTGTGCTGACGCTCGGCGGCGGCGGCGGCGCACCGGGCCTCGTCTGCGGCTGGCTTCGCTCGCGCAAACCGACCATGGGTGCAATGCCATTGGCAGCGCAGCAGACCCTGAGTGATCTCGGCCTTGGCGGCTTCATTGCTGCCGTCGGGCTCGGCAACGGTCTGGCGGCCTGGTCCGCGATCCAGGCGCATGGCCCGTTGCTCGTCGGAATGGGCGTCGTCGTCACGCTGGTGCCACTCACCGTCGGAACTCTCGTCGCCAACTACATCTTGCGGATGAATCCGGTCGTGACCTGTGGCGCGCTGGCCGGCGCTATGACCGTCGATGCCGCCGTGACCGGTGCCTGCGACGTCGCCGAGAGCCAGACACCGGTGCTCGGCGTCGCCGTGCCCTATGCGGTCGGCAACGTCGTGCTGACCGTGCTTGGGCCAATCGTCGTCGCCGCGACGTTCACAGGATGAGGGCAACGCCATGCATCGAAGCACGCTTGCAATCCTGGAGGCCTTCGCTGCCCTCCTCGTTCTCTTCGCCTTCGCGGCGCCAGCGGGCGCTGAGGACGACGTCCGGATCCAGGAAGAGATCTGGGCCCTCCCGCTACCGATGCCGATGTTCGCCTATCTCGTGCGCCCAGTTGGGGACGGTCCCTTCCCTCTGGTGATCATGAATCACGGTGTTTCGCTCAATCCAGTCGACCGCAGCTTCTTTCCGCTGGTCGAATTCCGCGACGCTGCCAAATGGTTCGCGAAGCGCGGCTATCTCGTCGTGGCGCCGGTCGGTAGCGGCTACGGTGCGCAGGCGATCGATATTCCCGAACGCGCGATCTACGGGCCATTCTTCGCCAAGATCGGCAAGTGCACCAATCCCAACTTCCACGACGCAGGGATCGCACTCGCGCAAGTCGATCTTTGGATCATCGACTACATGGCCGCGGAAAAGCGGATCATTCCGGAAAATGTGATCGTGGTTGGCCAATCCGCTGGCGGCTGGGCGTCCATCGCTCTGTCGAGCCTGAACCCACCGCCGGTGAAGGCAATCATCACTTTCGCCGCCGGCCGCGGCGGCCGCGTCGATAACAAGCCAAACAACAATTGCGCACCAGATCAGCTGGTCGAAGCGACCGCAGATTTCGGCCGCACCTCGCGCGTGCCGATGCTGTGGATCTACGTCACGAATGACACCTTCTTCGGCCCCGATTTGTCGAAGCGGATGCGTGACGCGTTCGCGGCCGCCGGTGGCAAAGCTGAGTATCACTTGCTGCCGCCATTCGGGAACGAAGGTCATTTCTTCATTGGCTCAGTGGACGCGATTCCGATCTGGTCGCCGCTGGTCGCAAGATTTCTCGATGCACAAAAATAGACGCCAACTCGGAAGACGCGACCATGCCCAGCAGCGCCCGTAGCTATCTTGCAGCTCTTCCCATCGTCGTCGCCACGACCTCGGCAATGCCTGGTCTCGCGGCGCAGGCTGACAAATCGGCCGAGGTCGCCACGCGTGGTCAACGCGAGGGCAAGGACATCACCTATGGCGACTGGCAGAAGCTATGCTTCAAGGCAGGCGGCACACCGACGCTGTGCAGGACGACGATCACGGGCAAATTCCCGACGGGTCAGATGGCCGTCCGCATCGACCTGATCGAGCGCGAAGGTGCCCCAACGGCGCGCGTTCAGCTGTTCGTGCCCGTTGGCGTCTATCTGCAACAGCCTGCCAAGCTGACCGTCGACCAGAACACCCCGGTCCGAGTGCCCTATACCTGGTGCCTGAGCAATGCCTGCATCGCAGCTGATGTCGCACAACCAGCGATGATCAAGCAGATGGAGACCGGAAAGACGCTAGTCCTCGAAACCGTCGACTCCAACCTGCTGGCCCTCACGACGTCAGTGCCGCTGGCCCAGTTCGCGGCCGCTCACAAAGGCGCACCGGCCAAGACGCTGGAGCAATATGTCGACGAATGAGCTCCCTCACCCGTGATATGGCGCGCGAACCACGACCGCCCGCGCCTCGGCAGCTAATGGCTGTCCTTGTCGAGCATCCCAAGTCGCTCTGCGATCGACACGAGTTCAGCAAGCGAATGGACCCGCATCTTTTCCATCACCTGGTGACGGTGTGCCTTTACGGTGCGCTCGGTGGTTCCAAGCTCATGCGCAACTTGCTTGTTGATCTTGCCGCGTACGATCAGATCGAACACCTGTCGCTCGCGTTGGGTGAGCGTTGAGACATGCTCGCGAAACGAGTCGAGCTTGCCACGTTGAGCACGCGCGGCATTCTGCCGCACCAGCGCGCGCTCGATCGCGTCGAGCAGCTGTTCTGAAGAAACCGGCTTGGTCAAAAAATCTTCCGCGCCGGCCTTGATTGCCCGCACTGTGGTCGGCGTGTCGGCGTGGCCCGTCAGGAAGATGATCGGCAGTGTCGAACCCTGTGCGATCAGACGCCCCTGCAAGTCGGGCCCACTCAGCCCCGGAATGCGAACGTCGAGAAGGATGCATGCCGGTTGCGCGTCATCGGGATCGGCCCTGAGCAAATCCTCCGCGGAGGCATAGGTCTCGACATCATAGCCCGCAAGCTTCAGCCGGCGCTCGATCGCCGTCCGGAATGACGCGTCGTCGTCGACCACATGTACCAGACCGGACACTCCTCACCCCTCGCAAGAATCCACCGAGATGTAATGAAGTCCTCTACGTTCTGAGCATGGTGTCAAACAGTTTGACGATCGCCCATGCGCTTCAAAACGGGGCATGTCCCAATCGGCGGCAAACGTTTCTCATCTCGCGCAACAAACGCCGCCGACGTCCCTTGGTACTATGCACCTTAGATCAATGGATTGAAAGACAGGCTTGGTCGTAAATCAACCTTGGCGGGAGCGGGACAGCGCGGCGCATCCCCCGAAACGTCCAGTCTAACAAGACCAATTCAGCGATGGAGCTGAGGAGTTGGCCATGTTCGTTCGCATTACCACGGATTCCGCGCTGCGCCCCAATTCCCTTCGCGACCTCGGAATGACCAGCGTTTCAAAGACGCTCGTTAGTTTAAGCGAATTTTCCTACAAAAAGGGCACCGAGATCTACGGCGAGAAAGAACCCGCTGAATATGTCTATCAGGTGAAATCCGGCGCAGTGCGAAGCTACAAGCTGCTATCGGATGGCCGCAGGCAGATCGGAGCATTTCATCTTGCCGGCGATATCTTCGGCCTGGAAAACGGCAACGAGCAC
>Ga0207671_10006007_pt1 | contig 10974 bp, 7 predicted proteins | sample KBSC24metaG_FD_184352 | JGI IMG/M metagenome (GOLD analysis project Ga0207671, IMG submission 184352) | Corn rhizosphere microbial communities from Kellogg Biological Station, Michigan, USA - KBS C2-4 metaG (SPAdes) (version 2) | ecosystem: Host-associated > Plants > Roots > Rhizosphere > Soil... | reverse complement strand
TACATCAGCCATGCGCTTTAGCTTCGATTCCAGCAGATCGCCCGCCGTGCCTGCCACAGCTGCGCACAGTGCCAGCGCCATCCAGTCCATCATATGGTATATCGGCGAATAGTAACCCCACACCGCAGCGCCCGCTAATGTCAGTATAGCGCCGCCTGCGGTTCCTTCCCATGTCTTCTTCGGCGATATGGCAGAGAAGGGTGTCTTCCCTATAAAAGAGCCCACCAGGTAGGCCATGGTATCATTCATCCATATCATCAGTATCAGCGCTAGGGGCAACACCATGCATATGCTATGCAATCCCGCTAACGCCAACATCGGCATCGTAATATAAAAGAGACCTCCCAGCCCGTACGCTCCTGTTTTCCAGGCATTCCCTTTCGAAAGGAATGCAATGAGTATAATAAGTGTAGGTACAATCAAAAACGCAAAGCCATGTATTCTGCTTTCGAATCCGGGTACCGCCATTCCCCCCAGCCATAGTACGGCGAGGCTGCTTATCTGTAACAGAATCGTCAACCACGTCGGCCAGTTCACATCCGCATCTATCTTATTTATTAGCCGGAAGTATTCCCTCAAACATAGATATTGTATCAGGCTTACCAGCGCCATAAAGGCTATGCTATTCCATAGTAACCCGGCCATCATCACTATGCAGAATACGATAGCGCTGCCAAGTCGGGTAAAGAATGTGGGCCAGTTAAGAGCCATGTATCATCAGTTAGTTGAGTCTGCTAATTTATAATGCTTTTTCAGAAAGTTCCTCTTGCGTAAAATCCGCTGCCCAATCCTGCGGCAATGGTGTCCGATTTTTCCAAAGCAGGTAAAGAGATATGCCAAATACCAAGGCAGCACAAATAATGGCAAATGTTGGCACCGTGTTTCCGTTTATTGCTTTGTCCAGTTGGGCATTTCCTTGTGCGGCGTAGGTAAGCACTATCTGTACGCCGTTATTCAAAAAATGGAACAACATGCTGCAAAGGATTGATCTCGTCCAGTAGTATATCAACCCCAGCATCACCCCCATTAAAAATATCGAGACAAACTCATATCCGCTTGCGTGCGCCAGTGCGAACATAATTGCGCTCACAAGAATAGGGAAGACCATTCCTTTGCTCCTCTTTTTTGCAAAGCGCATAATGACGCCTCTGAAAAATAATTCCTCACTCAGCGCAGGCACTACAGCAAATACGGCTATTACGCTCAGCAATCCCGCCGGAGACGACATGTTTTTTAAAATGGGCTCGAGCATATCATTCCTGTTCTTTTCTGCTACGTCGGCCCAATGCCAATGCAACTGCTGACTAAGAGACATTAAACCGATAGACAATGGAATAGAACTGATAGCCAATAGAATAATTAATACCCACTGAATATTTTTCCCCGGCTTTCGCATACCCAGGTACGCTGCAGCACGTGGATGTGCTAGGTATGCAAATAATAAAGCTGGAAGACCAAATCCACCAAAATTCCCAATAGCCTGGGTAAAAGTGGCCCAGTTAATAAGGCTCTTGGGACTTTGTACACTTGGGTTCAATACTGCGTTTAGCGAATAACCGCTCAGTGCAGGTATTATCGCTGTCAAAATAACGGCGGTAAACGAAAGAAGCGTAAGCACCATCAATGCAAACAGCATCAACTGAAGCCACCAGGGGTACGTACGCAGATAACGGTTAAACATGTATAAAAATTTCCTCGCAAAGGTAACAGTCTTAGTCCCTCATTGGCTTAGTTTTTGCAGTTTTTAATGAAATCTTGACGAATCTGTTACATATAAATTATCGTATGTTTTAACGATTTTTAGCCTTACATATAAGTCAACATCGCGATTTTTAATTAATTTTGAACGATATATTTCAATTCTTGTGAATGGAAGAAATTGCTGCAGGTCCCTTATTGAGTCTGATCAATACGCCTGATGATCTAAAAAAACTCGATAAAAGTCAGTTACAGCAGGTTTGTAATGAATTGCGCCAGTTTATCATAGACTGTGTAAGCGTGCATGGCGGGCATTTTGGTGCCAGCCTGGGCGTGGTTGAGCTTTCTGTTGCTTTGCATTATGTGCTCAATACGCCTGATGACCAGCTGGTATGGGACGTTGGCCACCAGGCCTATGGCCATAAAATACTTACAGGCCGCCGTGAGGTGTTTCATACCAATCGTAAGCTAGGTGGTATCAGCGGTTTCCCAAATCGTGGCGAAAGTCCTTATGATGCCTTTGGCGTAGGGCATTCTTCAACTTCCATATCGGCAGCATTGGGCATGGCAATAGCCTCTAAGTATAAAGGCGAAACCAGCCGCCAGCATGTAGCCGTAATAGGCGATGGCGCTATGACCGCGGGCCTGCCTTTCGAGGCGCTCAATCATGCAGGTGTAAGCAATGCCAATGTCCTTATCATTCTCAACGACAACAACATGTCCATCGACCCCAACGTCGGTGCACTGAAGGAATATCTTACAGACATTACCACCTCACACGCCTACAACAAGTTTCGCGATGACGTGTGGAAATTATTAGGCAAGCTGCCTTCCAAAGATTTCCAGAAGCTGGCCTCCAAGGTGGAAGCAGGTTTAAAGGGCATAGTTTCCAAATCAAGCAACCTGTTCGAAGCCCTTGGCCTTCGTTACTTCGGCCCTATCGATGGCCACAATATCACAAAGCTGGTCGAAACGCTTAAAGACCTGAAGGATATTCCGGGTCCCAAGTTGCTGCACATAAAAACTGTAAAGGGTAAAGGCTATGGCCTTGCAGAAAAAGACCAGACCCTCTGGCATGCCCCCGGCACTTTCGACAAGATCACTGGTAAGATCAACAAGAAAATTTCCGCTGTGCCCGAGCCTCCTAAGTATCAGGATGTCTTTGGTCACACGATTATAGAACTGGCGGAAAAGAACCCGCTCATTATGGGCATCACGCCTGCCATGCCTTCCGGCTCCTCCCTCAAATTTATGATGGAAGCCATGCCTGACAGGGCTATTGACGTAGGCATTGCAGAGCAGCATGCGGTAACACTCAGTGCAGGCCTTGCCACCCAGGGTATGAAGGTGTTTTGCAATATCTACAGCACATTTATGCAGCGCGCCTACGATATGGTCATACACGACGTAGCCATTCAGAAGTTGCCTGTCATTTTCTGCCTCGATCGTGCAGGTCTGGTAGGCGAAGACGGTGCTACCCACCAGGGCGCTTATGATATCTCATACATGCGTTGCATACCAAACATGGTAGTAAGCGCACCTATGAACGAATCAGAATTGCGTAATCTCATGTACACCGCCCAGCTGCCTGAGAATGAATATCCATTCGTTATTCGCTATCCGCGCGGTCAAGGGGTAATGCCTGAATGGCGCACACCATTCCGGGAAATAGAAATAGGCACTGGCCGCAAAATTTGCGATGGTCAGGATGTCGCTATTCTCACCATAGGTCACCCGGGCAATTTCGCGGTGGCTGCTTGCAAGCTCCTGGCAACAGATGGCATCACCCCTGCGCACTATGATATGCGATTTGTAAAGCCGCTGGATGAAGCAATGCTGCACGAAGTGGCACAGCGCTACAATAAAATAATAACGGTTGAAGACGGCACTGTATTAGGTGGCTTTGGCTCAGCTGTACTAGAATTCATGGCAGCGCACAACTACACGCCTGAAATAAAAATACTTGGCATTCCGGACGAGGTAATAGAACACGGCAAGCCCGACGAACAATACCGCGAATGCGGTTTTGACGCCAAAGGCATTGTCGCAGCTGTACGTGAGATGGTGGGTGTAAAAGTGAGCGAAACAAATATGGTGTCTTAAGCCATCAATGATATGATATAACATACAAACAGCCTGCAACGAGCAGGCTGTTTTATTTATAGCATTAGTGCTTAATCGTTCGCTTTTTGATTCTATACCCCAGTATCACCTTCGCTATGCCATTATCAGTGGCATCGGTAAAGCCAAGCCCATACCCAAAGTTCAGTTCCCAGTCAGCAGAAAAATCCACGTCTGCAGCCACAAATAGCTGATGTTCTTGTTGCTGAAAGGGCAGAAAATTAAATACACCACCCACCGCACCATAATACTCCAGCCCCAATGCCCATACTTTAGATATATTGTAGGCGCCCTTCAGGTTTGGAGAAAAAACAAAACCCTTGCTGCTATTCAATCCATGTAAAGATTTATCAAATGTCGGGTTGAAAGAGAAATACCATTTGTTTATTGTCTTGTCCACTATTGGCCGTATCTCCAGGCTCCAGTCGTCTTCACTGTATTCAGGTTTCTGGTAGCCGCCTTCCACACTCAGGCTCACACCCACAGGCCAGTTCCAGCTATCAGGTACGCGCACCCTCGGCCTTATATGGCTGCCTACATAATTTGTACGTCCTTCGTTGCCTAGGGCGTTAAAAAAATAAAACCCTACCTCAAGCCAGTCGTTAAAGCCATGCGTTATCTCCACTGTTTCATGCAATATATGGTGTGTAGCGTACACCCCGTTTTCCTGCGCCACAGTGCCGTCAAAAGTATAGTTGCTGTGCAGCTCCAGCATGGTAGCGCCGGGCGCTATGGTCTGCGAACCGTACACCTGTATCTCGTAGTTGTCTTGTGCCTGTGCGCCTATGCTCCACAGCAGCAGGCTCATAATAAGTAAAGATTTACTCATTTATTATCGCAATAACTATTGATATCAAATTGATTAGCTGGCAAATTAAGGTACTGGCGTTTAATCAGCTATGATCCGGATCATCATTTTTATGTTATCATTCATAAAAGAAAGCTATGGCTTTGTTACCAGTTGCATCTGTCTCTTCGCCGTTCCTTGCGTCGCACACTTCAACCTTCGGATCCCTGTTATGTAAATCATTTGATAAATGTTAATTAGTAGCGCCGGCTAAGATTTTCTCAGCAGCACATCATATCTTCGGTTGGTGAAGCTGCTATCAGCCATATTAACCTTTTACATTTTATTGCTCACGGCCATTCCTTGCTGTGCCTACGATCATTGTGAAGACAATGCTCCAATGCTTGAGCATACTAAAGGCAAGCACTCTTCGTCATCGAAAGATAAAGATGCCGGTTGCAATTCATGTTCTCCTTTCTTTAGTTGTCATGGCTGCTGCGGATTTATCGTAGTCGATAGAGTAGCTCGCATACCGGCGGCAGATCATCAGCATTTTCGTTTATACAATTTATACCGGAATCCTTACTATTCTCAATTCGTTCCATTCTTCTGGCAGCCACCCGATCTTGGGTAATACAAATAGATCTTAAAGTATGGTATAACCATGCACATTGTATTACTTCAATTTTCCGTTTTTCTCAATGCGATTATTTATAGTATGTCTATTGACGCTACTCCTCAGTGTACAGTCATATGCACAGCATACACTTGTGGCCGTCATAAAAGATAAAGAAACAAAAGAGCCCATTGCGGGGGCAACTGCCAATATCGTTGGTATGCCCATTGGCAATAGCGCGGATGCCAATGGCATTGCTGTACTCGCCAATATCCCTGCTGGCACGCATGTGCTGCATGCACAAACATTGGGCTATCAGCAATACTATGATACGCTTCATTTCCCATTGTCTGTATCAGATACTGTCGTGATATTAATGGAGGCGGAAGGAAGGGAAATGGAAACCGTGGTAGTCAGCACCACACGCAGCAGTCGCACCATACAGGATATTCCTACTCGTGTCGAGTTGATTTCCGGCGAGGAGTTGGATGAGAAAGGCAATATGAAGCCCGGCGATATCCGCATGCTCTTGTCCGAAAGTACAGGCATTCAAACGCTGCAAACATCAGTCACTTCAGCCAATTCTTCTATTCGCATGCAGGGGCTCGACGGCCGCTACACACAGATATTAAAAGATGGCTTCCCCCTATATGCAGGTTTCTCCGGCGGCCTCGGTTTGCTCCAGACCCCACCGCTCGATCTGAAGCAGGTGGAAATAATAAAAGGAGCTTCATCTACTTTATACGGCGGTGGCGCGATAGCAGGGCTTATTAATCTTATTTCAAAAACACCCACAGCAAATAAGGAACTTACATTTTTGGTAAATGGCACTTCTGCCGGCGGTCTCGATATAGATGGCTTTTATAGCCAGCGTTTTGGCAAGTTAGGTATCACACTCTACGCAGCACGCAATAGCAATGCGCCATACGATCCTGCCGGCATAGGGCTCACCGCTATTCCTAAGTTCGAGCGCTACACCGCTAATCCTAAATTGTTTTGGTATATCAATGATAAGATGGAGCTAATGTTGGGTGTTAACGCGGCTTTCGAAAATAGGATGGGTGGCAATATCAAGTATATTGAAGGGGAGGGTGATAGTCTCAATAGCTATTTTGAGGACAACAAGACGCAACGCATTAGTTCGCAGTTCGATTTTAAATATTATCTCAATGATGGCTCGCTGAATATAAAGAACAGTGTGTCTTATTTCAACCGCATCATCGATATGCCCGCCTATGAGTTCAATGGCACCCAGGCAAACACGTTTACGGAAATAACCTACTCCGAAAAAAAAGGAAACGTTGATTGGGTAGCAGGCGCCAATCTTATAAGTGACATTTTTAAGGAACTGCAGCTTACTACGGTACCTTTGCGGGACTATACACAAAATACTATTGGTGCCTTTGCGCAAGCCACCTGGGATGCCTCATCGCATATTTCAGTAGAGGCGGGTCTGCGCGAAGACCTTGTAATTGATTATGGTCCTGTTTTTCTCCCGCGTATTTCCTTGCTATATAACGCCAATGATCATTTTTCGTCTCGCCTCGGCGGCGGCCTTGGTTATAAAACGCCTAATATATTTACAGAAGAGAGCGAAAGAATACAGTACCGCGATGTATTGCCTATAAGCCCCGAAATAAATAAGCTTGAAAAAAGTTATGGTGCCAACTGGGATTTTAATTATAAAACCATTTTCGCTGGTAAGCGCTCGTTTAGTATTAATCAGTTATTCTTTTACACAAAGCTCGACAATCCTTTGTTGTTACAGCCTACTGGTACTGGGAAGTATGAGTTCGTAAATGTGGCACCACACTATGATGCGCTTGGTGCCGAAACCAATCTCAAATTTGGCTACGGTCATTTCAAGCTGTTCCTGGGGTATACTTATACTAATGTGCAACTACATACTCCTACGGGCTTTCAAACCAGCCCACTTACACCTAAGCATCATACCAATTCAGTATTAATGTTTGAAGTGGAAGACAAATGGAAGCTGGGCCTTGAAGCATATTATTACAGTCCACAGTTGCTGGGTGATGGTACCACAGGCCGCGATTATTGGTTATGTGGTTTTATGGCCGAAAAGATATGGAAGCATGTATCGCTCTTCGTGAATTTTGAAAATTTTCTCGATAGTCGTCAGACTCGCTTCGGCTCGATATATACCGGCAGCATCGTCAATCCTCAGTTCAAAGATATATATGCGCCGCTCGATGGTTTTGTCTGGAACGGCGGTATCAAAATTCGCATATAGTTTTCTCGCGGACGCAAACTGTTTATTTTATCAAGGCATCGGCCTGCCTGCAGACCGGTGCTTATCTGTTGTTCTGAAAATTGCATATTGGTTTAGTGTTCTATAAATTTGTAAGAGAGATAAATACCCTTATGAAACATTTTTGGCAACTTTCCCTGCTATTATGCATCTTGCTATTTGCATCCGGCATAGCACAAGCCAACACTATCGATTCCCTTTCCACAAAACAAGACATACTAAAATTTCTCACTGATAATCTAAGTAATAAAGGAATTTTTCTTTTAGACGAACCTACCATGTTGTTCAGGCCGGAAAGAAAACAGATATATGCTTTCGCCGATGATACTGTTCAGGCTAAAGATGAATTTACAGGAAAGACTTTCACGCAGATTATCCCACATGATCCAAATTCTTATAAAAACAGTGCAGACACCAGCCCTCTTTCCGGACTTTTTCCGCCCAGCGATGCGCTCGAAATAATGGACCATTATTCTTTTCATTTCTACAAAGCCGATATAGACAATAACGGGTATACAGATCTCATAGTTGATGCAGGCCTTGTTATTGTTGTTATGGATATGGGCACAAATATCGAAGCACATACATTTTCGCCCAGGGCTGTGTGGAATTCATACAGTTTTAAAAATTTCCTTTCATTACCCGGTGGAACCTGCGCCCTGTTGTTACGGCACGATCACAATCCCTGCGGGCCTAGGCGCCATGCATCACCGCCCCAAGCGGTAACATTTATCACACGTATATTACCTAATGATGCTGTCATTCCTTCGGCTACAAAAATTGACACCCTTTACAAAATCACCATTGGTATCGATACGGAAACCCAGGGCATTGCGGGCAGTAATTCTTATAAGCAAACAGCAGTTAATTACGCAGATACTGTCGACATGCATCTATACAATGCGATCGATACCATAGTGTATAAATTTCATGGCTTCGCAAATTATAATCGCCATTATAAAACCCCTGATATTTCTAAGCTTGTTTATTGTGCCGGGTGTTGCGGCGACGTTAATTTAGATATAGCAGAGTGTATAGAAATAAATGGGAACGGTGAATGCCTTTTAACCTACAGAGCGGACAGTCATACTTTTTCGGGTATCCTGGACAGTAATCGCTTAAAAGAGCTATGGAATTATATCTCGTATATAGACATTAGGTCAAAAAAAGACAACTATATATGCGAGGTCGATCACAGCTCAGGCGGCACATTGCTCATCTATTTTGAAGATGGCACTTATAAAATGATTGGTATGTCCGGGCAGCATCCACCTTTCGAGATCAGCTACTTATGCAAGCAGCTCTCCGACATCTGCAAAAAACAGACCTGGCTCTATTCGCAAAAAAGATCAGATATCAAATTCCCCGAAGGATCTAAATCTTCCACAGACGCAAACTACAATGAATGCAATTGTTATTATTAGGCCCTTGAAGAAATTGATTTTCTTAATTATTTGTATAACTGCATTTCAGGGCAATGCCCAAAGTATTGACAGCCTTAAAAGTTACGACATCAGTAAGCGTTTTTTTATCGAACCCTTATCTCTGGTCGATGGGTATAATGCCGCTTCGCTGCGCCTGGGTGTCGAATGGCCTCTCTTTAAAGATTTTTGTTCCATATTTGGAGTGTATGGCGCTTATCCTTTCTCGCAATCTGCTTATGGTGAGTATTTCAAAGCTGGTATAAAGTTTTACTCAGGCACATTGTTTTCAAAAAGCGCCATAAAAAAATCGGCATGCATATCCTTGCAATGCTTCTATAAAGCTCAAAGATTTTCTGTTAACGACAACCTGGAGGATGCAAATGCAAAAGCAGGACAAGCCGTTGTTTATAGTGTAACAAAAAATGTCAAAGGTTTAAATATAGAGCTTGGTAAAAGCTATGCATACAAGCATTTTTGCCTTGAGCCATATTTCGGACTTGGTATCAGAATGTCAACAGTAAGTAATTCGCTTAGCGATTCATTGTTTAATAAACTGTATGACGTAGAAGAAGGATATGCAACACGAATAGGCAATAGTGCTAAATATAATGCCTTATCGCCTTCTCTCATCCTCGGCCTGCGCCTCTGTTATCTATTTAAAACAAATCGGGGTAAAAATACTTCAGGCACTTACAGTTCTTTTCTTTTAAAAAGGCTAAATTGAATATCATTATAAAAGCCATTCCCTTTTTGCGCGTCCCCGCCAACAAGCTCCCTTGAAAACCTTATATCTAATAAGGCTGCTATAGCTTAAGCAATCTTTTTACTTGTATTCCCCCATTCTTGTTTTGCAGCATTATGAAATAATTCCCTGCATTTATACCAGATAAATCCAGTTCATTGTTCTGTTTGTCTATGTTGCTGCGAAAAACAACATTGCCAATAATATCAATAATACAGACGGTTATTGGTGATGGGCCCAGCTGCTCACTTGTATGGATCACTAGTTTGTCTCTTACCGGATTAGGATAAATATCAAACTCAGAAGTCACAATATGTGTTACGTCTGTAGGCGCTGAAACAGATAGATTATCTATTGTAAGGTAAGAGCAATTCCCTGTCGGATCAGTGCAAAGCGATCCGCCGCTCCCTTTTTTATTGTAAGTTGGCATTATATCAATCGTAATGCTGTCAGGGGTTTGACTACTCGTATATATAATAGGGCATGTGAATAATGTGTAAGACGAATTGGATAATAATTTTACCGCTCCGGCACCCACCGTATCGTTGGCGTTATTTGTGCTGTTCCACTTTGTAAGAAACACTGCAACAAGACCGGTATCAGAGTCGTTGTCAGTATACTTATAGTAACCATTGATATGGTCTGGCTTCAGCGAATAGGCTGCTCTTTGTCTCACCCAGTCAAATTCTTCGCCACTATACCATCTGTTTAATTTCAGCGCATATTGTCCATGTTCAGCATCGCTGTCAATGTGAGTGCCAAGCAGAGAGTTATTAGGCATGGCAGTATATAGGTGCAAATGTTCCCAGTGGTTTAATTTTGGTATTGCTGCACTATCCCAATTTTCAAAATCAAGATTAATAAGCTGGCATTGCCCGGTAATTGAAATAAGACAGAAAAAAGTGCCTAATAATAGTCGCCTCATTGGTGAAAAGGTTTATGCTAAGTTAAATAATAAAAATAATAATTTATAATTTATTTTACTATAGCTTTTAAGTCAAAGAATGTGGATATCCTTATTTGGAAACCCCTTGTTAATAATGCTACCTTGCCAAGTGCGATCCTCATCAGGGCCGTCATTCCGAACGACAGAGAGGAATCTCCCGAACTATGCACTAAGCTTCATCAAGGCCAACATGCATAAAAGCTCTTTGATATACTGTAAACCCACTCGCATCTTTTCACTATGTCTAGTCCTAAAAAAAGTTTACACATAAAGCGTAAACGATGCAAAAAGTCAAAGGACGTAAAGGACAAAAAGGCAGGGGTACCCACGAGTTGACATTCCGTCGCCATGTAGCCCGCACTTACCTG
>Ga0207671_10006006_pt1 | contig 10979 bp, 9 predicted proteins | sample KBSC24metaG_FD_184352 | JGI IMG/M metagenome (GOLD analysis project Ga0207671, IMG submission 184352) | Corn rhizosphere microbial communities from Kellogg Biological Station, Michigan, USA - KBS C2-4 metaG (SPAdes) (version 2) | ecosystem: Host-associated > Plants > Roots > Rhizosphere > Soil... | reverse complement strand
CGAGCTTGTCGGCCTTCGGCGCGATGATCAGCCGGTTCGGGTGCTTGCGGATTTCGCGGCTGAATTCGTCGATGTACCGGCTCGACGATTCCAGGTGGTGCGTGATCACGTCCATGCGGCTGGACAGGGCTTCGAGCACGCTGGACAGGTCCTGCACCGAGCGGCGCACGTCGGCGCGGTTGTCCTTGGCCATGCCGGCGATGTCGCCGAGCGCGTGATCGAGCGTCTCGCGCGTCTTGCGCAGCTCGCCGCTGAGCTTGCTGACCTCGCCCAGGGTGTTGGCGATGGCGGCGCGGTTCTCCGGCTTCAGCACGTCGTTGAGGGAATCGGAAGCGCGATTGACGCGATCGAGCAGCGCGCGCGTCTGGTCGAGGATCATCGGCGCGCGCTCGTCGATCGCGCCGGTGATCGAATCGACGCGCTGCGACAGCGTGCGGATCAGCGGCGAGATCTGCGTGCGCGTCAGCTCGCTGATCTGGCCGGCCAGCTCGTTCATCGCGGCGAAGATGTTGCCGCCCTCCTCGCCCTTGAGCTCGCCGCCGGGCGCGAGCATCTCGCGGCTGGCGCCTTCGCGGATGCCGATCGAGACGTCCGCGAGCAGACCGCTCGACTGCAGACGTGCCGGGCTGTCCTTCGGGATCGGCCAGTCGCGGCGCAAGCCCAGCTCCACCTTGTAGCGCGTGCCGTCGGGCGTGCGCTCCGGCGTCACTTCGCCGACCTGGCCGATGCGGTAGCCCTGGTAGAACACCGGCGCGCCGTAGCGCAGGCCGGTCACGTCGCGGTAGCGCACGACATAGTCGCTGGTCGCCACGCCGCGCCCGGTGATCAGCGCGAGGCCGACCAGCAGGATCGCCAGCGCCGCCACGACGACGGCGCCGACCAGCACGTAGTTGATGGTGTCGCGTCTCAATGCCTCGGCCTTCCGCAAGGTCTGGACCATTCAGTCGACGTCGTTCCCGCGCAGACGGGAACCCATGGGCGCTTCCCGGCGCCGCAAAACCGCTTGTCCGCTTCAAAACCCCGGACGAAGATTATCAGGCTTCTTCTTCGGTGAGACGCCGCAGGTACGCATCCGCATCCACCTGCACCTCGCGCGGACGCCGGTTCAGCAGGTCCTGGATGCGCTCGTTGTCCGCCGCGCGCACGGCCGCGACCGGACCGGTCATCAGGATCTCGCCCGCGTCGAGCACGGTGATCGTATCGGCGATCTTGAACGCGCTTTCGAGCTCGTGCGTGACGACGACGATGGTCATGCGCAAGGCGTCGCGAAGCCGCAGGATCAGCTCGTCCAGTTCCGCCGAAACGACCGGATCGAGGCCCGCCGACGGCTCGTCGAAGAACAGCAGGCGCGGATCCATCACGATCGCCCGCGCCAGCGCGGCGCGCTTGACCATGCCGCCGGAAAGCTGCGCCGGCATCAGGTCCTGGAAGCCGCCGAGGTTGACGACCTCGAGCTTGAGCCGGCTCATGATGCGAATGGTCGATTCGTCCAGGCTGGTGTGCTCGCGCAGCGGCAGGGCGACGTTCTCGCCGACCGTCAGCGAGGTCAGCAGCGCGCCGCCCTGGAACGACACGCCGATGCGCTTGCGCACGTCGAGCAGCTCGCGCTCGCTGGCGTTGCCCATGTCCACGCCGAACAGCTTGACGCTGCCGCCGACCGGCCTCTGCAGGCCGAGCAAATGGCGCAAAAGGGTACTTTTACCCGAACCCGACCCGCCCATGATCACGCGGATTTCGCCGGCGTGCACGCTGAAGTCGATGCCGTGCAGCACGCGCCGGCGGCCGTACCAGGCTTCGAGCTGTTCGACTTCGATGAGGGTGGCGGGCGGCGTGTTCATGTCGCTCTCTGATCGCCGATCGCCCCTGCACCCGCAGAATGCCCGAACAGATCAGCATGCAGGCGCTCGACGCATTGATTGCAGATGCATGCCTTCTCGCCGGAGATCCATGACGCTTCCCCCAACTCGAAAGGATATCGACCGCAAAACGAACAGCGAAAGTCTCCCCACTCGTCAACGAGCGCCTTCACGACCTCGACCTCGGAGTGCGGCGAGACTTGCCATTTCACCGCTATCCCATCGTAAAGCCTGTTCGCATGAGACAGCGCATCATCGACACTTCCGCAGCCGGCGCAGCCGAGCGAGGCCCATTCATCATCGCAATGGAGCAGCACGATCGAGTCGTCAGCTACGTCGCGGCAGATTGCGAGCCGCGGAACGGGCCCAATTTCGACTCCGTCCACATACAAGACGCTGCTGCCGGTGTATCGAACGCTCGCATCGACGATCGCATAGTGGAGCACGCGCGCCGAGTCGATCAACGGTGGCGGAATCAATGCGCTCATCGACTCATCGGTTGAGAAAGAAACTGAACACCATGTCCGTCACGATGATCCAGCAGATCGACAGCACGACCGAGCGCGTCGTCGCGCGGCCGACGCCTTCGGCGCCACCGGAGACCGAGAAGCCGGTGCTGACGCCGATCAGCGTGATCAGCATGGCGAAGACGACGCTCTTGGCGAGACCTTGCCAGACGTCGCCGGGCGACAGCAGCGACATCGTCTGCAGCAGATAGGCGACCGGCGTCACGTTCAGCGCCGGCGCGCTGTAGAGCGCGGCGCCGAAGATCGCCACCGCGTTCGCGACGATCGTCAGCGCCGGCAGCATGATCAGCATCGCGACCAGGGCCGGCGCGACGAGGTAGCGCACCGGTTCGATGCCGATCACGGCGAGCGCGTCGACTTCCTGCGACACCGACATCGAGCCGATGCGCGCAGCGAAGGCCGAACCCGAGCGGCCGGCGACGAGGATCGCGGTGATCAGCGCGCCGAACTCGCGCGTGACCGACTTGGCGACCGCGACGACGACCTGCGACTGCGCGCCGAATTCGGACAGCGAGGCGATGAACTGGATGCCGAGCATCAGGCCGACGGTGAAGCCGAGCAGCGCGACGATCGGCAGCGCGTCCGCGCCGATCTCGCGCATCTGGCGCACGACCGGCGCCAGCCGCACCGGCTGCCCGACACGCCAGCCGGCGAACAGGTAATACAGCGCTTCCAGCAGCAGCATGGCCGCATAGCCGATGCCGGACAGCGCGCCGACCGTGGCGCGGCCCACGTTCGCGAGCGGGCGCGTCAGCGTGTTCACGCGGCGGCGATCACCGCGTCGGCGCTCGGCACCAGCAGGAACACACGATCGAGGCGCGCGAGTTCCAGCACCGCGCGCACCGCGTCGCTGACCGCGACCAGCACGAAGCGCCCGCCGTGCGCGCGCGCGCTCTGGAAACCTTCGACCAGGGCGGCGATGCCGGACGAGTCGATGTAGCTGACCTCGGACAGGTCGACGCCTACCGTGGCGTTGCCGCCGAGCGCATCGAGCACGGCGCGACGCACTTGCGCCGACCAGGACAGGTCGACCTCGCCGCTGAGGCGGATCAGGATGAAGCCGTCGCGCTGTTCGCTGGCGACGGCGTTGGCATTGACGCTCATGCTTCGTTGGCCTCGTTGTTTCCGATGGAATCGATGCGCTTGCGCAAGGTCAGGCGATTGCCCTGTCCCTTGCGCGCAGGCTCGACATGCCAGTCGTCCATGACCTGGTCGATCAAGGCGACGCCGAATCCGCCGCGGCGGCATTCGCCGAGCGGCTTCGGTTTGATCTTGCCGGGATCGACGCAAGGCGCCGCGTCGGTGAGCTCGAAACTCAGCATCGGACCGCTGCGCAGGATGCGCAAGCCGATGTCGCCGCTGCGCTGCGGACCGTAGGCGTGGCGGATGATGTTCGCGCAGGCTTCGTCGACCGCCAGCACGAGACGGTCGCGCAGTTCGGGCTCGACGCCGACCGCATCGAGCGTGCGCCGGATCGCCGCGCGCACGCCGCGCAGTTCCTCGGCCGCGGCCGGAACGCAATGGTCGAGCAGCACTTCGGGCGCCTCCGCGCGCGGCGCCTCGACGATCAGCAGGGTCGTGTCGTCGACGAGGCGCAGCTGCTTCAATTCGGTCAGCAGCCCGCGCAGGCGGACTTCGGCGGCGCCGCCGGCATGCCGCGCGATCAGGTCGCGCACGCCGGCATTGCCGATCGGCCTGCCGGCCGCGTCGCGCACGTCGGTAGCACCATCGGAGAACGCGTACAGCGTGCCGCCATCGAGCGCGATCTCGTGCTCCTCGTAGGCGACACCGGGCAGGATGCCGAGCGGCGGCCCGCCGGAGGCATAGTCCGAGAACGTGCCGCCACGATGCACGATGACCGGCGGAAAGCCCGCGCCGGCAAAGCGCACGCGCCGCGCCGCGCGGTCGCAATAGCCGACCACGGCGCAGACGAAGCGGCCGTCCTGCGTGGTCTCGCACAATTCGTCGTTCGCGCGCGCGAGCCAGGCGGCCGGCGCGATGCCGTCCTTGCCGGCCCAACGCAGCAGGCTCGCCGCACGCACCATCAGGAGCGCGGCATCGAGGCCCTTGCCGGAGATGTCGCCGATGACGAAGCCGACGCGCCCGTCGGCCAGCTCGAAATAGTCGTAGAAGTCGCCCGAGATCTCGTGCGCCGGCCGATTCACACCGACGACCGGAAAGCCGTCGCGGCGGCGCTTGGGCAGCAGCGATTTCTGCAGGCGCCGGGCGAGGTCGAATTCGCGCCGCAAGCGCTGCTGCTCGATCAGGTCGCCGGCCATGCGCGCATTGTTGATCGCCAGCGCAGCCGGCGCGGCGATCAGCTCGAGCAATTCGGCGTCGGCGGTCGACAGCGGCGCGCCGTCGCGGCGGTTGACGATCTCGATCGCGCCGATCGGCCCGTGGGCGGTGCGCAGCGGCACGCAGACCAGGCTCCGGGTGACGAAGCCGCTGGCGTCGTCGGCGGCGCGCCAGACGCGTGCGTCGGTCGCGGCGTCGGCGACGATCTGGGTCGCGTTGGCGGCGACCGCTCGGCCGACCACGCCCTGGCCGAGCGCAAGGCGTGCGCCGGTGATGTCGACCGGACCGATGCACAGGCGGCACTCGAGCACGTTCGTCGCCGGATCGAGCAGGAACAGCGTGGCGCCCTCGACCTGCATGAAGTCGACCACGCGATTGACCAGTTCCGGCATCGTCGTGCGCAGGTCCAGCGACACCGCCATGGCCTGCGAAAGTTCGGCCAGGAACGCCAGCGTCGTCGCCTCGCGCGCCGGCCGCGCGAACGCGTGCGACAGCGGGGCGCGCGCGGCTTTCACGGCGGCGCGTCGCCTCGTGCGCCGCCGCGCTGCAGGCGCCGGCTGCTGCGCTTCTGGCGCAGGCCCCACAGCGTCATGATCGGGCCGGACAGCACGTACAGCACGGCGATCGCGAGCATGACCCGCGGCGTATCGACCGCGAGCGCGACCAGGATCAGCATCGCGATCGGAATCCAGATGAACGGCACGCGATCGGACTTCGGTCCCGCCTTGAAGCTGAAGTAGCGGAAGCGACTGACCATCAGCAGACCGGCGACGATCGCAACGACCGGCGTCACGAAATCCATGTCGCTCGCGCTGAGGCCGAAAAGGCCCTTGTCTTCGGTCGCCCAGACGAACGCCATGCACAGCCCGGCCGCCGCCGGGCTCGCCAAGCCCTGGAAATAGCGCTTGTCGGCGACGCCGACCTGGGTATTGAAACGCGCCAGCCGCAGCGCGGCACAGGCCGCATAGATGAATGCCGCGGCCCAGCCGAGCTTGCCCCAGCCCGAGCCATAGGCCTTCAGCCCGGACAGCGACCACGTATAGAGGACCAGCGCCGGTGCCAGGCCGAAGCTGACCAGGTCCGACAGGGAGTCGTACTGCACGCCGAACTCGCTCTGCGTGCCGGTCAGGCGCGCGACGCGTCCGTCGAGGCCGTCGAGCACGCCGGCGACGAACACCGCGACGGCGGCTTCCGCATACCGCCCCCCGATCGCGGCCACGATCGCGTAGAAGCCGGCGAACATCGCCGCCGTCGTGAACAGGTTCGGCAGCAGGTAGATTCCGCGCGGAGGACGGCGCGGGCCGGTCGAAGTGTCTTCCATACCGATCAGCGGCCACATAAGGGTGAACGATGTGAATGAGTGTACCGTGATCCGCATTTTCTCGCGTTCTCGCTTGTATCGCCGGCCGTCTGGTGTTATCCAGTCGCCCCATCCGGGCGCCCCCTGAGCGCCGCTACGACCTGAAGGTCCGTCGATGAAACGCACCTGGCTCCTGCTCGTCCTCCTGGCTACCGGCCTCCCCGCCGTCGCAGCGGACATGTATTCGTGGACCGACGCGAACGGCGTCAAGCATTTTTCCGACTCGCCGCCGCCGCCGAACGTGGTCAAGGCGCAGAAGCTGAAGGTCAAGGGCGGAGTGACCAGCGCTGCCGACGACGCCGCGGCCGACGCGCCGCCGTCGAAGGATTCCGGCCCCGCGCTCGCCGCCGCCGCCGGCTATGCGCCGGACGACATCAAGCGCAATTGCGAGATCGCGCGCAAGAACCTGGTTTCGCTCGATGCGCAAAAGCCGCAGTTGAATGCCGAGGGCAGTCCGGTCGACGCGGATGCGGCGAAGAATCATCAGGCTCAGGTCGACAAGACCAACCAGCAGATCAAGCTGTTCTGCACGAAGAGCTGATTTGGACTCCGGGCGCTCGCGCGCCCGTTCCATTCCCGGATATTTCCGCAGCCGGCGCGGTTATCGCTGCCGGTCGAGCGCGCTTTTGATGCCGCGCCACTGCTAATATCGGCGGTTCCGCGTCCCAATCCGGAATCCCATGCGCCTTTCCCGCTTTCACCTCGCCACCGTCAAGGAAGTCCCCGCCGACGCGGAAATCGCCAGCCACCGGTTGATGCTGCGTACCGGCATGATCCGCAAGCTCGCGGCGGGTATCTATACGTGGTCGCCGCTCGGTCTGCGCGTGCTCGGCAAGGTCGCCAATATCGTGCGCGAGGAAATGAATCGCGCCGGCGCCATCGAAATCTTGATGCCATCGATCCAGCCGAAAGAATTGTGGGAAGAAACCGGGCGCTGGGAGAAATTCGGCGGCCAGCTTCTGAAGATCAAGGATCGCAAGGAGGCGGCTTACTGCTACGGCCCGACGCACGAGGAAGTCATTACCGACTATGCGCGCAACGAACTGAAAAGCTACAAGCAGCTGCCGCTCAATTTCTATCAGATCCAGACCAAATTCCGCGACGAGATCCGTCCGCGCTTCGGCGTCATGCGCGCGCGCGAATTCCTGATGAAGGACGCGTATTCGTTCCACCTGACTCAGGACTGCCTGGCGCGCGAATATCGGTCGATGTACGAGACCTACGGCCGCATCTTCACGCGCCTGGGCCTGGAGTACCGCGCCGTGCAGGCCGACACCGGCGCCATCGGCGGCAATGCCAGCCACGAGTTCCAGGTATTGGCCGATTCGGGCGAGGACGCGATCGCATTCTCGGCCGGCTCCGATTATGCCGCCAATGTCGAAATGGCCGAAGCGCTGGCCCCGGCGGACTCGCGCCCGCCTGCATCGCAGGCGCTCGAACGCGTCGCGACGCCGACGCAGAAAACCATCGACGAGGTCACGGCCTTCCTTGGTATCGAGCCCGCCCAATGCATCAAGACGATATTGGTCCGCGGCGCACAAGGCTTGGTCGCACTGTGCCTGCGCGGCGATCACGAAATCAATGAAGTGAAGGCGGCCAAACTGGCCGAATTGCCGGGCGAATCGGTACTCGCCGACGAAGGAGAAATCCTGCGCGCGACCGGAACGCGCCCGGGTTTCATCGGCCCGGCCGGATTGCCCGACTCGATACCGGTGATCGTCGATCGCAGCGCCTCCGTATTGGCCGACTTCGTCTGCGGCGGCAATCAGGACGGCACGCATTATCGCGGCGCGAATTGGGGACGCGACGCACGCGTCACGCGCATTGCCGACATCCGCAAGGTCGTCGAAGGCGACCCAGCACCGGACGGCAGCGGCGCGCTCAAGATCGCGCGCGGCATCGAAGTGGGCCACGTATTCCAGCTCGGCAGCAAATATGCCGAGGCGATGGGCGCGACCGTGCTCGACGACACCGGAAAAGCCCAAGTCATGCAGATGGGCTGCTACGGCATCGGCGTCAGCCGCATCGTCGCCGCAGCCATCGAACAGAATCACGACGAGGCCGGCATCGTCTGGCCGGAACCGATGGCGCCCTGGCGCATCGCGATTTGTCCGATCAATGCGGCTCAGAACGAACAGGTGCGCGACGCGGCAACGAAACTCTACGACGAGTTCTCGGCACGCGGCATCGAAGTGCTGCTCGACGATCGCGGCTTGCGGCCCGGCCCGATGTTCGCCGATATCGAATTGATCGGTATTCCGCATCGCGTCGTCATCAGCGAACGGGGATTGGCGGCCGGCACGTTCGAATATCGCAATCGCCGCGAAAGCGAGAACCGTTCGCTGGGCCGCGAAGAATTGCTGAACCTGCTCGGCTGAATAAGCTTAATCGGAGCCCGGAAGAAGGTCCGGCGCAATCGATTTGTAGCTTTTTGCGTCTTATGGCGGTTAAACTGATTGACGCGCGGCGCATGTGCCATTCGGCACTGCCGCTTTTTGGATCCAGATGGCTAGGATTATCTGGGTTCCACGACGCTGTATGGAATGCGGTTCGACCGCGCCCGGCGATTTTATCCACTCGATAATCAAGAGGTGAACACGGCATGGCGATCGATCTCAAGTCCCTGAACCATAACCAGCTTTCCGATCTGATCGAACGCGCTCGCGCGCGCCAGGACGAACTGGTCAAGGAGAAGGCCTCGAAACTGCGCGACAAGATCAACGCGCTGGTCAAGGCGGAGGGCTTCGGGCTTGACGAAGTACTGGGCCGTGGCGGCAGCGGTCGCGGCAAGGCGCGCGGCAAGGTGAAGCCGAAGTATCGCAATCCGGCCGATCCGAGCCAGACCTGGAGCGGTCGCGGCAAGCGTCCGCGCTGGTTCAACGCGGCACTTTCGGCGGGCAAGAAAGAGAAAGACCTGCTGATCGGCTGAGCTCGGCTCATTCCGTTCGACGAAGACGCCGGCCTCGAGCCGGCGTTTTCTTTTGTACAGCGCGCATTCTCTCGTGCAACGCGGGACCTGAGACGGGATCGCTGGCGGGGCATGGTGGCTTCCGCGATAATCCACGCATGTCCGGAAATGCCGCGGAAGCAGGCGAAGCGACGCGGAGCCTTCGCGTCATCCGGCGACGCGATTCGGACTGATATCTTCGCATCATCGGCGCCGTGCTCGAAGGGAAGGCGCCCTCACCCCTGAGTGCACGCACGACTTTTATGAGCAAACCGATCTGGGAACCCGGCACGGAACGCATCGAGCGCGCGAACATCAATCGCTTCATGCGATTCGTGCGCGAGAGTACGGGCAACGAGGACATCCGGCGTTACGCGCCGCTGTACGAATTCTCGATCCGGCATCCGGAGAAGTTTTGGCCGCTGGTTTGGGAATTCTGCGGCATCCGCGCGCAAGGCGAACACGAGCCGGTGCTGGTCGATCGCGACAAGATGCCGGGTGCGCGCTGGTTCCCGAATGTCCGTCTCAACTTCGCGCAGAACCTGCTGCGCTACAAGGACGATCGCACCGCGATCGTCTTCCGCAACGAATGGGGGCACGCGCGCGAACTGACCTATGCGCAGCTGCACGCGGAAGTCGGCCGCCTGGCGCACGCTCTGAAACAGGCCGGCGTCGGCATCGGCGACCGTGTCGCCGGTTTCCTGCCGAACATGCCCGAGGCGATCATCGCGATGCTCGCGACCACGTCGCTCGGTGCGACGTGGTCGTCGTGCTCGCCGGATTTCGGCATTCGCGGCGTCGTCGATCGCTTCGGCCAGATCGCGCCGAAGGTGCTGTTCACGGCGGACAAGTACGGCTACGGCGGCAAACGCTTCGACTGCCTGGCGAAGATCCGCGGCGTGATCGACGAGCTGCCGAGCGTCGAGCGGGTCGTCGTGATTCCGTACAGCGGCGACGAGCTCGAACTCGACGGGCTGCGCCATGCGATCGCATGGCCCGACTTCGTCGGCAGCGAGGACCACCCGCTGCAGTTCGAGGCACTGCCGTTCGATCATCCGCTGTACGTCATGTACTCCTCCGGCACCACCGGCGTGCCCAAGTGCATCGTGCACGGCGCCGGCGGCACATTGATCCAGCACCTCAAGGAGCTGGTGCTGCACACCGACCTCAAACGCGAGGATCGCTTCTTCTACTACACCACGTGCGGCTGGATGATGTGGAACTGGTACGTCTCCGGCCTCGCCGTGGGCGCCACGCTCGTCGTCTACGACGGCTCGCCTTCGCATCCGGACGGCAATGCGCTGTGGGACCTGGCCGACGAAGTCGGCATCAGCGTGTTCGGCACCAGCGCGAAGTGGATCTCGGCGATCGAGAAGGCCGGCGTCAAGCCGCGCGAGACGCACAAGCTGCTGCATCTGAAGACGATACTCTCGACCGGCTCGCCGCTGGCGCCGGAAAGCTACGACTACGTCTACCGCGACATCAAGGAGCGCGTGCTGCTCGCGTCGATCTCCGGCGGCACCGACATCATCTCGTGCTTCGCGCTCGGCAATCCGTTGCTGCCGGTCTATCGCGGCGAACTGCAGTGCCGCGGGCTCGGCCTCAAGGTCGAAGTGCTCGACGACGCCGGCAAGCCCGTGCGCGGCGAAAAAGGCGAACTCGCCTGCAGCGCGCCGTTCCCGTCGATGCCGGTGTTCTTCTGGAACGACCAGGACGGGCAGAAGTACCACAATGCGTATTTCTCGCGCGTACCGAACGTGTGGTGCCACGGCGACCATGCGCTGCTGACCGAGCACGACGGCATCGTGATCTACGGGCGATCCGACGCGACGCTCAATCCCGGCGGCGTGCGCATCGGCACGGCGGAGATCTACCGCCAAGTCGAGCAGGTGCCGGAGGTGCTCGAATCGGTCGCGGTCGGCCAGCACTGGCAGGACGACGAACGCGTGATCCTGTTCGTGCGCCTGCGCGAAGGCGTCGCGCTCGACGAT
>Ga0207671_10005998_pt1 | contig 10989 bp, 9 predicted proteins | sample KBSC24metaG_FD_184352 | JGI IMG/M metagenome (GOLD analysis project Ga0207671, IMG submission 184352) | Corn rhizosphere microbial communities from Kellogg Biological Station, Michigan, USA - KBS C2-4 metaG (SPAdes) (version 2) | ecosystem: Host-associated > Plants > Roots > Rhizosphere > Soil... | reverse complement strand
TTGGAAACATAGGTTATAGTTTGAAGCGAATATAGTGTTTTAATGCACTAATATTTCTTCGCTTTCTGTTATATCGACATCACCATCTGGTGAAATATTTGTTAAGTGCACTCTTTTTATTTCGTTGATCAGCACCGGGTCATACTTGGTTCGTACCTTGACGTAGTTACGGGTAAAACCGTGCATATAGCCTTCTTTGATGTCGCCTTCAAATAAAACATCTTCGGTTTTATTAAGCTGGCTTTCATAAAACGCGCGACGTTTTTTGTCAGACAGGATATGCAACATTTTACTGCGCTCACCCCGGGCCGAACCCGGTACCGCGCCGGTCATCTGGCTGGCCAGTGTGTTTTCCCGTTCAGAGTAGGTAAATACGTGCAGGTATGAAACGTTCAGCTCATTCAGAAAATTATAGGTCTCTATAAAATCCTCGCGGGTTTCGCCGGGGAAACCAACGATCACATCCACACCTATACAGCAATCGGGCATCAGTTCTTTGATCTTAGCTACCCGGTTTACGTACAGATCGCGTTTGTAGCGACGGCGCATCAGGCCCAGTATCTTATCAGAACCAGATTGTAGCGGGATATGAAAATGCGGCACAAAACGCTTTGAAGTGGCCACAAAGGCAATAATTTCGTCGGTAAGCAGGTTTGGTTCGATAGACGAGATCCTGATGCGGTCAATTCCCTCTACTTCATCCAAAGCCTGTACCAGGTCGAAGAATTTGTTTTCACGCTGACCATTCCTAATGCCAAAATCGCCCAGGTTTACACCTGTAAGCACAATTTCTTTTACTCCTGATGCAGCTATCTGGCGGGCCTGCTCCACTACATTTTCAATAGTATCGCTGCGGCTGCTGCCACGGGCCAGTGGTATGGTACAAAAAGTACAGGAGTAATCGCAACCGTCCTGAACTTTCAGGAAAGTACGGGTACGGTCACCAAAAGAATAGGCAGGTACAAACTCATTAGCTTCGGATACCGGCTGGTTAAACACCAGGGCCTTAGGCTTCTTGGTCAGATCGGTAATATGATCAATGATCTGGAACTTTTCGGCGGCACCCAGCACCATGTCGACACCCGGTATTTCGGCTATTTCCTGCGGCTTTAATTGCGCGTAGCAACCCACAATGGTCACGTAAGCGTTTGGTGATATTTTGAGCGCTTCTTTAACTATTTTTTTGCACTTTTTATCCGCGTTTTCAGTAACCGAACAGGTGTTGATCACAAAAACATCGGGGGTATTCGTAAACTCCACCGTATCGTAGCCGGCCTGGTTAAACAGACGCCCGATAGACGATGTTTCCGAATAGTTGAGCTTACAGCCCAGCGTATAAAAGGCAACTTTCTTATTCATCTTTAAGGGCGCAAAGATAACTAATTATTGAATTACTGAGTTAGTGAATTATTGAGTTATGACAAACCTATTAACCTACCATATGACCATATCCTGGTGAACCCTGCTATCAAAAACTTTTTAAAGCTTTATTTTAACACTTTTTTAACTAAAAAACGGGCTAAAACGGGTCAAAAACTGCTCAAAATTCATTCAAAACCATCGATTTTAACACTTTTTAACAAATTCTCGACGGGTTTTGAAAGGTTTAAAAAGTATTAAATAACTGTATATCAAATAACTAATACAAAACAGTCGATTTTTGGCTTGTATTTTCCCTTAACCAAACAGCCCGGTTTCCTGACAAATCAGGAAACCGGGCTGTTGTATATACAAAGATACGCAATTTATCGGTCTTATAAAAACACCTGGTGGGATAGCCTACTTCTTACTATTTATTTCTTTGAGAGCCCATCGCCTTATTAAAAGTTGCCAAACAACTATCCAGCGGTTGCCCTTTTTTATAAATGCAATCGCAGAAAACCTGGCAGGCCGCTGGGTTTTTGCTGGGAGCGCACTGATTTCTGCACTCTGCTTCCGAGTTGCCCGGTACGATCTCAAATAAATAAAAAGTACCAATGATGATAAAGACTATGACAGCGAAGGAACCTCCAAAAAACACGATCCGCAGGCGTTTACCAAGGGGCTTTTTTAACACCGGGAGATCTGTTTTGGGCTGCTTCAACGGCAAAATGTGTTTTAAACGGTCATAGTCCCAAATTAATAAAAACAAGCTGGCCAATAACATCATCGTGACACCCCGGGTACCGTCAAAGCGGGTAGCATAAGTCAGCACACAAATATTGACGATGAAGGGAAAATACATCAGCGCACCAAGAAGGGATGTTCTCGGGATCAGTAATAATATAGCTGTTATGATCTGAGCAATTCCAATAAAGGTATAATAATAGCCTGTAAGAAGCAGGGCATCAAAGTAATGTCCTAAAGGGTTGTTAGATGGCAGGCCGGCGGCGAATCGTTCACCCACTATTTTAACATAACCTGCTATAAGAAAGCTCGCAGCTAAAGCGATACGACAAAAAACTGCAAAGCGTTTAAACCACTTGTCAGCCTTTGCCTCATAGTATATTTCTTCAAATCTATTCATGTTTTTTACGGGGGATCATTTTACTGAGGAGAAAATGAAGAACTAATGCTATGACAGTCCAGTATAAAGCACAGGCAAGCGCCCGAATCGGTGGTGCTGGGTCCGGATCGTTGAATATTGGTGCCAGGGGTCCTATCAAAACAATTTTGACGGGGTATATGATTGCGGCTACGGTACGCTTCCACGCTAATAGGGAGCCAGTTCCCGGGAACCACTCGCCGTTTACAGGTTGCAAAAGTAAATTAGTGATAACCTGAAAGGCAAACGCCGAAACTATGAAGAGTATAACGAATTTTGTTCTTGAAATCTTCATATCGGTGATTTTTTAAATATAAAAAGTACTTTGTATAACAAAGTTAAATAATATCACTTGTTATTTCAAAGTATTTTAATAAAATTTAAACTGAGACACTGCCCACCGTGACCACAAGCGGGACGCTTGCGGTAGCGAATCGCAAATCCCCTACTGTTGATCTGCTGTTGTTTTTAAAAATTGTGCTATTTTCGATGTACAGTACACCAGGCTCTATCACAACATCTTTATAGCTATAAAAATCATCATCATGAAACATAAGGTAATCTTATTGCTGCTGGCTATGATTTTGGGAACCGTTGCTTTTGCCCAGCAACAACGGGCGAAGAGTATTATCCTGGATACCGATATAGGTCCCGACTATGATGATGTTGGAGCGATGGCCATTTTACACGCCTTGGCAGATAAGGGAGAATGCCGCATCCTGGCTACTGTAGCCAGTAACCAGCACAGCCTCATCGCACCTGTATTGAGTGTATTGAACACTTATTTCAAAAGACCTGGCATCCCTATCGGTGTGGTGCGGGGTAAGGCTGTAAATATACACTGTTCGCAAAAATGGGATTCATTGATCATTGCCCGGTACCCGCACCGAATCAAAAACAACGATGAGGCGGAGGACGCGACAACGCTTTACCGCAGGATCCTGGCTGCCCAGCCCGACCAAAGCGTAACCATAGTCACTATTGGGTTTATGACCAATATGGCTAACCTGCTCCAATCAAAACCAGATAAAGCGTCGCCATTAAATGGAGTTGCCCTGGTTAAAAAGAAGGTAAAACTGTTGGTGAGCATGGCTGCCTGTTTTAACCAAGAGATGGGAAAATTCAAAGAGTTTAATGTAGAAAAGGACGCCGCTTCTTCGAAAATAACGTTCGACACTTGGCCTACTCCTATTATTTTCAGTGGGTTCGAGATCGGTGAAAAGATCAATACCGGTTTGCCGATCACAAAAGATAGGTCGATTACGCATTCGCCGGTTAAAGATGTATTCCAAAAAAGCATCCCGCTTGATCCTAATGATGCCAAAGGCCGGATGAGCTGGGACGAAACCGCTGTACTGGTTGCCGTGCGTGGTTATGAAGGGTATTTTGACGTGGTAAAAGGCAAAATAATATGCAACAGCAATGGTAGCAACCTTTGGGATAAAACCGGCAACCGGGACCGCTATTTAGTACTGAAAATGCCTATCCCGCAAATAGAAACTGTTTTGAATACACTGATCATGCATCAGCCAAAAACTAATTAATATCCAACATCGAATGTCCAATATCGAATAATGAAGGGAAATGACATTACGCTTGCGAAAGCAGTTTTCATAATTTATTACTTTAGAAGCCTAATTGAAAGATGCGATGATGAATGAAAACGAAAAGCCTGAATTTTGGGAATCTGCCTTTATCGATAAGCAGGAAATGTGGGGATTTGAACCATCAAATTCGGCCCTATTGATCAAAGATTTTTTTGTCCAAAAGTCAGTAAAAAACATCCTCATTCCCGGCATTGGCTACGGACGGAACGCGCAGGTTTTCAGAGATCATGGAATAGCAGTTACCGGGATCGAGATATCAAAGACCGCTATTGATATGGCCAAAAAACATTACGGAACAGATATGACCATCTATCATGGTTCTGTAACCGATATGCCTTTTGACAAATGCGGGTATGACGGCATATTCTGCTATGCCTTAATTCATTTGTTAGACGGCAACGAACGGCAGAAACTGATCCATGACTGCTATAACCAACTAACAGATAACGGTTATATGATTTTCACGGCTATTTCAAAAGAAGCCCCGACCTACGGCCAGGGCAAATTGCTGAGCAACGACCGTTATGAAATATTTGATGGAGTGAACATGTTTTTTTATGACCGGGAATCGATCAACGCCGAGTTTAGCAAAGCTGGATTGTTTGAGATCACCGAAGTCACCGAGAACTATCCATTCTTTTTAATTAAGTGCCAGAAAAGTGATCAATCATATTAATTAAATGATGACTCCATTGTTACTCAGCCGAAGCAAAGCGACTGCGGGAGAATCCATCCAGACAACCCTTAATTGCCCCTTAAAACATAACACCAAGTTCGGAGCTAACGTGCTTTTGCCGACTCTGCTATCTTATATAATTTACCGTCGTCGGTTGCAGCGTAAATAGCGCCATCTTTACCGGTAGCCATGCAGCGCCAGCGTTCGTTTTTATCAGCCAGCAACCGTTCTTCACCCACTACTTTGTTGTTTTTAATTACCAGACGAATGATGTGTTGTCCACTCAGTGCTCCTACAAACAGGTTGTTTTTCCACTCGGCAATATTACCGGTGTAAAACATCATACAACCAGGCGAAATAACCGGATCCCAATAGTAAATCGGTTGTATGGTACCTTTTTTTTGCTGGATGCCATCATAAACTTTCTGCCCGCTATATTCGATACCATAAGTAACGTATGGCCAACCATAATTACCACCTGGTTTAATCAAATTGATTTCGTCGCCACCACGGGGGCCAAACTCTGCCTCCCAAAGATCGCCTGTAACGGGGTTTATAGAAAAACCGTCAGGGTTACGAAAACCCAGGGCATATATTTCGGGTTTAGCATTAGCTTTACCAATAAACGGATTATCAGCAACCGGTTTACCTTCTTTAGTAATGTGAATGATTTTACCTGTGGTCGCACTTAGATCCTGCGCCTTAACACGTATATCATCAGCCATTCGGTCACCGCTACTTACAAAAATATTCCCCTGTTTATCAAACAACAGGCGCGAGCCAAACTGGCCGGCACCTTTGTACCGTGGTGTAGCCTCAAATATAACGCGTACATTCTCAAGCTTGGTTTCATCAGCTGATAGTTTACCTTTAGCTACTGCCAGGGTGGCTCCATCGCCCGGTTGGGCATAGGTCCAGTAAACCATGCGGTTCTTGATAAAATCCGGGTCGATGTTTACATCCAGTAAACCACCCTGACCGGCAAATTGTACCGAAGGGAAACCCGTGATGGTTTTATCAATTTTACCATCGGTCTTTACTATCTGCATAGTTCCGGGTTTACTGCTGATCAGCAAGCGACCATCGGGCAAAACGTGGATGCCCCACGGGCCCTTCAACTCGCTGCTGATTATTGTAACCGTATACGGCGTTTTAGTTTTAATGCTTCCAATGCGTGTTTGCCCGGCAAAGGCTGGTTTATAATTGCTATTGGCTTTATTTTTTTCTACCGGTTCACCGGTTTGTGCTATAGCGGCAGTGGTTACAAATAACAAAACGATGCCTAAGACTAAAGGTGTATGAAATTTTGAGAACATAATTCGATTCTGGATTAATGTCAGGTAAGTTACAACCTTGCCAGCAAGGTGTTTAATTATAACATGTTTTTTACACTTCGGGGTAATCTTAATTACCGGCCATTCCCTTCAGCCCTTGGTTGGTGTTATCACCGCACCACTAATCTACTCAAAATTTAAGGTATAAAAAAGCCCCGCAGACGTACAGGGCTCTATGCTCCGGGGGCTGGGTTCAAACCAGGGAGAATGTCTTTATTTTTTGAAGGTATACATGAAAATAAATAAAAAACGTTTACGGAGAAGGGTGCAATGATCAGGCTACTCTTTCCAGTGCCAGCTTTCGTTTTCCAGACCACCGAGGTCAATTACACAGTTCACCACACTGTTCTATTCTCTGACTTCAGATAGCCAGATTACTTTTCCAGGTATTGGTGCGCCAGGATCAGGAACGTACTGGATGTCCAGGTATAGGCCGGATCACGTAATGGTTGTCCGGTTAATGCATCAAAATTCTCAGCAAAGCCACCTGCCTCACAAGTATTGCAAAACCGCTCTGCCAGCTGACGCGCAAAATCCTTTTCACCCGATCTGTTTAACCCATCAATAATTAATAACATAGGCGGCGCCCAAACGGGGCCGCGCCAATAGCTATCGGCGCCATAAAGTTTGCTTTGCGGACTTTCAGATGCAAGACCATGTTCGGTAACAAAATTTCCGGGCTTTTTTAAATCACCAATCATTTTGTCCCTGATCTTTTTGGGTAAGCGATCACCTATCAACATAGGTAGATAAGCCATCAGGCTCCTACTGTCTTTGTTAACCTTGCCCGATAAAGCATTTTTACTTACAAATTTTTCCCCGTCCCATAAATTGGAGATCATTTTATTTAGCGTGGTATCTGCTCTTTTATTCCAATATGCTGCATCCTTTTGCTTTCCTAATTTTGTGGCCACTTTAGCGAGCACGTCCATTTGTTTTACTAAAAACGCGGCCAGGTCAGCGCCTTCAATCGGGAACTCCATATCAAGCGCCGAACCATTATCCCAGCCAGAATCATTGCCATGATAATATTCGGGCAAGCCATTATGATTGCCATCCCGGTATATAAACCAGTAGTTAGTCCATTTTACAAGCTTTGGATAAATTTCGGCCAACTGTTTTTGACTGAGCTGGGAATGCTCCATCAACTGGCCGAGTGTCCAGCCGTGAATCGGGGGCTTCCGGAACTCCCATACCAAATGATGCGCATTGATATAGTCGGGCAAGGCACCCGTAGCATCCTGCTGGTCAAACAGCAGTATCAATTGATCCCAGGACAATTTTGGCTGGTGGTAGCTTAGTGCGATCGCGTTGAAACAATTGTCCCAGCTCCAGATGTTGAACATCCAGTTTTTTGACATCAACATACCATACCTTGTCAAATTGCCATCGGGCTTTACTATACACGACCAATTAATATACGCCGCCAATTCCCGTCCTTGTTCATAAGCTGCAGAAACGGTAACAGTAGTTTTTTCCCATTGTAAAAGCTCCTTTTTGAGTATCTGCATGCTTTCGGCATAAGATACGCTATACTTTACCGGCAACCAATCGCTGCGATATTGTTCTATCACAATGTCCAGATGTCCCTGCTCAGGCTCTACCCAGAAACCATTCTTGTCTTTTTCAGTCTTAAATCCCCCATTCCCCGATTTAATGGTTACTACCATACGCTCATCCCTTAATTTCCAGGTTTGGTTGTATCCCGGTACCCGCAATGTATTGCTGCCATCCAGGTTCCCTTTTAAAAACACACCGGGACCGTCGCTTATAATATGCAACCTTTCCGGGCTTTCAAAATAAAAGGTTAGTGTACCCAGGGTAGTTTTGCCTTGCAACTGCAAAGGTGTTGCTTCGTATTTTACAGGCAGAGTTTGCTGCTCATGCCAGGGTTCTGCAGTGAGGACCGTATTATTGGAAGAAAATCTGGAGCCAGACAGATCACATACATGTATTTTCCCTGTGTCATGATGCTCATGATCAAGCGTAGATAAGGACATATACGAACCAAAACGGCTGAAAGGGACCCTGGTAATATCAAACTTGATATTTGAAAGATCCTGCGCGCCTGCGTCACTGACCGAAAACAGTAACATTGACAAAAGACCATAAACTACTTTAATAACACAGATCTTATTTTTGTGATACATTCTTCAAAAGTTTATAATAAGGTGTATAGTGGCCCTGATTCAAAAAACTCAGGAGGTTATCTTTATAATTGTTTTTTATCCGTCAAAAAGACATTTGAGCGATTATCATCAAATGTAATCGATTCGGATGAATTTCAAACAATGTTAAAAATATTAGTAATATCATTTGGTTTGGATGGAGCAATTATTTCACGATCAATAAATCCCCATCAATGAAATGTTATATATTTAACCTAAAAATGCCCTATTGATCAAACCTTATTCAGCCCGTGGTTGGTGATATCACTGAGCCGCTTACCCCTACCGGCGCTCTGGTTTCGATACAGCTAAAACTGAAACTACCAGTCTATTTTTATAAATGATATTCCTTGGCGGGGCAGATCAAAATTTATATTTATTTTTCCTGATTTTACGTTTATATTTTGTGCCGTGCCGATGGTTTGTAACTGCCCGGCCTTCTCCAATTCTGCTATTTGCCCGGCACTTGGGCTTTGCGGTGAGCCCATCTTTTTCCAAGCTTCATAGGAGTTGCTATGCTGATCATCAATCCGGTAATGCACCAGTCTAACGCTTTTAACGGGTATGTTTTCAACCTGTAGAGATACTTGCTCCGCCGGCTTTTTTTCATCATTATCATGATAATTCCAGATAAGTACCCCCGCCGTTGTTTTGTCTTTTGAAGCTAATACGCCAATATCAGACAATGGCCCGCGGATACTGGAATCAAGCATGGTTTTCAGGGGGTACATCCTGTTGCTTTGGGCCTTTACTCTATTCCCTGTCATTTTGCCCAGCATTCTGAAAAGATTTAAAATGGGTTTATCCACACCATTAGTTGCCAGATCGCGAAAGCCGTAAAACCAGGGTTGATTTTCAAACTCAAAACTCCAATTTACAGCACCTCTTAAGTTTACTTTGTATTGATCGGCTAATTCGTATTCACGGGCAATAGTTGCCGCTGTATAACTTGGGTATAATGTTCCGTTCCGATAAGCGTTCTGGGGGTCTGTAGCCATACCGCAGGCAGCACATCCTTCCGGGTCAGACTCACCTACAATTAAAGGGATATTTTTTGTTTCAGGATAAGCGGTTGCTACTTTGAACCCAGCCTCTATATCACGAAGATGAGGTGAAGCATTCATCCTCACCATTCCATTAACTATTGATGGCTGCCCCTTCGCATGAAAGGTTAAGATGTCAAGCGGCGATCCTGTATGACCTGTTGCATAATTAGTTTCTGTTGTACAATGCTTAATAAAATCATTAAGCATCAGCTGTGCCCCTCTTCCAGATGTACCAGCCACATTAAACCCGCCTATTTTAGCAGAAGGAAGAGCGCGCTTTACGCCATCAGCTGCATAATCGTAAAGTTTAAAAAGCTCTTGTTCGGTCCCTTTCCAGTAAAAGCCATTAGGTTCATTCCAAACTTCCCAATACCAGCTTTCCACCTCCTTTTTACCGTATCGGTCTATAGAATGCTTTACCCAATTATAAACGAGATCACCCCATTTCTTATAATCCTTGGGCGGATATGTCCAACCGGTTGCTATATCTTTATATGGATCACCAGGTTTCCAATGGTGGCGATAAGGTTCCGGATGAGTGGAAAGTGCCTGCGGCATAAAACCAATTTGAGCAAATGGTTTCATCCCCCGTTTAATGTAGGTATCAAATATAGAATCGATAATTTTCCAGTTATAAACAGCATTCCCATTTGAATCTTCAGTGTACATGTTGGTAGAGCCCCATTTTAATGCAGCTTCTCCATCTCCGGTAACCATCAAGCTATGCGTTCTTACATAAACAGGCACCGGGCTTAGCGCCGAAATTTCGGTAAGTAGTTTTTTACCATCCTTCATATAGGTATAGTTTGGCTCATCATAGCCAAACCAAGCCCAAAATGGCTTCATCGGTCCTTTCTCAACAGATAGATCAACATAAATATCTGCCTTTCTAACGACCTCTTGTGCACTAAGATTTTTCAACAGGAATGGCAGTAATATAAGGATGGTCTTTACTTTTTTCAGCATTACTCGTAATTGTATTTCAATGTAATTAAACCTGATCTAAAAACTCATTATTATTTTTCAAGGCCAAACCAAAACAGCCAAATTCCGGGATCAAACCTCACTCCTCGCTCCACCTGTAGCTGTCATGCTCCAGACCGATGAGGTCAATTACACGGTTCACCACGGTCATAGCCAGCTCTTCGATGGTTTTGGGCTTGCTATAGTATGATGGGATGGCCGGGCAAATGATGCCTCCGGCTTCGGTTACCGTTTCCATATTGCGGATGTGGATGAGGTTTAAAGGAGTATCGCGGGCCACCAGGATCAGCTTGCGGCGTTCCTTGAGTATCACATCGGCAGCGCGGGTGATGAGGTCGTCAGATATACCGCCTGCAATACGGCCCAGCGTACCCATAGAGCAGGGAACGACAACCATGGTATCAAACCTGGCCGATCCGGATGCAAAGGGCGCCATAAAGTCGTTCTTGGCGTAAAAGTGATAGTCGTATTTGCTAAAGTCCTCGTTATCGAGCTCAAAACGCCAAACATCCTTGGCATTATCAGACATCACAACGGCTACTTCCTGTATCTGGTCTTTTAACTGGCTTAATTTTTCTAATAACAGCTGGGCGTAAATAGCGCCGCTGGCCCCCGTAATGGCAACTACGATCTTCTTCTTCATAATTAAT
>Ga0207671_10005991_pt1 | contig 11000 bp, 9 predicted proteins | sample KBSC24metaG_FD_184352 | JGI IMG/M metagenome (GOLD analysis project Ga0207671, IMG submission 184352) | Corn rhizosphere microbial communities from Kellogg Biological Station, Michigan, USA - KBS C2-4 metaG (SPAdes) (version 2) | ecosystem: Host-associated > Plants > Roots > Rhizosphere > Soil... | reverse complement strand
TCCGGCTTGACAGGCGACGTAGCTTGCCCTACAGACGGCTCAGGCCTTATCGCACTCGCCAGCTTATTCTTTCCCGAATCCACTGTTGGTTTCGCACCAGGCGTTGGCTTCGAAACAGGCGTCGTCTTCTGACCAGCCGGACGAGTCGTCACCGGATTCGGTTTATTACTCAATGCCCCTGAATCCGCAACCGTCGGATGCGATGCCACACCGCCATCAGCATCTCCCGCTCCTGTTGACTTCTGCCCCTCCCCTGCTCCCGGCGCCTTACCCGCCGTCACATCCGTAGCAGCGCCTGGCGTCTTATCCGCAGTCTGAACCGAAGCCCCTGGCTTATTACCCGTCGCCCCAGCCGGTGTCTCGCCTGGCTTCTGACCAACTCCACCCATCGCCCCGGCGGATGTCCCCGGCGTCTTACCCGCCGCTGCTCCCGCAGACGCCACCGGCGCCGCCCCAGCCGTAGCCAGTGCAGACAAAGCCGTCTTCACCCTCAGATACCCAACAATTAAATGCATACCGGCATGTATCTGGTCTTTATTGACATTATTCCATTTCTCAAGACTGGGAATAGGCACTTTATTGTGGTTGACACTGATACGGTACATCCACTCTTTTTCCTGGATGATATGATACACCGGCACCAAAGTTTCCGTAACAGCCTTCTGCCCGTTTTGTGAGAAATTCACCGCCGTCAGCGGGATCTCCAATGTCTGCCCGATGCTCAGGGGTTGCGTCATCGCCAGCTGGTTGAACGGCGCCAGTTCTTTTGGGCTTACATTATAAAGACGGCCAACACTATACCAGTTCTCTTTTGCTACAACAGTATGTTCCAGGTATAACTTTCCGGTCTGGCCCTGTACAAGCAATTCATGGGATTGGGACTGGGCAAACTTTACAAAAAAAACGCTGATCAGGAAAAGTACGGCGGACGGTGATCGCATAGCAATATTTTTTAATCCAGTTCAAAGACAAAGAAACGTCTTTTTTGTCACCTTTTCAATATCCGCCATTCCTTCGGATAATAGTTATTGCACCGCCGGGGCAGCACCTTTATCCACCCCAGATTCGCACCGGCATAAGATACCAGCGTCCACCCCAGACCCGCATCCCCGGGTAATATCTCTTCTTTACGCAGATAGACCAGCGCCTGCTCCCGCGACAACGGCAACACCGGCAAGGAAGGATTGATCAACAGGCTCACCGCCAGGTCATGCTCGGGAATAAACTCTTTTGCCGACAACTGCCCCATCGGTATCCCAGCCCTTTTCAAATAACAGGCGGATTGCAGAACAGACAACTCCCCAGCCAACGACTCCGGAAGGACATTGATCTGCTCCTGGTGGTGGAAAAAAAACAGTCCCCCTTCCTCCCGTACCCAATCCCTGACCCGCTGCTCTTCCTGCCGGGTCAGTTTCTCAGGAGAAGTTCTCTTTCGGGGCGCCACAAACGCCCCCCCGTCATTTTTACGCAAACACGCGATAAAAAATCCCTCTCCATCTAATTTGTCAGGGTAGCATCGATATCCATATGCACCTTTCGCCCCCATGGTTTCAACAATATTCCACTCCTCCGGCACCTCGAGACGACACCCCTCCGCCTGCAGATCCGTCATCATCCAGTCCAGGATATCTTCATCCTCCTCGCGGGAATACGAACAGGTAGAATAGATCAGCATTCCGTCCTGACGCAACGCAGGCCAGCAGTCGGCCAATATCCGCTGCTGCCGCTGCTGACAAAGCTTTACATTGTCCAGGCTCCACTGCCCGATCGCTTCCGGCTCCCGGCGAAAAAGACCGCTGCCGCTACATGGCGCATCCACCACGATGACATCGAAATAATTTTCCAGCCGCCGGAAATCCTGGGGATCATTGCTGGTGATACATACATTCGCCGCACCCCACTTGACCATATTCTCCTGGAGTATATGTACCCGCGTGCGAATCACTTCATTACTCACCAGCAAACTGTCCCCCGTAAGCAACGACTGCAACAACGTCGACTTTCCGCCTGGCGCCGCACAAAGATCCAACACCCGCAACGGCCGCGAAAGATCCACCGTCTGCCGCAACGCCTGCTCCAGGAACATGCTGGACGCCTCCTGCACATAATAAGCACCCGCATGAAATAAGGGATCAAAAGTAAAAGAAGGCCGCTCCGGAAGATAATAGCCGTAGGAAGACCACGGCACCCGCATGGCCCCGCTCCACACGTCATCCGCCCCAAAAACAGCCCCGCTCCACACCGCATCCGCCGCACCACCCACCTTCCCCGGATTCACCCGCACAGAAGTCACCTGCCGCCCGGCCGCATGCACCACCTCGAACGCAGCCGCATCATAACCCGGCAACCCAACAAGAGAAGAAAGAAATTCTTTCGGTAATTGAACAGACAATTCAAATAGATTAAGCCCGCAAAATTATAGCAAATCACCGAACGATCAATTTAAAACGTCATCCGGTAACCCGCCCAATCCCAACCCTTCCACCTGCACACACAGCTTTTAATCTGGTTTGGATCCCATCCGGGTCACGGGGCCTCGGGTAAGGCGTGGTTATCGGGCAACGACCATACAGTTCTCGGAGCATATTCGTTTGGGAGCCCTCTGTTCAATCTGTAAAGACAGCAGGAGAACGCGGATTTTACAAATTCCCCGCATACCCCCGCCGATGCCCGTTCCTGCACGATTACTGTATCGAAACCGAACATCATGGTCTCTCGCAGGCCTTGACAGAAGAATGGTCTTCAAGACTTTATATACCCGGCACTCTTTTGGCTCATCTTAATGATTTAGCCGCCTTACTCGTCATAAAACCGACCACCCCATGTTCCGTAACTATCTCAAGATCGCCTTCCGAAGCCTCAGGAAATCCAAGGGCTTCACCGCCCTCAACATCCTCGGCCTCGCTGCCGGCCTCGGCGTTTGTCTGCTGATCGTCCTGTACGTCACCGATGAGCTCAGTTACGACCGCTATAATGTCAACGCCGACCGCATCTATCGGATCGATGAGGATATCTACTTGAATAATACCCAGTACGACGCTGTCACCACCTCCAAATTTTTCGGCCCCACCCTCGTCGCTTCCTATCCGAAGATCGGGCAGATGGTCCGATTCCGCAACCCGGGCGACCAGTTTGTAAGGGTTGGCAATGACCACGTCCTCGAACATCACTTCACCTTCGCCGACTCGACGATCTTCAAGGTCTTCACCCTGCCCATGATCGCCGGCGACCCCAATACCGCCCTCAACAACCCTCATTCCATCGTGATCGATGAAAGTGCCGCCCGCCGCTATTTCAACAGCACCGATGTCATCGGCCGCACGCTGGAGGTAGGTAGTAACAATACGCCCCTCAAGATCACCGGGGTCATCCGGGACATGCCCGAACAGTCCCAGTTCCATTTCAGCTTCATTCGCCCCATCCCCGAAGCCTACAACTTTAATGACCCCAGTGACAACGACTGGGTAAGTAATCCTTATTATACTTATATCCTTGCCCAACCCGGCACCACGCGAGCCGAGGTCCAGAAGGATGTAGACGCAGTCGTCAACCTCCATGTCTACCCGGCCCTCCAGGGAATGTTCCACGTTTCTGGCGCCGACCTCGAGAAAGCGGGTAATCATTTCCGGTGCCGTATCTTCCCCCTCACCGACGTGCACCTCCATTCCAATAAGTCTGGTGAGCTCGAAGCCAACGGCAATATCCAGTATGTATACATCTTCTCCGTCATCGCCGTGCTCATCCTCCTGATCGCCTGCGTCAATTTCATGAACCTCAGCACCGCCCGCAGCGCCAACCGTGCCAGAGAAGTGGGTATCCGCAAGGTCGCCGGCTCGACAAAAGGACACCTCATCCTCCAGTTTCTCACCGAGTCCATCCTGCTCAGCATCTTCTCCCTCATCCTCGCCCTTGGCATTGCTGTCCTGCTGCTACCGATGTTCAATCAGCTTGCCGGCAAATCGCTCCATTCCGACATGCTCTTCAGCGGTAGGTTCTTGCCCATCCTCATCCTCCTGGTGCTTGTGGTCGGTTGTCTCGCCGGCAGCTACCCCGCCTTCTACCTTTCCTCCTTTCAGCCGATTCAGGTATTGAAAGACAGCCGAGGGTACCGAAGGCTGCGACCGAGCAGGGGGCGAGGGACGAAGCCCCCGCGATGGTCTATAGCCTCAGGCTTCAAGAGCAGCTGGCTTCGTAGCAGCCTGGTGGTCTTTCAATTTTTTATTTCAATTGGCCTCATCGTCAGTACCCTCGTCATCTATCGCCAGCTGCACTATATCCGAAACAAAGAAGTCGGCTTCAATCGGGATCAGGTACTCGTCATCCATGATACCTGGTCGCTCGGCCGGGATGGCACGACCAATCTTCGCAAGAACCTGCTCTCCCTTGCCGGGGTCACCGACGCAACCGTCACCCCCGACATCCCCACCGTCGGCGGCGATCAGTACTGGCAGCAAGGCTGGTTCCGGGAGGCCTCGCTGGACGCCAGGAAATCGAACATCATGACTACGCTCAGGGTCGACGACCATTATGTTCCCACCCTCGGCATGGAGATCGTCAAAGGCCGCAACATCGACCTCGCGCAATTTCCTACCGACTCCACCGCCATCCTCCTCAATGAAGCCGCCGTAGCGACGCTCGGCGTAAAGGACCCGCTCCATCTGATCCTCTACAATCACGATGATCTGTACAAGACTATCACTTATCATGTCGTCGGTGTCGTAAAGGATTTCAACTATAACTCCCTGCATGACAAGATCCACCCCGTTGTCATGCTGGTCAACACGTTTAACTGGAGCAGCATGGCCGTCCGCTTCCACACGAATGACGCCTTCAGTCTCGTCCGGCAGGTGGAAAGTAAGTTCCATGCCGCTAAACAAGGACTGCCCTTCAGCTACACCTTCATGGATAACGACTTTGATAAATTGTATCACGCCGAGCAGCAGACCGGCCGGATCTTCATCACGTTCGCCGTCTTCGCCATCCTCATCGCCTGTCTCGGTCTCTTCGGCCTCGTCACCTATGCCGCCGAACAACGCACCAAGGAGATCGGGATTCGCAAGATCCTCGGCGCCAGCGTCAGTAGTATCGTCGGCCTCCTCAGCAGGGACTTCACGATGCTTGTCGGGATCGCTGCCCTCATCGCCTTCCCCGCGGCGTGGTGGGCCATGTACAAATGGCTCGAAACGTTTGCCTATCGTACGGACATCAGCTGGTGGATCTTCCTCGTGGCCGGCGCCATCGCCCTCGCCATTGCCCTGTTGACGGTCTGTATTCAGACCATCCGCGCGGCCCTCGCTAACCCCATAAAATCCCTCCGCAGCGAATGATCGGCGAAACCTCATTCCGATTTCAAACTTTTTGTCGGATTTCCCATGGCCGCTTTCAACGACTCATAGCTCACCGTCAGCCACGCCACCACCAGGGCTGCCAATGCCGCTCATCTGCCTTTCCCCCTTATACATGCTGGCGAGGTCCTGGTCAAGGAAATTATACGTGAAAGGAAAAGAAGGGTTCAACTTCCGGCTGATCGCCTCCATTGCCCTGATCGTCGCTTGTGTCTGACCCTCCGGCGTCCGACACGTTCATACCCGGGATCACGATCTGCGTGTTCGGATCCTTTCCCCGCCATTTTCCATCAACATTGCCGGATATCAGGTTAACCGGAAGCTCATCGACGATGGTATAATTGCTCGTCAGGGGATTCCGGCTCAGCTCGACGCGCAGTGCAGCCTGCCTACTCCATATCTCACCTGTCATCGGCATGTATAATAAATTAGCTTTTGTGAAACCCGGGTTGCGGTGCTGGATGAACTTCAGCTGGTTGTAGACAACGACCGTCCCGGTCAGCAGGACAATCGATAGAACGAACTGCATGATCACCAGCCCATTTCTAAAAGCGAGATTTCCGCCCATAGATCTTATGAACTTCGCCCGGAGCGTCGTCCCTTGCTCCGGGCGAAGTTCGGAACCTTCGGAGACCCTCGGTTCCCTTTAACACCTTCACCGGCTGAAAACCGCTGAGGTACAGGGCAGGATAGCTCCCCGCCAATAATCCCGTCAGCGCCGCGATCCCTATCAGGCTTAGCCAAAACGTCCCATCTGCAACATGCAGGTGCAGATCTTTTTCGGCCAGGATATTGAAGGCCGGGAGGCTCAGGCTGACGATGACTATCGCCAGCACCAGCGCCAAAAAAGAGATCAGCAATGATTCGCCCAGGAACTGCCCGATGAGCTGTCCCCTCACCGCACCTACTACCTTACGCAGCCCCACTTCCTTTGCCCGCCGTGCGCTTCGCGCCGTAGCAAGGTTCATAAAATTGATACAGGCCACGACAAGGATAAAAACAGCCACAATAAAAAAGATGCTGACATATTGGCTATTTCCATGACAGGGCAATTGGACGGAACGTTGGCCAGTACCCCCGTAACTGTTTACCAGTTCCCCATTATCCTTCTTCAATGTCTTGCCAAGGGCATCCGAATGGCCAAAATAGCGTCTGCCATATCTTCGGTGATCAATATCCCATCGGGACGTTGCAAGGCTGTACGCCGATCGCCCTTTTCAAACAGGGTTTCTACCGGATGGGACACGCGAACTGTATTGCGGATCTCCGGCATCACAGCCTGTAATCCTGCCGGCATTCCCGCCGGATTTGTCGCGGCTTTGAACTGATCGCTGGCCACCACCGTGATCCGGTAGATCTGATCGGCATTGGCATTGAACCGGTCGTAGCTCAATTCGTTTTGGCACCATAACAGGATGAGAATGCTCGCCGCCATGCCGATGGCGAGACCCGATATGTTGAGAAAGTAATGCGCCGGGTGACGACTGAGATTCCTGAAGGCAATTCTTAGATAGTTCTTTAACATGATCGATACCGCACCAAAAAAATACCAAACTTTAAACGAGGCAAAAAAAACCGTCAATTATATATTAAAAAATGATATAACCGTCCGTTTACGATACGGCTGGTGTCTGGTTCGGGTCACAACAAAGAAATAACGTAAGTCGTATTAAAAAGCCACCTTATCGGGTGGCTTTTTTCTTTTATTCAGGGAAAGCAAATGTCTATTTTCTCGCTACGACAAACATGATGATAGCCATAGCAATACCGATCACCCAATAAACGATCTTGATCTCATTGCTCAGTTTGTCATTGGTCATTTGGATTTTGACTTCTAACTTACCTTCCAGCTCATTCAGCTTTGCAATTACCTCTTTCATATCGTTATTAATTTTCGCATCGATTAGCTGCAAAATTGCTTTCTTCTGATCTGGCGGCAGGGGAATATTTTCCAGGCTGCTGCTGACTTCCGATATATTCATCTTTTCTGAATTGCCCGTTAATTCGAAAATTTGAACCGACCGGAGTGAGACAAATTTACAAAAAATAATAAGGATAAATTTTTAAAAAAGCTCGCTCGCTATAAGGTGAATTCCAGCGGAAAAAAATATCCTGGTCAATCGACCCTCCTCCCCTTTACCTGCGAAGTATGAGCGCTAAAATAGCCTAAGGCTTCCCCTGTCAGATTGGTAGCAGGATTGCCGGGGTAAGAGCCGCCATCGCCGGTGGCCGCGGCACCCAGACTCGACCAGTACGTATACATGGATTTATCGATGCATTGCATTTCGATCTGGATACTGTCGCCAACATGAAGGGTACTATCCGGATCGCTGCGCTCCAGATCAAAACTATTGGCTTGCCCCACGCTATTCTGGCTGCTCCAATAATACAGGGTCTTGTCCAGTACCCCATTGATGGTCTGGTTGAATAAATAGTAGGCCAGACCGGGACCCGCAGGATTTACGAATTCGGGCATTGCGACCAACACGTCTTTTCCGCTATTCGTTGTCCGCCCGATGGCAAGACCGTCCAGGGACACGAGCTGTGGCATTGTAGAGATCGCACTGAACGTATCTGTTCCGATGAGTACATTCAGCATATAGGTCTTACCTGGTAAGCCCTGGAGATGCCGGGTATAATAATTCCCCCCGCCATTGTCGACCAGCAGCTCCTTATTCCCCTGGTCGTCCGATATCTGCACTGTCGCTCCGGTTACCCCCTTGAAGCTATTGCTGTCATAGAACGCCCTGGTCTGAAATATCCTCACCAGGTAAGGACCTGGCTGGTCGGTGATATTTCCTTCGATGACATATTGCATTTTGGCGGTACGCAGAGACAATTTCACCACTTTGGTGCAGGCCAGAGACCCGATGCATAGAATGAGGATACAAGAAATCTTCTTTGACATATTATTAGAATTTTGCCGCGATGGTAAAATAGGGTACGATACCGAAAAGCGAGGTCTTGACGGCCTGGGTCTCCGCAGCATCGTGCGGGTCCTGGCGAAAGTTGATAAAGTAGGCGTTCCAACGGTCGTAGGCATTGTATACCCCGAAGGCTAATTCTACCTGGTACCATTTCTTTTTTGGAAAGTGCCGGACGGCGCCCAGGTCCAGCCGGTGATATGGCGGCAGCCTATAACCATTGCGTTCCGAATAATAAAAAGCGATCCGCCCATCAACAGTATATTTTCCACTGGGATAGCTCACGGGGCTGCCGGTGTAATAGACCCAATCTGCCGACAATGTCCATCCCGGGTTCGGTTGATAGATGGCTACTATCGCGGCATTATGGGTACGGTCGGGAGTGGCATTGTACCATTGATCATTGTTGATGCCATTTATCTGCAACTGGGATCTTGACAGGGTATAGCTCACCCAACCTGTCAGTTTGCCTTTCGTTTTCTTCAGCTGGGCTTCCACGCCATAGGCGCGTCCCTTCCCAAATAGGATGTCGCTCTCCACGATATCGGTGAGTTCAAGGTTTGCTCCGGTGCGGTAGTCGATCTGGTGCTGCATCGTCTTATAGTACGTCTCCACACTCCAGGAGTAGACCCCGCTACCGGACTGCCGGTAATAGCCAACCGAAACCTGATCGGCGATCTCAGGCCGGATATTATTATTGGTCAGTGCCCACCTGTCCGTAGGAACGCTGAGCGCTGAATTGGCCAGTAAATGCACATTTTGCACATTCCGGGCATAAGCAGCTTTCACCGTGGACAGGTCATCCAGCTGGTAGCCCAGGGCAAGCCGGGGTTCGGGGTTGATATAGTGCTTTACGGACTGGCCGCTGCCATAATGCAAGGTGTCCGTCACGTTCCCATCCGGATCAAGATGATAGAACTTCCCCGGTCCCAGCACCGTGAACGCGGTGAGCCTTACACCATAGGAGAGCGTCAGCTGGCTGGTCGCTTTCCAATCGTCTCCTGCAAACAAGGAACTCTCCCACCCATACCGGCTTTCATAACTGGAATCGTTGAGACCCGAACCCGGCAAGGCTACCAGCTTCGCCGGAGCGATGACATGATAGATGGATTGTATGCCAAAACGTACGGTATGCACCGAACCCGGATACCATTCCCAATCCTGTCGTAAGGAGTAATCGTTCAATGCAGACTTTATGTCAAAAGAACTGTTGCTCACATAGGCCGTTATCGAAGTATTATAGTTGCTCAGAGCGACGGCAGTGTTGGTGAAAAGTTTAGACCCAAAGACATGATTCCATCGCAACGAGGCAACGCCATTGCCCCAATTCAATCCGAATGTCTTATAGATGCTCAGATCGTCCTGCCCGAGATACCCGGCCCCATATATTTGATCCCTGTTTCCCAAACGGAAATTGAACTTGGCATTGAGATCATAAAATCCTATCCTGTCTCTATTGATGGTCGTATCGTCGCTGCTGGACAGTGCTTGATTCAACCTCGTCGCCCTCCCTGCCACGACGAAGGACGATCGCCCTTTTTGTATCGGCCCCTCCACTTCACCGCTGATCGTCAGTAGCCCCTCCCCCCCTCGCCCGTGAAAAGCCTGATTATTTCCTTCCTTCATCCTGACCTCCTCTATGGAAGACAGACGGCCACCATATTGAGGCGGCATGGCTCCCTTATATACGGAGACATCTTTTATGGCGTCCGAATTGAACGTGGAAAATAACCCCAAGAGGTGGGAGGGATTATAGACCGTTGTCCCATCCAACAAGATGAGATTTTGATCCGGTCCGCCGCCCCGAACATAAAAGCCGGTATTCCCTTCCCCCGCCGAAGACACGCCGGGGAGTAACTGGATCGTTTTCAGGACGTCGGTCTCGCCAAGAAATACGGGCACGTTCCGGATTGTCGTCATGGACAGCCTGTCTGTTCCCATCTGGGCGCCCTGCAATTTGTTGTCTTTGTCATAGGCGCTTACGATCACTTCCTTCAACTCGCCTGCGGCGCTATCGCCAAGTGCGATATCGAGTGTCATGTCCTTATGCAACCGGATCGTGTCTTTTAACGGTTGCATTCCTACTGTCGAGAACACAAGAACATAGTCTCCTTCAGGGAGGGTGATGGAATAGAAGCCATATGGGTTGCTGATGCCTCCTTTGTTATGTCCTTCTACCGTAATGGATGCATGGATCATGGGCTCGCCGCTCCTGCGGTCTCTTATGGTACCGTTGACGGTGTACCTGCCCTGGGCATGAGAATGTAATGCGATCCCTGTGATCAATAAGATAAATAGTACTGATTTCATGGCGGTGGATGTTTGCCTGAATAAGACAAGAACCCCTTATTTTCCCCCTATGAAAAACTATAGGAACAGGATACCCGTGCTGAAACCCAGCCAGACAGTTTTAGTTCCACCCCAGATCCCGGACAGGGGCCCTTTTGCCCATTCAGGCGGCCACGCCGTACCCGAAGGGCTATGCGCAGAAGCTACATATAGCGCAAATGTGGGGCCGGCGAAAAAGCTGATCTTTTTCGAGACTTTATATTCGAGTTCGGGGTGGAGACGGTAAAGCGCGCCTAATTTAGAAAAATGCGAATCGTACAATGCTTCACCCGTCAGCCGGGTATACAGCCCCCATGGCCCCCGGAAGGGAAAGTCTCTTCCTATCCCATAGCCAAAAGAAATTGGCTTTTGTGTCGACCAGGGGTTGTATCCGACAAGCAGA
>Ga0207671_10005990_pt1 | contig 11001 bp, 5 predicted proteins | sample KBSC24metaG_FD_184352 | JGI IMG/M metagenome (GOLD analysis project Ga0207671, IMG submission 184352) | Corn rhizosphere microbial communities from Kellogg Biological Station, Michigan, USA - KBS C2-4 metaG (SPAdes) (version 2) | ecosystem: Host-associated > Plants > Roots > Rhizosphere > Soil... | reverse complement strand
GTTCCGTGCGCAAATGCTGTACTTCGAAGCGGAGCTGGCCTTCCTCGAGAAGGATGACAAGCGGGCGAATGAGCTCATTCAGCAAGTCCTCAGAGTCTCGCCCGACGACGTCAAGGCACTGCAGCTGGCAGGCGCCGTGCAGATCAACCTTCGGCTGCTGTCGCAGGCCGAAAGGTTGTTGAGGCGGGCCGTTCAACTCGCGCCGGACGCGGCCTTGCCGCGCCGGCTGTTGGCGCAAGCCTACCTTCGCAGCGGACAGCCGGCCCCGGCGCTCGCCACGCTGGCTCCATTGCTGGTCGAAACGTCGGCTGATGCCAAGGCCGCGGCGCTGGCGGCGGAGGCGAACCTGCAGATGGGCCATCTTCGCGAGGCGCAGGACGAGTTCTCCATGGCTGCGGCCCTCGATCCCGAGGACATCCAAAGCCGCGTCGCCGCGGCCGCCGGGCGACTCAACGCCGGCGCTGCGGGCGGGGCGATGTCCGAGCTCGAATCCATCGCGGCCACCGAGAAGGGCAGTTTCGCGGCCCTGGCGCTGCTGAGCGCGCATTTGCGCGACAAGGACTATCCGCGGGCGTTCAAGGTCATCGATGCGATCGAAGCGAAGCAGCCGGGCAAGCCTTTGGCAGCGATGTTGCGCGGCCAGGCGCAACTGATGCAAGGGGAGATGGCGCAGGCTCGCCAAAGCTTCGAGCGCGCGCTCGCCCTCGACCCGACCTACGTTGCGGCCGCCTCCGTCCTTGCGCGGCTCGATCTGGCCGACGGCAAGCCCGCCGTGGCGGCCCAGCGCTTCGCTACCGTGCTGTCCGCCGATCCGAAGAATCTGGAAGCCTTGCTGGCCATCGCCGGGCTGCGGGAAAGAGAGGGCGCCGCCAGCGCGGAAGTCGCCGCTCTATTGACCCAAGCGGTGAAGCTGAACCCGGCGGAAGCCAAGCCCCGCGTGCTTCTGGTCGATCATTTCCTCGCGCATGGCGCTCCCAAGGCCGCGCTGGCGGCGGCACAGGATGCCGTGGCCGCGTTGTCGAACGACGCCGAGTCGCTCGATGCGCTCGGTCGCGCGCAAATCGCCACCGGCGACTCGCTGCAAGGGACGGCAACGTTCGTCAAGCTTGCCAATCTCGCTCCCCGGTCGCCGGTGGCTTGGATGCGCCTGGCCGGTGTCCAGGCGGCGGCGAAGGACTTCGATGCTGCAATTCAAAGCGTCCGGCATCTCTTATCGATCAGCCCGGACATGCTCAGCGCGCAGCAGTTGCTGATGCATCTCGAAATGCAAGCCGGGCACCCGCACGAGGCCCTGCTCGTCGCTCGCACGGTGCAGAAGCAGCGCCCCGGCGAAGCCGTCGGCTACATGTTGGAGGGCGCGTTCGACATCGCGCGCAAGGACCTGCCGGCGGCGATCGACATCTACCGGCTCGCTACGAGCAAGCGTTCGCCCAGCGATGCGGCGGTCAAACTTCATTCGACTCTGGTGGCCTCCGGCAAAGGCGCGGAAGCCGAACGATTCGCCTCGTCATGGAAGCTTTCGCACCCCCGAGACGCCGCGTTTCTTTTCTATCTCGGCGAGGCGGCATTGGCGGAGCGGCAATTTGCGCCGGCCGAGCGAGAGTTCCGGGCTGTCCTGCGCCTGGCGCCGGACAGCGCGCCTGCGTTGAACAATCTCGCGTGGATCATGAGCAAACTTCACGAGCCAGGCGCCGTGCAATACGCACAGAAGGCCACCTCCTTGGCACCCGGGACGCCGGCGTTGCTGGACACGCTCGCGGGAGCCTATGCGTCGGAAGGGCGACTGACCGATGCGCTGGATACGCAGAGGCAAGCCGTTGCGCTCGCACCCAACAACCTGACGCTTCGATTGAACTTGGCGAAGATCTATCTCCAGACCGGAGACAAGCCGAAGGCCAGGGCGGAGTTGCTGGCGGTTGCCGGGACCGGCGACAAGACCGCGGTCAACCGCGAGGCCTCGCTGCTGTTGGCGTCGCTGTAGCGAGAGCGGCGGGCCGTCCAGCGGCAAGCTCCGGCCGTACCCACTGGGTCGAAAGGGTTCCAACACCGCTCCCTTTGCGGCATCCGCGGCCGCGGCGTCTCCTGAAACGTGGGTGCAGGCGATCTCCAAAGGGATCGTTCAGGCCGCGGAAGTGAATCCGCCACACGCTATCCGCGTCATGAACGTACCGTCTGAGTTTGCCGACGTGATCTCCGCCCCGGGGGCGTCGAGAAAGCATCGCCGCAAAAGGTACCGTCGCTGTACCGTTTCGGCCAACAAGGTGCGGTCATCCTTTGGTGATGGTTCGCTTCGGGGCAGTCATCGGTCGACCGGTATCACCGGCCAGCTGTCGCCGGACGACCCATCGACGACATCCACGACCTCGAACTCGGCGCCGCGAAGCCGTCGGTCGGACGCACCGGCATCGCCCTGCAAAACCCCGGACGGGCAAACCGAGTACGCGATCCTCAATAGTAAGGATGCCCATTGCGCGACGCCGTCCTAGCCTTGCGCCGCTATGCAGTTGAATACCGAAAGTTTTGCCGCTATGCGCCCACAGACAGCCGGCGGGCCGTTCCGACGTTCGATCGCTGCCCTGCATTTCGCGTTGTGCATCGCTGCTTTGGCGCTGATGGCAGCTTGTGCGCTGTCCAATCCAGCGGCTAACCCCTGGGTGCGCTTCAGGATCTGGTGCACCTGGCCAGAGCTTGGTGAGATGAAGACCGTGGCGGACGTGAAAGGTTCGTTCGTACTCCGCGCCAGCGACCTGTTGTTCTCTGACGGCCTCACGCCCTCGCCGAAACTGACGTCCGCCCAGCTCAGGGAGGTAGACAGAACGTTCGCAAAGCGAATCGACGCTGTGCTGAGCTTCGTTGCGACGCATCCGCAATACAGCGGTAGCCGCGGTGCGCCTTCGCGCTTTGCCTCTGTCAAGTTCGTGCGCTCGGGCAGCCGCATGCTATCGTGCAATGCGATCTTGCCAGACAACGTGCCGCCGGCCTCGAACTGGACTCCCGGATCTCCTGCTGTAGGGATCGACGTCCGAGAGTCCGAAGTCGCACGTTCTCAGGTCTGTCAATCGTTGCTCACGATGGTCCGTGGAGGCGGGCTATGGCGCAAGCCACCACCTTGCAGCGCCAATGCGACGCTCCTGCGCATTGGTGTCGGCAGCGGCGTGAACATCGTCGAATTGCAGCGGGATGAACGTCGGCATCTGGACGACCGGTGTGGCCGGGTCCCAATTGGGGGGATTGCAAGGGGCGACGACGAGGAGAAGCGGGGCCGACCAGTAGGTCGACGAGATTCCCCGCTCTGCGAGTGGGACTCCGGCGATCAGGAGCGAGCCAACTGGGGGTCGCGTGCGACGCCTTGTTGTAGAGGGAGCTTCGCGAGCGACGTGAGCGACGAAGCGCGAGGTGCGCGCCTATCGTGATGACGTCGGAGGCTCATCTGGCTCGTCGATCTTGTCCTTCATCCGGTAGCTCTTGCCCTCGATGGTGACGACCTCGCAGTGGTGGAGCAGGCGATCGAGCAGCGCAGTGGTCAGCGTACTGTCGTTGTTGAAGATCTCGGCCCAGCGCCGGAAGATCCGATTGGTCGTCACCAGGGTCGAGCCGCGCTCGTAGCGCTGGCTGATGACCTGGAACAGCGTGTCGCCGCCAGCCTTGTCGATGGGCAGGTAGCCCAATTCGTCGATGGCGAGCACCGCCGGGCGCACGTACTTGCCCAGCATGCTCTTGAACGAGCCCAGGCGCTGCGCGGCACCGAGCGTGTTGATGATCTCGACGGCCGTCGTGAAGCGTACGCAATGGCCGCGCTCGCAGGCGGCGAGCGCCAGCGCGCTCATCAGATGCGTCTTGCCCAACCCGACGTTGGAGACGAACACGACGTTGTGGTGCTCGGCGACGAAGGCCAAGCGGAAGAGGTTTTGCACCTGCGCTCGGTTGATCTTCTTAGGCCAGCTCCAGTCGAAGCAGTCCAGGCTCTTGGCCACCGGCACGCGTGCGGCGCGCACGCGTCGCTGCAGGGAGCGCTGCTCGCGCCGATGCACCTCGCCTTCGACGAGTTCGCCCAGGTAGTCCACGTGCGACATCTGCTTGGCCGCCGCCTGGGCGGCCAGCGCCTGATAGTGCTCGCGCAGATAGGCCAGCTGCAGCGTCGCGAGCTGGTCGTCCAGCAGCGGCTTCGGTTCACTCTTCATCGGGATCGTCTCCGGTCATACAGCGACAGGTCCGCCGGAGCCAACTCGAGCTCCAGCAGGTCCGCGCGGCGCGTGAGCTGCAGTGCCGCGGGCTCGGGCGGCTGGCGCCGGCGCATCTCCAGCGTGTTGGCCACGTACTCGGCACTGAAGGCCTGGAAGTCGAGCCCGTCGTCGATGGCGCGGGCGACGGCCTCCTCGCCGTGGATCTCGGCCAGCGCGACGATGCGGCGCACGTGATCGCGCGCGTTGGTGCGCCGGGTGCTCAGCGCCTCGAAGTATGTCTGCGCGCGCGGCGTGAGCGCCAGGAAGCGCAGCATCAGGCGCTGCTCGCGGGCGCTGCGTCGCTGCGCCAGCAGCGCCTTGGGGTGCTCGGGATCCTCGATATCGCGATGCCGGTCGTAGCAACGCGGGTGCCGCGCGATGAGCCGCTCGCCGTGGTACACGCACACGCGATCCGGGTAGGCCTTGAGCGTGACGCGCTGGCTGGCGTAGTGCGCCGGCACGGAGTAGGAGTTGGTCTCCAGCACGACGCGGAACTGCCGCGAGGCGCGCACGCTGATCGGCCGCGCGATGTCGTAGGGCCGCGGGTTGGGCGGCTGCAGCGCGGCGCGCTCGGCGGCAAACAGATCCACCGGGCGGCGGTGCGTGGCACCGTGCACGCGCACGTTGGCCACCGTATCGAGCCACAGTCGCGCCTGCACGTTCAGCGCCTCCAGCGTGCCGAGCTCCAGGCCGTTGAGCAGGTTCGACTTGACGTAGGCCACTCCGCGCTCGACGCGCCCCTTCTCGTGGCCGGCATTGAGGTTGCAGGCGGTGATGGCGAGGCCGTAATGCTGGATGAAGTTCAGATAGCGCGGGTTGAACACCGGTGCCTCGCCGACCAGGTGGCGCAGCACGCCCGAGCGCAGGTTGTCGATGACCACGCGCGTCGGGCAGCCGAGTACGGCGAAGGCGTTCTGGTGCGCCGCGAGGAACTGCTCCATCTGCTGCGAGACGAAGAATTCCACGTACATCATGCGGCTGTAGCACAGCACCATCACGAAGAAGCTCAAGCGTCGGCGCGTGCTGCCCACGCCGATGGTGCCGTACTCGCCCCAGTCGAGCTGGGCCGCCTCGCCCGGCGCGAACGAGAGCGTGAGGAATGCCGCGCGCTCGCGCGGGCGCACGCGACGCACGTAGTCGCGCACGATGGTGATGCCGCCGGTATAACCGCACTCGCGCAGGCGCTGCACGACCTGCACGGCGCTGTAGGGGTGTGCCTCCAGCCAGGCAAGGATGCGGCTCTTGAACGGATCGAGCAGGCTCGTGCGTGGCCGCGTCACGCGCGGCCGCCACGGCCGCTCGGCCCATGCCGCCACCGTCTGGGGGTGCAGCCCGAGGGCCTTCGCGGCTTGCGTGTAGTTCAGCTTCTGGCGCTGCAGCGCATCCTTGATGCGGCAGTAGGTCGGGTAGTCGATCATCGCGGTGCCGTCAGACGAGCGCGCACCTGGGCCAAGCGCTGCAGCACCTCCGTGCGATCGATGCTGCCAGTCGGCGTCGGCGGCAGCGTCGTCGTCGTCAATGGCGTCGTCGATGGCGATGGCGATGGTGGCGGGCTGGCCGTGGGCGTCTCCAGCGCCAGCACCTGGTACAGCGGCGACTCGTAGGCCAGCAGCCCCGCGCCGACGAGCTGCGCCCGCGAACGGGCCAACCGCGCTCGTGTGGTGTGCAGCAGTTGCGTCACCCGCGTGTCACCCCAATAGCTCAGCCCCTGCGCGTCGGCCACCGCGACCAGCAGCAGGTACAGCGCCGCCGCGTACGTGTCCAGCCGACCCAGATGGCCGTCGAACACCAGCCGCGGGTCGACCCAGCTGAACTGCGCCGGGATGCGGCGCAGCCGCGCCGCGCACAGGATGCGCTTGACCGTCATGCCCGCACTCCGCTAAGGACGTCGTGCCCGAGTTGTAGGAGACGGCGCCCCGCCAGCGCGATGTCATCTTGTAGCGTCGAAGCCGACAGATGCGCCAAAAGGCCAATCAGAACAATGGGTTGCTGCTGCAAGAGATCTTGTAACGGCGACGAAGCGCTCGCCTGGAATGTCTCCGCGGCGCCTACCGGCACCGCGACCAGGTCGAAATCTTCTTGTGCAGCAACGACTTGAGTGGGGACGAGATCTTGTAACGGTGCCGACGTGCAAGTCGGCTGCGCAGGCGACAGCTTCGTAGCCGGGCTCGTCGCGGCCGCCTGCCCACGACGCCCATAGCCGGGATGGGCTTGTCGCCACGACTGCACGCGCTGCACGTGCTCCGGCCCACGGAAGTAGTCGCGGTTCTCCGGCTTGGCCAGCCATTGGCGCTGGCTGGCCGCCTTGCTCGCCGCGCGGCACGCCGGTGCCGTGCAGTACCGCTGGTGCCAAGCGTTACGTGCGTCCGCACGGAAGGGTTGATGGCACATCGCGCAGCATCGCCTGATCCCGTCCATCGCAGCTCGCCCCTCCTGCGGCAACGATGATTGCGCGCAGGCGCCTTGGAACCAGATCGTCGAACCACACGTCGCCTGCCGGCGAAAACAAACCAATCGAGGTCAACGTCGAACGAACAAGACGGCCAACAAGACGACGTTCACGCCGCTGGATTTAGACGAGATTCAGATCGGCGATGACACAGGTCCGTCGACGCCTCGTGGATGAAGCGCACTTCCTGGGTCGGGATGCCGCGAGCGACCAGCTTGCTCCGCATGTCGTCGTACACGCTGAAGGGCGAACGTCCCGCAAGCAGTTCGTCCATCGATACCGTGGCCTCGTCGCCCTCTTCCGTCGACGGATCGTCCGACGCCCCATCGGCCATGGTCGCCACCGCCGGATGCTTCCCCGCCTTCGGCGTGGAAAGGTCACAGAAGATGATCTGGGTGCCGCGGCGCTCCTTCCAGCGTTCCCAGATCGCGAAGACGCGATCGACCGCGACGTTGACCTTGCTGCCCGGGTGGTCGGCCGCGGCTGGATCGATCAGGCGGAAGTCGAGGCCCGCCTTCCGGGCGTCGTTCGTCACCTTCAGCGGGTTGTCGACGCTCGGATCCTTCGGCAGGTTCTCCATGCGCCAGATGATCGAGCCGGCGTTCCAGTTCCTGACCACGCCACCGTCCGCGCGAACGGCAGGGCGGCCTTGTTCATCCAGCACGGGCTCCAGGACACCCATGTAGCGCGCCTGGTCGGCTGAACGCTCCACGATCACGTTCTCCGGCTTGCCGCCGGCGACTCTTGGCACGGGGAACCGCTGCCCCATCGCGCGGGCGCGTTCGTCGAGGTCAGTCTTCGTCACGACGTCAGCGAACGATCGGTAGAGGGCGGTCAGCTCGGGCACGTTCTGAAAGCGAGAGAACCGCGAGTTCAACCGGTAGTTGACGCCGGTCGCATCCAGCTCCCAGCCGCTGACGACCTGGCCGAACGTGGAAGCCCAGGCATCGAAGTGCGCAATGCCGCGCGCCTTGAGCTCGTCGTACTGCAGATAGCGCTGCATCGTGTACAGCTCGGCGAGCGTGTTGCTGATCGGCGTCCCGGTGGCGAAGAAGACACCGCGACCATCGTTCCGCTTCTGCAGGTGGCGGCATTTGACGAACATGTCGAAGGCCCGCTCGGAGCCCGAGAGGTTCCCGAGGCCGGAGATCCGGTTCAAGGACGTGGTGATGAAGAGGTTTTTGAATTCGTGCGCCTCGTCGACGAGCAAGGCGTCGACGCCCAGGTCCGCGAAGGTGACCGCCTTGTCCTTCGCACCGGTGTCCGCCTTGCGCTCCAGCCGCTCGCGCATGCGGTCCTTCGCCTTCTCCATTTCCTTGATCGTCAGGCGATCGCCGTCGCTGTCCTTGAGCCGCGCGATGGCTGTCGTCAAGTCCCTGACCTGCTCCTCCAGGAGATCCGTCAGCGTGTCTTCCGGCATCCCGATCTTCTTGAACGAGCTGTGCCCGACGATGACGGCGTCCCAGTCGCCGGTGGCGATGCGCGCGAACAGCCGTTCCCTGTTCTCCTTCTGGAAATCGCTCTTCTCCGCCACCAGCACGTTGGCCTGCGGATACAGGGCATGAAAGGCGTCCTTCCACTGCAGCAGCAGATGGTTCGGCACGGTCAGCATGGCCTTGTTGATCAAGCCCATCCGGCGGCTCTCCATCACCACGCCCACCAGCACGAAGGTCTTCCCGGCGCCGACGACGTGGTCGTACAGCGCCGTGCCTTCCTGGATGCCTCGCCAGATCGCGTCCTTCTGGCTCGGCCGCAACGTGACGCCGAGCGACGACCCGGGCAACTGGAGGTGCGCGCCGTCGAACCGCGAGGGCACGTTGGTGTTGAACCGCTCGTTGTAGATGCCGGCCAGCCGTTCGCGCCGCCCCTGGTCATCCCAGACCCAGTCGAGGAAAGCCTGCCGGATCTCGTCCGCCTTCTGGTTCGCGGCCGCGGTCTGGATCTCGTCCGTCCGATAGAACGGCTTCCCGTGCTCGTCGTGACCTTCGACCACGCGTACCTGGATCGACGCATTCGTCAGGATCGCCTCGATCAGCTCGTTCGCCGGCAAGGCCTCCGTGCCCCAGGTGACGGTGCCGAGGGTGCGTTCCGCCCGATCGACCTTGACGAGCCACTTCCCCAAGGACTCCTGGTAGCTGATGCGCCTGCGCACGTCACCGAGGAGGTGCTTCACGAAGTCGTCCACGACCGCGTCGGGCACCCAGCTCGACCCCAACTGAACCGAGATGTCGATGGGGTCGATCGGGGCCGGCTGCACCTGCTCCAAAGCGGCAACGTTCGCGGCGTACCCCGGGTCGTCGGCGGCCGCTGCCGTCGCCTCGAGCAGCTTGCGCTTGACGTTTCCGGTCAGGTACTCGTCGGCCGTCTTCCAGGTACGGGCCGTCGGGTCGCGGAAGATGCGTCCGCGCAGCTGCTCGACGATCTCGGACTCCGCGAGCCCGGTGAGCTGCACCATGCGAGAGAGGTCAACGCGGCCGCCCTCGTTCATCGAGACCACGAGCGCATCCGTCGCGTTGTCGACGTGATCCACGGCGCGCCGGTGGCTCATCACGCGCTTGCTGAAGATGTCGGCCTTCCCGGCCGACGGCGCGCGGGCCGCCACGCCGCCGCGGCGCGCCGCCTCCACGGACACGCCCTTGTCGTAGTCGCTCTCGAGCGCCTGAAGCAATGGGTACTCAGGGTCCTCGGACATCGCCAGGCGATTGGCCTGGCCGCTGAGGCAGCCGTGCCGGCGCACGAAGTCGTCGTACGCCTGGTTGAGCCGCGTGCGCGCACGATCAAGGTCCGCGTCCGCAGCCGCCTCCGATTGCTCCGCCGACATCAACGCCCGCAGCTCGTCCCGGATGGCGACCATGCCCCGAATGCGGGCCTCGGTCCGGTCGCCGCGGCCCTCCACCAACACGTAGTCGGGACTTCCGATGTGGTCCGGCACACGCCGGGCGAGCCTCCCGTCCGGTGTGACGAAGAATGCCCCGACCTTCAGCGCGGCGGGGAGGTCCAGAACCAGCTTGTCTTCCCGCGCCGGCTCGTCAGCTCGCTGCGCGGCGCGGTAGACACCAACGGGCAGCGCCTCCAAGCGCCGCACGATAGCCTCGGCCAGGTCCTCACCCGGAGTCGGCAGCAGATCGGCGGCATCGCGGTGCATCTTCCGCGTGATGCTCATGGTTCCTGCCATCTGCTCTGGGTGATCCACGAAGTAGCGGCCGACGGTGATGGGCTCGTTGGTCTCGGGGTCGCGGACCTCCCCGGTCGACGTCCACTCGCTCGAAGGAAGCTCACCCGCCTCGGCCTTGCGCAAGAAAAGGATGTCGGTCGTGACCTCCGTCAGGGCATTGCGCTTGAACGCGGTGTTCGGCAGCCGGATCGCAGCCAAAAGGTGCGCCTGGCGAGCGACGAGTTCGCGAGTCGATGCATCGACAGCATCCAGGAAGTAGCGGCTGACAACGACCGCCATCACGCCGCCTGGCCGGAGCTTGTCGATCGCCTTGGCGATGAAGTAGTTGTGGATCGACAGCCCAGACAGGTCGCGGTGATGGGGGTCGTACAAGGCCTGGGCGCCAAATGGCGGATTACCGACCACCGCATCGAAGTAGCCCGCCGGAATCACCACGTCCTGAAAGCCGCGATTGATGTGCGTGGTCGACGGGTACAAGTGCTTGGCGATCGCGGACGTGACCGGGTCGAGCTCGATCGCCGTCAGCGCCGACGCTCCCCGCATGTCGCGAGGCATCAGCCCGATGAAATGCCCCGTGCCCGCAGCAGGCTCGAGGATTCGCCCGCCGTTGAACCCAACGCGGCGCAGGCCGTCGTAGATGCCCGCCACGACCGCCTCCGACGTGTAGTGCGCGTCCTGCGTCGACCGCCGGGCGCGCTCGTAGTCGTCCCGGCCCAACACGCCCGCCAGCTCGACGTACTCGTTCCGCCAGTCGTCGTTCCTGTGGTCGAACGCTTGCGGCAGACCGCCCCAGCCGACGTAGCGCGCGAATAGACGCTGTTCGGCCACGTCTGCTCGCGCGCCCTCTTCCCGAAGACGCGCGAGCGCCTGCAGGGCTGCGATGTTGTCCCGGAACTTCGCCTTGGGACCGCCTTCGCCGAGGCGGTCGTCGGCGGTGATGGCGTAGTCGTTCGCCGCTACAGGTCGAGCGGGATCTCGTGCTGCGCCAGGATCTCGTGTTCCGCCAGCGCTGCCGGCCCGTCGATCGCCATCGCCGACAGGATGCGATGCTCCTTCTGCTGCTGGTCGAGCAGCCTGCCCAGGAGGACGATCTCCCCTTCCGCCTCGAGCACCAACAGCTTCTCCGGGCTGTTCAGCGCCCACCGGTCCAGGAT
>Ga0207671_10005989_pt1 | contig 11002 bp, 10 predicted proteins | sample KBSC24metaG_FD_184352 | JGI IMG/M metagenome (GOLD analysis project Ga0207671, IMG submission 184352) | Corn rhizosphere microbial communities from Kellogg Biological Station, Michigan, USA - KBS C2-4 metaG (SPAdes) (version 2) | ecosystem: Host-associated > Plants > Roots > Rhizosphere > Soil... | reverse complement strand
CGACGGGCCCGCCTTGTGCGCGCACCGGCAGCGCCAGCGCCGCGCTCCCTGCCGAGGCCCAGCCGAGCAGATGAGCAGAGAACTGTCGACGCTTCATGACGGGGCGGCCTCGGGTTGATTCAGCGAATGGGGTGCGGGCAAGAGTCCGGATCGGTCGGCAAAGTTCAGCCCGATCAGCGCTGCACCCTCACCAGGGCCGATTCGATGCCGGCTTGCGTGAGTTTTTCCTTGGCCGAATCGGCGTCGCTCTTGCGCTCGAACGGCCCGAGGCGCACCCGGAACACGGTGCGACCGGACTGTTCGCGCTCGCTCAGCCTCGATTCGAGCCCGAGCATTGCGAGCTTTGCGCGTTGCTGTTCGGCATCTTCGGTCTTGCCGAACGCGCCGGCCTGGACGAAGTAGACGAACGGGTCGGTGCCGGGCACGATCGGCAGGCCCGCTGTCGCCGTGCCCGGCTTGGAAGCCGCCGGCGCCGGCCGATCGGCGAGGATCGCCCCGGGGTCGCGCGCCGCGCCTGGCAGGGCACCTGGTGGTGGAGTTGCCGGCACCGTCGCGGTGACCGGCGGCGTGGCGGGCAAGCCGGTCGCGGGTGCGACCAACGGGCCGCTCGCGGTGGGCGAGGGTTTGGCCGGGGTCTTGCCGTACAGCGGGCTGTTCGGGTCCCAGTTCTTGTTCTTCTCGGCCTCGGCCGCGTCCTGGCTCGGCGTGCGCTGCGGCACCTTGTTGACGAATGGCACCGGCACCTTGGTCACGTACAGCGCGACGCCCAGCGCCAGCGCCAGGCCGATCAGCAGCCCGATGATCAGGCCCACGGCGAAGCCGCCGCGTTGGGAATTCTTGTCGTTCATGGGCATTCTTTGCTGTCGCTGTCTTTGCTTTCAATGTCCCTGTCCATGCGCTCGGGGGCCCCGACGCCCAGCACCGACAAGGCGTTGCGCACGACCTGACGCGTCGCGACCAGCAGCGCGAGCCGCGCACGGGTCAGGTCGGCATCGTCGACGAGGAAGCGCTCGGCGGCGTAGTAGCTGTGGAAGCTCGCGGCCAGGTCGCGCAGGTAGAAGGTCAAATCGTGCGGCGACAGATGCTCGGCTGCGCCCGCGAGCAGCTCGGGGAACTCGGCGAGCTTGAGCAGCAGCGCCGCTTCGCTCGGCGCACGCAGCAGCGCGAGGTTCGCCTTGGCAAGCGACGCTTCTTCGCCGCCGCCCTCGACGAACTGCCGGATCACCGAGCAGATCCGGGCGTGCGCGTACTGCACGTAGAACACCGGGTTCTCGTCGTTCTGCTTGAGCGCGAGGTCGACGTCGAACGTGAACTCGCTGTCGGCCTTGCGGCTGAGCAGGAAGAAGCGCACCGCGTCCTTGCTGGTCCACTCGATCAGGTCGCGCAGCGTGACGTAGCTGCCGGCGCGCTTGGAGATCTTGACCTCCTCGCCGCCCTTCATCACGGTGACCATCTTGTGCAGCACGTAGTCCGGATAGCCCTCCGGAACTCCCGCGCCGGCTGCCTGCAGACCGGCGCGTACGCGCGCGATCGTGCCGTGGTGGTCGCCGCCCTGGATGTTGATCGCCTTGCGAAAGCCGCGCTCGAACTTGTTGACGTGGTAGGCGACATCGGGCACGAAATAGGTGTAGGTGCCGTCCGACTTCTTCATGACGCGATCCTTGTCGTCGCCATAGTCGGTGGTGCGCAGCCACAGGGCACCGCCGTCTTCGAAGGTCTTGCCGGATGCAATCAGGCGGTCGACTGCAGCGTCGACTCGCCCGTTCGAATACAGGCTCGACTCGAGGAAGTAGTGGTCGAAACGCACGCCGAAGGCTTGCAGGTCGAGGTCTTGTTCGTGGCGCAGGTAGGCCACTGCGAACTGGCGGATCGAATCGAGGTCGTCGACCATGCCCGATGCGCTGAACGCGCGGTCGTCGGCCTTCACCGTCTTCTTGGCGGCGAAGTCGGCTGCGATGTCGGCGATGTACTCGCCGTTGTAGGCCGCTTCCGGCCATTGCGGATCGCCCGGCTTGAAGCCGCGCAGGCGCGCCTGCACCGAGGCAGCGAGCGTCGCGATCTGTACGCCGGCGTCGTTGTAATAGAACTCGCGCGTGACGCGCCAGCCCTGGGTTTCGAACAGATTGCAGATCGCATCGCCGAGAGCGGCCTGGCGCGCGTGGCCGACGTGCAATGGCCCGGTCGGGTTGGCGGAAACGAACTCGACCAGCACTTGCTCGCTGCGCATCGGCTGGCGGCCGTAACGCTCGCCGGCGGCGAGCACTTCGGCGACCGTCGCCTGCTTCGCGCCGTCTTTCAGGCGCAGGTTGATGAAGCCGGGGCCGGCGATCTCGAGCGCGTCGACCCAGCGCTCGACCGCGGGCTGGCGCTTCAGCGCGTCGACCAGCGCGGCCGCCACTTCGCGCGGATTCTTCTTCAGCGAGCGCGCCATCGCCATCGCGGCCGTGCAGGCGAGATCGCCGTGCGACGCCTGTTTGGGCGATTCGAACGCCGGTGCGGGCGGCGCGTTCGGCTCGATCTGTGCGAGTGCTGCGCCGAGCGCTTCCAGCAGCTCCTTCTTGGCTTGGATCATGCAGGCGATTCTACGGGGGGCGATCCTCTGGTCAGAGCGTGGCGGCGGCCCTTGCCCGCCGTGCCACGATTCACACATGCTTGTCTTTTCGGGCGCTTTTCGTCACGACGTGGCGCCCCGGTCGGTGCGAAGATGCGAGTTCGCCCTGCCGCCCCATGCCAGCAACCACCGCTTCCCAACCCGTCGAGCCGCCGTTCGAGCGCTCCGCCGGGTTGCCGACGCAGATCGGCAAGTACCGCGTGCTGCGCCGACTCGGCGAAGGCGCGACGGCCGAGGTGTACCTGTGCCACGACGACTTCAAGGGGCGGGACGTCGCGATCAAGCGCGTGCGCCCCGTGGTTCCGGGCGACCCGATGGAGGGTCGCTACTCGGAACGCTTCTACGCCGCCGAAGCGGCGCTGGTCGGCCGCCTGAACCATCCGAACGTCGTGCAAATCTACGACGCGGTGCCCGATCCCATCTCACCGTACCTGGTGATGGAATACGTGCCCGGCAGCACCTTGCGCCCGTTCTGCCGCGCCGACCAGCTGCTGCCGCTCGAACTGATCGTCGAAATCGGCTTCAAGTGCGCGATGGCGCTCGGCTACGTGTATCGCCAGGGCCTGATCCACCGCGACGTGAAGCCGGCGAACCTGCTCGCGGTGCTGAACAATGGCACGATCACCGACGTCAAGATCAGCGACTTCGGCAGCGTGCTCAATCTCGACTCCGAGGTGACGCAGATCTATCGGGTCGGCTCGCTCGCCTACATGTCGCCCGAGCAGCTCGATGGCGGGGCGCTCGATTGCCGCGCCGACATGTACTCGCTCGGCGGCGTGCTGTATCACCTGATCGCCGGACGCCCGCCATTCGATGCGCAGGTGCAGTCGGCGATGATGCAGCAGATCTACCACGTGCAGCCGGGCCCGCTGGGCGCACTGCGCACCGGTGTCAGCGACGGGCTCGATGCGGTGATCCAGCGCGCGCTCGCGAAGGATCCGGCCCAGCGTTATGCGAACTGGGACGAGTTCGCGCAGGCGCTCTCCGGACTGATCACCGGCCAGCAGGTACCGCGCGGGCATTTGCAGGGCGTGCTCGATTCGGAGCGCTTCAACCTGCTGCGTACGCTCGACTTCTTCTCGAACTTCGGCGACGTCGAGCTGTGGGAGGTGGTGCACCGCGCGAAATGGCAGCGTTTTCACTTCGGCCACGCGCTGTACCGCAAGGGCGAGGAGGGCAACAACTTCCACATTCTCGCGCAGGGCGAGGTCGAGGTGTTTCGCGATGGCAAGAAGGTGGCGCAGCTCGGCGCCGGCACGTCGATCGGCGAGATGGCGTACCTCGCGCCCAGCCCCGACCTGAAGCGCCACAGCACCGATGTGATCGTGACCGAATCGGCGACGACGATCTCGTTCACGCCGGACTCGCTGGTGCAGGTCAGCCCGAACTGCCGTCATCTCTTCGACGAGGCGTTCATCAAGGTGCTGGTGCGGCGCTTGCACGTCGCGCACGAGGCGCTTGCGCACCCGCGGCGCATTCTTTGACTGTTCGGCGCAACGGACGTGTCCACCGCGGCACGCGCCGCCGCGTTCTTGGCTTGCTGGCGCTGCACGTCGCGTGCTTCAATCGCTGCCGGCACCCAGCCACCCGCCCGACGCACTCCAAGGAGAAACGATGAAGCACCTGATGATCGCCCTCGCAATTTCTTGTTTCGCAATGGCTGGCGCTCATGCCGCCGACGCTGCCAGCGCACCCGCCGGCGCGAAGCCGAAGACCGCCCAGCAAGAAAAGATGGGCGCCTGTGCCACGGAGGCCAAGGGCAAGAAGGGTGACGAGTACAAGGCCGCGATGAAGGAATGCCTGTCGGCCAAGAAGGCGAGCCAGCAGGACAAGATGAAGGCCTGCAACGCCGACCCGAAGGCCAAGGCCACGAAGGGCGACGAACGCAAGGCGTTCATGAAGGAATGCCTGAGCAAGTGACAGCTGCCCGTTCGGCTCCAAAGAGGCCCGCTGCGCGCGGGCCTTTTTGTTCACGAACCTCAGGCCGAACGGGTTGGCAGCGTGCGCCAGTACGCCGGATCGCCGTAGCTGTGCTTCAGGAAGTCGATCCACAACCTGACCCGCAGCGCCAGGTGCTTCGCATGCGGGAACACCGCATAGATGCCGTTCGGCGGCGCAGCGAACTCGTCGAGCACGCTGACCAGCTGTCCTGACGCGACTTCGTGCTCGACCTCCCAGGTCGAGCGCCACGCGATCCCGAGCCCGGCGAGGCACCAGTCGTGCAACACCTGGCCGTCGGTGCAGTCGAGCCGGCCGCTCGGCCGAAGGTGGGTCACCTCGCCGTCGACGTTGAAGGCCCAGCCGCGGGTCTGGCTCGCGTCGCTGCTCAGCGTCAGGCACTCGTGGCGCGCCAGCTCGCTCGGGTGCAGCGGCACGCCGGCGCGCTCGAGGTAAGCGGGCGTCGCTACGCAGAGCCGGCGGTTGTCGGCCAGCCGCACGCTGACCAGGCTGCTGTCGGGCAGGTCGCCGACGCGCACCGCGCAATCGAAGCTTTCGTTGACGATGTCGACGACCCGGTCGCTCAGGTTCAGCGAGACGTTGACTTCAGGGTGCAGCGCAAGAAAGCGCGGCACCAGAGGCGCCACATGGCGGCGCCCGAAACCGGCCGGCGAGGTGATCCGCAGATAACCGCTCGCCTTGACTCCGCCGGCACTCACGCTCGCTTCGGCAGAGGCCCAATCCGTCAGCAAGCGCTGACAGTCTTCGAGGAACGCGCTGCCCTCGTGGGTCAGCGTGATGCGGCGGGTCGTGCGCACCATCAGCTTGACGCCCAACCGCGCTTCGAGCGCGTCGATGCGGCGCCCGATCACGGCCGGCGCGACGCCTTCGGCGTTCGCCGCGGCGGTGAGGCTGCCTTTGGTCGCGACCGCGACGAACGATTCGATCTGCTTCAGCTTGTCCACGGCTTCAAACGATTCAGTGTCGATTTGTCATGAATCCAAGACTTCGATCGTACTTACTCCCGCTGGCCCGATCGAATAAATTTCGCGAGATGAGCAAGACGCCCGATGTGGCCCGGCCGCGCGCCGTGCTTTTCGATGCCTACGGCACGCTGTTCGACGTCTACAGCGTCGCGCTGCTGGCCGAGCAGCTGTTCCCCGGTTTCGGCGAGCGGCTGAGCGTGCTGTGGCGCGACAAGCAGATCGAATACACCCGGCTGACCTCGATGAGCGGCCACTACAAGCCGTTCTGGGAACTGACGCGCGCGGGCCTGCGCTACGCGGCTCTGCGCCTGGGCCTCGCGCTCGACGCGACGGCCGAAGACCGGCTGATGAACCAGTACCGGCATCTGTCGAGCTTTCCGGAGAACCGCGAAGTGCTCGTCGAATTGAAGGAGCGCGGCGTCAGTGCCGGCATCCTGTCCAACGGCGACCCCGACATGCTCGGCGTTGCCGTCAAGAGCGCCGGCTTTTCCGGGCTGCTTGCGCACGTGATCAGCGTGCATCCGCTGCGCAAGTTCAAGACCGACCCGGCCACCTATGCGCTCGGCACGCAGGCGCTGGACTTGCCGGCCCGCGACATCCTGTTCGTCTCGAGCAACTGCTGGGACGCGATCGGCGCCACCTGGTTCGGCTACACGACACTGTGGGTCAACCGCTTCGGCCTGCCGATCGAACAGCTCGACACCTCACCCACGCGCACCGGCACGAGCCTGCGCGACGTCTTGAGTTTCCTTGAACCTGGAGTACACCAACCATGAGCATCCCGCTGCCCCAAGGCGTGCAGATCAACGCACCGATCCTGCCCGGCTTCGAGACCATCCTGACCGTGCCGGCGCTCGAGCTGGTCGCCAAGCTGCACCGTGCGTTCGAGGGCCGTCGCCACGAGCTGCTCGCCGCGCGCGCCGAACGCGCGAAGAAGCTCGATGCCGGCGAGAAGCTCGATTTCCTCGCCGAGACGAAGCACATCCGCGACGGCAACTGGAAGATCGCGCCGATCCCCAAGCCGCTGCAGCTTCGGCGTGTCGAGATCACCGGTCCGGTCGACGCGAAGATGGTCATCAACGCGTTCAACTCGGGCGCCGACTCGTACATGACCGACTTCGAGGACTCGAACTCGCCGTCGTGGGCAAACCAGATCCAGGGCCAGGTCAACCTGGTGAAGGCGATCCGCCGCGAGCTGACGCTTGAGCAGAAGGGCAAGCTCTACAAGCTGAACGACAAGATCGCGTGCCTGCAGGTGCGCCCGCGCGGCTGGCACCTCGAAGAGAAGCACGTGCTGATCGACGGCAAGCGCGTCTCCGGCGGCATCTTCGACTTCGCGCTCTTCATGTTCCACAACGCGAAGGAGCAGCTCGCGCGCGGCGCCGGCCCGTATTTCTATCTGCCGAAGATCGAGAGCCACCTCGAGGCGCGGCTGTGGAACGACGTGTTCGTGATGACGCAGAACGAGCTCGGCCTGCCGCAGGGCACGATCAAGGCGACCGTGCTGATCGAGACCATCATCGCCGCGTTCGAGATGGACGAGATCCTCTACGAACTGCGCGAACACAGCGCCGGCCTGAACGCGGGCCGCTGGGACTACATCTTCAGCTGCATCAAGAAGTTCAAGCTCGACAAGAACTTCTGCCTCGCCGACCGTCCGAAGGTCACGATGACCGCGCCGTTCATGCGCTCGTACGCGCTGCTGCTGCTGAAGACCTGCCACTACCGCGGTGCCCCGGCGATCGGCGGCATGAGCGCGCTGATTCCGATCAAGAACGATCCCGAGAAGAACGCGATCGCGATGGCCGGCATCATCGCCGACAAGAAGCGCGACGCGACCGACGGCTACGACGGCGGCTGGGTGGCACACCCGGGCCTCGTCGAAGCGAGCATGAAGGAGTTCATCGACGTGCTCGGCGACAAGCCGAACCAGTTCGAGAAGCAGCGCCCCGACGTGAACGTCACCGCGGCGCAGCTGCAGGACTTCAAGCCCGAGGCGCCGATCACCGAAGCCGGCCTGCGCATGAACATCGGCGTCGGCATCCACTACCTCGGCGCCTGGCTCGCCGGCAACGGCTGCGTGCCGATCCACAACCTGATGGAAGACGCGGCGACTGCCGAGATCAGTCGCAGCCAGGTCTGGCAGTGGATCCGCTCGCCCAAGGGCGTGCTCGAGGACGGCCGCAAGGTCACCGCCGAGCTCGTGAAGGCGCTGGTTCCCGAGGAGCTCGCGAAGATCAAGGCCGACGGCTTCGAAGGCAAGTTCGACCGCGCGGCCGAGATCTTCACCAAGATGAGCACGCAGGAAGCGTTCGAGGAATTCCTGACGCTGCCGCTCTACGAAGAGCTCTGATCAGCGTTTCGCGCGCGTCGGCGTCTTCAGCGTGGCGTCGCCGTTCGCGTCGACTGCGTGAGTCGGCGCGGTGCTGGCGGCGCTGCCCGACAGCGTGCTGCTGCCACCGCCCGTCGAAGCGGCGGCGCCGCCTTGCGCGCCGCCCGGCAGGCTGCTTTGGGCCGCGCCTTGTGCCGCGCCCTGCGCGCTGAGACCGTTGGCGGTCCGCTCGGCTCCGCTCGAGATCGTCCGTGCTGCAGGCCCGACGCTGCGGGTTTCAGCGCCGAGTTGGCCACCGACCCGACCGTTGGCCGTCAGCCCGCCGCTGGCACTGCCGCCGAGCAGGCCCGCGTGCGCCGGTGCGAAGCTTGCACACAACACGGCGCCGAGCGCCGTGGCTGCGAACAGATGGCTGGGATTGCGCGAGATGTTCATCATGAGGCTCTCCTTGTGACTCGTGTGCCGCGGGCCATCCGCGGCATTCACACCGAGTCCAACGAGCGGCGCGGTGCGATCCATCCGCGCCGTTGGAAAGCATGTGTAACGGCGATCTGCCGTCAACCTGCCGTCAGCGCAACGCGAGCGGGTCGATGCGCTCGCCTTCGCCAACGAGGCCGTGGCCGTAGACCGTGTCGCGCCCGGGCGCGCCGAGGTCGATCGCGTCGCGCGCCAATGCATCGAGCGCTTGCGCCGCCGCGTCGGACCGAGCCTCGCGCAGGCGCAGCGCGATCAGGCCGGCCACCAGCGGCGTGGCATACGAGGTTCCGCGCGCGGCGGCGTACTCGCGTTCGCCGGCAGCGACCGCGACCTGTGCGCCCGGCGCGGCGAACATCACCTGCGGGCCTTGCAGCGCCTCGGGCAGCACGCGGCGTCGGGTGTCGACGCCGGTGACACCGACGACGCCCGGATACGCGGCCGGGTACAGCGGCGGCGCTGCCGGCCCGTCATTGCCGACCGCGGCGACGATCACGTGGCCACGCCCGGCCACCGCACGCACGACTTGTTCGAGCGTACGGTTCGACGGCCCGACCAGGCTGACGTTGATCACAGGCACGCGCTCGAGCACCATCCAGCCGAGCGCATCGGCGATCGCATCGACCGCCGTGTCGCCGCAGCCCACATCGGCGGCGTAGAGCGTCGCGTTCGGAACGACACCGTGGAACGCTCCGGCGTTCCCGACCAGCAGCGATGCGATCGCATTCGCGTGCGGGCTCGCGTGCTGTGGCAGTGCGCAGCGGCGCACTCGGATGTCGGCGTTGCGCAGCGCCGGGTGCCGGCGGTCGAGTGCGCCGTCGACCAGGCCGATGCGAATGCCGGCGCCGTTGACCGGCGGCGTCGATCGGTCGACCGGCGCGGCCGGTGCCGCATCGGGCGCAGGTGTCGCACCGCTGCCGGTGTACACGTGGTTGAAGTCGATGGCCGCGTCCGGGGCCATCGCGCGCAATGTTGCGAGCGCAGCCGCAGTCGAACTTCCTCGCGGTGCGCGCAACACGACGACTCGCACCTCGAGCGCATCGAGCACCCGTTCGCGCAGCACGACGAAGCCGGCGGCGCGGGCCGCATCGAGCAAGGCCGGGCTCGGCCCGTACAGGCTGAGCTCGCCGCGCAGCATCGGCTCGCCGTTCGGGTCGCGTTCGTAGCGCTCTCGGTTGCTCGACAGCAGCTCGTCGATCGTGCGCTGTCGCAGACCTTGCAGATCGAGCGGGGCCAGCACGTTGCGTTCGATCTGCCGCAGGGTCCTGCTGGTGTCCTGGCCGCTTGCGGGCAAGTTCGGCAGCGAAGGCAGTGTCGGCAGGCGCTGCAGGCCGCCGAGCTGGCCAAGCGCCGGGGCGCCGGCCCCGCACAGGGCGGTTGCAAGAAGCAGGGCGAAGAATCTCTTCATGATCAGGGCGCCGGAAGCGTACCGCGGCGGATGCAGCGTCGATAGCAACAAAACGTTCGAGATGCGGAAGAAAATCCCGCCGCCGATCGTTGAGACTGAATACATGACGGGATCGCCCGATTCGATACGCGACGAAGTGATCGCGCTGCTGCCGCGCCTGCGCCGGTTCGCACGCCTGATCACGCGCGATCGCGAGGACGCGGACGACCTGGTGCAGCTGGGTGTCGAGCGGGCGCTGACCCATGCTGCACAGTGGCGCAGCGGGACCCGTGTCGACAGCTGGTTGTTCAGGATCATGAAGAACGCGTGGATCGATGAAGTGCGCAGCCGCTCGCGGCGCGCCGCGGTGTTCGCCCCCGAAGAAGTGGGTGAGAACGTCGGCGTATCGATGACGGAGCGGCAGATCGATCGGCTCGCGATCGAAAAGGCGATGAGCCGGCTCAGCGAGGAACAGCGCCTCGCGGTCGGGCTGGTGCTGGTCGAAGGCCTGCCGTACAAGGATGCTGCCGAAGCGCTCGAGATCCCGATCGGCACCTTGACCAGCCGCCTGGCGCGCGGCCGCGAGGCGCTGCAGCAACTGCTCGGAGGCGCACGATGAACGACGAACGCTGGATGGCCTATGTCGACGGCGAGCTCGACGCCGGCGAGCGCGCCGCGTTCGAGGCTGCGCTCGCCGGCGATCCGCAACTCGCGCAGCGCGTGCGCGAGCAGCGGGCCCTGCGGCGTCGCGTCGCCGATGCCTTCACGCCTGATCTCGACGAGCCGGTGCCCGAACGGCTGCTCGCCGCCGCACGCGGGCAAGCCGTGGCGGCCGAAGTGGTCGACCTGGCGCGTACGCGCGAGCAGCGCGAGCGGCGCGATGTCGGGCGGCGCCCGCTGCGCGCCGTGCGTGACTGGCGCTGGCCCGAATGGGGCGCGATCGCGGCAAGCGTGCTGGTCGGTGTGCTGGCCGGGCGCTTCGTCGGTGGCGACGTCGCCGAGCCTGTTGCAGGTCTCGCGAGCGGCCCGAACGGCGCGCTGGTCGCGCGCGGCCCGCTGGCTGCTGCGCTGTCCACACAGCTCGCCAGTGGCCAGCCGGGCGACGCGGCCGTGCGTGTGGGCATCAGCTTCGTCGCGCGCTCCGGCCCGTACTGCCGCAGCTTCGTGATGGCGCAGCCGAGCCGGCTCGCCGGCCTGGCCTGCCGCGAGGGCGGCCAGTGGCAGGTGCAGCTCGTCACTCCGGCCGGCCACGACGAGGCAGCGGGCGGCTACCA
>Ga0207671_10005988_pt1 | contig 11003 bp, 11 predicted proteins | sample KBSC24metaG_FD_184352 | JGI IMG/M metagenome (GOLD analysis project Ga0207671, IMG submission 184352) | Corn rhizosphere microbial communities from Kellogg Biological Station, Michigan, USA - KBS C2-4 metaG (SPAdes) (version 2) | ecosystem: Host-associated > Plants > Roots > Rhizosphere > Soil... | reverse complement strand
CGGCATCGGTACGGAGAAGGTCACCGATCTTGCCAACGGCCTGGAGGTGAAATGGGTGGGCTGGGATGAGCATCAACGCAAGAATACATTAACAGCAGGCATGGGAATAGACCATCATACCGCCGCCTCACAGGCATACATATCCAAGACGGGCGCTTCCAGAAGGACAGACGGGCTACGCCTCTACCCTTCTGCTGACTGGACCCGTGAGAATGAACAAAAAGGCACTTCCTTCAGCCTGGGTGCCTATTATTCCAATGAATTCAATTACAAATCCATTGGGCTCAATGCAGGCGTCACGAAAAAAACAAAGAATAATGGCGAGTTCGGGCTAAAGCTCAGCGCTTACCTCGACCAGGTCAGGCTTATATACCCATCGGAATTCGAGCCTGCCGGTTCATACGGCGGCTATGGCGAACGAAGACATCCGGATTACGGCTCGAGCCCTCGCCAGACATATACGGCATCCTTTTCCTTTTCCCAGGTCATCAATACAAAACTGCAGGCAAGCCTGCTGCTCGACCTGGTACAACAACACGGATACTTAGGTCTGCCTTTTCACCGGGTATATTTCACGGATGGCACCGATTCAGTAGAGAACCTGCCGTCCACCCGTTTCAAACTGCCCATTGGATTAAGGCTCAATTATTTCATGGGAGACAGGGTCATCCTGCGCGGGTACTATCGATACTATACGGATAATTGGGGCCTGCAGGCGCACACAGGCAGCCTGGAACTGACGGTGAAGTTGACGCCCTTCTTCTCCATCTCCCCATTCTATCGGTATTATACCCAGACTGCCGTAAAATATTTTTCGCCCTATGAGGCGCATCTGACGACGGACCGATACTATACCAGCAACTATGCCCTATCTTCCTTCTCCAGCGGATTTTTCGGAGCAGGCTTTCGGATAGCGCCTCCCAATGGCATATTCGGAACGCATCTCAGCGCATTGGAGATACGATACGGACACTATACCCAGACCACGGACCTCGTGTCAGATGTTTTCTCCCTTCATTTGCAATTCAAATAGGAGCTGCCTGATTTGCATCATTCCATCCTGTGACGCATATCATATAAGGAGTGCCTGGTCCTTTTTAGCTTGCAGTACACATAAATACTTCAGCTATGCTGATTGAACAGATCTATACAGGCTGCCTGGCACAAGGCGCTTATTACATCGAATGCAATGGGGAAGCAGCTATCGTCGACCCTCTGCGCGATATTGACCCATACCTGGAACGGGCACATAACTCGGGCGCTGTTATAAAATATATTTTAGAAACACATTTCCACGCCGACTTCGTCAGCGGGCATCTGGACCTTAGCCGGCAAACGGGAGCAGAGATCATATATGGACCAAACGCACAACCTGACTTCCCTTTCCGGCCCGTACAGGAAGGTGAAGAGCTTATCCTGGGGCGCTGCCGCATACGCCTGCTGCATACACCGGGGCATACGATGGAAAGTTCCTGCTACCTGCTAAAGGATGAACATGGCATCGGTAGGGCATTATTTACAGGCGACACCCTCTTTATAGGCGATGTCGGCCGGCCGGACCTGGCGCAGGCCCTCGATCCGCAGCTGACACCCCAAAAGCTTGCAGGCCTGCTCTTCGACTCCTTACAAAACAAGATCCTTCCATTGCACGATAGCATTATGGTCTATCCCGGTCATGGCGCAGGCAGCGCATGCGGCAAGAACCTGGGCGCCCAACGGTATGACACCCTGGGCCATCAGAAGAAGAACAACTATGCGTTACGCCCCGGTCTTGCAAAAGACCAGTTCATAAAGGAAGTTACAGCAGGACTTGCACGTCCTCCCGGATATTTCCCTGTCAATGTGCTCATGAATAAAAAAGGATACGCTCCTTTTGAAAAAGTATTGTCCAAAGGACAAAAAGCCCTGTCTCCGGCCGCCTTCGAGCAAACCATAACGGATACCGCAGCGCTTATTCTCGATACGCGGCGGGCGGAAGAATTCAAAGAAGGGTTTATTCCTGGCAGCATCAATATCGGCATCGACGGGAGTTTCGCGCCCTGGGCAGGAGCCATGATCCCGGATGTCCGCCAGCCCCTATTGCTGGTCACAGATCGCGGACGTGAAGAAGAAACGATTACACGGCTAGCCCGTGTCGGGATCGAAAATTGCCTCGGCTACCTGTCCGGTGGTATTGATGCATGGGAGAGCGCAGGAATGGAGCTTGATTATATCAACAGTGTTACAGCCCTCGAGTTGTCGGAGATCAGGCATAGGGCGCCGGTAAATATCCTGGACGTCAGAAGGTTTGAAGAATATGCCACCGAGCATGTACTGGATGCATTTAATATGCCTCTGGACGAGATTAATTCGGGAATGTCGCATATTAATCCCGGCAAGACATGGTATATATATTGTGCCGGCGGCTACCGCTCGATGATCTTTATCTCCATCTTAAGAGCAAGAGGATATCGGGATCTCATAGATATTACAGGTGGATATTCAGCCATCAGGGCCAGCGGAAAATTCTGCACCACCAACGATATACCATTAAAGTATACTCCACGATCACGCGGCGATATTTATGCTTTGTCTGGGCATTGACCTTATCCGCCTGCACCCATCCACAGCAGGCCCATCTTTTAAAAAAAGATATAGTGGAGACGGTGTATGCCTCCGGAAAGATGTACTCACCACCACGATCGGTATTCCCAAAGACGAGAACTTCCTTCTCGCCATCTTCAACACAGCAGGCTCACGGATCATACAGCAATCTTATTCGGGCAAGGCGCCTGCCGTCACTCTCGATGTACCATTGCCATTATTGCCTGCCGGGATCTATTTCATGCAGATAACAACTACCGGGGGTCAAAGAACTACAAAGCAGTTCCCCCTGCTGCAGTAGCATATACTTTGCGTTCATATACTGAAAAAAGTCTGAGCAGGAGCCGGGGATCTTTCAAACCTTCCCGTCTTTCCCTCCAGACGGATGCGAAAAGTTACCCCATCGATCTTCCTTGCGTCAGCCGGCGCAAACGGCCAGTCCCTGGACAAATGCGTGGTCTCGCTGCTAACAAGGGGAAGGACACGTCCATGCAGTCGGTCCAATGCGTCCTTTTTTAACGGCAGCTCTTTTAGCTCTTCAAATTTTCCATGAGCGATCACACTCTGCCAGTTGGCCATATTCTGCATATGATCCACTTCAAAGCAGACAACGGGATGCTTCCGCATCATTTCTACCTTCAACCCCTCACGCGAATGACAGTAAACATACTCCCCGTCGTAGGCATAGCTGATCGGCACTACGTAAACCTTTTCACCGTCCGTACATCCGATACGGCCAACTACTTCTTTGCTGAGCAGTTGTTCTATTTCCGGCATGGTTAATTTTCCCAACATGGTTTTTGCATTTAAGTACCCCGAAAATAGCAGTTGGAAAAAGGGGATCGCATGACGGCAATAGGACCCTTAGCTGATAAATATCATATCCCTGACAGCAGGCAGGGTGATCGTAAAAGTGGTCCCCAGCATTGGTTCGCTGGATACGGTGATTGTACCACCCATCAGGTCCAAATACCTTTTGACGATGCTGAGCCCCAGACCTGTACCCGGGATGCCCCCGGTGTTGGTAGCGCGGAAAAATCGCTCGAAGAGATGTGCCTGCTCCTCCGGTGGTATGCCGATGCCATGATCCGTGATCCGGAGATGCACGACATCCGGCTGGAACTGCAGCGTAAAAAGAATAGTATCCTGGTCCGGGGAATATGGTAGAAGAAAGTATAACGCTTAACGGCGTTTTGAACTCATGAGAGGCCAGGGTGACAAACCGGGATTTCATCTCATTTAATTCCCTCTCCTTTTGAAGAGACAGTCTCATTTCCTCCTCCGCCCTTCTTTGTTCAGAGATATCCTTCGTGATCTTGACATAGCCGGTGATCTCCTGCCGCTGATTGCGCATGCAGGTATACACCACATCCGCATATAACCAGGTTCCATCCTTGCGCTTGCGGATCCCGACACACTCATAGCTTCCCAGGGCGGCAGCGATCCTCAGATTGTCCTCCGGCTCGCCGCGGGCATTATCCTCGTCGGTATAAAAAATGGAAATGGGCGCTCCAATGACCTCTTCCGCCTTATATCCCTTGATCTGTTCCGCCCCTTCGTTCCAGGTCATGACATTTCCCCGGGGGTCGATCATAAAAATGGCATAATCCTTTACGTGCTGCATCAGGAGGTCAAACCTTCGCTCGGATTCCTCGAGCCCTTTCTCGGCACGTTTCCTTCTGCGAAAATTATAAAGAAAAACGGCCATCAGCGTAAGGGCGGCAAACAGGGCCAGACCTGGCAGATAGCCTGATATCGCTTTTAATAAAGACATATGGATAATTGAATCCTGGCCAATAGATAAGGTTGACCGTTTGTCATCAAGGAGGTAATTCCAGCTATTATAAAGGTACTAAGCCCCCGGTGATTTTGAGAACAATGTCTACTATACTACATACAAACACCTAGCTACCTTTCCCCGGGCTATAGAGCCTGGTATAATATTCCCTTGCCATTCGTCTACTGTCGAAATAAGGGAGGACGTCACGCATGCTGTTCTTTATGATAGCGCCCCAGCTGGTCGGATAGTCGTAATACATCCGGATAACTTCCTTTTCCAGCATATCATACAGGCTGGCCACATCTTTATCATCCTGAATATGTTCCGGGAGCGACGGGTCGGACGAAGGAATGACAAACCCGTTGCTTTTATCCTTCACGAATTCAGGGAACCATCCGTCGGGAGTGGATACATTAACTGCTCCGTTCATAGCAGCCGACATACCGCTGGTACCCGAAGCTTCATGGGTCAGACGGGGAAGATTAAGCCAGACATCCGCCCCCTGTTTCAACAATTTTGACAATTTTAGCTCATACCCGGCCAGGACCGCACAGTTCGAATAAGGTTTACAGGCGTCCACGATCTTGTCAAAAATACCCACAGCCGCATAATCCATCGGATATGGCTTGCCGGCCCATATGATCTGTACAGGCCGTTCCTTATTGTTAACCAGCCTGTCGAACCTGTCCCTGTCCCGCAAAAGGAGGTCTGCCCGCTTGTATCCCGTGAATCGTTTGGCAAATACGATGGTAAGCACATCCTGCCGGAATATTTCTCCGTTCTGGTCCGCAACGATCTCAAACAGCAGGTCCTTACATGCAAGCTTTCGTTGCATCAACGCCTGATCATCACCCGCCTCCAGTGCTGCATACATTTCTTTGTCAGCCCAGTAGGCAGCATCCTGACCATTGGTGATGGAAATAATGGGACAAATATCCGGATGGGAATTCCACATCCTTTGGAGAGTCTGCAAATGGATCTTGGACACCCCGTTGGCTATCCCGGACATTCGCAAGGCGGTCAGCGTGTGATCCAGGACACTGTCCCCGGCATGCACGACGGATCTGACCTCTGTAATAGGTACTCCCGAAAAAAAGTCCGCCTTCTCCAGCAACAGCAGGTCTGTCTTCGGATTGCCGCCTTCTTCAGGCGTATGATTGGTGAACACCAGCCGGCGTCGCACCTCCGTCATGTCCTTGTACTTATCATACAGATAAAATGCCAGCGGCAAACCGTGGCACTCGCTGAGATGATATATCTCCGGCTGCCAGCCCAGCTCCTCCAGCAGCCGCGCTCCCCCCACTCCTAAAAGTATGGAAGCGGCGATCTTTGTCTCGGGATTGGGATCATATAGCTTATGGACGATGGTCCTGGCCAGATAATCATTTTCCGGCAGCCGGGTGCTCAACAGGAATAACGGCGCCGTATTGAACACCTCGGGCGGGAGATACCAGGCAGTGACCCATACATCATGCTGAAAAATAGATATCCTGAGCTTTATACCGGTGGGTTGAAGGAACCCATACACCTTCTCCTCAAAAAGTATGTCCATGGTCTGATCGCTCTTACGCACCTGATCATAATACCCGTATTTCCACAAAATGCCGATACCTACCACGTTCTGCCTCAATTCGTATGCGCTCCGCAAATAAGACCCCGCCAGGAAGCCCAGACCGCCGGCATATATCTTCAATGGCTGATGGATCGCATATTCCATACAGAAATACGCCACCGGCTTTGAATATTCGGCAGCGGGTTCATAGGGATGCTTGAATGAAAATGCCATAAATTTTCTGACAAAGTACTACCACAACGCCCACCCGGCCAATGATGCCACTCATTTCATCCATTGACAGGGATCACCCCCTGTTGAATACCAGGTCATATTTCCGAAAGGTACCAATAGATAGATTTGAGGTCAGAACACTTATTCACAAAAATATTGTCATATGCAACCCGATCAAGTATTACTCAGCAGTGTCCTCGACATCATTTTCGATGGCAGGAACAAGGAATACGGCGCCTACGAGCTGCGGAAACACTATAACAACCGCCTGCTGTTGTCTCTCGGAGGCACCTCCATCGTGACAGGATCGCTATTTGCGATCTTCTTCCTTATCAACCAGGGCGGCGCTCAACAAAAGCAGGTCATGTACGTAAAAGATGTTCAGCTGGAAAGTGTGGTGGAAGAAAAAAAGACCGAGCTGCCGCCACCACCCCCTCCCCCGCAGCCGCTCCACAAAAGGTCGAAGTGACGAAATTCACTCCTCCCCGCATCGTAAAAGACAATGAGGTCAAGGAGGAGGATAAGCCACCGGTACAGGAAAAGCTGGAAGACACCCGCATCGGTACCATCAACCAGGAAGGTGTGAAAGATGAAGGTGTCACTGCCCCTCCCGTCACCGATGCGGGGAAAGGAGTAGTGGAAGGCCCCAAACCCCGACAGGAAGAAGATTACGACAAGACCTTTGTGAAGGTTGAGATCGAATCCGAATACCCGGGCGGCGCGGCTGCCTGGCTTCGCTACCTCAACAGAAATTTCCATTATCCCGATGACGGGCTCAACAATCTGGTAGAAGGGACGGTAATGGTTCAGTTCATCGTTGACAAGGATGGCAATGTCAGCGATGTGCGTGCCATCAGCGGTCCCAACGACGGAGGGCTCCGCGAAGAAGCCATGCGGGTCATCCGAAAGAGTGGCGTCTGGATCCCTGCCATACAGAATGGCCGCAAAGTGAAGTCTTATAAACAGCAACCTGTGATCTTCAAGATCGCTAACTCCTAAACAACCAAAGGGCCGGATCCTGATCCGGCCCTTTAAATATCGTACTATTCCATTCCGCATCTTCAATCAACATGGAGCTCATAAGATTCTGCTTTGAGATCACCGGGGGCGAGGGGATTCTCCACACGGGCCTCATCAGCAGGTAATAATAGATGTCGCAGCTGTTCCAGTTTATCTTCCTTATCCCGGAGCCACAACAGACGCACTTTTTCGAGCAAGGCGCCAGCCTCGCCATCCACGCTGAGGAGGAAATGACTGTCCTGCAATACCTGCAACTGTAGGCAAATATCGTGAAACTCTCCCAGCACGTCGGTACAGGCATGTAAATTACCTGCAGAACGCCATTTTTCCGGCAGCAAGAGGATGTCGTCACCGGAAAAACAGGACCATGCATACAAAATATCCTTCATAGCCTTACGCATGGCATGTAAGCCCTCTTCATCGGGAAGGATCCGGTCCGAAAGCATACTATCTCTCTTGTCCCGGATAAATGCCTCGATCCCCCGGGTCGCCCCATGTCCATGCACCGGCACCCGCCATTCAGCTCGTGGCTTACCCAACGGAAAATTCAGCTTTAGATATTCTTTGATCACGGCCACGGCGGTCTCTATACGACCTTCCAGGCGGGCGCTGCATGTATCCGGCAACTCTTTTTTCAGCCGGGCGGCGCCCTCTTCGAGCCCTTTGCGGAAAAGCTGAAGACAGCGGATAATACCCACCATGGAATAGAACCCGTGTAGCTTGCCGGGCAGCCTGGCCTTTATACCGGTATGCGTAGCACCGGCCAGTCGCAAGCAAGCCCTCAATTTCTTCACCTCCACTCTGAATTGGTGGATATCCTCTTCCCCCCATGTCTCCGCCACGGTCCTGGCAAGGGTCTTTGCCCTGCGGTAATGCCGTTGAACAGCCAGATGTATTTTCTGCGATGCCATGGTATCAAGGTGTTTTCTTCGCTCTGCAGGTATTGATTCCGACGAGACTGTACAAAGGGCATATCCCGACAAAACTGGTCAAAAGGAATATGCCCGCTACGATTAGTAACACGATCGCGAGCGTACCCTTGAATATGTCCACCAGGTAGAAGATAGTGATCAATGCGGCGACCAGTATCCGTATGGTCCTGTCGCCATCGCCCATATTCTTTCTCATAATGTTGAAATTTGTATTAAAGATGGCAATTGGGAAGAACATGTTCTATGACATCTGTCATCCGGACACATGATAAAAACTTCCCCGGCGCGGCAGGCTGGTCAGCATTCATAAAAATGAAATTCGGCAACTTCACGAAAAGATCCTGATCATGAAATGGTCACTCCCTCTGCTGTTGCTGCTGTTTTCCCTGGTCTCATCAGGCCAGAGAACACCGGTACGCCCCGGCTTCACAGGCGGCGTAGAGGCCGATATATTGCCCTTCATTACAGGCGGCTATTATATGTCGGTATGGGGAGGCTATAAACACGTTCGCTACAGGATCGTGCTCACGGAAGTGAACACGCCGCAGTTCCTCCTGCCGGAAAAATTCACGAACAATCAAATAGAAGTATACGCCTTCATCACCGACTATTTCTTCCAGCGGGACTTCCGCGGATGCTGGATAGGCACAGGCCTGGAATGGTGGAAAGGGCAGATCGATGCGCGTAACGCATCCGCCACAGGGCGCTATACTGCCTATATGTATACCATCGGCACCGGCTATATATGGAACATTTACCGGGGCTTTTATCTCAATCCCTGGGCGGGCGCTCACCTGAAGATCGGCGGCGATCATACAGCGCATGTGGGCTCCCTGGATTATACATTGCCTGTCCTCACGCCGGAGATATCCCTCAAAATAGGATGGCATTTCTGACCGTTCAATCACCGGGATATTCAGTCAGATGGGCTATCCGGTATCGAAATCCTTCACCACCGACGAAGGGTCCTGGTAATACTGCTTATAATGCCCCCCCGCATGACTGCCGATAATAAACAGATTGACCTTTATCTGCTCACTGTCCAATCTACTTACCCTCCCCGCCCGCTGGTATGACCAACATCGTACTACCTATTGATCTTTATCATGGCGGAGAGAATTTCTGTACAGTAAAATTGCTCCATAATTCATAGACATGAACGCATCTTTCAAAGGCGCCATCATATACAGCAGCCGCTATGGCGCCACGCAACAATACGCTGAATGGCTCGCCGGGGAGCTGAAATGGCCGCTGCTGGAAGCCGAAAATACTACGGATAAAGACCTTGCCCCGTATGATACCCTTATCATAGGCAGCTCCGTGTATCTTGGTAACCTCCTTATTAAGAGCTGGCTAAAGAGGCATAATCCGATGATCGGCGCCAAAGACCTGTTCTTTTTCATCGTTTGCGGCACACCGGCCTCCGAGAGGGAAAAGCAGGAAACAATCGCCCGCGCAAATATTCCCCATGGTCTCATCGGACCGGAAAATGTCTTCTTTCTTCCCGGAAGACTCACCATCGGTAAACTATCCTGGAGAGATAAGTTCATGTTAAAAATGGGAGCCCGACTGCTAAAAGATCCGGTCAAGAAGGCGGCGATGGTGAAAGACATCGACGAAGTAAGAAAAGAACATCTTGCGCCCATCCTTCAACACGTCACCGCACCGTTCGAAGTCATCTAATCCTACAAAATTATTCCGAATGCAGACCGATACCGTCCTATCCGCTAAATACAATATTCCTGTTCCACGATACACCAGCTATCCTACCGTACCCGTCTGGAAAGATGTACATGACCCCGAACCCTGGAAGATCAGTATCTCGCACCAGGTAACGGAAGCCGACTGGCAAAAAGGCATTAGTCTCTATATCCATCTCCCGTTTTGTGAATCCCTGTGCATCTATTGCGGATGCACCAAACGTATTACAACCAATCACTCGGTGGAGGAAGAATATATACGCGCCGTCCTTGCAGAATGGCAGCTCTATCTCGATCTCCTGCCCCATTCTCCGATAATAAGAGAATTGCATTTGGGCGGCGGCACACCCACCTTTTTCTCCCCGGACAATCTCTCCCGTCTCATAGAAGGCCTACTGGCAAAGGCAACACTCCATCCTTCCTACAGCTTTAGCCTGGAAGGCCACCCCAACAACACCACCCGGGCCCACCTCGATGCACTATACCGATCGGGATTCCGGCGCATCAGCTATGGAGTGCAGGACCTCAATCCCGAAGTGCAGCAGCTGATCCACCGGATCCAGCCATTCGAAAATGTACAAAAGGCCACGGATGAAGCCCGGTCGGCAGGATTCTCCTCCGTGAATTTCGACCTCATCTATGGTCTGCCCGCACAGGATCTGGACAGACTCCAATACTCCATACAACAGTCCCTTCAGCTTCATCCCGACAGGGTGGCTTTTTACAGTTACGCACATATCCCTGAGGTCAGCTGCAGTCAGCGTCTCATTGACGCCCGCCTTCTTCCCTCACCCGCCCAAAAACTGGGGCTTTACCATCATGGCAGAAGCCTCTTTATGGACGCAGGCTATATAGACATAGGCATGGACCATTTTGCATTACCCGCAGACGAACTGTACCAGGCCTGGCAGGATGGCTCTCTCCATCGTAATTTTATGGGCTATACCGTACAAAAAAGCAGCATTTTGCTAGGGCTGGGGCTCTCCGCCATCAGCGACACCGGATACGCCTTCGCCCAGAATACAAAATCCCTAAAGGAATATTACCGGACCATCGCATCCGGTGAGCCGGCCATTCGCAAAGGCTATTTTCTGCAGGAAGAAGACAAGACGTTCCGGAAGCATATCCTGGACATTGCCTGCAAAGGTCATACAACCCTGGATCGCACCTGGGAGGCTCAGCTCAAAGAATGGACCCTGCCA
>Ga0207671_10005983_pt1 | contig 11005 bp, 7 predicted proteins | sample KBSC24metaG_FD_184352 | JGI IMG/M metagenome (GOLD analysis project Ga0207671, IMG submission 184352) | Corn rhizosphere microbial communities from Kellogg Biological Station, Michigan, USA - KBS C2-4 metaG (SPAdes) (version 2) | ecosystem: Host-associated > Plants > Roots > Rhizosphere > Soil... | reverse complement strand
CATGCTGATGCTATATAACCCGCTCAAGCAAACCATCACGCGTACCATCAGCGTTCCGCTGTACTATACCGGGCTCACCAGCACGGCAACGGTTCAGGAACAGGATGGCCCCGCGAAAAAATACACGCTAAGCCGGGACTATAAGATAACCTGTACTTTTACCCTAAAACCCGAAAGTTATACCTGGGTGCAGATCAGGTAGGGAGGATTTTTGGAGAAAGGATTGAAGGAACAAAGAACAAAGATGAAAAGAATGAGGAAATAAAGAGCAAGGAAAATCCTTAATCAAAAAGTCCTTGCTCCTCAATTCTTTGCTCTTTGTTCCAACAAAAATCTCCCAGATTTTTCGTATATTTATATCAACACCAGCCCGGTTCTCTTTTTTAGAGACCCGGGCTGTTTGATTAAAGGGGAAATAAGATCAAAAACAGATCGTTTTTAACTTAGTTATTTGATAATCAATAAATTAATGTTTTTTAAACCTTTCAAAACCCACCAAAAATTTGTTAAAAAGTGTTAAAATGGCGTTAAAAAAGTGTTAAATGGATAAAAACCAAGCCTTTTTGCCCCTGTTTTGACTAAAAAAGTGTTAAAATTTAAGGTTTAAAAAGTTTTTTCTTACCTGATCAAGATAAGAATGATAGCCAGCAACGCGGGAACCGTCTGGATAAAGAAAATCTTTTTGGTCACGGTAAGCGCTCCATAAATTCCGGCTACGGCTATACAGATCAGAAAAAACAAGGCAACATTGGTATGCCACTGAGCATCGCTGATAAAAAATGTCCAGATCAAACCTGCTGCTAAAAAGCCATTGTACAAGCCCTGGTTGGCTGCTAAAACTTTACTCTTTTCCAGTTCTTCCAGGGGTTTGTTAAAGGCTTTGGGTCCACGGGTTGTCCAGGCAAACATTTCCAGCCATAAGATATAGCAGTGTATAAGGGCTACCAGGCCAATAAGTACTTTGATAATAAGATCCATAGGTTTATGATTTATAGGATATAAATGTAGTAAAATGTGAATGATATATTAGGTCTGGATTTCTGTTATACCAATAAAGCTTTGCATCTATTTGGTTAGACCTTCCTACATAAGATGAATATATAGCTTACCTTTTTGCTAAATACGCTTAATTATTGCGGGTATTATAATTACCGCTAATAATTGTTGTGATTTTTATGAGATAATATTATTTGTATCAATCAAATTTGAAAATTATTCTATTTGTTGGCATACTTATTAAAAAAAATAAAAAAGTTTGCTTAAAAATTCAGAATTAATTAATTATGTTTGAATAATAAGCAATTATTTATGGAAGGTAGGCATAAGCAAATTAAAAGTGCCCAATTAAAGAGTGATATCTTAAAGCAATTGTATTTTAAAAAATCGCTTCTATATAGTGAATTAAGCGCGATTTATAACAAAAGTATTCCTGTAATAAATAAAATAATAAACCAGTTGATCAAAGAAGGCTTTGTTGCCGAGATTGGTTATGCTGCATCGAGTGGGGGGAGAAGGCCTCTGATGTACTCGGTAAAACCAGATGCTATGTATATCATGGCTATAGCGATGGATCAGTTTTCTACCCGTATGTTAATTATGGATCTGCATAACGAGCCGATAACGGAAGTTGAAATGATCGCATTGTCGCTAAATGCTAATCCAGAGGCTTTGCCGCAACTGATAGATCATATTAACCATTGTATCATCAATAGTGGGATAGATAAGGCCAGGATACTTGGAATTGGAATTGGTATGCCAGGCTTTGTTAGTGTTTCTGATGGTATGAATTACTCCTACCTGGATACAGGAGGCGAAAAACTAACAGAGTATATTCAAAACGCTACAGAGCTTCCAGTATATATTGATAATGATTCGAGTTTAATTGCACTGGCCGAACAGAAATTTGGCGCGGCACGATCAAAGGATCAGGCCATGGTCATTAACCTGGGCTGGGGTATTGGTCTGGGAATGATAGTTAACGGTGAGATTTTTAGAGGAAGCGATGGCTTTGCCGGTGAATTTAGTCACATCCCTTTATCTGAGGACGGTACGCTATGCCTTTGCGGTAAACAAGGTTGCCTGGAAGCCGAAGCATCAATGCTGGTTGTAACTAAAAGGGCCATTGAAGGTATTAAACAAGGCAAATTATCGTCATTGAAGTCGTTTATTAATGAGCCATTGGAAGTGATCGCGAAAGCCATTTTTGATGCGATTGATATTGGTGATCAATATGTGATAGATCTGCTTTCAGATGCGGGCTATAAAATAGGTAAAGCCCTGGCCATACTGATACATATTATGAACCCGCGCGCTATAGTTTTAAGCGGTAGGGGCACAAAGGCCGCTAAAATAATGCTGGCTCCTATACAACAGGCATTAAACAAATACTGTATTCCGCGATTAGCGGCAAAAACAGAACTGCTCATTTCATCATTGGGTTTTGACGCCGAACTTTTAGGGGCCGCAGCCCTGGTCATGGAATATTTAGACGATGATATTTTAACTACACACTTTAATCAACAGCCTATGGATAAAACACGCTAAGAAAACACAAACAAAAATTTCAAAATTACTATAACCGCTTAATCATGAAAAAAACATTACTCGCATTAATAATGCCCTGTTTGGCTATTGGAGTCAACGCCCGCACAATGGCAGGCTTTAGGGTAGCAGATAATCTGCACATTATAAAAAACAATACCACGAAAACCTTAAATGCGATTGACGCCATTAAAGGAACCGTGAAAGACGCCAGCGGCCAACCGCTTATTGGCGTTAATATACAGGTAAAAGGAACCAGTCGGGGAACACAGACCGATGCAAATGGTGCATTTACCGTACAAGCCAGCGCCGGCGAAGTGTTGGTTGTTAGCTACATAGGATTCGCAAAAAAAGAAGTAACCGTAGCAGGTCCGGCAGTGGCTCTTAATATCGTGCTTTCAGAAGACTCTAAAACGCTGGGCGAAGTTGTAGTTACAGCTTTAGGTATCAAAAAATCCGAAAAATCAATTACATACGCTTCGCAGCAAATAGGTGGCGGTGAGCTTACCCGTGTAAAAAGCGATAACCTGATGAACTCCCTGAATGGTAAAATCTCGGGTGTTACGATCTCGCCAAGCGCTTCAGGCGTGGGTGGTTCGGCTAAGGTTATTTTAAGAGGTAATAAATCGGCCGCCGGTAATAACCAGCCTTTATACGTAATTGATGGTATACCTATTTCAAATGGCTCCAACTCAAACGGACAACCTAATAATACCTTCGGAACAAGCGTTGGACAAGGGGGGATGGCGTCAGCAGCATCTACTAACCAGGATGGTGGTGATGGTATATCAAACCTGAATCCCGATGATATTGAGAGTGTTACTATATTAAAAGGTGCTTCCGCATCAGCATTATATGGTAGCCAGGCACAAAACGGTGTTATCCTGATCACGACCAAAAAAGGTAAAGCCGGAAAAACTTCCATTAGTTTTACCTCATCTGCAACAATGGATCATATTGCCTATAAACCTGAGTTTCAAAACTCATACGGGCAAACTCCAGGTGGAGCAGATAGCTGGGGTGCTAAAATATCCAGCGGGCATGATAATCTTTCAGAGTTTTACCAAACCGGTACCAATTTTACCAATTCTATAAATCTTTCTGGTGGTTCTGAAATTGCTCAGACATATTTTTCATACGCCAATACTACAGCAAGAGGTGTTGAGCCTGGTAACAAGCTGGTTCGTAACAACCTTAACTTTCGCGAAACCGGTCATTTTTTAAATGATAAATTAACGGTTGATGGAAATATCACCTATGTTGACCAAAAAATAAATAATTCACCTGGTTTGGGTTTGTATTTAAATCCTTTAACCGGTTTATACCTATTCCCTCGCGGACGCGATATCCTTCCATACAAAAACCAATTTGAATTACCAGCGGTGCCTATTACCGGAAACGGAGCTCCAACGCAAAACTGGCCTTTTAACGAAGATATTCAGCAAAATCCATGGTGGACAACCCAGCGCGATCCGAACACCGCTCAGCGTAACCGTGTGCTGATAAATGGTAGCGTTAAATATGATTTTACCAAGTGGTTGAGTCTGCAGGTTAGGGGAAATCTTGATCGTTTTAACGACGTTTATGAGCAGGATCTGTATGCGGGTACTAACCCTGTTTATGCTAAAGCAAATGGTCAGTTACTGTTAACTAATCAAACAACCGAGCAAAAATATGGTGACGCGTTATTAACTTTCACTGTACCTGGTAAATCTGATTTTAAGGTTGATGGTGTTCTTGGTGCAAGTATAACTGATTCAAAAACAGCCGGTACCATTATAGGCCCCAATTCGCTGAACACTTATAATGATCCGGGACTTTTAATTCCTAACGTATTTTTACCTGAAAACCTGGTTTCGGCGGATGGCGCGCCTCCGGTTAATTCGCTTCAGGCAAATCATAATCAAATACAATCATTATTTGCCAATGCCAACTTGTCTTACAAAAACTGGGCGTTTTTAACCCTAACAGGGAGGAACGATTGGTCATCAAATCTGGCATTTACACCAAATAGTTCTTATTTCTACCCATCGGCAGGTTTATCATTCATCTTAAACCAGATGTTTGAATTGCCTAAAGCTATTTCTTATGCTAAAATCAGGGGAACTTATGCAGAAGTTGGTAATACAGTACCATCGTATGTAACTAATCCATTAACGCATATTATCCCTGGCGGTGTAGTTTTAAACTCTGTGGCTCCTTTCCCGCAATTGAAGCCTGAAAGAACCAAATCATTCGAGTTGGGTTTTGATTCACGCTTTTTTGATGATGCCTTAACGGTTAATTTTACCTATTACAAATCCAATACAAGGAACCAATTCTTCCGGATCACACCTTCTTTTGTGACCACTTACTCTCAAGGGTTTGTTAATGCAGGTAATGTTCAAAACTCAGGTATTGAGTTTATGGTGGCTTATGATGTAATTAAAAACAGCTCTTTCACCTGGAATACTGCTTTCAACGGATCTACCTTTAATAATAAAGTGATAGATGTTGATTCAAAAGATGGTATCGATCAGTTTATTTTAACAACAAGCTCAAATAACTCTTATGAATCTGTACTGGCTAAAGGTGGTTCATACGGTGATATTTATGGCGTTACTTTAAAACATGATGCTCAGGGCCGTATCATGGTTGGTACCGATGGAAAACCAATAACTGAAGATGGTTTTAATTATATCGGTAACCCTAATCCTAAGTTCCAATTAGGCTGGAATAACACATTCAATTACAAAAAATTCACCGTAAGCTTCCTGATTGATGGCAAATTTGGCGGACAAGTACTGTCATTAACACAGGCCGTAATGGATAAATATGGTGTTTCACAAGTAACAGGCGATGCCCGTAATGCAGGTAGTGTACAAATTAATGGTGTCGATCCAACGGGTAAAGCCATTACCAGTGTTGACCCTAAATTATGGTATACTACTATCGGTGGTCGTGATGGTATCTCAAGCCAGTATATATACAGTGCCACAGTGGTACGTTTGCGTGAAGCCTCAGTAGGGTATACGCTGCCACTTACCGGTAGTGTGTTTAAAAGCCTAAGACTTTCGTTAACCGGAAGGAATTTATTGTATTTCCACAAGAAAGCTCCTTATGATCCGGAGGTTACTATGTCAACAGGTAACAGCCTTTCTGGCGTGGATACCTTTAACCAGCCGGCAACACGTAATATTGGTTTTAACCTGAATGTTACTTTATAAAATATTCACTTTTAAAAATGAAAGTAATGAAAACACATTATAAATTAATTGTACGCTCCGGCTTTAACTACGGGATGGCCGGGCTGCTTGCAATGGTAATATTTACTTTTACCAGTTGTAAAAAGAACTTCGAAAAATTCAATACAGATAATACAGGTGTTAAGGATTACCCGGTTGGTTTGGTATTTCCAGGGTTACAATATTCAGTTTTTAATGAAGAGGGAGGTTATCAACTTGATCAGAATCTGAATGCTGATTGCTATTCGGGCTATATGATGTCTCCAAACCCATTCAGAGGAAACATTAACAACCTGAACTATAGTTTGGTTGATGGATGGAACCAGCAGATTTTTATTGATTCCTATTCAACCTCCTTATTTGCTGTTAATGGTATTGCCAAAACTGGCGCCAAGGCCAATCTTCCGGATTTTTGGGCGGTAGCTCTGATCTTAAAAGTGGAGATTATGGATAGGGTAACCGATAAATACGGACCAATAGCATATAGCAAAGCGGGTTCTGTTATATTGAATACGCCTTATGATAGTCAGCAAGCCGTTTATAACCGGTTCTTTTTGGAACTGGATACAGCCGCTGCTAATTTAAATACATTTATTGCAGCTAACCCTGGCAAGACGCCCTTTGCAACGTATGACAGGGTTTATGGTGGCGACTATACCAAATGGCTTAAATTTGCTAACTCGTTACGGTTACGCCTGGCTATGCACCTTACCAAAATAGATCAGGCAACCGCTCAGGCGCAAGCGCAAAAAGCTTTGACGGCTCCTGGTGGTTTGCTTACAACTAATGATGACAATGCCGGCATTTCTGGCTCAGGATACCATAATCCACTTTTTACCATTACCACCAGTTGGACTGATATAGCAGCCGGAGCTTCTTTGGAATCATATTTGGTAGGGTATAAGGATCCGCGTTTGCCTAAATATCTGTCGCCTGCTACCGATACGCATTTTGCCGGCCAGTATAAAGGTATTCGTATAGGTTCGGCAGTTACCGCAAAGCCGGGTTACAATGGCTTCTCTGTTTTAAATCCAAACACTATTGTGGCATCGGTATCGCCTATGATGATGATGACCGCTGCCGAAGTTTGGTTTCTAAAAGCAGAAGCAGCGTTGCGCAACTGGCCGGGTGCGGGTGACGTAAAAACCAATTACGAAACTGGTATAAATACATCCTTAGCTCAATGGGGAGTTTCGGGTGGTAGTTATGTAAGTGATGCGGTTAGTAAGCCTAAGGATTATGTAGATCCTTTGAATGCTGCTAATAATGCGACCGCGGTTTCAACGATTACAGTTGCCTGGAACGCAGGGGCTACTAACGAGCAAAAACTGGAGCGGATCATTACCCAGAAATGGCTGGCTATGTTTCCGGAAGGTCAGGAAGCATGGACAGAGTTTCGCCGTACCGGTTATCCTAAATTATTCACGGTTGTAAATAATAATAGCGGTGGAACGATTGATACGCAAATCCAGATCCGCAGGCTGGCATACCCTCAAAATGAGTATACAACCAATGGAGCCGAAGTGCAAAAGGCTGTTACATTGCTTGGTGGCCCGGATAATGGTGGCACAAGAGTATGGTGGGATGTAAATAAAGCTAATTTTTAATTGAAGCATTAAAGCAGCATCCAAATGCTGGTTATCTTATAAAAACAAAGTGGCCCTTATAAGGCGCCACTTTGTTTTATTGATGTTGACAATTATGTTAAAGAATAGCTTTTAACCTTGTTTTTAAACATATTGGCAACAATACCTATAATGGTTCGGCGGGGCAGGAACCGTGAAGATAGGGATTGTATATAATTGTTGAAACCGCCTGTTACGGTATAGTTTTTCCCCTTCATGAAGGCGGCAATGCCTTCTTTAGCCACTTGTTGCGGGGTTGCATAGGATTGGCCCTCTGTTTGGGCATTTGCAACTTCAGAAAAAAGAGTTTTGGTGTTTCCCGGGCATACGGCAGTAATGGTGATGCCTTTATCCTTGTATTCGCCAAACAAAGCTTCCGAGAAACTGAGTACAAAGGCTTTTGTGGCACAATAAACGGCAATATAGGGTGTAGGTTGAAATGATCCGGTTGAGCCTATGTTGATAATGCCGCCACTTTTATTTTTAAGCATCTGTGGTAAAAAAAGATGAGATAGTTTTACTGTGGCATCTATGTTTAAGGCAATCATTTCGGTATACGTTTGTTTTTCCTCATCAAGAAAATTGGCCCATTTGCCAAATCCGGCATTATTTACCAAAATATCTACATGGAGGTTCTTATCCCAGATTTCATGCGCGATCTCATCGGCGGCAGACGGGAGGGTAAGGTCGGCAGTAATGATCTTTACATCGACAGCATGCTCTTTTCTGATCTCGGCTGCAATTTTAGCCAGTTTATCACCCGACCGGGCAGTTAAAATAAGATCAAGGCCCATTTGTCCGAACTGCCGGGCAAAGGCTTCGCCAATCCCAGAAGAGGCTCCTGTTATTAACGCTGTTTTATTTTTTAATGATTTCATATTATTAGCTTTTACAGCTGCAATAGTATATCATTAAAATAGGAGGTTGCTTAACCTATGTTAGGAAATTCAAAAAGTGGTCAAATGAGTTGGCCAGCTACTGATCTGCGTATACGACTAAGCGATTCTGGTTTTACGCCTATAAAAGATGCAATATATTGTAAGGGGATATTATGGATAAAATCCGGATGTTGTTTCATGAGTTGCAGATATCTTTCCTCGGCAGTTTTGCTAACAAGATCCTGGGTGCGCTGTGAATTGTAGAATGCCACCTGCTCATTAATAATGCGGCCCGCATCAGCCCATTTTGGATGAAGCTGGAATAGTGACTCCAGATTTTCTTTTTTTATTCGCAGCAGATCGCAATCTGTTATGCATTCCAGTTGCTCCTGTGAGGACGTGCCTGAGAGATAGCTGCCAAACGCTGTCATAAAACCCAGGGGGCAATTGATCTGATTGGTTATCTCTTCGCCATCTCTGAAATAGTAAGTCCTTAGGTATCCCGAATTTATAAAGTACATATACCTGGCGAATCCATGCTCCTTAACAAGTACAGATCGTTTTTGATAGCTCACCGGCTCAAAATTTTTAACAATAATGTCCTTGTCATTGTTGTCAATGAGAATCAGTCCTGAAAGCAGATCTATTAATTTTTGATGTTGCTGGAGCTCCATATATAAAATTATAACAATTTGCCTGTTATATGGTCATTCTTTTTCAAGATTTGGTTTGGGGGGCTCTTTATTGTTTGTGTTGTGTTGTTTAATTTGTTTCGTTTTATTTCAATTGTATTTCAATTTGTATTGTTTTGATGAATTATTGATTTATAAATAGCTTTTTTGTTCTCTTTTTGTGAAAAATTAATTATTAGTTAGTTTTGTTTTGTTTCTAATTGTTATTATTTATAATTTTGATATGTGAATCGAAACTGATTGATAAAATATAACAATATAAAGATCATGGTTGCAACTAACAGAAGCGATATTGTAAAATCCTTAACCGATCCTAATAAAATTTGGGATGTGGTGATAGTAGGTGGCGGGGCCACTGGTTTAGGTGCCGCGGTTGATGCCGCCTCCAGGGGGTATAAAACCTTGCTATTAGAACAGGCTGATTTTGCAAAAGGTACATCCAGCCGGAGCACCAAACTGGTACATGGCGGTGTGCGCTATCTTGCCCAGGGAGATATTGGCCTGGTGCGCGAGGCTTTGCATGAGCGTGGTCTGTTGCTTAAAAATGCACCTCACCTGGTAAAAAACGAATCATTTGTTATTCCGAACTATGAATGGTGGGGTGGAGCTTTTTATACTATTGGCCTAACCCTGTATGATCTGTTAGCCGGCAAGCTTGGTTTTGGCCGCGCAAAGCATATCTCCAAAAAAGAGGTGATCAGTAAGCTCCCCACCATCAATCAAAAAGGTTTATGGGGTGGGGTTGTTTATCATGATGGCCAGTTTGACGATTCGCGGCTTGCAATTAACCTTGCGCAAACCGCGCTTGAACAAGGGGCTACCGTATTGAACTATTTTCGCGTGGTTAGCCTGATCAAAAGTGATCAACAGAAAATTGCCGGTGTAATTACCACCGATATGGAAACTGACCAAACCTATACCATCAAATGTAAAACGGTTATTAATGCCACAGGTGTATTTGTTGATGACCTGCTGCAGATGGATAAGCCCGGTAAAAAGCCCATGGTCAGGCCAAGCCAGGGTGTGCACCTGGTGCTTGACCGGTCATTTATGCCTGGAGAAGATGCCATCATGATCCCCAAGACAGAAGATGGGCGGGTGCTGTTTGCTGTTCCGTGGCATGATAAATTGGTTGTAGGTACAACAGATACCCCGCTCAACGAACATAGCCTGGAACCACGGGCATTGGAAGAAGAGATCGACTTTATTATACGCACTGCCGAAAAATACCTGACCAAAGCGCCAACCCGAAAGGATGTGCTTAGCGTATTTGCTGGTTTGCGCCCGTTGGCAGCTCCGGAAGGCGATTCATCCAAAACAAAGGAAATTTCACGTAGTCATAAACTGCTGGTATCCGATTCCGGTCTGATCACCATTACCGGTGGTAAATGGACAACCTACCGCAGGATGGGAGAAGATACGATTAATAAAGCTATTGAGGTAGGTAAGCTTGACCTCAAACCAAGTGTTACCAAAGATCTGTCGATACACGGCAGTAAACTCAACGTAAACCGGAACGATCATTTATATGTGTATGGCAGCGATGAAGATGCTTTGCTTGCATTGGTAAATGAAAATGCAGAATGGGGTAAAAAAATGCATCCAGATATGCCTTATATACAGGCAGAGGTGGTATGGGGTGTAAGGCATGAGATGGCCCGCAATATAGAAGATATTCTGGCACGCCGTGTAAGGTCCTTATTTCTCAATGCGCGTGCCGCTATTGATATGGCTCCGATTGTGGCCGGCCTGATAGCCAAAGAATTGAACAAAGACGCCGCTTGGGAGAAGGAACAGGTAGCCTCCTTTACCGCTTTAGCCAACGGTTATCTGCTTGAACCTTATCAAGCCAAACCAGTACAATAGATAACAATTATATCCAAAACCAGTGAAAAACGTAAATTATGGAAGATTACATTTTAGCATTAGACCAGGGAACTACCAGCTCAAGAGCTATAGTATTTGATCACAAAGGGCAAATTAAATCTGTTGCTCAAAAAGAATTTAAACAGATATTCCCGCAATCGGGTTGGGTTGAACATGAT
>Ga0207671_10005977_pt1 | contig 11017 bp, 7 predicted proteins | sample KBSC24metaG_FD_184352 | JGI IMG/M metagenome (GOLD analysis project Ga0207671, IMG submission 184352) | Corn rhizosphere microbial communities from Kellogg Biological Station, Michigan, USA - KBS C2-4 metaG (SPAdes) (version 2) | ecosystem: Host-associated > Plants > Roots > Rhizosphere > Soil... | reverse complement strand
GGACCGACTGGATCGCGCGGTCGCTCGCGGCGATCGAGCGGCCCTCCGCCGAGGTACCCGCCTGCCCCTTCGGTGCGCTGGTAGCGCCCTTCGTCGCCGAAGCGCGCCGCGCGCTCGCCCCCGTGCTGGCACCCGGCTTTACCGAAGCCGCGACCGAAGCCCTGTTCGGCGACCTCGCCGAAGCGCTCAGCCATCTCGCCGCCCCCGCCTTCTATCTGAAGTTCGCAGCCCGGCGCAGCGCCGCCGGAGCGGACGCGGACGCGGCTTCCTCGACCGCCTGCTATGACGCGTTCGTTGCGGAAATGCTCGCCGGCGGCATGCACGGCTTCCTGCTCGAATATCCGGTCCTGGCGCGGCTCCTCGCCACGACGCTCGCCGATTTCGTCGCCAACACCACCGCCATGGCCGAAGCGCTGGCCGCCGACGCAGCGGACATCGCCCGCCTGTTTGCGAACGGCAGTTCGCCGGGCAAGGTCGCGGGCCTCCGCACCTCGTTGTCGGACCGGCACAATGGCGGCCGCACCGTTTCGATCCTCAGCTTCGAGCGCGGCCTGACGATCGTCTACAAGCCGCGCAACATCGATGTGGAGCGCGCCTGGTTCGCCTGGCTCGCCGAGCTGAACGATACGGACGCGCATTTCGGGCTGCTGCGGGTATTGTCCCGGGAGGGCCATGGCTGGGTGGAATATGCCGCCCCCGCCCCCTGTGCGGATGCGCGCGATCTGCCCGCCTATTATCGGCGGGCCGGCATGCTGCTCGCGCTCCTCTACGCGGTCGAGGCATCCGACTGTTTCTTCGAAAACATCGTCGCGCGCGGGGCGGTTCCGCTGCTGATCGACATGGAAACCCTGATGCATCCGGTGATCCGGGCGCCCAGCGATCTCTCCCCGGCCGAAGCGGTCGCCGGGGACATGCTGTTCAACTCGGTGTTTCGCGCTGGTTTCCTGCCCGCGTGGGAGATGGGACCGGCGGGGCACTGCGTCGATATCAGCGGCCTTGCCGCGGCACCCGGCCAGGTCACCTCCTATGTCCGCCGGGTCTGGCGGGATGCCGGCACCGACGCGATGACGCTCGCGCAGGAGCCGATCCTGGTCGACAGCAGCGACCATCTCCCATCGGCAAATGGCGTGCAGGGCAAGGCCGCCGACCATGTCGACGCGCTCGTGGAAGGCTTTGCGCAGGCCTATCGACGCCTGATGGCGGAGGCACCGCGCTGGGCCGGGAAAGGAGCCGACGGGCTGGCGCAGCGCTTCGCGGGCAGCGAAATCCGCTTCGTCTTCCATGCCACCCGAATCTACGGACTGGTCCTCAAGCGGCTGGGCGCGCCCCGGCATCTGCGCGACGGTGCCGAACGCAGCATCGAGATGGACGTCATCAGCCGCTTCTACCTGGAAAGCCACAAGCAGATGCGCTTCCGCCCGCTGCTCGACGCCGAGCTCGCGGCGCTCGATCGGCTGGATATCCCCAAATTCACCGTGCGCACGACCGAGCGCGGCTTGCGGCTGCCGACCGGCATCGCGCTCGACGACCTGTTCGAGGAATCGGCGATCGAGCGGGTGCAGCGCCGCATCCGCTCGCTCGACGACGCCGATCTGCAGTTGCAGCAGGAATTCATCCGCGCCTCGCTGGGGCTGGCGGACTCGGTGGTGCAGCACGTACCCGCGTCCCCGGCCGCCGAAGCGGAGCCGGCCCCTGCGGCGGCCCCGCGCGAGCTGATCGAGGAAGCGCGCAGGATCGGGGAGGAGCTGGCCGGCAAGGCGATCCTGTCGGGCGGTGCCGCGACCTGGATCGCGCCGCAGCTCCTGCCGGGCGCCAATCGACACGAATTCCGCCCGCTGCGCATGGATCTCTATTCCGGCATCGCCGGCGTGGCGCTGTTCTTTGCCGCGCTGGCACGCGTGACGGGGTCGGGGCGCGACCTCGCCGTCGCGGCGCTGGCGACGCTGCAACGCCATCTGCACGCCGCGACGCCCGAACAACTGGTGCGCGAAGGCTATACACTCGGCGCGGCGACAGGTGCCGGTGCCTTCGTAGCGACGCTGGCCTGGTGCGGCGACTTGCTACAGCGGCCCGATCTGTACGCCGACGCCATCGCGTTCGGCAGCAGGATCAGCCCCGCCTGGATCCGCGACGACACGGCGTTCGACGTCATGTCGGGATCGGCGGGCGCGATCCTGGGACTGTTGTGCCTGCACCGCCGCTGCCCCGATCCGGTACTGCTCGACAAGGCCTTGCGCTGTGGCGACCATTTGCTGGCCAGTGCGATCCCCATCGGCACGGGGATCGGCTGGCCCGCCCCCGGCGGTGGACCACCCCTGACCGGCTTCTCGCATGGCGCCGCCGGGATCGCCGCTGCGCTCGACCGGCTGGCGGAGGCGACCGGCGAAGCCCGCTTCGCGACGGCTGCAGCGCAGGCGATCGCGGCCGAGAACGACGCCTTCGATCCGGCGGCCGGCAATTGGCGCGACCATCGCCATGGCGGCGGCGAGCTTGCCACGGCGCCGCGCTATATGACGACCTGGTGTCACGGCGCGCCGGGGATCGGCATCGGTCGTGCGTCGCACGGGGCACCAGCCGAGCACCGGCGCGACCTCGAAGTCGCGCTCGCCACGACCGAGCTCCACGGCATCGGCGATCGCGACGGGCTGTGCTGCGGCGCGCTCGGCCGGGTCGAGCTCTTCCTGCTGCCGGCGACGGGCCTGCTCGATCCTGCGGCGCCGGCACGTGCGCAGGCCTGGGCGGGCCAGGTGCTCGCGCGGCGGCGCCAGGCGGGCGGCTACCGGCTGGCCGGGCGCGGCGGGCAGGAATTTTTCGACCCCTCTTTCTTCCAGGGCCTGTCCGGCGTCGGGTACCAGTTGCTGCGCATCGCCGCGCCGCAGACGCTGCCCTCGGTCCTCGGCTGGGAATAGCGCCATGGATGCGCAGAGCCTGCACGCGGTGGAGGACGCAGCCTGCGCAGCACCGGCAGAGGATGCGGATCGGCGCCTCATCGAGGGGGCCCTGCGCGCCTTCGACCAGATCTGCGTGCACCTGCCCGATCGGCGGGCCCGCGGGATCGATCCCCTGCCCCGCTTATGCGCGCTCGCCGCGGATCGGCCCGCGTCGCCTACCCGCTTGTATCGCACGCTGCAGGAAATCTTCGCGGCGTTCGGCGATCGCCACACGCGCCTCGTCCTGCCCGCAACGGAAAGCCGGCACTTCGCCGCGCTGCCCTTCACCGTCGGCGCATGCTGGGACCAGGGGGTGATGGCACTGCTCGTCACCGGATCGGCCGACCCGCGGCTCCGGCCCGGGGACCGGCTGCATTGCTGGAACGGGCAGCCGATCGCGGCGGCGCTGGATGCCCATGGCGTGTGGCAACTAGGGGCGAACAGCGCAGCGCGCATTGCCAAGGCGGTCCAGACGCTGACGATCCGGCCGCTCGCCCTCCTCCCGCAGCCCCAGGAGCAGGCCGTCGCGATAGAGGTGGAAACGGCCTCGGGCACCCGACGCATGACCGTGGACTGGCAGGTCGCCACCGCCGAGGCGCTGGCCCGCACCTGCGCAGCGTGGGGGCCGCCCGAGCCCGACTTCGAGGCGGTGACCGGCGACCTACGTCACCGCCGGCTTGCCACGCCGGCGGGGGATATCGGCTGGATCCGCATCGCCTCGCTCCAGGCGCCGGCCGACCATTTGCTGCCCCTGCTCGCCGATTTGCTGCAGCGCCAGCCCCGCACGGGCGTGGTGATCGATCTGCGTGGCTGCGAGGAAGGCCTTGTCCAGACCGGCGAGCGCATGCTCGGCCTGTTCACCGATCGTCCGGTCACCCCCCTCGGCTTCCAACTGCGCCCCACCGACTGGATGCGCGATCTGGCGAACCACAGCCCCGCGCTGGCGCCCTGGCGCGAACCGATCGAGGCGGCCAGGCGCGCCGGCGACTCCCACACCGGCACGCGCCCGCTGACCCCGCCGCAGAGCATCGGCCTGCCCGGCCGGCATTATACCGGGCCGGTGATCGTCCTGGTCGATGCGCTCACCTACAGCACGGCGGAGATGTTCGCCGCCGGCGTGCAGGACCACCGCATCGGCAAGGTGATCGGCGTCGCGCAGCGCACCGGCGGCGGCGGCGGCTCGGCCTGGTCGCAGCAGCTGATCCACCAGCTGAGCGGCGACCCCTTGTTCGCGCCGGCGGGGGACGCCGCCAGCCTGCGGGTCGCCGTGCTGCGATGCCGCCGTACCGGCGCGCAGGCCGGGCGACTTCTCGAGGGCGACGGTGTCGTGCCCGATGCAGTCCATGTCCTGACCCGGCGGGACCTGCTGGAAGGCGAAGCCGACTTGATAGAACGGGTGATCCACGCATGCAGGACGATGCAGTGAGCAACGGCTATCACGATACCGGTTTCGCCCATCTTCGCGGCGTGCTGGACCCGGCGCTGGTTTCCGGCTGGCGCGCCCCGCTGGTCGAGGCTGCCCACCAATTGCCCAACCGCGCGCGCACCCAGGAAATCGCCGCGGTGTTCGAGCCCCATCGCGCGGCGCCGTCGATCGCGCACATCCTGACCGCGCCGGCGCTCGGCAGAATTGCGGCGGACTGGCTGGGAACCCGGGCGATCCGGCTCGTCGCGGCGGCCGCCTATATCAAGCCGCCCGGCGCGCCGGCCACCTTCTGGCACCAGGACCTGTGGTTCTTCCCGATCGCGGATTCGCCGATGCTGACGCTCTGGCTGCCGCTTGCTCCCGTCGATGCGGCGCTGGCGCCGATGGTCTACGCGGCGGGATCGCACCGCGACGGGTTCAGCGAAGCCTCCTATGACACGCCGCCCGAGGGAAAACCGCTGCTTCGCGCGGCGCCGATGGCGCTCGGCGACGTTGCGATCCACGATGGCTGGACGCTGCACGCCTCCGATCCCAATGCCGGGACGACGCCGCGCGAGGCGATAGGCCTGTCCTATATTCCGGCCGACGCCCGCTTCGCGACGCGGGATGCCCTGCAAGCCTCGCCCGCGCGCTGGCAGTGGCTGGCCCCGTATCTGGACGACGCCAATTACCGCGAGGGCGCGCCGGTGGACGGGCCGGCCTGCCCCGCCATCGCCCTGGCCTGATCGGCACAAGGGGTCGCCCTGCGCGCGAAGCGCAGGTCCCAGACACGCTCGATGCTGACCATCATCGCGGCGACCGCACCGGCCGCGTCGCGTTCGAAGCGGATCGAGAGGCCGCCTGCGCAGGCGAAATCGTCGGGCGTCAGTGCGGCCAGCGGGTGCACGCCGCCCGGCCGCGATCCAGCACCAGCGCCTCGTCCTGCAGCGCTACCCGGTAGCCGACATCCAGTTCCGCGCTGTCGTAGATCCCGACATAGTCGGTGACGGGTGCCGGCGGCCCGGCGGCTTCGGGGGGGCACCGCCTCGAGCGATGCGGTCTGGGTGCCGCCATAGAAGGTCCGGAACCGCGTCGGCGCACCGGGTTCGACCAGGAATTCGCAGGTCGCATCCAGCCCGAGGAACGCGAAGGTCGCCGGGCCGGTGGGGGCCAGCTCATAATCGGGGCCGCCCGGCGGGCAGAGAAACAGGCGGCCGTCGCGGTAGCGCACCTCGACGCGATCATGCCCCCCCGGCTCCCGATAGCTTCCGCAATAGGCGAGCAGCGCATCGCCCGCCGGCATCTCCGCCCCCACCGCGCGGCTGACATGCGCGGGCGCGGCGGCGCTATCCGCGGCGGCCGCGAAGACGTCAGCCAGCAGATGGTCCGCGATCCTGCGCGCGATCTGGCCCGGCGGCGTGAGGGCCGTGTTGCAGAAGATCGCGATGGCCAGCCGCTGCGCCGGAAAGCGCAGATAATGGGCGCGGAAGGCAGCATCGCCCCCGGCATGTTCGGCCACGTCCAGCCCCCGATAGCGCCCGATCGCCAGGCCGAAGCCATAGCCGGTTGGCTGCCCGTCCAGGAGCAGACCGGGGCGATGCATCGCCGCGATCAATACCGGCGAACCGATTTGCGGCTGCAGCAGATGCCGCTCCCAGGCGGCGAAATCGGCGACGGTGGTGAACAGTCCCGTCGGTCCCACCGTCGCATAGGCGGGGTTGTTGATGCGCAGCGTGCCGTCCGCCGCGCGCGCATAGGCGTCGGCCCGCCCGCGAAGCGGCAGGTCGAAGGCATCGCGAAAACAGGTCCGGTGCATCCCCAGCGGCGCGAACAGCGCATCCTGGGCGAAGGCCCGCAACGACATGCCGGTGACGCGCTCGATCGCAGCCGCGAGGATCGTGTAGCCGCTGTTGATATATTGGAAGCGCGTGCCCGTCGCGAAGTTCAGCGCGCGCTGCCGGCTACACAGCCCGAGGATATCGGCGTCGCGCTTCACGTCCTCGTGCCGCCAGCCCGCCAGATCGAGCAGCCCCCATTGATCGCGCAATCCGCTGCAATGGTGGAGGATCTGGTGCGGCGTGATGGGCCCGACGATCGGGATTTCCGGGAACAGCGCCCCCAGCGGCTGATCGAGGTCCAGCATCCCGCGCTCGGCAAGCAGAGCGATGCAGAACGCCGTCACCTGCTTCGACAGCGACGCGACGTGAAACACCGTATCGGCGGTGATCGGCACGCCATGCTCGACATTGGCCAGCCCGAAGCCGCGCAGCAACAGCGGCTGGCCGTCGCGATAGATGCCCAGCGCCGCCCCGGGGCCGTCGGCCGGCGCCCAGTCGAACAGGCGGATCAGGAAATCGGGGTCAATATCGGCTAGGGCCATGTCGGTCCAAACACGCGGAACGGGAAATGGGGGAGCGCCACGCGGACGCTCCTCCATTCAATCAATAGCTGCGAGGCGGCCTGCGATGCGGGTCGTGCCTCGACGGCGTGCCGCTCAGCATCCCTTGTTGCAATTGGCACCCCAGGAACACGACCCCTCCGCCATCTGCAGCAGCTGCTCGTCGGTCAGTTCCTCGCCAAGCATCAGGTCGATCTTGGCTTCCTCGATCCGTTCCGCGCTGGTTTCGGCGCAGCTATTCGATGCTGTGTTCATGCTATCACTCCCCTTCCTTGCCGAACTGCCGGCATTTCGGACGTTCGGTTGCGCATTCGACGGCTACAGCGGCATCAGCCGCGGCAGTTGGCACCCCAAGAGCAGGAACCCTCCGCCATCTGGAGCAACTGCTCGTCCGTCAGTTCCTCGCCCAGTGCCTGTTCGAGCGCGATCTCCGCGATCTTGCGGGAGTCGACGCTGGTCTCGATGATCTGTCCGCTTTCCATGTCCTATCCTCCAGTTTCTGACATACGTCCTTCTGTGTCCCATGAACGACACCCGCTGGTATCGCATGGACCGCCTTCAATAGCTCCGCGCTGCCGCACCAGATACGTGCGCGACGGTTGCACCAAGTGCGAACCAGATCACCTCCGGAGGCACAGACGCCGGCTTCTCCTTGATGGTAAACTCGGCGGTCTTCTTGCCCGGATCATAGCTGTACCCGACGACAGTCTTGCCCAGTCCCGGCGTATCGGTCGTCGCTGTTCCCGAGTTTTCGCCGTCGTACACGGTATTGTGCTGAGTCTTGCTGATCGCTTTCAAACCTGCCCATTCTTCGGCTGAAAGGTCGGTAACGGTGTTTGTGCTCATCATCCGACTCCTGAAGTTGATTGAACCCACATTATTTGGATTCGATTTGAACTATAATTTCTCTATACAATGATGGTCAACGGAAAAACCGGTCCGATTCACGCATCAATTATTGTACTTTCTTGTACGACGACGATGACGCCGCCGGCCTTCCGCCGGATGCGCCAGGCCGTCCTCATACGAAAACCTCCTCCGACGCGGCATGGTCCTCGTACCAGGCCCGCAGGTTGGTCGTTCCCCCCGGAAAATCGACCGGACTTTCCGGGATCGGCGTGACCTGCCGCAGTGCGAGCGCGAGATACCGGCCATGCTGCGCCAGCAGCAGCTCCCGACGTTCCAGGTCGACGAGCAGTTCGCGAACTGTTGCTTCGTCGACCGGCGGCGACTCCGCGGCAAGCATCGTCATCAGTTGCGGCAGCGAGACGATAGCGTCGCACAGAGCGTAGATCCGCGCGGCGAGGCCGGTCAGGCGATATCCGGCCGCCGGCGCACCGGGTCGCGTGTCCGAAACAACCAGATCGGCGCCATCGGGCTGGCCCAGCAAAACCGGCCGGTCGGCGGGATCTGCGCAGTCCCATCCTTGCTTCCAACTGCCGACGATCCGCACCACCCGCTTCAACTGCGGGCGCTCGGCCAGCATCCGGGCAGCCGGCGGCCGCCCGACCGCATCGAAATAATAAGCGAGTTCGGACAGATCGGCCGGCGCCACGGGATAGACCGCTTCATAGCTGGGATAGGGTTTCAGGATGAGCCCGAAGTCCGCCGCACGCTGGTGATAGGGGCTGAACCGATGGAACTGTATCCGGTCGATACCGGGCGGCTGCAGATGCGCCACCCGCGGCAGCCAATCGGCAATCTCCCCATACCATTCATCGCGCTCACCGGGCACGTCCCACAGGAAATTCCAGGTGATGAAGATGCCGTGCTCGCGCGCCCATTTCAGCAACTGCACATTCTGCAGCGCGGTCGTGCCCTTGTCGATCAGCCGCAGGATCTCGTCGTGCATGGTTTCGATGCCGGGCTGCAGGCGCCGGATCCCCGCCGCCGCGATCGCCTCCACCTGGTCGCGCCGGAGATTGGCCTTGGTTTCGAAGAACAGCGTATAGGGCGCTTCCTCGGCCAGCTGCGGCAACAGCGTGCGGAAGTATTTCATGTCGAGGATGTTATCGATGACGTTGAATTTCCGGACCTGGTGACGCTCCGACAGGTGGCGGAGCTCGTCGAGCACGCGCTCCGGCGATTTCGACCGGAACGCCATGTTGCCGCCGTTCAGCCCGCAAAAAGTGCAATGTTTTTTCGCACCCCACCAGCATCCGCGCGATGTCTCCACCGCGAGGCCGGGGTCGATATAGCGCCGTAGCGAAGAGGCCTCGAGCGCCGCGAAATAATCGTCGAAATTGGGCGCGGGCACATCGTTCATGTCCCGCACCGATGCGCGGGGGGCAGACGCGCCGGTGCCCACCCCATCGAGGTTCGCCGCCCCCACCACGCCTTCCGCCAGCGCTTCGGCCGGAAGATCGCGCCCGTCCGCAAGCAGCCGCGCACACAGATCGGGGAACAGCGTGTCCGCTTCGCCGGACACCACGAAATCCACCCACGGAAAGCAGCGGCGGGTGGCGACGCCCATCGCCCCCTCGCAATTGGCCCCGCCCATCACCGTGATGACGCTCGGGTCGAGCGCGCGGATGCGGCGAAGCAAGGCGAGCGAGGCGCAATGCTGGAAAAATGTGGAGGTGCAGCCAACGATCTTCGGCCGTACCGACAGAATCCGGCGCGCGGCGCGATCGACGAAGTCCGGCGCGGCCGCCCGCGCCTTCAGCAACGCGCTGCGGGGATCGTCGCGAAACCCGCTGCGCAGCAACAGTCCGCGCGACACCGCCGCCGACAGCACCCTGTCGAGATAGATATCCTGGTCCGGCGCGAAGTCCGGAAAGGCCGCGCCGGCGAAGGTCCACTCCCCGACCAGGAACTCCTGCTTGCTGTCGGCAATGAAAGAGAAGACGTCCAGGCCGATCTCCTCGGCAAACCAGAGGCAGGGGAACCAGCTTCGCGTGGCAATGCCGCGATGTTCGAGCGCGCTCTGCAGCAATCCCAACGCGACCGAGGGCTGGTCGATGACCGGATAGGGCATCGACACGAGGCAGACATCCTTCCGCGCCGCGCCTTCGTCCCCCGCGCTGCCCCCCTGCTCGGCATCGCCCGCGCAAGCCACAAAGGGAGCACCCGGCGCGCGCGCGGAGGCTGGACCGCCCTGTCTCATCCCTCGAGCAGCGCGCGGAGATAGGCGTTGTAGAAGGTGCCGCTGGGATCCTGCGACTGGCGATAAGCCGCAAAGGCCTTCAGCGGCGCCCCGCGCCGCTCGCGCAGCACGGCGAGGAAATTGGGGTTGAACGCCACCGTGTAGTTGCCGGGCGGCCCCTTGGGATCGTAGAAGCCGTACATCTTGCCATTGTGCGGCAGGCCACCCATCGCCACCCATTCGCGTTCGACATCGGCGAAGAACTGCAGCAGCTCGGCCGGATATTGATCGGTGGGGACCGCCTCGACGAACCCGATCAGATCGAGGTTCACGAAAAGGGTGCCGGGATCGGTCGTGTAGGTCCCCGCCATGGCCACGTCGCTGCCCGTCACGAACCGGAATTCCATCGGCGCCGCGATATAGAAGGGGCTTCCCTGCTGCATGCGCTTGCCCACGACCTGCAGGCTGTCCCACACCCTGCCCAGCGACGCCGCGTCGATGGCGGGCATCGGCAGGAAGTAGGACATGAACATCACCCGCGCGGCTTCGGTCAGCCAGAGGTCGGAATGCGCGGCCGCTGCCTCGGCGACGAACTTGCTGATCGACGCGATCCCGGCAACGGTAAGGGCGCCCGCCAACAACTTGGCCTTCTGCGCCTCGATCGCCACCCACTCGGCGGCCCCCTCGCGCGGCAGCAAGGTCGCGCCGAATTGGTCCTCCTGCGCCAACGTGCAGGCGTTCTGCGCCGGGATGGGCTGGTTGGGCAGCTTGTCCGCGGGGTCGACGACGTTCCAGCAGGCGGCGAAATATTCGTTGGTGATCGGCCACACGAAATAGGGATTGTAGAAGACTTCGACGCGATCGTGGCTGGTCAGCAATTGCTGGAAACGCTGGGCGAATGCCTCGCGGCTGGTCGCGTCGAACGAAACGGTGCTGGCCTGGAGCGTCGTCGCATAGGGGCGATCGAGCACATCGATCGTCACCGAGGTGACGATGCCGAGCCCGCCGAGATTGACGCGCGCGAACTGGATCGGCTTCCAGCCGTCCACCGCGCTGCTGGTCTCGTCGATCGTGACCACCGTGCCGTCGGCGCGCAGGATCGTGAAGGCGGAGACCGTGCCGGCGAAGATCGGCGCATCGATGGTCGCGCCGTGCACGTCCACCGCCGTCATCCCGCCCAGGCTGAAAAAGCCGCCCGC
>Ga0207671_10005973_pt1 | contig 11024 bp, 9 predicted proteins | sample KBSC24metaG_FD_184352 | JGI IMG/M metagenome (GOLD analysis project Ga0207671, IMG submission 184352) | Corn rhizosphere microbial communities from Kellogg Biological Station, Michigan, USA - KBS C2-4 metaG (SPAdes) (version 2) | ecosystem: Host-associated > Plants > Roots > Rhizosphere > Soil... | reverse complement strand
GATGAGACGGTGCGTTCTACTTTCGAGACCGGGGTGCGTTACCAGTTCTATCATGTGTTTGCGTTGTTCATCGTGGCGCTGCTGTCGGAGCGGTTTAACAACCGGTGGATGATCTGGGCGGGGAACTGTTTTATTACGGGCATCATACTTTTTTCGGGATCCCTGTATCTGCTGACGGCGCTGGAGATTGCGGAGACGGCGCATAGCAAGCTGGTCGGGGTGGTTACTCCGGTGGGGGGGCTGTTTTTTATAGCGGGGTGGATATTTTTGTGGCTGGGGGTGTCGCAGAAGGGGAAGTAACTTTGTATCAAATGCGGCCCAGCGCGTCTTTAATACTTTCCCGCTTCTGACGGGCAACAGGCACTTTTGTCCGATCCTTCATCAGCAACAGGCCTCCATCTTCCCTGAGGTAACTCCTGACACCACTCGCATTCACCAGGTGAGACTGATGGGGGCGAAGGAAGCCGTAAGGTTTTAGCAACTCGTCAAATTCCTTCAGCGTCTTGCATACCAGGACGGTCCGCCCGTCTTCCAACACGAAGTTTGTATAGTTATTGGACGCTTCACAACGGATGATCTCATCGATGCGCACATAGAGGATCTCCTGTTGCGTAGGCAGCGCGATCGTAGGGATATCCTTCCTTCCCATCCGGATGTACTCCATCAGGTGGGCAATATTCTGACTCGCACGCCTGGAATGCAAGGCATTAGCCGCCTTTTCAACCGCCTTCTTCAATTCTTCGATATTGATCGGCTTGAGCAGATAGTCCAGCGCAGAGAATTTGATAGCCTGTATCCCATACTGATCATAGGCGGTGACAAATATGATCTCAAAATCAATCTTCGAAAAAGCCTTTAAAACTTCAAAACCATTCTGACCCGGCATCTGGATATCCAAAAACACCAGGTCCGGACGGTGATCCCGGATGACCGCAATCCCATCCGCCGCATTCATGGCCGTGGCGACGACCTCGACCTCCGGGCAATATTCCCGTAGCAAAGCCCTGGCATTGTCAATATTGTTATTTTCATCATCAATGATGACACTGCGAATAGTCATGTTTGTCCGATTTATACCCAGTCTTTTAATCTTACCATTATCCTGGTCCCTCCCTCTCCCGAGATAATATCCACACTTAAACAATTCTCTCCATAGCGCTGGTTCAGCAAAGCGATCTGCTGCCGGCTGAGCCGTACCCCAAATGCGTTCTCTTTCGTCCCGGCAGCTAAGGTATCGAACCCCTTTCCATTATCCTTTACGCTGAAAAATAAATCTTTCCCTTGCCGGCTCGCCAGCACTTCGATAAAACCTTTTTCGCCCATGCCTGCCACCCCATGCTTCACCGCATTTTCTGTAAAAGGTTGTAACAGCATACCCGGGACCTCCGTATTAGCCGCATCGATCCCTTCTCCGGAAGAAAGCACAAACCGAAATCCAAATCTCAGCTGCTCCATCTCCAGATAATGCTCCAATAAGCTCATCTCATCCGCCAGGCTGATCATCTCCTGCTGGCTCGAATTCAATACACGGCGGGTCAGGTCCGCGAATTTTTCCAGATACCTGTTGGCCTTGTCCAGATCATGCTTGTTCATCAATCCCTGTATGGATGCCAATGCATTGAACACAAAATGAGGATTCAGCTGCGAACGGATACTTTGCAATTGCAAGCCTATCCGCTGGTTTTGCTCTTTACTCTGTCTCAGTTTTATTTTATTATATCTATAATATGCGCCAAAGCTAAGCCCTATGACAACAACAGCTCCCCCCACCATGGGAAGGAGCTGACGAAAGGAAACGGTCTTATCGATCAAAGGAGGCGGTATCACTTCAAAGTATATTCGAACAGCCTGCTGATCTCCATAGGCATTGAATGGGGCGATCCGCTGGATGATCAGCTGGTATTTCCCCGGTTTGTCAAAATCCTTACGGCTAAGGATATAGGTGTCCTCTGCCAGGAAATCCTGTAAATCTATCGTATCTGTCCTGCCCGCAATTGTCTTAAGAAGATACACGTTATATGTAACTGTAGGATGGTGCTTCAGATGGATCAGCATATCGGTCACGGAATCATCGGGGAACCGAAAATCCAGGGGCAATCCGCTGACCGGATCGAATTGGGTAGCGTAACCGCTGTTGAGCTTTGCATAAGTAAGATTAAAATAGCGGTTCCCCGGCTTCATGACGACAATTTGGTTGACAACCGGCTTAAATTCCATCCGCCAGTCAAAGACGACCCCATCCCGGATGGAATAGTCTTTCTTATTGACTACTTCCACAAGGATCTGGTGTCCCTGTGCGCGATATTTCCCTATATATGCATAGGGCCGGATGGCGTTGAAGTGCTGCTCCATTTGCGTAACAGGAGACCAGGGTATGAGCTCGACGCTGTCATCTTCCACCACATGATAGATGTAATCCGCCCGGCTGGATGGAGTAATTCCCAAAGCAATGACCTCTGCTTCCGAACCATTGGCGATCGTATAGGACCTAAAAATTTTGGTGTTTGAGTGAATATCCTGTCCCAGGTAATCGGTCGTCAGTGAATCCAGCCTGACCCCCAACAAGATAGGGCTTTTGGGCACGATATTGGAATCCAGGCCCCATATCTCCTCTCCGTTGTTAAGGCCGCGGGTGCCCAAAGGCGGATCATAAATTTTCAGGACCCCCTGGAGATCTTCTGACTGATAGGTGAACGGCTGCCGTACCATGAACCTTGTGTCTGTCCCAGTTTGCTGAAATTGCCAGCCCTGACCGAACTTATAGCCTGTATATTGCGCATAAACGAAAGTGGGCGGACTAAAAGCGACTGCCAGCAGCAGCCATAGACAAAGTCTTTTTTTCATGATTAGAGTTTTGAAGATAATAAATATTATCCCAAAGCTCTGTTTTAGGCATCCTCCTATCAACCCTCACCGAGTAAACGGTCATTCTGGCCTAGCGTGGGGGCGCTTAAGGATTAAAGGGCAAATAAATATTAAAAACAGCGCCGACACCTGGCTTGCTATCCGCAGTGATAAATCCGTCATGGGTTTTCATGATCTTACGGCAGATGGCAAGGCCGATGCCCGTCCCTTCGTAGTCAGCCGACGGATGCAGCCGCTGAAAAACTTCGAATATTTTTTCGGCGTAGGCGGGGTCGAAACCGATGCCATTGTCTGCTAACTGAATTTGCCAGTATTTTGAAAACCTGACGTGTGCGTTTGCCGGGACATGCCTGCTATCGACGAGCTGCGTGGAAATAGTAATTAATGGGTCTACTGCAGGTTTTTTATATTTAATGGCATTTAGGATCAGATTGGTGAATAGCTGATTTATTTGATATGGGATTACCCTGGTCACGGGCAATGCCGAAGCTGTGATCGTAGCTTTATTGTCTTCTATGACTTCTTTAATTGAATATTTTACTTCCTCCAGCAATAGATTGAGATCAGTTTCTAAAAAACCAATGCTGGAAATATTTAGGCGGGAGTAATCGAGCAAAGCCCTTATCAGATCCTGCATTCTTTTGGCGCAGCCGATGATCCGTTGGAAAAAGTCAAAAGTTTGAGGTGTAAAATCTTTTTGTGCTTTCTCCAGGATACGGGTGCAAAAGAGGTGGATCTTCCGCAGGGGTTCCTGAAGGTCGTGTGAAGCAACATAGGCAAAGGACGCAAGTTCCTCATTACTCCTGGTCAAAGCAAGGTTCTTTTCCTCCAGGCTGCTCTGGTATTGTAAAATCATCGCTTCACTATTTTTCTTTTGCGTGAGGTCGGAAATTATAATACCTACGGAGGAAAGATTAGGTTGCAGCGAAGTCATGGAGATATACACGGGAAGGGAAGCGCCATTGATCGTCAGGTTGATCTCCCCTTTTGATCTGCCGGTAAGCGCCTGGGTGAACAATGTTATGAAGAGCTCTGCGGAATCCGGAGCTATATAACTGAAAATATTCGATCCAATGACCTGTTCATAAGATAAGCCGGTGAATTCGAAAAAATAACGGTTTGTATAAACGATCAGTCCTTCTTCGGTGACGTTCAGGGCGCCTTCCCCGAATTCTTCGATCAGTACCCGATAGGCATAATCGCCACTCTGCAACGTATATATTTCCGGGGTTTTATCGGAACCTACGGCGAAAGCGTCCACTTCCCCGTCTTTGATAGCCTGGATCAACTGATGAGCTTCTGAAAGTTGGGCCTTGAGGTCATCAATTTGGGATAAGAGTGTGTTTTCAGATAATTTCTGCATACCTTTTTATTTAAAAGCGATGCCCAGCGCTTTGATTACCTTTTCGGGATCGGAGAGGTTACCTATCAGGATCTTTTTAGGTAATGGCAATGATTTCACGAGAGAGGGTGTAAAGACAATGTGGTTCGACTGAGCAGCTTCGGGGTTTTTGTAGAGGTCGATAATTTCCAGCTCGAATAAATCTTTGAAATTTTCCTCCAAGATACGCTTTGCGTTTTCGATGGCTTCCATGGATTTCTGAGACATCCCCGAGACGTACAGCTGTAAGACTAGTTTAGTGCCGTCACCCGGCTGGAGATGTTCTTCGTATTCCATTTTATGGTTCGTTTATGACGGGTATAGGCCGTATGTTTAATCCAACCAATACTTTTTCTTCATTTGAAAGATCACCAATGATCTTCCGGATAGGTTCAGGCACTTTTCGGATGAGTGTCGGTATGGCAATGATCTGATCACCTTCGGCCAATTGAGGATTTTTCAACAGGTCGATCACCTCAATGGAATATCTCCCTTCCAGGTATTCGCTGCAATAGCGGGTAATATTCTTGAAGGCAAGAATGGATTTTGGCGTCTGGCCGGCCACATATAATCTCAGCTCCCATCGTTGTTCATTTTCCATTTGTTTGTTTTGAGCGTGAATGTGATTGTGTGCTGGCAATTTTTATTCCTTCTCTGGTGATGGAAAAGGGAATAAAATCATTGTAATGCTCCATTCCCCGGGATTTGACAATGGATAACATCCGTTGGCGTCTGCCTCCTTCCACCTCATTTTTAAGATAAAACCAGTTATCGGCAAGAGATGAAACGGTATCGACCATTGGATCATTACCGGCGTCCCCGCCCTGACCTATGAGTGCGGTGAATAAACAATTTATCTTCTTCAGTTTAAGTGAATCCATTAGTCTTACGAGCATGGCTTTCACTTCCAGGGGGCTTCCGACGGAGACGAGGCTGCTGATAGGGTCTACGATGACCGTCCTGGGATCGAACTCCTTCATCAATTTATGAAATAGCAGCAGATGCATTTCGAGACCCTGCAAGGTCGGTCGTGAGGCGTGTATCAACAGCAGGCCGGCATCGATGAAGGGTCTTAGATCAACGCCTATGGATAGCATGTTTCGTATCAGCTGATCCGGAGATTCTTCAAACGAGAAGAAGAGTACGCGTTCCTGGCGTTGGCCGCTGCCTGCTGCAAAATGCCCGGCCAGAATGGTTTTGGCTGTCCCGGCGGTGCCTGTAACCAGTGAACTGCTGCCTTCGTAGACCCCGCCCCCGTCAAACAAAACATCCAGGGATGGCACACCGGTGGATACGATGCGGGTCGAGGTTTTATAGTTTAATTTAAGAGAAGTAATAGGGATGACGGAAATACCGCTCTCATCGATAAGAAAGGGGTATTCGTTGGTGCCGTGTGTGCTGCCCCTGTATTTGACGATACGCAGTCTGCGGGTCGCGATCTGGTCGATGACCCTGAAGTCCAGCAGCAGCACGCAATCCGAAACGTACTCTTCCAGCCCCTGACGGGTAAGGGATTTTTCACCTCTTTCTCCTGTGATGATGGCGGTAACTCCTTTTTCTCTTAGCCACTGGAACAGCCTCCGTATCTCTGAACGGAGGAGCGTTTCGTTATCCATGCCGGAAAACAGGGATTCGATGGTATCCAGGACGACTCTTTTAGCTCCTACGGTTTTAATAGCATGATCCAGGCGTATGAATAATCCTTCGAGGTCATATTCTCCTGTCTCCTGTATCTCCGAACGTTCGATACGAATATGATCGATCCTTAGCTTATTTTCGGCCTGTAATTTCCTGAGGTCAAAGCCCAGGGAAAGAACGTTGAAGGTAAGGTCCGCGGTGGATTCTTCAAAGCTGATGAAAACACCCGGCTCATTTTGCTCCTTAATACCATTGACCAGGAATTGTATACCGAAGAGAGTCTTTCCGCAACCCGCGCTGCCGCATATAAGGATGGGCCGTCCTTTTGGGAAGCCGCCATTGGTAATCTCGTCAAGACCTTCGATACCGGTGGAGGTTTTGGGGAATTGAACAGATTGGTGCATTAATTATATATTGAAAATCAATAATACCAAATATAACGATTTATTCTTTTTTTTAGGGGTAGTCACAGGTCCTCGCGATGTTAAAGTGACCTTGTATGCAATTAGCGGGCCAGCCAAAAAGGCGCGCTCCGTAATGCGAGCGCGCCATAATGGGAGGGTGGCCTAATGATGCGCTTAGAAGATATAGAAGATACTTGCCTGGATCACGCTGGATTTGAAATCAGGGTTTATATCAGATGCCTTAAAGTCCCCGACCTTCGACAGGCCGGCTACATATCTCAGGCCAAACCCAAGGCCGAGCTTTGACTGATAGCCGATGCCTGCGGCTGCGGCGAGGTCCATCTGTTTGGCGAAGTTCCCGATGGTGGTTGAATCCTTGAAATCCTTGACACGCATGCCGACCTGAGGACCGGCCTCGATGTATAGGCCGACAGGGCTGCGGTATTTAAAGAGGAAGGGGACCGTGACGTAGTAGACATTTATGTCTTTGCTGGCGAAGACGTCGTCCTTGACTTTAGCGCCCTGGGAGGAAAAAAGGAACTCCTGTTGTATGGAGAGGCCGCCGATGAGCCGGAAGTCGACGATGGCGCCAGCGTGGAATCCGAGCAGCGCATCCGTCTTGAAATTGGCATTGGTGTAGTTGCTGTAGTTTCCCCCGGCCTTAAGGCCGAAGCTGAGCCGGCTGAAAAGACCCTGGCTGAAACAACGAGTAGACATAATGGTTAGTCCGATGAGAAGTAGCTTTTTCATTTGTTTTTGTTTATCATTTTTGTTAAATAAAAGGCGTAAAGCTCCAACGGCGGTAATCGTTATTTAGCATTATTGTTAAAATAAATGGCAAAAAAAACAGTCATCGCCCGGTGGCAGATGGCTGCATTGTTGGATTAGTCCCTGAAGAGGACCTTCATGATCAGGCTTTTTCTTTCCTGGATCATCTTTGTATAGGCGGAATTGCTAAAGTTGATCATCTGCAGCAGCATTGGTTTGTATAGTATAGGATAGATGCACAAGGATATGACATTGATCAGAAATTGCTCGGGGGACATCTTTGGGACGCTGCCTTTGGCTATTTCCTGCTTCAGGTCCTGCTCTATCATTTGCAAAAGCTCTTTTCTAAACTCATCCCGGAGGGGGACCAGGACGTCGGAGCCGTCTTTATTCATTTCGGTGATCAGGAACATATCCAGGTAGGGATATTTGAGACTTTGGTCGATGGTTACATCTATAAATTCGCTGATCTTTTTTCGGAATGACATTTTGCCAGACATGAACAGCTCGTGCATCCGGGTGCGGACAACCAGAACGGCTTCCCTGAATACGACGTCAAAGAGCTGATCCCTGCTCTCAAAATAATAATAGATCAGCCCGCGGTTGACCCCGGCCTCTTTGGCGATGATCTGGGTGGTGGCGTGCAGTCTGCCTTCGACAAAGAAGATCCGCATAGCGGTCTCTTTGATCTGCTGTTCGGCCTGTGAGTCTACTATCGGCATCTATTTTAGCAAATTTGTCAACAAAGATAATGGGGTTTTTGGAGAATACGCTATTTATTTTAACAAAAATGTAAAAATAAATGGGACGATTGATTTGGAAGACATGGCACGGCCCTTATAGCAAAAGCCCGAACGTCGTGCGGGTGCCCTGGTGGTTCTGGATCTCGAACTCCCCGTCGATGGAGGCCATTCTTTTCTTCATGTTGTGGAGGCCGTTGCCGAACTTTCTGAGCTTTTCCATATTGATGCCGACGCCATCGTCCTGGATCTCGATGGTCAGCTTGTCGGTGACGGAGACATTGATCTTGACGACAGAGCTTTGAGAGTGTTTTAGCACGTTGTTCAACGCCTCTTTTACGGAGAGGAACATATTCCTTCTTTTTTCTCCATTGATCTCGCGATGGGGTATGGAGGCGGGCATGCTGAAGTAGCAGTCGATGGAGGTGTTTTCGAAGAACTCCACGGCATAGCTCCGGATGTAGGCGATGAGGTTCTCCACAGAGTCGTTGGAGCTGGTCATGGTCCAGATGATGGTATTCATCTTATTGAGCAGGTCGTTGGCGGAGTTGGAGATCTTTTCTATTTCGGGGAGGGTCTGGTCTTTCATCCTGCTCTTTACTATTTCGCTCATCAGGCGGATAGCGGTCACGCCGGAGCCGAGCTCGTCATGCATGTCGGCGGAGATACGATTGCGTTCGTCCTGTTTGGCGGCGAGTACGGCCACCTGCTTTTCCAACTCCTTCCTTTCTGTCTCCAGCTTCAGCTTTTCCTCTTTCTGGATGCTCTTAACTATCTCCATCTTATTCTTATACGTAAGGGCGAAGAGGAAGAATAGGAGCTCGACGGTGATGCCTACCTCGTAATGAAAAAGGGCCAGGTTCAACACGGAGACGCCGTTGACGACATGGAAGTTGGTGGCGATGATGATCTGTGATAATATAGAGAGTCCTACGAGGCTGATATTGCCCATCACGATGTAGTTCATCAGCTGGTTGTGATAGCTGAGGCCTTTGATGATGAAAATGAGGGAGACGGCCATCAGCACGTATTTGGTAAGTGCTTCGATGGTGTTGGAGACGCGGAAGTCGGGGACAAAATAGTAAGCTATGGTATAGAGGACCATGAGCGCGCCGATGATGCTGGCTCCCCAGAAGAGGTAGCGGTCCAGGCTCCGGTAGTTCTTATGCGTCTCCAGGAATTTGCGATGGAAGACGATATAGGAAATATGGCCGAGACAAAATATGATGTTGTCGAAATAGCCTTCGAAAAAGAAGTTGAAGGGCGTAGTGGTATTATGCAGGATAGATTTCAGGAACAGGAGGATGCTGATACAGAAACAGTAGCCTGCGTAATAGAGAAATTCGGGTTTGGAGGTCTGGAGGAATTCGCTGACGCCATAAAAGATCATCATGAGCATGATACCTGCGAAGAGGTTGGTGATGATGTCGATGTTGGTCTTGTTCTTATGGTTGTAGTCGACGCCATGCGTGATAAATGCGTCTTTTGTCAGGCTGGGGTTGATGGAATTGGTAGGGCTTCGGACAAAGGTCAGTACGGCATAGAAGGTGGCGCCGGAGTCATGGGCAGGGAGGGTGATCTTTCTGTAACCTTCGCTGTCGGGATCGTTGGGCAGGATATTCGGAAGGGGGACGATGGTACCCGGACGGGCCGGCGGTTCGGGGGCGCTCCATCGTGCGGGAGCATCCATCCGGCGGTACAGCTGGATAGAGTCGTAATAAAAGCCGGGACAGAAATATACATTTTGCGGCCGGGAGCTGCTGTTGATGAGCGTGAATAGCAGCACTGCCTTATAGTTGACCTGTTTGGGTGTGATGAAATGTTCGTATTTTTTTGTGCCCAGGATGGAATAGTCGAGGGTGGTGAGCTGATCGGGGGAAATTGTCCGCAAATGGGAAAAGCAAAGACGGGTGGTGGCCGAGATATCGTCGGCGACTCCGACCTGGGCGAGATCGGGGAGCGGCAGCCCGGAATTTGTCGGGCCGGGGTTGGGTGAAGAGGGTGTTTGGGCATGCAGTTTGCCTACTGTCAGGATGGTCAGGATGGTTACGAACAAAACCCTTCCAAGTGCTAATGTCTGTCCTTGGGACAACGAGCCTCCGGCTCGTTTTGAGTTAGTATGGTAGCGGCCTGGCATGTATTGGATAGGCTGTTTTTTAAAGATAGAGTAAAAGTAAATAAATATAATTGAGCACAATTGGTTCTGTGGGAAATGTAAACCAATTGTGCCGAATATCTAATGTCTGTAGGCCTTCGTCGGAGCTCCGAGCCCTCGCTTCTCCTTGGTCGTAACCTTCGCCAGGCTCGGTTATGGACAAGGAACCCTTGGTTCCTTCTAATGTCTCTATTATCTTTGTATTCATGGCAAACCGACTGAAGTCAAAGAAGAGCCAGGCCTCAGAAAAGCTGAAACCTGAAAAGGATCCTCAGGTAACAGTCAAACAGATCGTCAAAGATGAGCGTACCCATAAGATCACGGGGGCTGTCTTTCTGTTGCTAGCCGTCTTCCTTTTTATAGCATTTACTTCTTATTTATTCACCTGGAAAGAGGATCAGGACAAGGTGTTCCATGGGGCCCGGATCCTGCTGCCTTCTTCTGAGGTGAAGGTGTCCAACCTGCTGGGCAATCTTGGCGCGCTGATAGCGCATCAATTCTTTTATAAGGGTTTTGGAGTGGCATCCTATCTATTTTGTTCCTTTTTCTTTATAGTGGGCGTGAACCTGCTCTTCGCCCGCAAGGTATTTTCCATCAAGAGAAACCTCCGTTATGTCGTCATGGGGCTGCTGTATTTCGCGGTGGCGCTGGCCTTTGTCACGCGAGGTAATGGTTTTCCCTGGGGTGGCGCGGTGGGGGATATGATCAGCGACTGGCTGGTGAAGTTCCTGGGCTGGATTGGGACGGCGGCTGTCCTGCTGGTAGCGGGGCTGGCTTATTTTATCTGGAGGTTCAACCCGGTGTTCAAGATGCCCAAGCTGCCTGTACGGGAGCGGAAGCCTGCTGTCGTGGGGGTGGAGGAGGATGAAGAGGAGGAGAAGCTGCCGGTGCCCCCTATAAAGGGCGGGGCGCGGCTGTTCGTGGATGAGGGCTTTAGCAGCATGAAGGGGAATGTGCTGAAGGAGGAGGGAGGTATTGTGGCTATTGCGCCCGAAGAGGAAGAAGCCCCGGCACTGGAGCTGGTGGAAAAAGAGGAAGAGGAGGAGGAAGAGCCGCCTTTTGAAATTACATCT
>Ga0207671_10005970_pt1 | contig 11028 bp, 13 predicted proteins | sample KBSC24metaG_FD_184352 | JGI IMG/M metagenome (GOLD analysis project Ga0207671, IMG submission 184352) | Corn rhizosphere microbial communities from Kellogg Biological Station, Michigan, USA - KBS C2-4 metaG (SPAdes) (version 2) | ecosystem: Host-associated > Plants > Roots > Rhizosphere > Soil... | reverse complement strand
CTGCTTCCACCTGCTTCAGCGCAGCGATCATCTGCGCCTCCGTGTGCTTGCTCCTCGACATGCTCCGCCCTCGCTCCTGAATACGAAAATCGTACTCGGTTGTGTGCGGATCCAGGGGAGCAGGTCACCCCCAATGAGTCTCCATTCACCACGCGGCCCCCTACTCGATTCTCTGCGGGAGTTTCTTCGAAAGATGGAAGCCGACCCAGGGACAGAGACTCCCAATCTCGCGGAACTCAAGCGCATACTCCTTCATCGCATTTCAGAGATCGAAGCTGCCCAAAACATCTCTCACGAAGATCACGTCTGATCTACCACACACGGCTAGGCAAAACCCCAGTTACGCCCCGGGCCCTGTGGTGCTACCTTAAATCCTTCAAATCAGGAGCCGCGTTCCCAAAGGACGCCCACTTCCGTGGCTCCAGTTGAGGGCGTCGTTGCCCCGTTATTGCCCGCCGTTGCCTCACCAGACTCACCCTCCTGTGTGGTGGCGGGCGGTAGCGGGGCAAAGGGTGTGAGGCAAATCACACCGCACAAAGTCGTCCCGCGTGAAAGCACGTGAACGCATCAGACTTTCAAAATCCAGTTGGGCCCCCTAGAACGTTCGCAAGTCATGGTCACAAGCAAGGGTCTAACATTCACCTTCGACGAGCACCAGCATCCCGTCTCCGCCAAATGCCTATATTGCGGAGAGGAGATGCCGCCTCCCGATCCGGGCTGTGAGGCACCGCTAGCTGCCATCGTCTGGGGCACCCAACAATTCCTCAAACACAAATCACTTAAACATCCCGAGTCGAGTGAAAAAGAGTAATGTCAAATAAAACCAGCTTTCTTTGAAACGCTCCGGCTATTTACTTCACCATCGGAATATGGGCCTCCATCTCCAGTTCGCGGGCGGTTTGCTCGGGCTAATGCGGGGCATTCTCCGCCTGATGGAAAGCAATCCCGACACTAACCCCGGGACAGAACACATCACACATGAACTCCAGAAGCACATCGGGGAACTCGAAGCCGCTGAGAAAAAACTCCCGCCAGTCGGCTAAGTCCATGCTCGAAGCGTTGCGTGAACCGCCGACTAGCGCTTACTCCTTCGCAATCTCTTCCAGAACATCTTTCAGAGTGTCACCAAACAGTTTCACAGTCTTGTCTCCTCTTGCGTCCAACGTTGGGCGCATGAACGGCTGGACGGCTGCCCAACAAATGATTGATTTCTGCTTGCCAACCAACAAACCTTCTCTGAAGGTATGAGCATCACAGCATGGTCGAAACTCGCCGTCTGGTCGATTTGCGATTGATGTCCTAAACGAGATGCCCCGAGAACAAGACCGAACTCATCGGGCCGATGCAATTTGAAGTAGGTGTTTACGCCGCTGAGAAAGCGGCCAGCATATTTGCTTGTCTGAAGAGATCATCCAGACATGTTCCCCTTTTGCTATGCGCTGAGGTCCTCTCGTTCGACTCCAACCGTTCACAACAAAGAAGGACAACTCGGCTAATGAGAAACCTGCGTATAGTTTTCGCCGTCTTTTGTGCGGTACTGTGCCAGCACGGCCAGTACATGCTTGCTCAAACAAAAGCAGACTTCGGCATTTCCACCATTAATTACAGTGTTAGTCCCGGTCAGTTTCCCCCGGTGGTTCGCCTTTGTTGTGGAACGACCTGGACTGACATGAACCCCAGCAACGGCAGTTACAATTGGTCTTCGCTCGATTCCGGGCTGGCCAGGACTGCAGGTCACCCCGGTTCTGTGAATCTACTCACTCTGCTGAAGGTGCCTTCTTGGGCAAACGGCGGAAACCCCACATACGTACCGCCCTCAGATATCGGTACAGGCGATAACTTCTTCAAGACCTTCGTTACCGCTTTGATGCAACACCTCTGCGGGATCAATCAAAAACCGGCTAATCCCATAGTCGGTGGCTGCAGCAATATGCGTTACATAGAGATGTGGAACGAATTCAACAGTGATGGTTATTGGAATGGAACGGATGCACAGCTTGCCGGGATGTCGAATGACGCCTCGACGATCATTCACCAATACTGTGGTGATTGTTACGTGGTGGCAGGATCGGTGTCTGCAGGTGGCGATGGGTTTCACGCCAACGGTCAGCCTGGGAATTACATCCCTTCACTTCTCGACTATTTACAAGCATGGGGAGCGATTTCCGGGCGGAGTTTGCCCGACGCAGTGTCCATCCACGCATACCCGGCGCGAACTAACGTGACTCCTGCACCATTCCCGACAACCCTAGTCTCGCACTCTTCGTCCCTATGTTCGACAACGACGCCCAGTGTCTACTGCCGCGCTGCAATCAAGGATCAAGTAAATATAGTCAATAGTACTTCGGTCCTTAAGAACTCTTCCATTTCGTCCTGGGCTGCTAACCTCCCGGTCCTCATCACGGAAGGTGGCTACGGGTTGAATACGAACGTGTGCGACGGTACTGACTGCACAGCCACTCACGTCAACGTAAAATTCCTGAGAGCAGCCTACGCCGCCGAATGGGAGATGTTGCTTGCTCCCCAGTCACCGTCCCATGTGCTCTGGTACGCCTATAACGAGCCGAATTGGGGCACGATGTATGACGGCACCACCACCAACTTCACCTACACGGCCTTCGCGCAGATGAGCCAATGGCTGCAATCGATGACGATCACCGGCCAACCAATCGTTTCTCCGGTTACGGGCGGAAATGTGTGGTTAGTTCAGGGCACCATCAATGGAGCTCAGGCTGAGTTGATCTTCTTCGATGGCTGGTTAACGTCGCATGTGTATGCCACGGCGTACCATACAGTACAGACATTGGACGGATCAACGAATCCCACCAATGGCTCCGTGACGACAACGCAACAACCGATGTTGCTCACCGATCACCAGTGATGGATCAGATCAAGGTGAACTGGCTAGAGAACTGAAACAGGGCAGCACACGCGCCGGACTATCCGCAACATGTGCTGCCCACGATTGAGAGAAGAACCAATTCCTCGGTCGAACTCAAAATTGTGTTGTTAGAGTTGTGTGGCAGACGACCGGCAAACACGAGGTCCAATGTGTGATGCAAAGCCTTGCTGTATCCAAGTCGTCTGCTCACTCTGAACGGGCGAGCTCTTGCCTGTGTTCAGAAGCTACTCAGATGCTCTTTGAGTCCGAGCACCACGGCTGGCGATTCGCTTAACTTCGTTGACGTGGATGCGACGTGCGCCGCCAATTTTGACGAAGGGCAGATCTCCAGAGTTAAACAAATTCCAAACTGTTCCAACGGAAACTCGTAGGGCCTTTGCGGTCTCTGGGATGGTCAGCAGCAGGGTGTTTTCATCTTTGTGGGGCATGGGGAGACCGGAACCGAGTCATTTCGTTTCCGGAGAACGCTGGAAAGGAGCAAAAAACACTGAGTGGAAAATCGCACGCGCAAAAAACAAGGTCGTGGAAATGACGGTCTGTGGAAAGCATGGGAAAACGATAAAGCTGTTTTCCCAACCTTCCCCCAGCCCTTGGAAATCGCTGCGGCGATTCCCACATTACCACCGCCTCGACTACGACGGACATCAATAGCACTCAAAACCCGAAAAACCAAGACCAGAGGAATGATGCACAATATCACTACCCAGGTGGGCCAAATCAGATGATCAAAGTGGGCCACGCCGGAATAGCGAACTCAAACGAACTGACACCAGCTGACTTGGCTGCTCGTGAACATCTGGAGGATGCACTCGACCGATTTAATGAAGCCATCGACCGATTTCACGAAGAGAGGAGTGCGAAGCTGCATAGGCTTTGTCGAGTCCGATGACATAATGTGCCATCGGTTCGTAAATCTTAAACGTGTCATTAAAATTAAGGCGACAACGGACTACTCATGGAGCATCGATTCTAGCGCGTGATCAGTTTTACATGATCTTACGGTTGGCTTTGATCTCCGCCACGGTTCGATCGATGTCCTCATGGATGCGACCCAATCGCGCCTCTAGGTCTGTAATGTTTTGCCAGGAAATCTTGCCAAAATATAGTTCCTCAAGGATGCCAATCATGCAGGTTTGAAACCGTGTTTCTCTCTTTCGTCGATCTTGCCTCAGCCTTTTGTACTCATCCCGCGCCTTGCACCTAATTTCTACGACCAATGACCTGAGACGTTCTGATTTCTCAATATCTGAGGTCAGTTCTTCTGCCTCCTTCGTCATGTCGAGCAACGCAGTCAGTGTTTCAAGTTCGTTCATATCGTCGCGCCTGGGCTGGGTAGCAGTTCGTGCAACACGATTAGGCATTTTGGCTCATAAACGACGTTTTTGGCCACGGATCACCTGCTCAGGAACCGTTTCAGAACGAGGCATTTTCTTGAAGAACTCGTTGTGGGCAACCAGAAACGGGTCACAGACGTGCTGCTGTTCTTTGAGTACCAAATCGGCTTCGTTTGCAGCGGAGACAACCGTGCCAAAGCACCGAGGGCAGATGGAGTCAACTGTTCCATCTGGGATGAACCGGTGGGCGAACTTCAGTTGTTCGGAAGAGGGCATCGCCTCTCCTTCCAAAACCGAATGGGGCCCGTGCAGAATTGGACATTTACCATACTCCCTTCAAATCCCAATGTCACGTAGACGCGAGATCGGCGCAGGGCTAACGTTTGAGGCATGTATGAAACGCCCCTTAATATTTCGTGTCCGTTTTGCAAAGCTGAAGTAGGTCAGCCCTGTAAGAGTATCGAAGGCCAAGAGGGTATGCCATAGGCAGCGCTACCCAAAGAATGTTGTCGGCAATGTTAAACGGGTCTAGATTATTGGCATGCAGCAACGCGAGCCAGAGATGCAACTGAGATTCGACGAGAATGGCATTCCTATCTCAGCGAAGTGTTCCAAGTGTGGCGCACAGATGCCACAGTGCAGCCCGCGCATCTTGAATCCCATCGACAATATTGCATGGTTCGGCGCTCAATTTAGTCTGCATTTGGCTCAATGCCATCCGCCCGTGGAACCCCACAAGTCAAGTTTTGGCAGGGTGAATTGGCGAGGGAGCTTTCATTGAGCAGCCAGAACGCCTCAGATCACTAGTCGTCGAAATTAAGTGCAAGGCACAGGACAGGTGCAAGTCTTGCATTATGTCGGGCTGTGGAGCGCTGCCGCACTGCTGCCCTTGGCGGGCATCGGGATAAGTGTGAGGACTGCACGTACGAAGCACCCTTCTCCTACAACTCATGCCGATCCAGATGCTGTCCGAAGTGTCAGGCGCAGGCTCGCAGGCGATGGCTCCACCAGCGCGTCCTCATCGAGCAGATTATTCCTGGTGTGACCAAGTTCGGACCTCGCATCGCATGGCAAATCGTCGGAATCTACAGCAATGTGCACGCCGCGAATCAGAAGGAGGAAAACCCGCAGATGCTCATTCCCTTCTGGCAGACTCCTTGGCCGCAGGCGGGCTTCGGCGTACGCACCGCGGAAAAACCGGCTTCTATGTTGCAGAGCATTGCCGCCGCTGTGCACTCAGTCGATCCTGGCGTGGCTCTTGCGCAGCCCAAAACCATGGACGAATGGCGGGATGACACCATTGCCCAAGAGCACTTTACGCTTGTCCTCTTCAAGCAGCTTTGCAACCGTCGCCTTGTTCCTGGCAGCGCTCGGTATCTACGGGGTAATCTCGTATTCCGTAGCGAATCGCGGGCGTGAGATCGCCCTCCGTATGGCTCTTGGCGCAGCTCCTAACCGCGTTATTAAACTCGTCGTCCGTGAAGGCGTGTTGCTCGCCGCCATCGGATTGGGGCTTGGTCTAATAGGTGCCTATTTCGTAGGGCGCGCAATGCAGAGTATGTTGTTCGGAGTGCCCGCGGTGGATTTCTCGGCTTTTGGTTCTGTGGCAGCAATTCTGCTCGCGAGCGCCGTCCTGGCCTGTTTTCTGCCCTCATGGCGGGCAGCTAAACTCGATCCGATGAGTGTGCTCCGCACAGAATAATGTCCGAACTCGCAGCCAAGAAATCGATGACACGAATCCCGTCTCATCTCGCAGCTTTCCCAGATTAGAGGGCTAATACTAGACAAAGACACCGGCTCTCGATGCGTCAGACGATAAAATCAGCCGCAAGCAAAAGGCTGAGATTTGCGGGCGTCGCAATCTAGGCTGCAGGTACTATCTGTATTCAAGCTGGCTGAATACTTCGCTCCTGCTCACCATCACGCTGATTTCAAAACACGATTTAGACATCAGTTAGCCGACGGCTTCTGAACATGATCGATAACGAGCACCTCCGTGAGGGCTCTGTCAGCACTCAGTCTCAATCCGAGTTGCTCCCGAATCGCGGTGTGGAGCTTCGGAGGAGCGTCAGCGCCGTCTGCCTCAGGAACACTCACACCCAGACTTGCAAACTGGGTGCTATCGGGGCTCCACTTCAAGGCAAAATTCCATTTTCCTGAAACCCCCGTTTGATCGACTGCTGGGCGATCGAGAACAACCTGCTGAAGATATCCAGCAAGATCACCCATATCGGCATTCTTAAAGCTCACTGCGCCAAGTCCCTGCATCAGAATTGAGGGGGGAGTTTTCGGATCTTGCTCACTTTTAGTTAGCTTGGGGCCTGATTTGGCTACACTCAATACATACGCAGAGACCTCCTTCTTGTCGCGATGAACAGTGAGATTGAAGCGATCTGCGAGCAATTTCTGACACATCACCTTCCACTGCGTTTCACTGGGCTCACCTTCACCGTCTGGCTCTGCTGTGATGTCATATTTGTCCGATTCTGCCCAGTCCGGAGCCTTTAGAATCTGGCTTACATGTAAGTCATAGGCATATCTTATGAGATCAATCAGCGACACATTTACCGTCGAAAAGCGGCGCCCCCTCATGCTGACAATCATTCGTCCTTCGTCCGGCCTGCTGGGTCTGATTGTCGCAATTTCGAACACAGGACTGGCATCGGCCGCCATTTGCGGGCGTTGAGGTGGCGGCGTGGGGATGGGCCATGCAGTCTCCGCCGTGGCGCGTTCGAGAGTAAGGGGTACAGAGCCTGGACCTGGCCCCAAACTCCAGGTTCCGACGATTGATTTCCCATCTTGGCTCAGCCTGCCTTCATATTGTCCAATCCCAGGATTTTCCAGCTTAACGATGTCGCCCTTCATCATCGTGGAGGCCACCGGAAAACCGGTCGGCCCCACATCGATGGTATAAAAGACCGCATTGTAGCCCTTGTCCACTTTTGAGATCGCGACGACGATGCGGAGATCATTCCAGACATGAATTGTGCCCTGCCAATTGTCAGCAAGATCTCGCGATAAGTCTTCTTTTGATGGCTGCGCAACCGAACGCTGGCAGATGGACATAGCAATAACAATCCCCATCACACAGATCGCGAATACAAAAGAGTTCAGTATTGGTCCGATATTGCGCTGGATTTTCTTCAACCACATACGGTGCAATCAATCCCTTTCTAAATCGTGTCCCTCTCGGCTCTCAATTGCGAAACCGACGATTCTAGGAATAAAAGATTATCTGCCAGAGTCATTTGCCGACAAATCCTCCGGCGATCATATCTCCATCTGGCCGGTTCTGGGAGCATAGTGGACCAAATCGTGACCCTGGCCGTGATCGGCAGTTCAGGATTGAGCTAGGATCCAGTCCACAGCTCTGCCGAGCGACTCTGCGATAAAAGAGCTGTAGGGCAAAGCCCGTTCCACTACGGCAGGATCCTGGGCCCATCCCGTTCGCACCAGACATCCCTGGCCGCCGAACCGGCGAGCTGCGCAGACATCCTCTGGTGAATCCCCAACGACGAATGATGCTAGAAGGTCAATTTCATGGTCGTCGGCGGCCCGTTGGTATAAGAGAGTCGATGGCTTTTTGCATTCGCAAGGCTCATTGAAGCGATGAGGGCATACGTAGGGTCCCAAAACATGGGCACCAAACCCCGCAAGATCATTCGCGAAGCTGCCAAACCATTTAAGGAATTCCTCCGACGAGAAGAAGCCCTTGGCAATTCTGCTTTGTACCGTGACGACAGGACACAAAAAGCCACCAGCTGACAACCTTGCGATCTGTTCTCCTGCATCCGCGATGAGCCTTAGCTCGCTCAGAGCCTTCGGCTTTATCGGCAACACCAAGGTGCCATTGAGATCCAGAAAAACAGCGCGTTGGATCGGTCGTGACATGCGTTTTCCAAGTACTTGATCACAACTGCTAGGTCTTTGCCAATCACGAGCCACCGGTTCTAACTAAACTGCGGGTAGTTTCCGTATTAGCGGTGACACACTCGCAATCTCAGTCGTTGTCCGTCTAGCAGCCCGGTTTGGGATGAATTCTCTGACTGCTTAATCGATTTTTCTTGACGTTCGCACGTTTTGAACGATACCGTTCCGCAATCGGGTTAAAACAAACCCAGGCACACTGTGTGGGCCTGATTTCTGGGGGAGGCTTGTGCCCTCGCGGGTGAGTAAGCAGGACCTCCTTCGATCACTGAAATGCAGATAAAGCGCCTCAATCCGCCGTCATACGATTTGCTTGTCGTCCTTCGTGCCACTCTCTCCAAATTAGAAGCACGACGCAGACCCGCATCTCCGAAACAGGAGATATTGAGACTCACTCTTAAGATGCGGATTCGGTCAATCGAAGAAATTCTTGGCATCACTTCCCCCGGCGAGAACGAAAAGAAGCCAGTTTCATCCGCGAGCCCTGACAGGTTACCAAGTCACCAACGTACTGGCTGGGGATTGTAACGGTAGAAACCCCCTAATCATTACCATTTAGTGCTTGCCTCTAGCTCCACGACGCTCTAGCTTTCTCAAGTCTTAGGGTGCGTCTTTGATGTTGAAGGCTTACGCGGTTTCCTCCAAAGTTTCCGACGATAATCGGGTTCAGATCCAATATGGCGAGGTGCCCGTCGCGGAGTTCCGATATGCGACGAGAGAAAGAGCAACCGACCATTGTGTGCGCCTGAACAAAAGTGAGTGGCGCGTGGGCTCTCATCGATGCGCATTCGCGGTTGACAAGCTGCCGGGGGGAGATTTCGGAATAATCTGCGCTTGCCACCCGCTCTCGTGTTTCGGTCCTGTGCCTGTAGGCTTCTCTGGATGTTCAGTCACCGTTAGCGAGACGTAATGGCTGCGTCGTCGCCTATACGGAAGTAATCCGAATGTTGACCCGAGAGAGCCCGGCCTTGTGCCGAACCATGCTTCTGTAGCGCTTCTGCGCGAACTAGGGGTAGGCTGACGCATGTCAAGACAGGTGATCCAGCGTTGACATCTGACATTGTAGGGTGGTACACGTTCACTCTCCCCCAAACCGAGCAAGCCCACAAATCTGTTTTTCGAGGAAAACCATGAGAAAACAATATGGCATCAGTGTGTGCGCTCTCCTGTCGCTTGTCGCACTCGCTCTTCCCTGTGTCGCACAGCAGAACCCCTGGAACGGATCGTGGAAGCTAGATCGCTCCACGCTCAAATACGATGGCCCAACTGTTTCGGTAGCCGCAGATGCTGACGGCTTTATAGTCACGCGTGGCGGCAAGGCCGGACCCAAACTTGTTTGCGACGGCAAACCCAATGCACCGGATAATGGCATTATCAGCACCTGCCACAAATCCGGTTCGGGTTACGAGGTAGAGAATACCCGAGACGGCAAGCCAGTCAGCAAAATCAAGATTGAGATATCGCCCGATGGAAAGCAGATAACCCGAACCATTGACGTCACGCCTGCGAGTGGTAGCCCATATACGATCACAACCACATCGAAGCGGATTTCAGGCGGACCGGGCTTTTCCGGCACATGGAAGGAAACTGGCTTCACGGAATCGCAAGACACCGGAGTGCTCACCATTGAGGTGAAGGGCGACAGTGTCGATTTCAAAGAGACCGACAACGACAAGCCAGTCAGCTGTAAGCTCGATGGCACTCCGACCACCCTCTCGGGAACCCAGACCATGAGTGTGAAGCAAGACGGTCCGCGTACCCTCAAAGTGACCTACAGCAACGACGGTAAGGTGACCCGTGAGAACACCTTCACATTGAGTGCTGACGGGAAAACGGTGAAGGAGACAGACATCACTCCGGCGCCATCGCCATCGACCATGTCAGTCACGTTCCACAAGTCATAGTGTTTTGTCGCAGGACAGTGACAGGAACTCTGAATCTGATCGCGATTGCTGAGTCGAACTCCAATCGCGATCTCTTTCTGGAAGGTCCTGGGTCGAGACGCAAACTCAGTCTGGGGGCTCTGAGCGGATAGTGGGCAATACGGAACTTTTTCGAATCTTCGCCGGTCTTCGGATTGTTTCCGTATAGGCGGTGACTCCCCGTGCGCCGGATACTCGCAGGACAGCAATACAAACAGCGATATCATGGTTGTGAATACTTCCGCTAGTTTCTGATCATGCTGCGAAACGTGGTGCCCGGTTTTTGAAAGATCTGGTGTGCGAGTTCTCTGCCTGTTTCGATTGGGACGCGCGATGCTCCCAGTTGACGGCGAAGCCAAATCGCTCACCGAGTGTGCGTTGCGCTCTGAATCCGGCATAAGTATCGGAAATACGGGCTAGTGTTCACTGATTCCGAGGGGAACCTTCCAAATGGACGAATAGTCGTTAGCCTTGATCGGACAGGTGACTTTCTCGTTCAACTGCTGAGACAGATCAATACGCTCACCGAAGAGAACGCGAGGTCATTCGGGTAGCTCTGCGAGCGCGAATGTTCAGACCCAAACGATTAACTAAAGAAGGAAGGGAATTGGCGCTAGATTGCGGTGGCTTCATACTGCAATTGCAGTACTGGGACGGATGTAAAACGCAACGATTTCGGGTACAGATTCGGGTACAGACATCAGTTCGCCCCAATTGCGACAAACTACGCTAAATTACAGATGGAACTGGGTTTAGTCAGTTCGCTAATTTCGCTCACTTTCCCTTATTTATCATAGCTTTACGGCGTTCTCGAAAGACTTAAAATCCGCAGGCCGCAAGGCCGTGGGGGTTCAAGTCCCCCTCCGGGCACCATTAGAATCGATCGACGAAAATGACGAGCCCACGCGCATTGGCGTGGGCTCTGAAGTTTTTGAAGGTGAAT
>Ga0207671_10005969_pt1 | contig 11030 bp, 9 predicted proteins | sample KBSC24metaG_FD_184352 | JGI IMG/M metagenome (GOLD analysis project Ga0207671, IMG submission 184352) | Corn rhizosphere microbial communities from Kellogg Biological Station, Michigan, USA - KBS C2-4 metaG (SPAdes) (version 2) | ecosystem: Host-associated > Plants > Roots > Rhizosphere > Soil... | reverse complement strand
TGCGTTCACCGCAGTGGTCTCGGTGGCCTCGGGAGCGATCTTCGGATTGATTCCGGCACTGCAGGTGTCGCGGCCGGATTTGAACCGCATCCTGCGTGATAGCGGTTGGGGCAGCATGGGCGGGGCTCGCGGAACGTTACTTCGCAATACGCTGGTGGTGGGGCAGATTGGGCTGTCGGTGGTTTTGTTGATTGGCGCGGGGCTGCTGCTGGAGAGCTTCCGGCAGGTGCGCAGTGTGAAGTTGGGATTCGACCCGGGCCACACGCTGACGGCGCGACTGGTGCTGCCGACCGGAAAGTATGCGAACGGGCCGCAGCGCGCCGCGGTGATGCGCGAGCTGACCCGGCGACTCGAAGCGGAGCCGGGCGTGACTTCGGCCGGGGTTTCGGAGACGATTCCGATGGGGCCAACGGTGTTCTCCGCAGTCCTGGCGGAAGGGCAACCCTTCAGCGCGCTCGGCCAGCGGCCTCTGGCGCAGTGGACTGGAACGTCGCCCGGGCTCTTCAAGACGTGGGGCGTGCCGCTGGTGAGCGGGCGCGACTTCACCTGGGCCGACGATGAGAAGGCGCAGCGCGTGGTGATCATCAATCAAGCGATGGCGAAGCGTTTTTGGCCTGGCGAAAATGCCATCGGCAAACACATTACCTTCACGAGGCTGCAGCTTCCTCATGAAGTGATCGGAGTGGTGGGCGACACGCGCGCGGGCAATTTTGAAACGGAGCCCCGGATGATGATGTATTCGAGCTACGCCCAGTGGACGTGGCAGCGTGTCTACCTGACCATTCGCACGCCCCTAAATCCGCAGTCGCTGTCGCAAAGATTGGTGGCGCAGGTGGCATCGGTGGACAACAATCTGGCGCTGACGGGCATTCGTACGATGGACGAGCAGGTGGAACGCGCGCTGGCGCAGCGCAAAGAAACGATGTACCTGATCGCAGGCTTCGCGGGACTCGCGCTACTGCTGGCGATTATCGGACTGTACGGCGTGATCTCGTACTCGGTAGCGCAGCGAACGGCGGAGATCGGTATCCGGCAGGCGATCGGCGCGCAACGGTCGGATATCCTGCGGATGGTGGTGGGACAAGGAGTGCGTCTCAGCGTTGCCGGAATCGTGGCGGGCGCGCTTGGCGCGGCGCTGCTGACGCGAATGATCGCGCGGCTGTTGTTTCAGGTAAGCGCGACTGACCCATTGACGTTCTTGTCTATCGCCGCAATATTCCTGGTGGTCGGGCTGGGGGCGAGTTTGCTCCCGGCCTGGCGTGCCACGCGGATCGATCCGCTGGAAGCGTTGCGGGCACGATAAAAAATGGCCGGCGGTGACTGACGAATCAGTCGCCACCGGCCCAAGGGACGGAAATGATCGGATTACTGAATCAATGAAACGGTGCGTCTGGTTAGCGGAGTGGTGACTGGATCTACGTCCAGTGTGGTGCTGACCGCCATCTGCAGTGCGCCGGTAATGATCTGGACCGGGCCGGCGATGGTGTCGCCGGGCAACAGTCCGAGGACGGTGATCCACGAGGCGCGCGGCGTATAGATAGTGCCGTAGAGATTCACGCCCGGTCGGCCGCCGACCTGCGATGCCTGCAGGATCAGCTCCTGTGAGCCCGGCACGGAGAGCACGTTCGAGCAGGGAGCGCCGCACGAGACATCGAGCGTACCGCTGCCAGTGAATTTCAACGTGGTATTGGCCTGGTCCTGCCAGATCAGGACGGGGGCGAAGGGCTTCAGGTCTGCGGGCAGGTGGGGGCTCGACGCGTTCAGGCCGTGTAGAGTGGCCTGGTAGCCCAGTCCTCCCTGTACGCCTGCCTGGACTTGGGGAAAACTGATGCCACTGTTTTCGATGGCGTCTGGAAGGTGGAGGCCCGGGTAGTTGGAGTCGGTGAAAATGAAGATCTCGCCGGCATCGGTGTTCTGCGTGATCTTACCGGCTACAAGCGGGGTCTGATCTCTCACGATGGAGTTGAGGCCGACCATCAGCCCGACTCCAGGGAGGCCGGCCACGGGCTGTGCGCCGGCGAAGACGTAGCGTCCGGGGCTGAACGTGGTGGTGGCGAGAGCGCCGGTCACCAAGCCGCCGTAGAAGACGTAGTTGCAGAAGCCGTTGCATGGGTTTGAGCTACCGTCGGAGAAGACGACGTTGCCCGTAATCGTGATGGGCGTACCGAGTGGTCTGCCGGTGAGCGGATTGGAGGCGTAGTAATTGCCGGGGGGCAGAACGGTGGGTATGCCGCTCAGCAGGCTGCCGACGATCAGGCCGGCGGGGACTGGATGATCATTGAGCCCGGATGGCGCAGGAGGCTGGCCTTTTCCGCGCATGGGGTCGCGAAAATCATCGCCATCCGGGAACCCGTTTTGCGGGGCAGAACTCCAATTGGAGATGCCCAGCGCACTGATACCGCCGTTGCCCATGAGGTACGTGAACGGCGAATTGACAGTCGCACTGCCGACGACCGTGCCGGCCGCGACATTGACTCCGATTCCACTACTGCCAAGGCTGAGAAGCGACGTGCCGGTGCCATTGGTGGACGACATGTAGATGCCGCCTCGTGCATTGACGGTTGCGCCGAGAGCGGAGAGGAAATTTTCACCGCAGACGACTCCGAGAGTGCTCAACGCAGAGGCAAAGCAATCGGATGAGCGGTTCAGGAGGTAAAGGGACGGTGTAATCTTGGTGTCGTAGACGGCTGCCGTGGAGCGGGCCGCCACGTTCATATTCTTGCCGCCGGCGAAGGAAAAGAGCTGCGTAGAATTCTGCGTGGCGACGGCTTGGGTCCAATAGAGGACGTTACCGACATCCGGGACGCCGGGTGCGGTTGAGTTGACACCGCCCGCCATTCGCATGGCTTGACGGCCGCCTTGCGCGATGCCATTGTTCGAGGCGTACTTGCAGGCAACGGCGAAATTGCCGCCGGCGGGGCATGCGGTGGCCTCGCCACACTGCACGTTACCGCCGCAGCCCGGAGTTCCTACTTGTCCGATGCTGTCCAGGGCAGCGGACGCGGATGCGAGGGCTGCCGAATCGGCCGCGGACTGCGCGACGCGCTGGTTGTAGTGGCCATAGCCAACGTCAATTGCCAGTCCCATCATGCCGAACAGAGCGGTGAGTGAGAAGGTGGTGAGCAGGAGAGCCTGGCCTTTTTGGCGAGCGAGAGTTGGGCGAAGTGGAGTGTGCATAATTAGAACCTGATCTCCTCAGTGGCGGTAGCGCCAAGATTGACAGCTAAAGGTCCGACGGGTTTCGTGCCGGGCCAGAACATGCAGAGCGGGGACCGAAATGGAAAGGTGCCGGTGACGGCGATGCGGAAGCCGGGATGGCTCTCACCGGCAGGAGGCCATTGCCCACCGTTCGAGAGGCAACTGGATAGTGGCTGGCAATTCAAAGTCGAACTCTGGGACTTGAGCGTCACCTGGAAATCGCCCGGATTCATGCCGGTGGAGTTGGCTTTGATGACTTGCGCGACGTCTCCGACGGTGACGCTGCAGGTTGTCGATGCTTTGGCGCAAGTCTCGCCATGGACCACCAGGTAGCGAGCGCCTTGCTGGACGCCATATTGAATCGTGTGGTAAATCCACATGCCGCGCGCGATCTCGAAGATCGAGATGAGAATGAAGATCAGCGGGATGGAGACCAGGACGAACTCGACCATGCCCTGTCCCCGCTGGCGGTTTCGACGTGAGGTCTTCATTGTGTGTTGTCCCTCAGGCGCATGGCGGCAGTCCGGGTAATGGTGGAGAGGCCTTGTACCGGGAAGCGGAACAGGGGCGGCATCCGGTAGGTGACAGTGACGTAAGCGGCAGGACTGCTATCGGGGCTAGCGGCGAGGGGGCCGCAGGCGCCCGTTCCGCTGCAGTATCCCGCGGTGACGGTGACGGGGTCACCCCCGCAGGTGGTGGCAAAGGACTGGCCGATGTTGGGTAGAGCGCGCAATTGGCCGATCGCCAACGAGCACGCCGCGGTCTGATCGGTGGAGGTGACGGAGTTCGCCGAGGTATGAATGGCGGCGGTGCGGGCGGCGTTTTGGACGGATTCCAGAGCGTAATAGTAGAAGCCCAGATCGAACGTCCCGGTGAAGAGGAAGATGAGCCACGGGAGAAGTAAGGAAAGCTCGATGAGGGCATTACCTTTCGTGCTTTTCCGATTCGTCCGACGTTGCATTGAATTGGGCATCTCCTTAAAGAATTTGAAATGAATTCAAATATCGAATCCGGTCCGATGATGAACCCATCGCGGAATGCGAACCTTGATCGAAATCAAACGAGATTTCCGTGGTGCTTCGGTACCGGAGCTTGGTGAGCCACCCGGGACTGTATTTCGGTGTTCCCCTGATGCGGGTTTTTGAGAGAGAGAAAGCGTAGTGACTTTTTATGGTGGTTTCCTGGCTCTGCTTATGGTATGCAACCATCTTATATTCAGTCGCTTAGGAGCGAGTCGGGGATTCTTCCTGCGGTGGGTAGTGGCTCTCACTATTAACTTCGGCAACACTCAAGTACTCCGGGTACCCAGGGGTTTCACTCTCCGACAAGAAAATGAGATTTTTCGAGTCAAGAGAGGCAAAAACAGCCCGCAAAACGCCTGAATAGTATCGGAAGTTAGTAAGTTCGAGTTTCAAAAAGGTAACGTCGTGGCAGAATCCTGACGCTACGGCATGCGCCACGTGAGTATGGTGTCGGTTAGGCCGGTGCGATGCACGGAGAGAATCCGGCCGTCTGGCAGTTGGTGAAGGCGTGCGTTTCCATTGAGGCCCGAGAAGCTGACTTCGTCGACGATTGCCATCATGGCTAGATCGACGAGGTACAGTTTGTCTGCCGTTGAAGGCAGGAGGGCCCGGGTTTGGTCCACGAAGAGGACTTCATCACCGATTTGATTGTGCATGTCGTCGAATGGCCAACGCATCTTTGCGAGTAGCCGGCCGTTCGGGAATTGATACTGGCGAAGCTCATTGTAATCGGCGACGATCAGGAATTGATCGCCGGAGCGGTTGAAACTGGGGATGCCGCAAATGCTGAGGTCCGCAACTCGTTCCAGTTTGAGAGCGGAGGCCGTGCGTGTTGCGCCGAAGAGACACTGGCCGTCTTGTCCTGCCGCCGCCCACAGGGCTATATGATTGGCGTCCGGGTGGGGGATGATCATCAGAAAGTGACTGCCGAAAGGATCGTATAGTTCGCTGCTGGCGACTACGCGCCAGGCGCCGGGCTCTCGAACTTCCACCAGGATGGAATGGTCGCCCCAAGTTGGTTGCTGACCAGATGTTTCCTCCGGCATCGAAATGGCAGGTTTCGATTGGGTCGTCCAGGCGATGAATTGGTTTCAGGGTCTGGGTTGAAAGAATCACGACTCGGCCGCGGACGACGAGGGCGAGGAGCGAGCCATCGGCGGAGAGGCTCACATCGGTTGTTCGAAGGGAGAAATTGCGGCTCGAGGCACAATCCGGTGGGAGAATGCAGCCTCCTGCTTTGCGCGATATGCTCGCCACGTGGCCGGACGCACTTATCGCAAGTGGGTAGGCCCCGTGATTCAGGACGACTTCAGTGATGGGCTTGACGATCATCGATACACAGAACAGCCGTTGGCTTCGAGATTGGAAAGCCATTCGGGCTGGCGCAATGTTGTCACCCATCGCAAGTCGAGTTTCTCGAGGCGGGGTAGTGCTGTCAGCGATCGGGGCAGTTCGGTGATGGGGTTGCCACGGAGGTCGATTTGACGAAGTTCGCGCAACTCGGCGATCGATTCCGGTAGCGAGGTAAGGCGGTTGTTGCGGAGATGCAGTTCCCGCAAGCGCGATAAATGCCCGAGCGACTCCGGGAGTGAGGTCAGGGCGTTGTCCGTCACTCGTAGTTCCATGAGCGAGGTCATCGCGCAGACGCACTCCGGAAGCGCGCCGAATTGGTTCTGGCTGAGGTTGAGGTAGCGCAGCCTGGTCAGCCGCCCCACCGACGCAGGTAGGGAACTCAACTGGTTGTCGTGAAGGTAGAGGAAATCGGAGAGCGTGTCGAGTTCGCCCATTTCGTCGGGAAGGCTGGTCAGTTGGTTGTGGCCCAGGTCGAGCATGCGGAGAGCGCGCAGGCGGCCGATCAGAGCCGGCAATTCCGATAGGTCATTGTCTGCAAGGACGAGAGTTTCGATGGAGGTGTCCTGCCAGACCCACTCGGGAACCTGGCCCAGATGTTTCTTCCACAAATTCAAATCGCGCGAATCGGACATCAAGAATATGGTACGCGCTTGAATCTTTTTCCGAAGATGGCGACAATTTTCAAATGTCCATTATTACTGAGATGGTCACCTCTCCCTCCGACGACGTCCGCGAACTGGTCTCGGAATTGGAGGAGACATTAGCCGCCGAGTATCCGCCCGAACAGCGCCACGGGCTTTCTTTGGATGCGATTTTTCAGCCTCATATTCGATTCTTTGTCGCTCGGGTGAACGGTTTTCCGGCGGGATGCGGCGGAGTCGCTCTATTCGATGATTTCGCCGAGGTGAAACGGATGTACGTGAGGGAGGCTGTGCGCGGTCAGGGTGTCGCGCAGGCGGTGCTGGGCCGGATTGAGGAAGCGACACGAGCGGCGGGGCTGAACGTGTTGCGATTGGAGACAGGGGACAAGCAGTTCGCTGCGCTGAAGATGTATGAGCGGGCGGGGTTTGGTCCGTGTGGGGTGTTCGGGGTGTACGCGTCGAAGGCGCCAGAAACGATTGCTACGAGCATTTTTCTAGAAAAGCGTCTTGAGTGAAAATACTCTGCACGAAAAGATTCCGGAAATGGGCAGGCGGAAGCGCCTACCCCACAACGGCCACTATGGTTTGGGCGGACGGAGGATGGTTAGGGTATCGCGCTCCAGCTCGCGGCCGGCTTCGAAGGCCGCCCGGAGATTGCCTTTATTCTTTTGCAGGCACTCGAGGGCAGGCGGAGAAGATGGCGAGGACCAGACACCCGATGGCGAGGACCGCCGCAGGGCGGAACCAGTGGGCTTCGACGACGCTACGTTTAGGAACGAAGGGAGAAGGTGGGTAGGCGGAAGCGCCTGCAAAACAAGCCTCTTCTTCTGTTTCGATGGTGACAGGGCCGGCGAAGCGGTAGCCTTGCTTCCAGACGGTGCGAATAGGGTCTTCGTCTTTAAAGCCGGGCCGGAGGATTTCGCCGAATCTCGGCGACGCTCTTCGTGATGTTGCTCTCTTCGATGAAGGCGCCCGCCCAGACCTTCTCGATCAGGTCCTCTTTGGTGACGAGCCTTGGTGACGAGCCCTCCGTTTTCCTCGACCAGCCGGAGTACTGCCTGAGCGCGTGGGGGAATCTGGACGACGTGTTCATGGAGTATGGATTATCCCGTAGGACAGATCTGGATAGTTTGGTACAGGTTCGGCCTTACTATTGAAATCCGAAGTTAACTCAAGTAGGGGTAAGGCGCTGATAGGATAGCTAAGTGGACATCAAACTTTATGATTTGGATCCGGGAGTGGACTGCCCGGAGATCGTGCGGATGATCGTCGAGATTCCCAAGAACTCGAGCAATAAGTACGAGTACGACGGCAATTTGGGTGTGTTCCGGCTGGACCGGGCGCTATATTCGCCGATGCATTATCCAGGTGACTACGGCTTTATTCCCGGGACGTTGGCGGAGGACGGAGATCCGCTGGATGTTCTGGCGCTAGTCGATGAACCAAGTTTTCCGGGTGTTTTGATCGCGGTGCGTCCGGTGGGGATGCTAGCGATGGTCGATCAGGACGAGCCGGACCAGAAAGTGCTGGCTGTGCCGAATCGGAACCCACGGTTCGATCAAATCCACACGATCGATCAGGTCTTCCCGCACAATCTGCGTGAGATTGAGCACTTCTTCAAGATCTATAAGGAATTGGAGGAGAAGCGCACGGAGATGAAAGGCTGGCGCGGCCCTCGCGAGACGCGCGACCTGATCCGCATATGCCGCGACCGCTACCTGGACAAGCATCCGGAAGCGGTTGAAGCGGCTGGTAAATAAGCATTTCCGTGAGCATTCTTGCCGAGCAGTTTGGCCCCATTGATATCTATCTTTTCGATCAACTATTGAGAGGGCGGATCGCGCCCGGAATGAGGATTTTCGATGCGGGCTGCGGCTCTGGCCGCAACCTGGTGTACTTTCTTCGCGAGGGCTACGAAGTGTTCGGTTCTGACGCGAGTCCTGAGGCAGTGAACGCGACTCGCGGCCTCGCTCGCGCCTTGGCGCCCGCCTTGCCGCCCGACAATTTCCGCGTGGAATCCCTGGAGCAAAGTTCGTTCGCGGAGGGGTTTGCGGATGTCGTGGTGAGCAGCGCGGTGCTGCATTTTGCAAGGGACGACCGCCAGTTCGAAGGGATGTTGCGCGGATCCTGGCGGGTCTTGAAAGCGGGCGGAGTTTTCTTTTGCCGTTTGGCCTCCTCGATCGGGATTGAAGGGCGAGTTCAACCGATCGAGGGACGGCGCTGCCGGCTGCCGGACGGATCCGAGCGATATCTGGTGGATGAGCGGCTATTGCTCGATTGGACTCGTACACTGGGCGGCGAGTTGCTGGATCCCATCAAGACGACCGTGGTCCAGGATCAGCGTTCGATGACGACGTGGGTGCTTCAAAAGAAAACTGGAAAATAATCGAGTTCGGGGCTAGCCATTTGCTTCCTGTCTTTCGCATGCCTGAAGTGAGGAAGACAAACATGGCCACTGCCACTCTCATCGAAACCGATCCGCTCCAGTCTATTCAATGGCCCGGAGCGCCCGCCGCCAACCAGCCCACCAAACCGACCTCTTCCAAACCGTTGTTCGGAAAAGAACTGGGTGTGGGAGTGCCGATTCCGGTGGATCTGTCTTTTCCGATCGCTCCCCAAACGGTGTGGGAGAACAAATTCATCCGGTTCAAGTTCGGCCTCGACGGGAAGTACGAAGTGGTGCGCGACAATTCGCCGATCATCGAGCACAGCACCGATATCAAAGTCGATCCTTTCAAAGCCAAAGTGAGTGCGGCCGTGGGGATCAAAGTCCAGGTGACGAAATCTGTGGAGGCGAGCATCGCTTACAAGTTCAAGTCGGACTTCGACGAGATGGTGGAGCTGCTGCGCACCGACAAGCGCGGCTTTCGGTATGCACTGCTGCGGAATTTGGACGTGGTGCTGGGAAAGAACATCAAGCTCACCGATAAAGACGGCAAGCCTTTCAGCGAGTGTCTGAAGACGATCGGTGTCGGGCTGGTTTTCGATCCGGACCTGTGCATCTTCAGCATCCTCTTGCCCGTGACCTTTCCGATCGGCAGCGGTCAAGTCGGCGACGGCAAAGTCAAGGGTCGCGTGACTGCGAATATGGTGCTGAAGTTCGGTCCCACGAAGGCGATGTGGGCGGCGATGTTCCGGAAGTTTGGCGGTCGCACGGCAATGCGATGGATCCTGGAAGCGATGAAGAGCATGACTCGGCAACTGCCGAGCGAGGTGGCTGCGGCGGCCGAGAAGGCTTCGGAAACGGCGGCTAAGGCGATCGCCGGCGAAGTAGCTGCTGAGGGATTGCTAGCCTCGATCATGTCCTGGGTCGGAGTTTATACGATCGCGTTTCCGATCAGCATGATTCTGACGGATTTCATGTTGATGGTGACGCGGAGTGCGCGGGCTGCGGGCGTTCGCGACGGCGATTACAACATATGGGCGAATACGTATATGCGCACGGCGTACGGACTGGAGATACCGTGGCACGCGGATCCGCGTAGCGGCCTGGTGAAGCGTGCGGCGATCGCCCAGGCGGAACGCGATCTGAAAAGTTACGGCACGGATTCGCTGCACAGGTACCTGGAGGAGAACTTCAACAATTCGCGGCCCGTGGCAGATGGGTCGGGCCGAGTGCACGGCTCACGAGAGGTGACCGTGATGGCGGAGCGAATGTGGCTGCAATTGCGGAAACAGTTCAACTAGGGAATGGCGGCCGATCAGTTGGAGGAATCGGTGGCAAGAACGCGGATGAAAGCCACTCTGCCAAGGCAACTTCCGGAATGGACAGGCGAAAGCGCAGCGAAAGCGCCTGTCCCACAACGACGCAGTCGTGCCTGGCAGGTTTCATCTAAGGCTGCGAATGCGGATCGGTGGGATGAAGGCGGAGGAGTAGGGCTCCTGAGAGGAAGAGGACGATAGCGGCCAGTTGGAAGGCGGCTCCGAGTCCCAGGGTACTCTTCAGGATTCCGGCCAAGCCGGCCATCAGGCCCCCAGCGACGCAGCCCGCGAAATTGAAAATGCCATAGCCGGTGGAACGGAGATGGTCGGGGGCGGCCTGACATAAAACGGGCATGGTGTTGCAGTCGTAGAACCCACGTCCGGCTCCGAACAGGATCAACGCGAGCAGCAGTAAAGTATAAGAATTGGTATAGCCAAGCAGAAACAGGAAGGGGCTCGAGACGGTTACGCCGACGATCTGCGTGTAGACGCGGCCGCGCTCGCTTCGCAATGCCCAGCGATCGGCAAGCCACCCGCCGAGGATGATGCCTGCGATACTGGCGGCCTGAATGTAGAATGTCGCGGTGAAGCCCGCTCCCGACAGACTCATGCGGAAGTGCTCGTAGAGATAGAGGGGCAGCCACGTGTAGACCAGCCAGTTCGCGATCGCCACCGTGGTGAATACGGTGGTCATGATCGAGAAGCCGGGGATGCGGGTCAACTCACGGAGCGAAGCCCAGAACGGCTGCGGCTGCGGCTCGGAGGCGACGTCCGACGTCGCGGTGCGATCGGCCCGGCGGAAGAATTGAAAAAGGACCGCGAAATAAGCGAGGCCAGCGGCACCCAGAATTAAAAAGGGGCGGCGCCAGCCGTAGTGTTCGGCGGCCCAACCCCCTCCGGTTCCTCCCAGCACGAGCCCGACGTACAGCCCGCTCTGGTGAAGCCCCGTTGCGAGCGATCGAGTCTTGGGACCGTGATGCTGGGCGATTTTAGCAAGTGCCGCGGGCAGGTAGCAGGCTTCGCTGATCCCCATCAGGGCACGAGCACTCAGCATCTGCACGAAATTTGTCGAAAAGCCGGTGAGCAGCGTGACGGCACTCCAGACGGCGAGGCT
>Ga0207671_10005967_pt1 | contig 11039 bp, 12 predicted proteins | sample KBSC24metaG_FD_184352 | JGI IMG/M metagenome (GOLD analysis project Ga0207671, IMG submission 184352) | Corn rhizosphere microbial communities from Kellogg Biological Station, Michigan, USA - KBS C2-4 metaG (SPAdes) (version 2) | ecosystem: Host-associated > Plants > Roots > Rhizosphere > Soil... | reverse complement strand
GCGATGATCGGCGGCTTCGGCAACTGGTTCGTGCCGATCATGATCGGCGCGCCGGACATGGCCTTCCCGCGGATGAACAACATCTCGTTCTGGCTGACCGTGGCGGGCTTCGTGCTGCTGATGCTCTCGCCCTTCGTAGGTGTCGGCGCCGGCACGGGCTGGACGGTCTATGCCCCGCTCTCCACCTACGGCGAGCCGGGGCCCTCGGTCGATTTCGCGATCTTCTCGCTCCACCTGGCGGGTGCGGCGTCGATCCTCGGCGCGATCAACTTCATCACGACGATCTTCAACATGCGCGCGCCGGGCATGACGCTGCACAAGATGCCGCTGTTCGCCTGGTCGGTGCTGGTCACCGCCTTCCTGCTGCTCCTCGCGCTGCCGGTGCTGGCCGCGGCGATCACCATGCTGATCACCGATCGCAACTTCGGCACCGCCTTCTACGACCCGCAGTATGGCGGCGATCCGGTGCTCTACCAGCATCTGTTCTGGTTCTTCGGCCACCCCGAAGTGTACATCATGATCCTGCCGGGCTTCGGCATCATCAGCCACATCATCGCGACGTTCAGCCGCAAGCCGGTGTTCGGCTATCTCGGCATGGCCTATGCGATGGTGGCGATCGGCCTGGTCGGCTTCGTCGTCTGGGCGCACCACATGTTCACGACCGGCCTGCCGGTGCAGGTGAAGATGTACTTCACCGCCGCCACCATGGTGATCGCGGTGCCGACCGGCGTGAAGATCTTCTCGTGGATCGCGACGATGTGGGGCGGCTCGATCAGCTTCAAGACCCCGATGGTCTGGGCGATCGGCTTCATCTTCATGTTCACCGTCGGCGGCGTGACCGGCGTCGTCCTCGCCAATGGCGGCGTCGACGACTATATGCAGGACACCTACTATGTCGTCGCGCACTTCCACTATGTGCTGTCGCTGGGCGCGGTGTTCAGCCTGTTCGCGGGCTTCTACTACTGGTTCCCGAAGATGACGGGCAAGATGTACAGCGAGCTGCTCGGCCAGATCCACTTCTGGGTGTTCTTCGCCGGCGTGAACCTGCTGTTCTTCCCGATGCACTTCCTGGGCCTGCAGGGCATGCCGCGCCGCATTCCCGACTATACGGACCAGTATGCATTCTGGAACCACACCGCGACCGTCGGCTACATGATCATGGCGGCGGGTATGGCGGTGTTCTTCGTCAACGTGATCTACTCGCTGCTCGCCGGCAAGAAGGCGGAAGCCAATCCCTGGGGCGAAGGCGCGACCACGCTCGAATGGACGCTGTCGAGCCCCCCGCCCTTCCACCAGTTTGAGACGCTGCCCAAGATCGACTGATCCGACCGCAGCCGAACGACAAAGCCCCGGGGGGAAACCTCCGGGGCTTTTTCTATGCCGCCATCGGCTATTCGGGTCGTCGCGGCGCTGCCGTCACAACCAGCGCACCCCGTGCGAATGGCTCACATACAGATCGGCATGATGGTCGAGGCACCATTGGGTGAGCTCCGCGTGGAGCACCGGCCAAAGCGCCCGCGCCCAGTCCGGTGCCGTTTCCGCCCAGGTGGCCGCACTCGGCAGATTGGCCGACAAGACACCCATCGGCAGATCAAGCTCGAAAGCGCCACCGGGGCCGGTCACCACCAGCCGTTCCTTCCACGCGGGCTGAAACTGGAACACACTTGCCATCCTCGGTCCTCGCTACGGGGTCAGCGCGGGGCGCGCTAGAACCGCGTCGACGCCGTCACCCGGAAGCTGCGGGGCGCGCCGGGCGTGGTCCACACATTCGCGTAGGAACTGGCAATGTAATAGGCATCGAACAGGTTATCGACGTCCGCCCGCAGGGTAAGATGGTCGTTCACCGTGACGCTCAGATTGGCTCGCGCGATCGTATAGGCCGGCAGCCGATAGCTGGTCCCGAACGGATCGCCCGCCCGCGCACCGACATGCGTCACCCCGCCCCCCAGCGCCACCGGGCCGAGCGTCTTCTCCACGAACAGGCTGCCCATGTCGGCGGGCACGTTGCTGAGCGAGGTGCCGATCAGCGCGGCATTGGCATCGTTGCGGACCTTGGCATCGAGATGGGTATAGGTGCCGGTGACGAGCAGGTCATTCGCCGCCTTCCAGTTGAGCTCCAATTCGCCGCCGAGCGAGCGTTGCCGCCCGATCTGCGTCCGCACGAAGGGGTCGATTGCGTTGGGATTGAGCACGTTGCGCTTGATCATGTCGAACAGCGCCGCCTGGCCGGCGAGCCGCTGCCCGAACAGCGCGAACTTTACGCCGCCCTCGATCGACTGGCTGCGCTCGCCATCGAAGCTGGTCGTTCCGTCGGACGGGTTGAGCCGCAGCGATTCGCCCCAGCTGACGTAGAGCGCGATCGCCTCGCTCGCCCGCCAGGTCAGCGCGGCGCGCGGCGTGACCCCCTTGTCGACCGTCTCGAAGCGGCGGTTGGTCAGCCGGTTGATCACCGTCTCGCGGAAGCGGTTCCAGCGCGCGCCGAGCAGCAGCGTGAACGGCCCCGCACCGATCAGGTCCTGCGCATAGACGCTCTCGCTGCGGAAGCGGCTGTCGCGGCTGGCAAAGGGCGGCGGCACCGGCAGCGCGGTGGTGGCATAGACCGGATCGAACAGGTCGATCGGCAGCAATGGCCGGGTAGGCGTGCCGCGCGCGCGGTCGAGCACGAAGTCCATGTGGTAGCGGACGCGGTCGGCACCGACTCGGAGATTATGGGTCATGCCGAGCAGCGTGACCTTGGCGGCCAGCTCGGCGCGCAGCGACAGGTCGTTCCAGGCAAAATCGTGGTACCGGCGGTCGCGCCCCGCGGTGCGCCCGTCCGCCTGAAGCCCGCGCGGCCCGAAATCGACCATCGAGCCGAAGCCGCGCAGCGAGCCGTCGCGCTGGCTGGCGCCGAGTTCGAGCCGGACGTCCCGGGAGAGATCGGCGAACAGGCTGCCCTGCTGCCAGAAGCCGTTCTGGACGATATGCCCGTCGCCGGGCTCGCCGAGGAAGGTGCGCCGATCCATCGCCCGCGCATTGCCGCCCACCGCGACGATGCCGCGATCCAGCACGCTGGTATTGCGCATGTATTCCGCCTGATAGAGCAGCCGCAGTCCCGCCGCCGGCACCCAGGCGAGCGACGGCGCGATCAGCCGGCGCGAGCCGTCGACATGGTCGCGGAAGCTGTCATGCCCCGCCGCCACGCCGATCAGCCGAGCCGAGAGCCCCTGCGCCAGCGGACCCGTCACGTCGGCGCTCGCCCGCCAGCTGTTCCAGCTGCCCGCGCTCAGATCGGCGCTGCCCTGGAAGCGATCGAGCGGTGCCTTGGTGACGATGTTGATCGCTCCGCCCGGCTCACCGATACCCGACAGCGCCGCGGTGGCGCCCTTGAGCACCTCGACTCGCTCGATCGTCGCCGCATCGATCGGTGCGTTGAAGCCGAAATTGCTGCTGAAGCGGTTGATCCGGATGTCCGGCCCCGCATTCTCGTCGCCGGCAAAGCCGCGGATCGACACCTTGTCCCACAGTCCGCCGAAATCATTCTGCCGCGCCACGCCGCCCGCCAGATCGAACAGGTCGCCGAGTCGTATCGGGTTCACCGCGTCGATCAGCTCGCGATCGAGCACCCGCACCGATTGCGGATATGTGAAGGCGGGCACGTCGGCGCCGAGGATGCTCGCATTGGCGGAGCGTCCGGTGACGACGATATCGTCCTCCTGCAGCGCCTGCGCGGCTGCGGGCATGGCGACGCCGCTGGCCAGCGCGGCCAACAGGATGCCGTGGCGGCGTAGGGAGGATAGGTTCATGGATGCGCCCCGATGCAGATGTTCTGATTTTGGTGGGCGCATAGGCGTACTAATAATCAGTTGCAATAGCATCACGCCACCGCAGCCGGTGGATCGCGCCGAATAGGCTGGCCTCGCCGCGGCGATGGGCGCATCAGCGGATTCGGTAACTTCTAGCCGCTATCCTGCGCGACGCCCCCGGACGCGTCGCTCGCGCGTTCTATCGTTGGTCCGGTCGTATTTTGGAGACGTCGATGCGCAGCCCCTATGCCGACTGGATGAAGATCGGCCTCGACAGCTGGATGCTGGGCATCGAAGCCTCGACCGTGATCGGGATGCGGCTGACCAAGCTCGCCGCCGGCGGCCCTGGCGCGACGGCCGAGGCGCAGCGCATGATCGCCGAGAAGATGCAGGCCGCCTGGGAGCTCCAGGTCGCCGCCGCCACCGGCCGGCTGGGCAGCACGCCCGAGGCGCAGGCGAGCAAGACCCTGCGACATTATCGCCGCAAGGTGCGGGCTAACGCCAAGCGGCTCGGCTGACCTCTTTCGCCCGCCGGGCGCGCGCCGTATATCGGGAACGATGATGTCCGTGACCAACGCCAATCCCGCTATGCCCGCCGATTGGCGCGATTTCCTTGCCCTCACCAAGCCCCGGGTGATGACGCTGGTCGTCTTCACCGGGCTGTGCGGGATGCTCGCCGCTCCGGTGCCGATCCACCCGGTGCTCGGCTTCACCGCGATCCTCTGCATCGCGCTCGGTGCGGGCGCGGCGGGCGCGCTCAACCAATGGTATGAGTCCGATCTCGACGCCAAGATGAAGCGCACCCAGGGCCGCCCGCTGCCTGCCGGCCGGATGGACCGGCAATCGGCGCTGCATTTCGGGGTGGGGCTCGCGGTGTTCAGCCTGGTGCTGATGTATGTCGCGATCAACCTGGTCGCGACGCTGATCCTCGCGGTCTCGATCCTGTTCTACGTGTTTGTCTACACGATCTGGCTCAAGCGCCGGACGCCGCAGAACATCGTCATCGGCGGCGCGGCGGGCGCATTCCCGCCGCTGATCGGCTGGGCGGCGGCGACCGGCAATGTCGCGACGCTGCCGCTGCTGCTGTTCGCGCTGATCTTCCTTTGGACGCCGCCGCATTTCTGGGCGCTCGCGCTGTTCGTGAAGACCGATTACGCCAATGCCGGCGTGCCGATGCTCCCGGTCGTCGCGGGCGAGCGCACCACGCGCATCCAGATCGGCCTCTACACGCTGCCGATGATCGCCGCCGCCGCCGCGCCCTGGCCGCTGGGGCTGAGCGGCATGGTCTACGGCCTCACCGCCGCGGTGATGTCCGGCATCTTCCTCGCCATGGCGATCCAGGTCGCCACCCGCCGCACCGAACCCGAGGACCGTATGATCCCGGAAAAGCGGCTGTTCAAATTCTCGATATTGTATCTGTTCGTGCTATTCGGTGCGCTCGTGATCGACAGGTGGATCGGATGAACGATTCCCGCGGAGAGGATGGTAACCGCATGCCGACATCGGAACTGGAACTGATCCGGGCGCGCCAGCGATCGCGCGCCCGGGTGATGGCGCTGCTGCTCGGCGGCTTCGTCGTGCTGGTGTTCGCGATCTCGATCGTGAAGATGCAGCTCGGCCACGGCGGATGAAGATCAGCCGCAACCTGCGCGTCGGCCTGATGGGTGCCGTGCTGGTGTGCGGCATGACCGGGCTCGGCTTTGCCGCGGTGCCGCTCTACCGCATCTTCTGCGAGGCGACCGGGCTCAACGGCACCACCCAGCGGGGCCTGCGCGCGCCGGGTGCCACGGGCCAGAAGATCACGGTCGCGTTCGACAGCAATGTCAGCCCCAAGCTGCCCTGGAAGTTCGCGCCCGAGCGCCGTGCGGACACGATCGACATCGGCGGCCGCGACATGGCGTTCTTCACCGCCACCAACACCTCAAACCACCCGATCACCGGCACCGCGACGTTCAACGTCACGCCCGCGCAGGTCGGCAAATATTTCACCAAGATCCAGTGCTTCTGCTTCACCCAGCAGACGCTGCAGCCGGGCCAGACCGTCCGCATGCCGGTGATCTTCTTCGTTGACCCCAAAATTCTCAACGATCCCGACGCGCGCGACGTTCAGGAGATCACCTTGTCCTATACATTTTATCCAGTGGATTCGCCGAAGACACCAAGCTAGCATCGCGCAAAATAGAGAGAGGATTGGGATACGCCCATGGCTGGAGCAAAGAACCACCAGTATCATATCCTGCCGCCGAGCATCTGGCCGCTGCTGGGATCCGTCGGGGCCGTGATCCTCGCCTCGGGCGCCGTGATGTGGATGCACAAATATGCCAACGGCACGCTGGTGCTCACCACCGGCTTCGCGCTGGTGCTGCTCACCATGTTCGGCTGGTGGGGCAAGGTGATCCAGGAGGCGCATGCCGGCGATCACACGCCGATCGTCCAGCTCCACCTGCGCTACGGCATGATCCTGTTCATCGCTTCCGAAGTGATGTTCTTTGTCGGCTGGTTCTGGGCCTGGTTCGACTTCTCGCTTTTCCCCTCCACGGTCGAGGCGGTCGGCGGCACCTGGCCGCCCAAGGGCATGGAAGTGCTCGATGCCTGGCAATTCCCGCTGCTCAACACGCTGATCCTGCTCTGCTCGGGTTGCACCGTCACCTGGGCGCACCACGGCCTGATCCACAATGAGCGCGGCGGCGAACTGCGCGGGATCTGGGGCCTGATCGGCGTGGGCGAGAACGATACGGTAAAGAAGGGCCTGTGGCTCACCGTGATCCTCGGCCTGACCTTCAGCTGCTTCCAGGCCTATGAGTATATGGAGGCCCCCTTCCCCTTCAAGGCGGCGAGCGAGCATGGCTCTAGCTATGGCGGCGCCTTCTTCATGGCCACCGGCTTCCACGGCTTCCACGTGATCGTCGGCACGATCTTCCTGATCGTCAACCTGGTGCGCGCCTATCGCGGCGACTTCACCCCGCGCCAGCATTTCGGCTTCGAGGCGGCGGCCTGGTACTGGCATTTCGTCGACGTCGTCTGGCTGTTCCTGTTCGCGTCGATCTATGTCTGGGGCGGTTGGGGCGCGCCGGTCCACGCCGGCTGACGTGACCAAGACCACACCCGATCCCACAGGGGGCGGCAGCGCTGTGTTGCCGCCCCCGATCGCATCCGGCCTCCAGGGCTGCTGCCCGCGCTGCGGCGCCAGGACGCTGTTCCGCAGCTTCACCGCCTTTGCCGATCGCTGCTCGGCCTGCGGGCTCGATTTCACGAAGTTCAACGTCGGCGACGGGCCGGTGGTGTTCCTCACCCTCGGCATCGGCGCGCTGGTGACGGTCCTGGCGCTGTGGGTGGAGTTCAGCCTCTCCCCGCCCTTCTGGGTCCATCTGCTGCTGTGGCCGCCGGTCACGCTGGTGATGGTGGTGGGATCGCTGCGGGTGGCCAAGGGGCTGCTGCTCGCGCTGGAATATCGCAACCGGGCCCATGAGGGCCGGATCGCCGGGGACTGAGATGCGCGGCGTTCCCCTCATCCCGACCCTGCTCGTCGGCCTCGCCGTGGCAGCGATGGTCGCGCTCGGTTTCTGGCAGCTCGACCGGAAGACGCAGAAGGAGGCGGCGCTCGCCATGTTCGCCGCCAACACGCTGCAGCCGACGATCACGATCGAGAGCGGCGCGGCCGATGCCTCGCTGCTGTTCCGCCACGCGCGCTCGGCCTGCCAGGCGGTGACCGGCTGGGCGCGGCAGGGCGGTCGCGGGGTGCAGGGGCTGCAGGGCTGGCGGCAGATCGCGACCTGCCGCACCCATGCCGACGCGACGCTGCTGGTCGACATGGGGGTTACGCGCGACCCGATGTTCCGCCCGCACTGGCCCGGCGGGATCATCAGCGGCACCCTCACCCGCGCGCCCGATCATCGCCCGCTGATCGCCGGCATCTTTGATTCCGTGCCGCAGCCGCTGATGCTGGTTTCCGACCAGGGCGCGCCGGGCCTCCAGCCCAGCGCCCCGCCCGACATCGCCAGCGTACCCAACAACCACCTCGCCTATGCGGTCCAGTGGTTCCTGTTCGCCGGCGTGGCGATCATCATCTACGGCCTCGCGCTTCGCCTGCGCGCCCGCGGGGCGCCCGAGCCCCGGATCCGCTGACCCCCTGCCCCTCCCGTACCGCCGCGTAGATGGGTGGACGCGGCCGCACCGCGCGCTAAGGGTGGGGCAAGGCAAGCGAACCTTGGAGCGGCACGCATGAACGATCAGGTTTCCCAGGGCTATGGTGCGGTCGCCGCGACCGCCGAGACCGGATGGCTGACCACCTCCTTCGTCCTTATCGCGCTCGGCGCGGCGCTGGCGGTGTTCATCCTGGTCTGGGGTGCCCGCCTGGCGATCCGCCGCCGCAAGGCGCGCGAGGAGCTGGACGAGCGCGGCGAGCTCGAGGTCGTCGATCCGGCCAAGCCGATCGAGCCGGCATCGGAGATCCCGAGCGCGCCCGAAGCGCCGGCCCCCACGGCCACGCCCGCCCCCCTCGCCGACGAGCCGATCGCGGCCGCCGCGCTGGTCGCAGCCCCGTCGGCGGCGCTCGCTGCGGACACCAATGCCGAGCCGGCGCCAGCCCAACCGGCGCCTGCCGCACCCACGCCCGCTGCGGGCGGCGACGATCTCACCCGGCTGAAGGGTATCGGCCCCAAGCTGGCGGCACGGCTCAACGAGCTCGGCATCACCCGCTTCGCCCAGCTCGCCGCGCTCGACGAGGCCAGCGCCAAGGCGCTCGATGCCCAGCTCGGCAGCTTCCAGGGCCGCATGACCCGCGACCGCTGGACCGAACAGGCCCGCTTCCTCGCCGTCGGCGACACCGCCGGCTATGAGGCGGTGTTCGGCAAGCTTTGACCGTTAGATAATCCTCCCCCGCCTGGGGGAGGTGGGCCGCGCAGTGGCTCGGAGGGGGAGGATGCCAGACCCTCTCGACCGGCAGGAGTCCTCCCCCTCCGTCGCCTTCGGCGCCCCCCCCCGGCGGGGGAGGATTGAGAGGCCCCTTATCGCTTCAGAATATCCAGCGCCGCCGCGGTCAGCGCCTCGGTGGCGGTGCCGACCACCGCCTCGGCATCGGGCGCCCATTCGGCGCTGTGGAGCGAGGGCAGCATCGCCTTGTCGCCCTGCGCCGCGTCCCACTTGGCTTGGGGAACGCCGCCCACCCAGAAGATCGTGCTCTGGATGCTCTTGTCCGCGAGCCAGTAGCGGCTGAAATCCTCGCCGCCCATCACCGCCTTCGTCTCCACCACCCGCTCTTTGCCGAAGCGCGCGGTGAACAGCCCCTGCAGCCGCCCGGCGAGCGGCTGGGTGTTAAAGGTGGCGGGGGTATATTCGTCCTTCACCGACACCACCGGCATCCGGTCCTCCGGCACTCCCGCCGCGATCGCCTCGCCCTTGGCGATGCGGGCGATGCCGTCGAGCAGTTGCTGGCGCGATTCGGGGGTGAAGCTGCGCACGGTGAGCAGCATCGTCACGTCGTTGCCGATGATGTTGTGCTTCGACCCGCCATGGATCGCACCCACCGTCACCACCGCGGGCTGCTGCGGGTCCATCTCGCGGCTGACCAGCGTCTGCAGCGTCGTGACGATCCGCGCGGCGAGCACGATCGGGTCGCGCGTCGTGTGCGGATAGGCGCCGTGCCCGCCCACCCCCTTCACCACGATGTCGACCGAATCGACATTCGCGAGCGCGTAGCCCGGCGTGACGCCGATCTGCCCGGCGGGCAGGCTGGCGCTGTCGTGGAAGGCGATCGCATAGCCGGGCTTGGGGAAGCGGGTGAACAGCCCGTCGTCGAGCATCGCCTTGGCGCCGCGCCCGCGCTCCTCGGCAGGCTGGGCGATCATCACCACGGTGCCGTGCCAGCGATCCTTCATCGCCGCGAGGTTGCGCAGCGTGCCGACCCAGCTCGCCATGTGCGTGTCGTGCCCGCAGGCGTGCATCACGCCGCTCTCGATCCCCTCGTCGGTGGTCGCGCGGACCTTGGAGGCGAAGGGCAGACCGGTATACTCGACCACCGGCAATCCGTCCATGTCGGCGCGGATCAGCACGACGGGGCCCGCGCCGTTGCGCAGCACCGCGACCACGCCGGTGCCGCCCACCTTCTCGGTCACGTCATAGCCGGCCTCGCGCGCGGCGGCGGCGAGCTTGGCGGCGGTCTGCACCTCGTGCAGGCTGAGTTCGGGATGGGCGTGGAGGTCGCGGTACAGCGCCATCAGCTGCGGCATCGCCTTGGCCGTGGCGTCCCGCACCGGATCGGCGGCAGCGGCAGGCGTGCCGAGGCTCATTGCCCCGGCCAGCAGGAAAGACGTGAACATCGGACCCCCTTTGCGATCATGGGCCCGAGTGTCACGCCTGCCTGCCCGCCTGTCAAACCGCCGGCACGATCTCGATCACGTCGACCTTCGATTCGAATGCCGGATAGGGCAGCACCAGCCGCCAGCGCTTGTCACCGATCCGCTCGCCATAGCCGATCAGGTCGCGCTTGTTGTCGAGCCCGTAGCGGAGCGGTGCGCTGTCGTCCCCCACCTCCAGCGTGCCGAGGAAGGTCACGCGGGCGGCGACGTCGGGGAAAAAATTGCCGTCGGGCCGCTGCACGCCGCCCTCAATGCGGAAGTGGCGCAGCTCGCCGTCCGCGGTGATCGGGCAGGGCCGCCAGTCATAGGTGACGATCGCGGTCACCGCGGTGCCGCCGCCGCCCAGCTTGAAGGTGCGGCAGCGATAGGCGCCGGCCGGCGGCATCGCGGTTTCCAGCGCCCGATCGGGATCGAACAGCGCGGGATCGCCCTCGATCAGCTTCACATCGGCGGCGCGGGCGAGCGGCAGCGCCTCGCTCCACGCCTTGCGCCAGTTGCGCAGCTTGGTGCGATCGATGTCGGTGGCGATCCGGCGCCAGGGAAGGCGCGTGTCCATCCCCGGCGAGGTCGCCTCGTGATAGGCGGTGCAGCCGGCCAGCGCCGCACCCAGACCCAAGGCGACCAGCGTGCGCAGCATCATTCGGCGGTCCAGCCGCCGTCGATCGAATAGTTCGAGCCGGTGATCTGCGCCGCTTCGTCGCGGCACAGGAACACGACCAGCGCCGCCACCTGCTCGGGCTGCACGAACTGCTTGGTCGGCTGGGCATCGAGCAGCACGTCGTTGATCACCTGCTCGCGGGTCAGCCCACGCGTCTTCATCGTGTCGGGGATCTGGTTCTCGACCAGCGGAGTCCAGACATAGCCCGGCGAGATGCAGTTCACCGTGATGCCGTGCGTC
>Ga0207671_10005965_pt1 | contig 11041 bp, 7 predicted proteins | sample KBSC24metaG_FD_184352 | JGI IMG/M metagenome (GOLD analysis project Ga0207671, IMG submission 184352) | Corn rhizosphere microbial communities from Kellogg Biological Station, Michigan, USA - KBS C2-4 metaG (SPAdes) (version 2) | ecosystem: Host-associated > Plants > Roots > Rhizosphere > Soil... | reverse complement strand
GTGCTTCGACCTCACGTTCCTGCCGCTGATCGAGAAGCTCGTGCCGCACCTGACGACGGTGCGCCATTTCGTGCTGATGTGCGACCGCATCCACATGCCGGCGCAGACCGCGATCCCGAACCTGCTGTGCTACGAAGAGCTGATCGCCGCCGAGGACGGCGCCTACCGGTGGCCGGCCTTCGACGAGAACACCGCGTCCAGCATCTGCTACACCTCGGGCACCACCGGCAACCCGAAGGGCGCGGTCTACAGCCACCGCTCGACAGTGCTGCACGCGCTCGCCGCGACGATGCCCGATGGCATGTGCCTGTCGGCCAAGGATTCGGTGCTGCCGGTGGTGCCGATGTTCCACGTCAACGCCTGGGGCATTCCGTATGCCGCCGCGATGACTGGCTGCAAGCTGGTGATGCCCGGCCCGCACCTGGACGGCAAGTCGCTCTACGAGCTGTTCGAAAGCGAGGAGGTCAGCTTCAGCGCCGGCGTGCCGACGGTCTGGCTCGGCCTGCTGACCTACGTGAAGCAGAACGGCCTGAAGTTCAGCAGCTTCAAGCGCACCGTGATCGGCGGCTCGGCGTGCCCGCCGGCGATGATCCGCACGCTGGAGGACGACTTCAAGGTCGAAGTCATCCATGCCTGGGGCATGACCGAGATGTCGCCGCTCGGCACCCTGGCGCGGCTGAAGGCCAAGCATGTCGCGCTGCCGGACGACAAGCGCCGCGCGATCCTCGAAAAACAGGGCAAGGCGGTCTACGGCGTCGACATGAAGATCGTCGACGACGAGGGCCACGACCTGCCGTGGGATGGCGAACAGTCCGGCAACCTCATGGTGCGCGGGCCCTGGGTGATCCAGAGCTACTTCAACCTGCCGGGCACGCCGGTGGTCGACGGCTGGTTCCCGACCGGCGACGTCGCGACGATCGACCCGGACGGCTTCATGCAGATCACCGATCGCAGCAAGGACGTGATCAAGTCCGGCGGCGAATGGATCAGCTCGATCGATCTGGAGAACATCGCGATGGCGCACCCGGCGGTGCATGAAGCGGCAGCGATCGCCTGCAAGCACCCGAAGTGGGACGAACGCCCCTTGCTCGTGGTCGTGAAGAAACCCGGCGCCGAAGTCACGGCCGAAGACCTCCTCGGTTTCTTCGAGGGCCGCATCGCGAAATGGCAGATCCCGGACGACGTGGTCTTCATCGACGAGATCCCGCACACCGCCACCGGCAAGATCAAGAAACTCACGTTGCGAGAGCGATTCAAGGACCATCGTCTGCCGACCCAAACGGCTTGAAACCATGCCTCTGCGGCGCCTTGTCTCGCCCGCGACAAGAGTGTTGGGGGTAGTCCCTCTCTCTCGCGCGAGGGCGTTGCATTAAGGTTCAGCGCGATTCGAAATCTGTCGCAGGAGACTCTCATGACTGTCGAAATCAGCGGTACCTCGAGGCGTGGCTTCAACCTCGCGATGGGCACGCTGCTGGCCGCCCCCGCCGTGGTGCTGGCGCAATCCAAGGCTGCCGCCAAGCCGCTCGCCGGCCAGGTCGTCAAGCTGATGTACATCGATGCGCTCTCCGGCCTGATGGCGCCGGTCGGCACCAATCAGCTGAAGAATTTCCAGTTCTTCGCCGAGAAGTTCAATGCCACCAACCCGGCCGGCGTGAAGTTCGAGATCCTCTCGATAGACAACAAGCTGAGTCCGACCGAAAGCCTGAACGCGCTGAAGTCGGCGATCGACCAGGGCGTGCGCTACGTGATGCAGGGCAACGGCTCCTCGGTCGCGCTGGCCCTGATCGACGCGATCAACAAGCACAACGAGCGCAACCCGGGCAAGGAAGTCGTCTACCTGAATTTCTCGGCGGTCGATCCGGACCTGACGAACAGCAAGTGCAGCTTCTGGCACTTCCGCTTCGATGCCGACACGACGATGAAGATGGAGGCGATGACGACCTTCATGAAGGACAAGCCGGACATCAAGAAGGTCTATCTGCTGAACCAGAACTACTCGCACGGCATGCAGGTCGCCAAGTACGCCAAGGAAGGCCTGAAGCGCAAGCGCCCCGATGTCCAGATCGTCGGCGAAGACCTGCACCCGCTGGCGCAAGTGCGCGACTTCTCGCCCTACATCGCGAAGATCAAGGCTTCCGGCGCCGACACCGTGATCACCGGCAACTGGGGCTCCGACCTCGCGCTGCTGGTGAAGGCGGCCGTCGAAGGCGGCTACGACGGCAAGTTCTACACCTACTACACCGGCGTCAGCGGCACGCCGACGGCGCTCGGCGAAAACGGTGCCGGCAAGGTCTACCAGATCGCCTACAGCCACTACAACCTGCCGAACCCGGTCGCGGCCTGGGCCAGGGAATTCAAGGACAAGTTCGGCGACGACTTCTACACCCTCTCGGTGCTGCGCATCTACGAGATGCTCGGCCAGGCGATGTACAACGCCAAGTCCACCGACCCGGTCAAGGTCGCGTTCGCGCTCGAAGGCCTGAAGATGAACAGCAGCTTCGGCGGCGAAGTCGAGATGCGCAAGTCCGACCATCAACTGCAGCAGACGCTCTACATGTCCGTCTGGCAAAAGGCCGACGCGAAGTACGCCTATTCGCCGGAGAAGACGAACATGACGCTGGCGCCGGTGGCCGAATTCCCGCCCTATGTCTCGAGCACGCCGACGAGCTGCCAGATGACTCGCCCCTCTCTCTGATGCCTGACGATGCGAGGCCCGATTGCACTGGCTGCAACGGGCCTTTTTCTTTGGAGTCTGTAGCTGGATAGCGGGCGGGACCGGACGATGGAGTTCTTCACCATTTCGATGCTCAACGGGATCAGCTACGGCCTGCTGCTGTTCATGCTGAGCTCGGGGCTGACCTTGATCTTCAGCATGATGGGCGTGCTGAACTTCGCGCACGCCAGCTTCTACATGCTGGGCGCCTACATCGCCTATTCGATCGCGCAGATCGTCGGCTTCTGGCCCGGCCTGATCGTCGCGCCGATCGTCGTGGCGGTGCTCGGCGCGCTGTTCGAGCGCTACTGCCTGCGCCGGGTGCACAAGTTCGGCCATGTGCCGGAGCTGCTGATCACCTTCGGGCTGTCCTATGTCGTGCTCGAGCTGGTGCAGCTGATCTGGGGCCGCACCGCGCTCGAATTCCCGCCGCCGGAGGTCTTGCGCGGGCCGGCCTTCACGCTGGTCAACTCGTCGGCCGACGGCATGCACTTCGTCTTCGGCGCGGCGCCGGCGGCGATGTGCCGCGCGGCGGATGCTGCGGTGCGCATCGTCTGCTCGCCGTTCCCGGCGACACGCGGCTTCATGATGCTGGTCGCGCTCTTGATGCTGCTGGCGCTCTTCCTGATGCTGACGCGCACCCGCATCGGCCTGGTGATCCAGAGCGCCTTGACCCATCCGGAGATGGTCGAATCCTTGGGCCACAACGTGCCGCGTGTCTTCATGCTGGTGTTCGGCGCGGGCGCTGCGCTGGCGGGCCTGGCCGGCGTGATCGGCGGCAGCACCTTCGTCACCGAGCCCGCGATGGCGGCGACGGTCGGATCGGTGATCTTCGTCGTCGTCGTGGTCGGCGGCATGGGCTCGTTGGCCGGGGCCTTCCTCGCGTCGATCCTGATCGGCGTGATGCAGACCTTCGCGGTCGCGCTCGACATCTCGGTCGGCAGCGTGCTGGCGAATTTCGGCGTCACCGCCACCGCGGGCACGTTGACCAGCCTGACGATCTCGCAGGTCGCGCCGATCCTGCCGTATCTGCTGCTGGTGCTGATCCTGATCTTCCGGCCCAAGGGCCTGCTCGGCACGCGGGAAGGCTGACAACGATGAAACCACTCACCATCGACGGCGCAGGGGCCGTTCACGCGGTGCGGCCCGCGGGTAGCGTCAACACGGGCCGATTGATCGTCTGGGGCCTGTTCGCGCTGGTGCTGGCGATCGCGCCGCTGCTCTTCACCAGCAGCCTGTCGATCACGATGCTCTCGCAGATGGGCATCGCGATCGTCGCCTGCCTCTCGTACAACATGCTGCTCGGCCAGGGCGGCATGCTGAGCTTCGGGCACGCGGTCTACACCGGCCTCGGCTCCTTCGTCGCGATCCATGCGCTGAACAGGATCGCCGGCGGCTGGCCGATCCCGGTCAGCCTGCTGCCGCTGGTCGGCGGCGTGGCGGGGCTTTTCTTCGCGGTCCTGCTCGGTTTCGTGACGACGAAGAAGTCCGGCACCACGTTCGCGATGATCACCTTGGGCCTGGGCGAACTGGTCGGCGCGATGTCGCTGATGATCCCGGAGTTCTTCGGCGGCGAGGGCGGCGTCTCGGCGAACCGCGTGATCGGCAAGCCGGTGCTGGGCATCAGCTTCGGGCCGCAGATCCAGGTCTACTACCTGCTCGCCGTCTACACCTTCCTGGCCACCGGCGCGATGTTCGCCTTCACGCGCACGCCCCTCGGCCGCATGCTGAATGCGACGCGCGACAACGCCGAGCGGGTCGAGTTCATCGGCTACAGCACGCAGCGGGTGCGTTATCTGTCGTTCATCATCTCGGGCTTCTTCGCCGGCATCGCGGGCGGCATGTACGCGCTGAACTTCGAGATCGCGACCGGCGAGGTGGTCGGCGCGGCACGTTCCGGCGCCTACCTGCTGTTCACCTTCCTCGGCGGCGCGACCTTCTTCTTCGGCCCGATCATCGGCGCGATCCTGATGGTGCTGGCCTTCGTGCTGCTGTCGGAGTTCACCAAGGCCTGGCTGCTCTACCTCGGGCTGATCTTCCTCTTCATGGTGATGTTCGCGCCCGGCGGCATCGCCAGCCTGGTGATGATGAACATGCGGGTCGCGGCCTACGGCAAGCTCAGGCGCGTGCTGCTGCCGTATCTCGCGCTCGCGGTCAGCGCACTGGTGGCGCTGGCGGGTGCGAGTGCGATGGTCGAGATGGTCTATCACCTGCAGCTCAATTCGGCGCTCGGCCCGACCTTGCATTTCCTCGGCCTGACGCTGGATGCGAAGTCGGTCGCGAGCTGGCTCGGCGCGATCGTCGTGCTGGCCATCGGCGTCGTGATGTTCATGTTCGCGCGGCGCAGCTTCGCGCGCGAGTGGGGCGCGATCCAAGCTGAGATCGAAGCGGATATCCGTTCGAAGGAGGCGTTGTGAGATACCGGGTGTTAACCCGCTCGTGGCGGGCCGAGCGCCGGGCCGTTCCCAAGCCGGCCCGCGCCACCTCGGGGCCCGCTCGATGTACTCATCGAACGGGGGGCGGACATGAATAGCGGCGCCTTTGCCATCGAATTGAAGGACTTACGCAAGTCCTTCGGCAAGACCGAGATCATCCGCGGCGCGAACCTGGCGGTGAAGCCGGGCGAGCGGGTCGCGATCATCGGGCCGAACGGCGCCGGCAAGTCGACCCTGTTCAATCTGATCAGCGGCCGCTTCGGCCCCACCAGCGGCGACATCGTGCTGAACGGCCAGCGCATCCAGCACCTGAAGCCCTTCGAGATCAGCCGCATGGGCCTGGCGCGCAGCTTCCAGATCTCGAACATCTTCGGGCGGCTCTCGGTGTTCGAGAACCTGCGCTGCGGCGTGCTCTGGTCGCTGGGCTACAAGTATTCGTTCTGGCAGCGGCTCTCGAAGCTGCGCGACGCGAACGAGCGTGCCGAACAGCTGATGACGATGATCAAGCTCGAACGCAAACGCGAGACCCTGGCGATGAACCTGACCTATGCCGAGCAGCGCGCGCTCGAGATCGGCATCACGATCGCCGGCGGCGCCAACGTGGTGCTGCTCGACGAGCCCACCGCCGGCATGAGCAAGAGCGAAACCAAGCGCTTCATCGAGCTGATCCGCGAGGTCACGGTCGGCAAGACCCTGCTGACGGTGGAGCACGACATGGGCGTGGTCTTCGGCCTCGCGGACAAGATCGCGGTGCTGGTCTACGGCGAGGTGATCGCCTTCGACGTGCCGGATGCGGTGCGAGCGAACGCGCGGGTGCAGGAGGCCTATCTCGGCTCGGTGCTGGCCGATCAACAAGCGGCGGGACATTGAGATGGCACTTCTGGCATTGAACGGCTTGCACGCCTACTACGGCAAGAGCCACATCCTGCACGGCGTCGACATGAACGTCGGCGAGGGCGAGATCGTCAGCTTGCTCGGCCGCAACGGCTCGGGGCGCTCGACGACGGTCAAGACCATCATGGGCCTGGTGCAGGGCGAAGGCTCGGTCAAGTACCGCGACAAGGAGATCCTCGGCTCGAAGGCCTTCGAGATCGCGCACCGGGGCATCGGCTACGTGCCGGAGAACCGCGACATCTTCCCCAAGCTGACGGTGCAGCAGAACCTGCTGCTCGGCGAGAAGCGCGGCAAGGCCAAGCCGCGCTGGACCTTCCAGGATATGTACGCGATGTTCCCCAGGCTGAAGGAGCGCGAGCACACCGAGGCCGGCGTGCTCTCCGGCGGCGAGCAGCAGATGCTGACCTTGTGCCGCACCTTGATGGGCGACCCGGACCTGATCATGATCGACGAGCCGACCGAAGGCCTGGCGCCGAAGATCGTCGAGCTGGTGGCCGAGTACCTGAAGGCGCTGAAAGCAAGGGGCGTGTCGGTGCTCCTCGTCGAGCAGAAGCTGACGATCGCGCTGGAGATCTCCGAGCGCTGTTATGTGATGGGGCATGGCAGCATCGTCTTCGAGGGCACGCCGGCCCAGTTGCGCGCCGACGCGTACATTCGCAAGGAATGGCTGGAGGTGTGACGTCACACCCGCGACAGGCGGGTTTCGCCACCAGCTCCTAAAATCGAACGATCGTTCTATTCCGGCCCACCCGCTGGCGGGCCGAGCCACTTCAACGACAGAGAGGCCTGCATGACCGCCACCTATCAAGTCCGCGGCAACGTTGCCGTCATCACCCTCGACAACCCGCCCGTCAACGGTCTCGGCTACGACACGCGCAAGGGCATCACCGACGGGCTGGAGCGGGCCGGAGCCGATGCCGCGGTGCAGGCGATCGTCATCACCGGCGCCGGCAAGGCCTTCTCCGGCGGCGCGGACATCCGCGAGTTCGGCTCGCCGAAGGCCTTGGCCGAACCGAACCTGCTGAGCGTGATCCTCGCGCTCGAAGCCTGCGCCAAGACTATCGTCGCGGCGGTGCACAGCGTCTGCATGGGCGGCGGCCTGGAGCTGGCACTCGGCGCGCACTACCGGGTGTTCGCTGCCGGCTGCAAGGTCGCACTGCCGGAGGTCAAGCTCGGCCTGATCCCCGGCGCCGGCGGCACGCAGCGCCTGCCGCGGGTGCTCGGCCTCGAGACCGCGTTGAACATGATCGTCAGCGGCGAGCCGGTGAACAGCGAGCTGCTCGCAAAGGCACCCGGCCAGAAGCTGATCGACAAGCTGGTGGAGGGCGAGGTGCTCGACGCGGCCATCGCGTTCGCGCAGGACAAGGCTGGCGTTCGCCCGCTGCCGCTGGTGCGCAACCTGAAGGTCGAGCATCCGAACCCGCAGGCCTTCCTGCAGTTCGCGCGCAACATGGTCGGCGCGATGAGCAAAAACTTCCCTGCGCCGCTGCAATGCATCGAAGCGGTCGCGGCCTCGACGACGATGAAGTTCGACGACGGCATGAAGGCCGAACGCGAGGCCTTCATCGCGCTGATGCAGACGCCGGAAAGCAAGGCCTTGCGCCACGCCTTCATCGCCGAACGTGCTACCGCCAAGATCCCCGATGTGCCGGCCGATACGCCGGTGCGCGAGATCAAGCAGGTCGCGGTGATCGGCGCCGGCACGATGGGCGGCGGCATCGCGATGAACTTCCTCAACGCTGGTCTTCCCGTGGTGATGCTCGAGATGAAGCAGGAGGCGCTGGACAAGGGTGTCGGCATCATCCGCAAGAACTACGACGCCCAGGTCAAGAAGGGCAAGCTGAAGCAGGACAAGCTCGACCAGCGCATGGCCTTGCTGAGCACCACGCTCGACTACGGCGCGATCAAGGACGCCGACCTGGTGATCGAGGCCGTCTTCGAAGAAATGGGCGTGAAGCAAAAGGTCTTCAAGACGCTGGACGAAGTGATGAAACCCGGCGCGATCCTCGCGAGCAACACCTCGACCCTGGACGTCGACAAGATCGCCGCCTTCACGAAGCGCCCGCAGGACGTGATCGGCATGCATTTCTTCAGTCCGGCCAACGTGATGAAGCTGCTGGAAGTGGTGCGCGGCGCGAAGACCGCGAAAGACGTGCTCGCGACCGTGATGGCGCTGGCCAAGACGATCAAGAAGACGGCGGTGGTCTCGGGTGTCTGCGACGGCTTCATCGGCAACCGCATGATCGAGCAGTACTCGCGCCAGGCCGGCTTCCTGCTGGATGAAGGTGCGAGCCCGCAGCAGGTCGACAAGGCGATGGAGAAGTTCGGCATGGCGATGGGCCCGTTCCGCATGGGCGACCTGGCCGGCAACGACATCGGCTGGGCCATCCGCAAGCGCCGCTACGTCGAGAAGCCCGATATGCGCTACAGCGCATCGGCGGATCGTCTGTGCGAACTCGGCCGCTACGGGCAGAAGACGGGAGCCGGCTGGTACGACTACCAGGCCGGCAAGCGCGATGCGATCGCCAGCCCGGTCGTCGCCGAGATGCTCGAAAAACACCGTGCCGCGATCGGCATCACGCCGCGCAAGATCAGCGACGAGGAGATCGTCGGCCGTCTCGTCTACGCGCTCGTCAACGAAGGCGCGAAGATCGTCGAAGAGGGCATCGCGCTGCGCGCGTCGGACATCGACATGGTCTACCTGACCGGCTACGGCTTCCCGCTGTTCCGCGGCGGCCCGATGAACTATGCCGATACCGTGGGCCTGTTCAACGTGGTGCAGGCGATGAAACGCTTTGCCGCCAACCCGCAGGATGATGCGGCGAGCTGGCAACCCGCGCCGCTGCTGGCGAAGCTGGCGGCCGAAGGCAAGAGCTTCAGCTGACGGTTCGGCGGCGCCTCGCATGCGCAGGCTGTTCGGCTTCATCGTGCTGGCGCTGCTCGCGCTCGTGATCGGCGTCGGCGCGAAGACGCTGCTGACGCCATCGAAGCAGATCGCGGTCGCGCCGGTGAAGCCGGTCGCGGTCGACGGCGAGGCCGCCGCGGCACGACTCGGCGCCGCGGTGCGCTTCAAGACCATCGCGGTGCAGGATCAGCTGCAGGCGAACGCCGAGCAGTTCGCCGGCCTGCAGGCGCATCTGCAGGCGAGCTTCCCGAAGCTGCATGCGCTGCTGAAGCGCGAGGTCGTCGGCGAGCGCAGCCTGCTCTACACCTGGGCCGGCAGCGATGCCGCGGCTCAGCCGATCGCGTTGATGGCGCACCAGGACGTGGTGCCGATCGCGCCCGGCACCGAGAACGAATGGGAGCAACCGCCGTTCTCCGGTGCGCTGCAGGGCGGCTTCGTCTGGGGCCGCGGCGCCTGGGACGACAAGGGCAACCTGATGTCGATCATGGAAGCGGTCGAGATGCTCGCCGCCTCCGGCTTCAGGCCGCGGCAGACGATCTATCTCGTCTTCGGGCAGGACGAGGAGATCGGCGGCGAGCGCGGTGCGAAGCAGGTCGCGGCGCTGTTGAAGCAGCGCGGCGTGCAGCTGCAGTTCGTGATGGACGAAGGCCTGCTGATCACCGAAGGCATCCTCAAGGGCCTGGCTCGGCCGGCCGCGCTGGTCGGTGTCGCGGAGAAGGGCTACATGAGCCTGGAGGTCACCGCGACCGCCACTCCCGGCCACTCGTCGATGCCGCCGCCGCAGCCCGAACAGTCGGCCATCGGCATGCTCAGCGCCGGCCTGGTGCGGCTCGAAGACAAGCAGATGCCGGCCGCCATCAAGGGCTTGTCGCGCGAGATGTTCGAGACCCTGGCGCCGGAGATGCAGGGCATCAACCGCGTCTTCCTGTCGAACCTGTGGCTCTTCAAGCCGCTGGTCGAGCGCGAGCTGCAGAAGTCGGCGAGCACGAACGCGGTGATGCGCACGACGACCGCGCTCACCGTGATCAGCGGCGGCAACAAGGACAACGTGCTGCCCGGCCACGCCAGCGCGACCGTCAACTTCAGGCTGTTGCCGGGCGACAGCAGCGAGCAGGTCATGGCGCATGTGCAGGAGGTCCTCGCGAACCCGGCGATGAAGCTGGGGAAGTCGGGCTTCGTCTCCGAAGCCTCGCCGGTCTCGGCCACCACCGCCCCCGGCTACCAGCTGATCGCGAAGACCCTGCGCCAGCTGCATGCCGACACCATCGTCGCCCCCGGCCTGATGACCGGCGCGACCGACTCGCGCCACTTCATCGGCATCGCCGACACGATCTACCGCTTCTCGCCGGTGCGCGCCCATCCGCAGGACCTGGCGCGATTCCACGGCACCAATGAACGCATCTCGATCGCGAACTATGTCGAGCTGATCCAGTTCTATCACCAGCTGTTGACCAACACCGCCGGCAGCCCGCCGCAGTAAGGAGCCATCGCCATGACAGCCCATGCCACGTTCACGAACATGCAGCACAGCACTCGCGAGGACTGGCAAGTCATCGCGGCGGATTTCGTGCCCTTCGCGCGCGCCTTGCCGGATCGGGTGCTGAGCCATCTGAAGCTGCTCGACGGCGACTTCGGCGGCTTCCCGGTCGACCGCCTGACGCACAGCCTGCAGACCGCGACCCGCGCCTGGCGCGCCGGCCGCGACGAGGAGTACGTGGTGTGCGCGCTGCTGCACGACATCGGCGACACGCTCGGGCCCTACAACCACCCCGAGATCGCGGCCAGCCTGCTGCAGCCCTTCGTCAGCGAAGAGAACCACTGGATGGTCAAGCACCACGGCATCTTCCAGGGCTACTACTTCTTCCACCACCTCGGCATGGACCGCAACCTGCGCGACCAGTTCAAGGGCCATCCGCTGTACGACCGCACCGAGGAGTTCTGCGCGGTCTACGACGCGCCGGCCTTCGATGCGAAGGCCGAGACATTGCCGCTCGCCGAATTCGAGCCGATGCTGCGCCGCGTGTTGGCGCAGCCGGTGCGCAGCGTCTACAAGGCGGCCGTTTCCGTAAACCCCGCTGAAGCCGCAACGAAACA
>Ga0207671_10005959_pt1 | contig 11045 bp, 8 predicted proteins | sample KBSC24metaG_FD_184352 | JGI IMG/M metagenome (GOLD analysis project Ga0207671, IMG submission 184352) | Corn rhizosphere microbial communities from Kellogg Biological Station, Michigan, USA - KBS C2-4 metaG (SPAdes) (version 2) | ecosystem: Host-associated > Plants > Roots > Rhizosphere > Soil... | reverse complement strand
ACGCAGTGAGCTGGAATTTTGGGAATATCCCTCCTATATGAAAATTATCACAGACAAATCAAAAACATGAATTATGGACGCGAAACAGCATAAAAAGAAAGTGATCCTAACCACCTTTGCCGTAGGTGCTGCCGGAGTGCTGGGGTATTTCGGGTGGCAATATTATCGAAAGAAGATGCAGCAAAAAAAAGCCAGCAGTGGTAGCGCAAATAACGACCTGGATACCTTGCTCAAAAGCAGCTCCGGAAGTTCATCAGATACCCTGCCGTCCCTTCCTTCTGCTGCTCTTCCTCCGTTGCAAACGTCCAGGTCGAGGTCAGCCATCACCGCTCCCGCTCCGGCATCACCTGTGGATAGTTCGGACTTTCCACTCAAGAAAGGCAGCAAGGGAGAGAAAGTACGCCTGTTGCAAAAGGCCCTTATCGCGAAATATGGCAAATCTATCCTGCCCAAATATGGCGCGGACGGCGGCTTTGGATCGGAAACGTCGGCGGCGCTCCGCAAGGCAGGATTGCCGCCCTCCATCGACGAAAGCACATTTAACGTGCTGACCCAATCAGCGGGAGCCGATGGTGCGTCCATTGGCCGGGAGTTGGCAAGGGCCGCCGACAGCCAGGACTTCACGGCGGCAATGGCAGCCCTCAAGAAGATGAGCAGTACCGCCGACTATGCCGCTGCCAATAATGCGTTCAAAACCTATTATCTCAATGGCGTCAGGCAGACGATCGTCAACGGCCTGCTCAACACCTTTACTTCCGATGAAGAAAAGCAAAAGATCAAATTTGAATTTCTCCGGATCGGTTTGCAGTACAATGGCAGCAAATGGAGCTTGTCTGGGTTGGGGGGATTGCCCATCATTACCATCCGACCGGCCGCCATCTGGGTCAACGCCCGCCGCCGGGTGAGTGTGCCGTCTCGTGTAGTGCTGGGCAATGAGGTCAGCCGACGACTGGACTATACCCTGTTTGAAAACCAGGGACAGTATTTTCTGGTGCCGACCCGTTGCGTGCGCTATGTGTAAACCCTTTTTGCTATAAACGATCATTTTCCCGTCATCTTAATTTATCACCCTATGTCACTTACCAACATCCAGGCTGCATTGGCCGACAAAAATTACCGGGAGTTCAACCGTCCCTTTGAACTGAACATCGTGGGCATCCGGGCCGACAGTACCAAGCCCAACACTTTCGACGATTCATTGAATGTATATTATAAAACTTCCACAGGAGACTGGCAACTGCACTGTTTCCCAGCGACAACCGATCCGGGCACTTATTGGCTGGAAAATCCCCTGAACCCACAAGGCACGGCGATCCTGAAAGCCGGGCAATATCTGGGTTCTCATGCCATCGGTCTCCATCGTGGAAAATATGAAGCCCTGGTACAGGTTCGTCCTGTCACCGTTTACCGGGATTATGACCGCAATGCGGTATTGGACTTCCTGAATGGAAAAGAAGACACTGGTCTCTTCGGGATCAATATTCACCATGCTCAAGCAGAGGGCACGACCAAGTACGTCGATAAATTTTCGGCAGGCTGTCAGGTCTTTGCCAACATAGAAGATTTTAACCTGTTTATGCAGCTTTGCTACCGGCACCGGCAGCTCTATGGGAATGCCTTCACCTATACGCTAATTGACCAGCGGGCACTAATCCGAGAAGCAAAAAAAAATTAGTTTTCTCACTCATGGGGCTGGCCGTCAGTGCGGGTGCCGCCCTTATTACTTATGAATACTTAAAAGATTAATCATGAAAAACGTCAGAAATTTTCTCAACCAATTGTTCCAGGACAAGAACGGCAGCTACTCGCTGCGGGAAGTAGTCACCCTGTTATTCATTGGCGCCATCCTGGTAAGCTGGATCGCCCGGCAGTTCTTCCGGCTGGAAGTACCAGAATTTATGTTCTACTCCTTTGTCAGCCTTGTGGGAGCTGGTTGCTTTGGCTATTCGCTGGAAAGGAAAGGTCCTCCATCCGATGCGCCGAAAGGCGATGCCTGATCCTCTTGTTATTTCATCACCCTTCAATCCATACCCATGTTAACGTTTGGCAATAAATATTCCTACCTCATCATGCTATTGGTAGGCTTTACCCTTGGCTTCTATTTTTGTTCCCTCTTTAGCGGTTGCGGTGGTCACCGTTCTCCTGTTCCCGCAGTCACCATCGTCAAGCCGGCAGTGATCCAACAGCAAGCCGCGGCTGCCGAGGCACGCTATCAAGTTAAAATTGATTCCCTGGGTGCTACCGCCCGAAACCTGCAGGCAACCCTGCAGACCACACAATCGGCGCTGGATAAAGCAAAGCGGAAGAATACTGTTCTCCAAACACAGGTCTATGATCTCCTGGACCGTACAGCTACCGCGTCTACGGATACTGTGCGCCATATCATGGATTGCGATTCCCTTCAAACGAAGGTAAAAGAGCTGGTGGTTAATGACAATGTCAAAGACAGCCTGTATGAGGAAACAACCACCAACCTGCAAGAACAGGTCAGCAATAAAGATTCCACCTTGCAGATCCAGCGGGAGCAGTACCAGGAATTAAAGGCATCCTTTACGCAGACCTTGCAACAGCAGGGAGCTTTGCAATCGGAGAATACCGCCCTCCGAAAGTCGATCCGGCACGAAAAACGAGCGGGGGTATTCCGGACCATTGGCCTAGCCATTGCCGCAGCCTTGGCCGCTCATTATTTAACCCGATAGCCAATGAAAGACAAAACCATCGTTGCCACTACTACGCTGGTGACGTCCCTGCTGGCCTATTGGTACGCTCGGGAGATGCATAAGGATACGTCACCTTATACTATCCTTGGCGGCTTTGTCGGTTCCGTCATCGGGGAGACCATCGTAGAGAACCGGAAAAAGAAAAATACAGAATAACATGTTTTACCAGATTGTGGACAATGGCGGCAGCATTCGTATAGTAGGAGACCAGGGCGGGGAGCTGCTCGTCATGAAACGGTTGATCCAGCGGATCAGCGTGGTGCGGGAGGATATGATCGAGATCAATACCGGCGACCCGCTCCGGAACATCTTTTTCCGTTGGGCAGAGGTATATGATCCGCAAACAGGCACCGCCCTGGAGCTGCGGGATTTTATCAACAGCCTTATTACTGGCGTAACCTACTAATATGCGCTATCCTGAAATCCGTGAGATCGTGTTGGGTGATGTTCCGGAAATTGATATCCCTGAGATACAGGTTACCTATTCCCGGGAATCCGGTAGCCTGTATTTAGGGAAGCCCTCCACTTACCGCGAAGTGGCTGTTTTTATCCGCGGTCTTTTTGTGGGGGGAGAAATTGACCTTCAGGAGCAATTAATTGTATTGTACATCAATGCCGCTGGATATATTCTGGGATACTACCGGCATAGCCGGGGCAGTATCACCGGAACGTATGCAGATATCCGAATCATCCTGGGAGCAGCCCTAAAAAGCGGTTGCACATCGCTTATCGTGGCCCACAATCACCCTTCCGGCAAGACAAGACCGAGCGAAGAAGATTTAGAAACCACGCGGAAGCTAAAGAAGGCGGCAGCATATTGCGACTTGGGACTATTGGATCATATCATCGTCGCCAGGGATGATTATTATTCGATGGCCGAACGCCGCTTAATGGGGCTGGAAGGGCTGCCTAATCCCGGTGGATTTGTGGACTATGTTCAAGAGGAATTGAAAAAAGGGAAAAGCCACAACCGCAAATTCATCGAAAAGCAAGCTACGGCCTTCGGCCTTACGGATAAGACGGCCATTAAAGAACTTACGGAACTGGCTATTGTCAATCGGGCGCGGGACTTGGCGCATGAGCCGAGTACTGTGCGGGAGCGATTTGACAAGATTGTGCAGTTATACAGTATACAAGTCAATTTATCGCACCGTACTTCTCAAAGCATCCTCTTGCAACAGTATTCTACACCTGCCCCGATAGCATATTTGGCGGGCGTATTTTGCGGGATTGACCATCCTCATGCAGGAGCGGTCTACTTTGAACCTTCTGCCGGTAATGGGCTGCTCACGATTGCCGGTGATCCGAAGCATTTTATTGTCAATGAGATCGACACCACGCGGAATATCAACCTGCAAACGCAAGGTTTTCAGAAAGTGGAGCGACAAGACGCTACCCAGCCCTTTGCGGGCAAACAAGCGGCTTTCCAGGCCGTGCTAACCAATCCACCTTTTGGGAAACTGGAGAGGCCGGTGCTATACGACACGTTCCCGATCCGGCCCCTGGAGCACCTCATGGCGTTGCGAGCATTGGATTGTATGAAAGATACTGGTAGGGCAGCTATCATTATTGGCGGCCATACACAATGGGACGAGAAAGGTCGGATACAGGCAGGGCGGAACCGTATCTTTTTCAATTATCTCTACAGCAGGTATAACGTCAAAGATGTGATCAACATCGACGGCAAAAAGCTCTATTCGCGTCAGGGAACTGCCTTTGACGTCCGCCTGATCCTGATCGACGGCAGAAAGAGGACCGCATCGGGCAATGCGCCTGTTCGGGACGCGGAGAAAGATACCGTGGTCCGCAGTTTTGACGAGCTATACGACCGCGTAATAAAGCTGGCAGCTAAAACCGAACCCATGACAAACACTTTATCACTAGAAGCGGAAGCACTAGCCTTGGAGTTGGAATTGCTGCAAATCGCTCATCTGGGAGGTTTTGATGCTAGTAATTACAATGACTACATTGACGAGGACGGTGTAGTAGATCACGATCTCATGTACCAATATTTCCAGCGATTAAAGAAAGAGTATCCGAAGTCGATCATTTTGTTTGAAACCCCCGAAACATATGCTTGTTTCCAGAGCGATGCAGAAACGGTCGCCCAGATTTGTAAAATCGGGATCATCAAGGTAACGGGGCAGCCTTATACACTAATGACCGGCATATCCAAGGTTGCCCGAGAGGTCTATCTTCGGCAGCTGATCGCCGCTAAACTGAACGTGCTATTGGTTGAAAATAACAAAGGCACCGACATAGAGCACATGAATGCCGAGCTATGGGCCTGGAAAATGAAAGCCGGAAAAGCGCACACCAAAGAGGACGTAGAGGAATTTGAACGCTATTGGAGTATCAAGGTGAAGGATTTTCGCAATATCCTGCTGTTTCATCACCCGGAGACGCGCACCTACACCACCTGGGCATGGGACGCGGGTGTTTTACAATCCGAATTGCATTTCAGGCCGGATAGATCGGTAACGACAGCCAGTGGCACCGTCATTATAGGTATCTCCTTTCCGGCTAAAGACTTAAAGCGTGTCATTAAACGTACACAGAAGTATGGGTGGGAATTGATCATTGCCGACGAGACGCTGGGTGCGCCCTATGTACCCGCCTCCGCATCAGGGACTGTCCTTAACACGCAAGTACCGGACAGTATGGCCTTTGAAACCCAGCAAGCGGTCCAACAGATCAACGTCGAGGTGGGCGGCGATATGGATAATTTTGTCCGCCACCGGCTACGCTATCCGACGAAGGCAGCTCTTACCAAGGTCCTGTCCGCAGAGCAGATCGATGCGGTAGCGATGGCGATCTATAACATTGAAGCCAAAGGACAAGGTATGATCATTGGGGACCAGACCGGCATTGGCAAGGGCCGGGTGGCAGCCGCCATGATCCGGTACGGGGTCATGCAAGGATTGAAGCCTGTGTTCTTGACCGAAAAGGCCAATTTATTCTCTGACATTTACCGAGACCTTTCAGCTATTGGTTCCGGCCAGCTGCGACCGTTCATCGTCAATGGCCGGGAATCCAAGACCGATATAAAGGACGAGGATGGCAATGTAATCTATCAGGCTCCGCCGATTACCGAACAGCAGGCCTCCTTCGAGGCCAGGGAAGTGCCCGCCAAATACGATTTTGTTGTCGGCACCTATTCGCAATTTAATTCCAAAGAAAGGAAGCCGGTAAAACCCAATTTCCTGCTTTCGATAGCAGACGGTAATATCTTCATCCTGGACGAGGCGCACAATGCCAGCGGTTCTTCCAATACCGGCGAGTTCCTGCAAGGGGTAGTCGCCCGCACGAAAGGAATTGTGTTTCTATCGGCCACCTTTGCCAAGCGACCCGACAATATGCCGCTGTACGCCATGAAAACGGCCATTAGCGATTGTAACATGAGTCGGGACGAGCTGGTCGAAGCCATTACACGCGGTGGGGTTGCCTTACAGGAAGTGCTGTCTGCACAGTTGGTGGCGGAAGGCCAGATGATCCGGCGGGAACGCAGCTTCGAAGGGGTAGAGGTCAACTACATTACTCTGGATGACAAAGCTCCGGAACACCGGGCCATTGCCGACAATATCACAGAGATCCTACGCGACATTATCGCCTTCCAGGGCAACCATGTGGACAAAGAAGTGGAGGAACTGGATAAGATAGCCGTAGCAGAAGGTAAAGAGGTGGAAGTTCGGGAAGGTACCTCCCAGGCGGGCGTAGACAACCAGCCGTATTTTTCCAAAGTGTTCAATGTTATCAATCAAATGCTGTTCAGCCTCAAGGCAGAAGCTGTAGCGGAAAAAGCGATTCAACGGCTGAAAGAAGGCAAAAAGCCAGTGATTGCCTTTGCATCTACGATGGGAAGTTTCATCGAGACGATGGAGAACGAGCATGGATTACCAGTAGGTGAAGGGGATACCATTGATGCCGATTTCAGCGAAGTACTGCTGCGAGGCCTGGATGGTGTCTTACGGTATACAGAAAAGGACGTCGATGGACGGCCCATCCATAAGAAATTCGCAGTAAGCGATTTTTCCCTGCAAGCCCAGGCAGAATATGCCCGCATTCAGGAAAAGATTGGCGCGGTATCTACTGGCATTACGATCTCACCCATTGATGTAATTGTTCGTCGTATCCAACAGGCGGGCTATTCGGTGGCGGAAGTAACGGGCCGGAAATATGAACTGCAATTGAACGGCAAGGGTAGCAAGGCATTGGTGATGAATCGAAAGCGGATCAATACCAATGATGCCTTCCGGCGCTTCAATAACAACGAGGTAGATGTATTGATGATCAATCAATCCGGTTCTACCGGGGCATCGGCCCATGCTGTGCCTACGGCAAAAGTACCGAAGGAGCAGGTAAAACAACGAGTGATGATTGTTCTGCAGGCAGAGTTGGACATATCTACGGAGGTGCAGAAGCGGGGCCGTATCAACCGGACCGGCCAAATCCTCCAACCTATATATGACTACCTGGTCTCCGCCATCCCCGCCGAAAAGCGGTTGATGATGATGTTACAGAAAAAATTGAAGTCCCTGGATGCCAATACGACCTCCAATCAAAAGCAGTCGTCCAAAATATTGGACGTGCCGGACTTCTTGAATAAATACGGCGACAAGATCGTGAAGGAGTATCTTTCAGAGAATCCGGTTGTCAACAAGCTGCTGGACGATCCGCTCTACCTGGACCGCTCTGGCTCGGATGGCGGTGGGAGTGATAGCAATGTTTTGGAAGACGCTGCCATGAAGGTGTCTGGCCGGGTAGCTGTGCTATCTACCAAGATGCAGGAGGACTTCTACAATGAGATTGCGCAGCGATACGATGATTATGTAGATTACCTCCGCCAGATCGGTGAATATGACCTGGAAGTGGAGGCCATGAACCTGGAAACAGAAACACTTTCTTCCAAAGTGATCAAGATGGGCAAAGGCGGTGACAGCGCCTTTGGCAATGACAGCGTGCTGGAAACGGTCCGCGCCAATGTCCTGAAAAAGCCTTTTTCCGTGACTGAGTTGGAAAACCTGCTGGCAGAGAACTTGAAAGGGGCTGACGCCCGCACCTTGCAACAGGAATTGTTGGCCGGCTATGAAGCCTCCATAGGAGAGCGGCTACAAGACGAAATAAAAGAGATCCATACGAAATATGACCTGTTGATCGAAGAAATACCCGAGGAAAAAAAGATTAAGCGCATACAGGAGAAACAAGGTGATCAGGCTTGGCTTCGGGCTATAGCCGACCGGAAAGTAGAACTGAATGGCGCTCGGCAGGCCCAGCTGCAAAACCTGGAAAAGATTGTAGCCAACCGGAAGCTATACCTGGAACGTATTTTTAAGTTCTTTTTTATCGGCCGTTTCCTCAACTATCCCGTCGAAACGTACCAGAGCGGAAACGAGCTGGTGCCAGCCGTCTTCCTGGGGTTTATGATTGACAGCCGGAAGAAGAACCCTTATGCACCGTCTGTCATCAAGCTCCGATATGCCATTGCCAACAGCTCGAAATATTTAGCTATTCCCGCTTCATACTCGGAGACCATCAATGCGATTATCGGGGTAAGCGCCGATGTCAACCAGCCGCCACTGCCTGCTCTTTTAAGGACTTGGGAGACCTATACCAAGGATAACAACGTTGACCGGCGAATCCGCCACATTATCACGGGCAACCTCTTACAGGCCTTTGGTGACGGTAAGGGCAAACTGGTCAGCTATACTACGCTGGACGGGCAAACTAAAAAGGGTATCCTTTTGCCCGACCATTGGGCAGCTGGTGAAGAAGTCCAGGACCAGGTAATTGTTCCCGTGCTGAAAGCCTTGCCCATCATTCAATCGCTGGTAGAAGGAAAGAACATTACGACCAATAACAGTGTGTCATTTATCAGGACAGGAGATTATTTTAAGATCATTGTACCGGCTTCGCGGGCCAGAGGCGGAGACATCTACCTGGATAAAGATATCCTGCCCCTGGTAGAGAACAACAACTTTGAAAAGGTATCCGATAAGATGGTCGCCAAGCTGCCAGAGACTAACATTGGCAGATTTGTAGAACTATTGCAGAAAAATCATGGCAGCTCCATCACCATCCATTCGTCTGAAATCAAAAACCTGAAAACGGATATTAGCCGCCTAAACAACCGTAAACCCATCGAGCTGCCGCCACCCGAAGAAAAAGCCACCAGCCAGCCAGCACGCATCCGGCTCCTGGAATTGGAAGCACAGGCGTTGACTTTAGAACTCGAATTGTTAGCTGCATAAATGCTACCCTTATGATCACGATTGAAAATTATTTCGAGGCAACCAAGAACTTTATTTGGGACGATTACCCTGAAGCCATTCGAAAAGGGAATGACTACATGAAAATGGCCACAGAGGAAGGAAGGAATTGGGACAATTATCATAGTAGTGAATCGGTAAAGCGGGTCATTGATCTGTATTTATCCAAGTTAAACGAGCTGGTTGGCAAAAAAGCACCCGCAAAAGAGAAAAAGGAACGTCCTTTATCTCCAACTCCAAAAGCTTCGGTAAAACCCACTCAACCAAGGGCCGCGAAAGCAGATCGCCCCGGTGCCTCTCCTCAGCGGGTCGATCTGGTGGAACGGATACCGGAAGAAATACGTATCATCCGGCGGTTTATTAATTTGGATGGAAAGAGCAAGACCAAAGAGGAAGTTCTTCGCTTTATCAATTCTCTCCAAAAAGCTATTGTTGAGAAGCGTATTCGAAAGGCCTCCGCTTATGCGGAACAAATCCGGTTTATCCAGGACAAGCTGATCGACGTGTATAATACCATGAAGGCAAAGATCAAGATTGAGTTGAAACCGGAGACCTACGAGGCATTGAAGAAGCTGACCGACGAGCAAAAGGTCATGCCATCCATTAATTTCATTAAACGGTATATCGGTATGAATGGCAAAACCGGCATGAAGGAAAAAGCCCGTCTGCTGCTGGAGCAAATCAACCGGGCAATGGACAAAGGCAGGATCACCGACAGCGATCCCTACATCGTCGAAATCCATGAGTTAAAGAAGCACTTAAAGGCATTCACGGATAGCAAGGGAATAAAGACCTTGGAGATTGAAAAAGCCTCCTTGAATGGCCTGAATGGAATCCTCGGGTGTGCCTGTCAGTCTCTCAATGGTCCGGAGGAAAAACCGGTGCTTATGAACAGCATGGACTTCGCCAACATGCAGTTTGTGACCATCGGCCTGAAAGGGAAATGGTATGACCTTATCGGTGATCCTTCTCCGAATTTTACGGCAATGGTGTTCGGCAAACCTAAAATGGGTAAGTCCTATCTCTGCATTGATTTTGCCGGGTATCTGGCCCGTCATCACGGCAAGGTATTGTATGTCGCCAAGGAAGAGGGCCTGGATAGTACATTACAAAAAAAGTTGGCTGATAAGAACGTGGCTCATCCAAATCTCTTCGTGTCGGCTGAGTTGCCAGCCAATCTGAACGAATATAACTTCATTTTCCTGGATAGCGTTAACAGGCTTGGGCTGGCCCCCACCGATCTTATCCGTTTAAAGTCAGAGAACCCTAACAAGTCTTTCATATTTGTATTCCAGTCCACCAAGGACGGTAATTTTAGGGGAGCCAACTCATTCCAGCACGATGTAGATGTAGTAATTGAAATACCCGAGAAAGGGGTAGCTCGCCAGTACGGAAGATTTAACCAGGGAGGTGAGATGGAGATATTTCCATCCTCAGATACTCTGTCATAATCCAAGGATTAAGATAGTCTTTCCCATTGTAGGAAATCCGGATGGCATTTTTTATATTGCTAAATACTTAATAAACTATCTTATGGAATCAAGGAATCTAATTTATAAATATGGGCATTTTTATGATAGTATGTCCAAAAAGCGTGTGACCTTAGTAGATGGCGCTGAAATATGTATTGTCGCTTTACCGGGAAATTTTACTGATGGGCCTCATGTCGGACCTTTTCCTTTGAAGATATTAAATCAAACCGAAAAAGAGTTTGAAATTCGTAATGAGCCTGATTTGGTAAAGTATGATAAAATATATGAAAAGGGGGACTTCTTATATTTCACTATACCCAGATCACACGGCAAAAAAGGCGTCACTCATGAATTTAAAGTAGAACTAATGGAAGACCTTTATTTGTTTCTCAAAAAAGGTTGGGAAAAGCAAAAATTATATGATTGTTCTTGTATAGTTAGGGAAAATATTAGTGGTACAATTGATCTTTTTGAAGAAATTAATGCCGAATCGCTTAACGAAGCATACAAAAATACATTCGTCCATTTTTTTGGTAATGAAGGTAACCCAGCCTGTAATGCATTGGATAGATTTTATGATAGACCAG
>Ga0207671_10005951_pt1 | contig 11054 bp, 9 predicted proteins | sample KBSC24metaG_FD_184352 | JGI IMG/M metagenome (GOLD analysis project Ga0207671, IMG submission 184352) | Corn rhizosphere microbial communities from Kellogg Biological Station, Michigan, USA - KBS C2-4 metaG (SPAdes) (version 2) | ecosystem: Host-associated > Plants > Roots > Rhizosphere > Soil... | reverse complement strand
AGAAGCGATCGAACGTTACAACCGTCGGGGTGGACAAGCGATCGAGTTTACGGTTATGGGCGAGGTCGCCGAGCAGCACAAATCCGCGTTGACGAGTCTGCGCGCTGTCAGCTTGTTGAGCCGTCGTTCGCATTCAGAGTGCCTCGACGCGATGAAAACCGTGGATCTGCTTTATCTGCCACTTGCTTTCTGCAAACGCTCGGCTCGCATTTCGCTCTATTCGCTGCCGACAAAGCTGCCTGAATATCTGGCGACGGGCAAGAGCGTGTTTTTTCATGCGCCGAAGGAGTCGGCTGTCTTTCGTGTTGCGGAGCGCTACGACCTGACGCCGCGACTCGCGAGCATCGACGCGGATGCGCTCGATGCCTTTCTCGAAACGTGGACCAGCGCGCATCACAATGGCGCCGAAACTGAAAAGGCGCGAAACGCCCTTCACACAGAATTCGATCTCGATAGGCTCGCCGCACACTTTCAAGCGGCCTTCGCGTGAACATCTATGAACTGCCGGATCTGCGATAACGAAACAGATCCATTCCTGCGCGTCTCGACCGACGACTTGAGTGAACCGTTTCTGGATGCGACGTTACGAAAGCAGTTGCCGGAGTTGAAACTGCGGCGTTGTGCTGAGTGTGGTTGTCTTTGGGCGGACGACGCACGCCAGGATGATCGAGTTCTGGCGGAAGCGTATGAGCGCGTGGACCATTCTTACTTTGACGCACAGGAAAACGATCCGAGATACACCACGTTTTACGATCGCTTGGAGCGGCTGTTGAAACAGCACGTCTCCGGTCGGTCGATCCTCGACGTCGGCTGTGGCGATGGCGTTTTTCTGACGAGCATGTCTGACGAGTGGTCCAAGCAGGGGCTGGAACCCAGTGCGTCTGGTGCAACTCTGGCGCGGAAGAAAAATCTCGATGTGGCGCAGGGTAGATTACATGACGCACCCAGGCGATACGACGCAGATCTGATCTCGGCGCTCGACGTGATCGAACACGTGATCGATCCGCACCACTTTGTCGACTCGTTCAAGCTCCATCTCCGTCCCGGCGGCGTGGTCCTGTTACTTACCGGCGACGCTGATTCTTATCCTGCAAAAATCGCTGGTCCGCAGTGGTCCTACCTGCGCTGGTGCGGTCATATCTCCGTGTTTTCACAAACGGGCTTGCGCAAGCTGTTACAGCGACATGGCTTTGAGATTCTCGATTGGAGCCGTTGCGAGCATCCTTCGAGTTCCGGGGTGTTTGCGTGGTGGCGAGTGCATCTGCTGGAGCCGGCGCGACGCGCGTTGGGACGGCAGAAATCGTGGTATCCATTCTGGCGCGACCATCAAACGGTGCTGGCGCGGTTGAAGACAAACGGTGTCTCGTAATTGGGTGTTTCTCGGCGATAGTCTGACTGAGGGCGTCGGCTCCAAACGCATCAGCCACGTGGGAGAACTGGCAGCACAGCTTCGCGCCGGGGGCAACACGAACGTTCATGAGTTTCGTCTGCGACACATCGAGACACACACGTTCAACCGCTTCATAGATTTCAATGTCGCGGGTTTTATGAATGTTAACGCGCAGCAGAATGGATCTGATGTATGGCTGTGGAATCTCGCGTGTGAGGGACAGACGATCGAGTCTGACTTTAATTGGTTGCCGCTGATTACGGCGCTGCGTCCCGAGCTGGTAGTGATCTTCCGGGGAAGTCTGGAAAGTATTATCCGCCCGGCGATGTTGCGCGAGGGTGGATGGCCGTGGTGGGTTCCGGCGTCGTGGCGTGGTTACGCGGCGATGGATCCGCGTTGCTACTTCAGCAATACGTGGTGGCGTAAAGCAAAGCAGACGTCGCTCGACGCGTTGAAACAGAATCTGCGACTGAAGCTTCTCAAGGTGCGTCCGGGCAAGCCGTTGATGGACCTCGAGACGCTCGCATTACATCAAACGGAACTGATACGCCGGTTGCGCGATCTGGATGCGCGCGTTGTTGTGCTCGGACTGTTGCCGGTGGACCATGCGCGCTTCCCGGACTCTCCGGAACACTTCCGTTTGGTAAACGCACGGCTCAAGCAGGTGGCGCAGGCGGAAAAAGCCGAGTTCTTCGATTGGGGCTCGCTTCTGCCGGCGAATGGCAGTCGCGGCGCGTTTTTCTATCGCGACAGTTTTCATCCGAACGCAGCCGGTGCCGGTCTGCTGGCGAAAATTCTTCGCGACCGTATTTGTATATGAGTCTCTCGGCAATCGTCACCGCGTATGACCGGATCGATCAGACGTTGCAGACGTTGCGAGTGATTCACAACTGCGTTCCTGCGCCCGCGGAAGTCCTGGTTCATGTTGATGCGAATCAGGTTGCCACTGAGAATGCCATTAGAGCTGAGTTTCCGAACCTCCGCATTCTGCGCAGCACGGATCAGGTCGGCCCAGGCGGTGGACGGAACAAGCTGATTCATGCGGCGCAGTTTGAATTTGTCGCGAGCTTCGACGACGACTCTTATCCGATTGACTCTGACTACTTCGCACGTGTGCTGAAACTCTTCGAACGATTCCCTGAGGCGTCGGTTGTGTGCGCGGCTCTTTATCACATCGGGGAATCGATCGGTCTGGATGAACAACGCGCACAATGGACGGCCGATTTTTTGGGCGCTGCATGCGTGTATCGACGCAGCGCGTTTATCGACGCGGGCGGGTACGTGCCGTTGCCGGTTGCGTATGGGATGGAGGAAGTCGACCTTGCTCTTCGCGTTCACTCGCGAGGTGGAAAGATCCTGACGAGTCGGTGGTTGCGCGTCTTTCATAACACTGATTTAGGACATCACGCAGATCCACGTGTGATCGCGGGCAGCATCGCGAATCTCGCGTTGCTCGCGTATCTGCGTTATCCGGTATGGCTATGGGGAATCGGAGTCGGACAATGTGCGAACCGGTTGTTGTGGCTGTTGCGACACGGGCGGCACCGCGGGATCTTGAAGGGTTTGACGATGATTCCGGCGCATCTGCGTGCGAATCATCAGTACCGGCTGACGGTGAGCAAGAGAGCTGTGAGGTCTTACCTCGCGCTGCGTAGGGCGCCGGTAGCTGTGAGCTTGTGATGAAGTGGATCTGCTGCCAGCTCGGTGCACGCGAACATTACGCGGTGCCACGTGCGCTGCAACTCGGCGGCGTGCTCGGTGAGTTCATTACCGATCTCTGGCTCAAACGCTTCAAGGGAAGATTTCATGCAGGGCTGGCGAGCGCTCGAGTGACTGCTCCGAATGTTGCCGCGCTCACATTCGAGTTGAAAGCCTACGTATCAGGCGCGAATGGGTGGAAGTTGATCCATCGAAGAAATGAGTGGTTTCAGCAGCATGCCGTACACAAGCTTCACAAACAAGCCACAAATGGACCACGTACCGTTTTTGCGTATAGCTATGCTGCGGAAGAGATTTTCAAGCATGCACGCGAGCGTGGCTGGAGAACGGTGCTGGGCCAAATCGATCCGGGTCCTGCTGAAGAACGCATCGTCGCCGGTCTACACAACGGCGGTTTTGAACCTGCGCCTGCAGAGTACTGGGATCAGTGGCGCAACGAGTGCGCGCTCGCGGACCAGATCGTCGTGAATTCGACGTGGTCCAGGGACGCGCTGCTCGGTGAAGGGGTGCCCGCCGAAAAGATTCGCGTGCTGCCGGTTGCGTACGAAGCGGGCGGTGAGGCGACGGCGTTTCAGCGGAGTTATCCGAAGGCGTTCACTTCAGGGCGGCCATTGCGCGTGTTGTTTCTCGGGCAGATAAACCTGCGAAAAGGCGTCAGGCAGTTGCTCGATGCGGTCAAGCTGCTGGCTGATGAACATGTTGAGTTTTGGTTTGTTGGACCAGCACAAGTCGATCTGCCCGCGCGTGTTAAATGGTTTGGCGTGGTGCCGCGTGTCGAAGTTGATCAGTACTACAAAGAGGCGGATGTATTCATTTTTCCGACGCTCTCGGACGGGTTTGGATTGACGCAGTTGGAAGCACAGTCGTGGAAGCTGCCGGTAATCGCTTCGCGTCACTGCGGAGAAGTCGTGTCTGACGGTGTGAATGGCGTGGTCCTGGAAGTAGTTTCCGGCCAGGCGATCGCGGATGTGTTGCTCGAGTTTTTGCGCGCGCCCGAGCTGCTCAGCACGATGTCCGCGAATTCAGGCGTCGGCGATCGCTTTAGCCTAAAAAGCCTGGCGTGCTCGCTGACGAATCTGTGATGCAATCATTAACGTGGAATCGGCCGGCGGTTGGGTTGGCTGCGACTCCGAGCCTGACGTTGCGCTCGACGCTGCTCGCGGTGCTGAGCACGAGCGTTGCCACGGCGATCTCGATCCTGTTGATCCCGGACAATCCCGCAAACGAAGGCGCGTTGTTCTATCCGGCGCTCGTGATGTCTGCCGGACTCGCTGCAGCACCGATCGTCGCCGCGGTACGTTATCCAAAAGCACTTCTGCGCGGCGAATCACTGCTCGCCTTGGCGCCTATCTACTGGCTCCTGCTCGATCTTTTACAAGGCATCTACTCGATGGAAGACATCACCGCCGATCAGGTGCGCCGCGCATTCTTCGGCATCGGACTCTTCGTCGTGATGGTCTGGCTCGGCGCGATACGCCGCTCGTGGAAGTTACCCAACGTGCTGATCAGCTCCGTCTCGCAGGAGTTTTCCGTCAACACATACTTTGCGCTCGCGATCGCATGCTTCTTCCTCGGCATGTTGAACTTCGCGGTGCCTTGCAACTTCAACGTGTTCGAGATGGTCCATTACCTCGGCAAGGAGCGTTGGGTCGCGCCCTGGGGACGCGGACAGTTAGGCAGTTGGGATGCGTTCCTCGATCACCTGCAATACTTCGGTTATCTGCTGCCCGTGCTTACCGTTGTGATCGGCAGGCGTGTAGGACTGCGTAACGTGCGCACTGTGATTTGTACTGCGATGTCCGTGGTCATCACACTCTTCCTCGCGCAGAGTGGCAGCCGGCGAGTGATCGGCGTCGTTGCGGGAATGGCGCTCGTTCTTTGGGTGTTGGACCAGCGACGCTTGCGAATCAAACATCTGCTCACCTCGCTGTTGACGATCGCTGCGTTGCTGCTCGCGCTTCAGGTGATGCTCGAATACAGAAACGTCGGTTTGGGTGCTCTGGTCGGCGAGGGAGAAGTGGTGAGCGGGCGTTTCGAGAAGATGCAGCTTCTCGAAGAGCAACACCTGCGTGTCGACGATAACTTTTATCGCCTCTGCCAGATCATTCAACTCATTCCTGACTCGTACCCCTTCGTGTATCACAAATATTTCGTGTACGTGATGGTGCGTCCGGTGCCGCGTGTTTTCTGGCCGGAGAAGCCTGTCGACCCGGGATTTGATTTACCGACCGCGCTCGGTGTTCAGGGCGTTTCGTTTTCATATTCTGTGATCGGCGAGTTCTACATGTCGCTCGGTTTCATCGGGATTGCGCTTGGCGGCTGGTTTTACGGACGCGTCTCGTCGATGGCGAGCGCGCTGCTCGCACGTTGCGCGACGCAGGGCGCGCTCGTGATCTACAGCATCGTGGTGATGGCGCTGTTTTCCGGGATGCGATCGATTCTCGACTTGATTCTCGTGAGTTACGTGGTGCTGGCGTGGGTGGGTCTGTCGCACTTGTTTATGAAGTTGAGGCGTGCGTGAAGGTTTTCGTTCTGACAGATTGTCCGTCGCCTTATCAGGTTGAGCTGTTCAATGAGATCGAAGCGTATGGCGAGTGTGAGTTGGAAGTCGCGTACCTGCGCGACAGCGATCCGAGCCGGCATTGGAAGTCGTCGGTTCTTCAACATGAATCTGTGATCCTCGAGGGAAACGGAATGCTGCGCGCGCGTGAGGCTGCGCGGCGCGCCGACGTCGTCGTGTTCAATTACTACAGGCACGCGCACGCGGAACACTTGATCGCCGAGCGCGCAACCTCGGGAGGTCCGTGGTGTTTCTGGGGGGAGCGGCCTGGGTTGCGACAGCCTGAATGGGCGGGAAGACTTTTGCGAAAGTGGAAACTGTCGAAGCTGCATCGAGCGGCAGTTCCGATTTGGGGAATTGGGAAGTTTGCGGTCGATGAGTACCGCAGAGAGTTTGGTTCGCGACGCGCGTATTTTAACCTGCCGTACTTTTCGGATCTCCGGCGCTTCGACAACTCCGATCGCCAACAACGTGCGGAACGCGTGTTTCTGTTTTCGGGTTCGCTGATCGAGCGCAAGGGTGTTGATGTGCTGGCTGGAGCTTTCGTCCGATTGGCGAGTGAAGTGTGCAACGTAAAGCTGAAGATCGTTGGAGAAGGGGAGCTGCGGCAGTCGCTTGAGCAAACGCTTGCGCCTGTGCGTGAGCGCGTGGAGTTTGTGGGATTCAAAGATTGGGATGAGTTGCCGCGCGAATATGCAAGCGCGGATGTGTTGTGTGTGCCTTCGAGGTATGACGGCTGGGGGCTTGTGGTGCCTGAGGGTCTAGCGTCTGGTTTGCCGGTGATAGGGACAGATCGGATGGGAGCGGCGCTGGAGTTTATTGAGACGGGACGAAATGGTTGGTTGATTCGGGCCGCGGATCAGGAAGCGTTGTTCGAAGCGATGCGAGAGGCGGCGCTGATCTCGCAGAAGGATTTTGCGGATCTGAGTCGCAGTGCGCGCGAGAGTGTTAGTGCACACACGCTCGAGAACGGAGCTGTTCGGTTTGTGAACTTCGCGCAGGAAGCGATCGCGGGTTGGCAGTAGATGTGTAGCATCTCCGGTGTTTTCAGTACTGGGTCGCCGGCGCGTTTGCGTGACGCTGTGCAGCGGATGAACGCGGCGCAGAGACACCGTGGTCCAGACGACCAGGGGATTGCGAATGTCGAGCTTGATCGCGGCCAGGTTTTGTTGGGAAGCACACGACTCGCGATCATCGATACGTCTGCTGCGGGCCACCAGCCGATGAACGATCCGGAGACCGGCAATTGGATCACGTACAACGGCGAGATTTACAACTTTAAAGATCTGCGTCGAGAGATCGGGCCTCAGCCCTGGTCCTCAAACACAGACACCGAAGTTGTGATCCGCGCGTATCGCAAGTGGGGCGTTGACGCATTTCGCAGGATGCGCGGTATGTTTGCGCTGGCGATATTAGATTACGCGAATCAGGAACTCGTGCTCGCGCGCGATGTGTTGGGTATCAAGCCACTCTACTACCACGTCGCGCAGAATCGGTTGTTGTTTGCTTCTGAATTGCGCGCGCTGCTGGCAAGCGGGTTAGTACCGCGCCGGCTGAGCGCGGCTGGTGTTGATTCTTTTCTGAGTAATGGATCGGTTGCGTCGCCGCTCACGATCGTCGACGGGATCAAACAGTTGCTGCCCGGCCGCTGTTTGCACGTTAAGGCAGATGAATCCGGAAACGTCGAGTTACGTGAGATCGAGTTTACGAGCTCAAACGACGCAGCGCCGGTTAGCAATCGAGACGAAGCCGTCGCTCGGTTGCGTTCCGAGCTGGAAGAGTCAGTCAGACTTCACCTTGTGAGCGATGTGCCGCTGGGTGTGTTTCTCTCGGGCGGAATGGATTCGAGCGCGCTCGTCGCGTTGATGCACCGGATCAACGAACGACCAAAGACGTTCAGCGTCGTCTTCGATGAAGATACTTTTACCGAAGCGCCATTCTCACGCGCCGTCGCACAACGATTCGACACCGACCACACTGAAATCCGCTTGAGTGAAGATCGGCTGATTGAAATCCTGCCGAATGCGATTGCGGCGATCGACCAGCCGACAATGGACGGAATCAACACCTTCGTCGTCTCGAAAGCCGTAAAAGATGCCGGAGTCACTGTTGCGCTTTCCGGTCTCGGGGGAGACGAGCTGTTTGCCGGCTATCCGAGCTTTCGACGGGCGTTGAAGCTTGCTTCTGTCGGTGCTACGTCCAAACGAGTCTTGCGCGCAGCGGCGGGTGTCGGAAAGGTGGCGTTGAATGGCTCCGTGCAGCGTCAAAAGTTCTGGCAACTCGCAAAAAGCGATGCTAAGCCGGAAGATGTTTATCGCATCTCGCGTCAGCTCTTCTCGTCCGAGCCGGTTCTGCAAATCACCGGTCGCAAGCTCGACGTTCATACGAACAACGGAAACCACCGCTCACGCGACGTGATTAACACGATCTCGACGCTGGAATTGAAGGGTTACATGACCAACACTCTGCTGCGCGATACCGACGCAATGAGCATGGCGCATTCGCTCGAAGTGCGAGTGCCGTTCGTCGATACGAAGGTGGTCGATTACGTGTTTTCGCTACCGGGTGAATGGAAACTACCGGCGAAGAACTCGACACCAAAGCCGTTGCTGGCCGAAGCGCTCGGCGATTTATTGCCGCGCGATTTCGTTACGCGGCCGAAGATGGGATTCACACTTCCGTTTGAGAAGTGGCTCCAGCGCAACTTGCGCGTCGAACTTTCGTCAGTGCTCGATGATTCACAACGTCTATCGCCCGCGGGACTCAACGCGAAAGCCGTCGAAAGAATCTGGCGCAGCTTTCTCGAAAAGCCGCGAGCAGTTGGCTGGTCGCGTCCATGGTCGCTGTACGTGCTCGCAAAGTGGTGTGAGATCAACGGCGTAAGCTGCGCATGAGAGTACTGCACGTCATACCTTCAGTTGCTGAGCGTTCCGGCGGACCGGCCATAGCGATCGTCCCGATGTGCCGCGCGTTGAAACAAGAGGGAATCGAAGTAATGCTCGTGAGCACAAGCGCCGGAGTAGACCACGATGAGAGTCTCTACGAATACAAAGGTATTCCTGCAAAATTCTTCCCAATACAACTCGGAGGCTCGTTCAAATACTCGCGGCCGTTGTCGTCGTGGTTGAGTGCAAACATTGAACAATTCGATGTGGCCCACATTCACGCCGTCTTCAACCACTCGTCCATCGCTGCCGCGCACGTGTGTCGTAAAGCGGGCGTGCCGTACATCGTCAGGCCGCTCGGAACTCTCGAGCCCTGGAGCATGACGCAGAAGTCTCTGCGCAAGCGTGTGTTCTGGCAAGTTTCCGGGAAGGGAATGCTGCGACGCGCGGCCGCCGTGCACTACACGACGGACGCCGAGAAACTCTCGACCGAACGTCTGCTCGGTTTGAACCACGGAAAGGTAATCGCGCTCGGCATCGAAACCGCAGCCTCAGCCTCGCACGCAAAGCTCGAGCAGCACTTCCCCGAGCTCGCGAGTGAACCGTATATGCTGGTGTTGTCGCGCCTCCATCCGAAAAAAGGTCTGGACGTGTTGATTGACGCGTTTCTTGCGCTGGTCCAGGTGGAGAAGTTTGCGCACTGGCGTTTGGTTATTGCAGGCGATGGTCCTGAAGCTTATGTGCTGAAGCTGAAAGCCATGGCTGGTTCGAGTGCGCAGAGAGACAGAATTGTTTTCACCGGTTGGCTGGATGGCGAGGAGAAGGATGCAGTGCTGGGCGGTGCATCGTTGCTCGTCCTGCCCTCGCACCAGGAGAATTTTGGCTTGTGTGTGATGGAAGCGTTATCACACTCGGTCCCAGTTCTGGTGAGCCCGCATGTGAACCTGGCCGAGGAGATTGTCTTGGCAAACGCAGGTTGGATTGCGACGGTAGACAAAGACGCATTGATTTCCAGACTCGCCGAAGCACTTGGCGACGAAGAGGAGCGCGTGCGCCGCGGACACGCCGGCAAACAACTTTCACAGAAGTATTCTTGGGACACCGTAGCCAAAAATTTAATTGATCTCTACAGGCAAGTAGTCACTCTTCACTGATGCCTTCTTTTGTGTGCCTTTTGTGCCTTTTTGTGGCTAAGTAAATGTTAGACCACATCACCCCACTGATACTCACGTACAACGAAGCGCCAAACATCGCACGCACGTTGGCTGGCGTCAGTTGGGCCAAGGACATCGTCGTCGTCGACAGCTTCAGCGACGACGACACACTCCAGATCGCAGCATCGTTTCCGCAGGTGCGCGTGATTCAACGAAAGTTTGACTCTCATCGCAGTCAGTGGGAGTTCGGACTTAAGCAAACTAAAATTTCAACGCCCTGGGTGTTGGCCCTAGACGCCGATTACGTTCTTTCGGACGACCTGATCAACGAGCTCAAGCGTCTAAGCCCGAAGCATCACACCGCCGGCTATCGAGCCAACTTCGTCTATTGCATCAACGGTAAGAAACTTCAGAGCGGAATCTATCCGCCAGTGACTGTTCTATACCGTCGTGAATCAGCTTCTTACGTACAGGATGGCCACACACAAAGAGTCGCGCTCGATGGTCACATAGAAGATTTGCGCTCGCCCATCTTCCATGACGATCGCAAATCGTTGGAGCGGTGGCTCAGCGCACAGGCACGATACACAGAACTCGAAGCGCAAAAACTTTTGTCTCTGCGTCGCGCCGAACTCGGCTTCGCAGATCGAATGCGACGATGGCGGTTTGTGATGCCGCCTGTGATGTTTGTGTATTGTTTGATCGTTCGCGGGGGAATTTTCGATGGCCGTGCGGGCTTTTGTTATGCCTTTCAAAGGGCCAGGGCCGAGCTGATGTTGAGCCACCGACTACACGGATAATGTACATACTCGGCATCAACGCCTATCACGGCGACGCAGCGGCAGCAATTATTAAAGACGGCCGATTGATCGCCGCCGCTGAAGAGGAGCGCTTCAATCGTTGCAAGCATTCCGCAGGCTTTCCCGCCAACGCGATCAAATACTGTCTCGAAGCGGCAGGCATTAAGCTCGAAGATCTGGACCACGTCGGAATCTCCAGAGATCCTTCAGCTCACCTGCACAAGAAGCTACTCTTCGCGGCCACACGCATCGTGAGCCACGCGTGGCAGATCAAGGACCGGCTCGGCAATGCCGCCAAAGTCAGGGATCTCAAGGACGACGTCGCGCGTGTGTTTGGCGTGTCGAAAAAGCACTTGCACGCGCGCTTTCACAACGTCGAGCATCATCGCGCACATCTGGCGAGTTGCTTTTATGTTTCCCCATTCGAGCGTGCGGCACTCCTATCGATCGACGGTTTCGGCGATTTCATCTCCACGATGTGGGCGCACGGGGAAGGGAATTCGATCGAAGTGCTGGGCCACGTCGAGTACCCGCACTCGACGGGGA
>Ga0207671_10005947_pt1 | contig 11058 bp, 5 predicted proteins | sample KBSC24metaG_FD_184352 | JGI IMG/M metagenome (GOLD analysis project Ga0207671, IMG submission 184352) | Corn rhizosphere microbial communities from Kellogg Biological Station, Michigan, USA - KBS C2-4 metaG (SPAdes) (version 2) | ecosystem: Host-associated > Plants > Roots > Rhizosphere > Soil... | reverse complement strand
ACCAACCTGTTTTATCAGCGACGCCCAATATAGAGGTGATGTTCCTGAATTTGCCTCGGTCATTCTTTAAAAATGTTACAGGCATCCATTCACCGACAACGATAAGATCGGTCTGCCCGTCATTGTCGAAATCCGTAAAAAGGGCATCGCAAACCATTCCGATGTTTTTGAGGTCAGCGGCGGCCTCCGCAGTTACATCTGTGAACTTTACATGCCCCTTTTCCGAGTCATTACGAAAGATAAAACTACTGACAGGCTTGGGATATTGACCGGGTGCAACACGGCCGGACACGAACAGATCCAGTTTGCCGTCGTTGTTGATATCGAAAGCCCTTACGCACAATTTAGAAGTATGATTCACCGGCAAGGCGGAAGGTTCTTCCTTAAAATTCCCCTTCCCATCGTTGAGATATAATTTATCCTGGTAGTTGACGCTGTCGGAGGCTGTCGAATATCCGCCGCTTGCTATGTAAAGATCGGGCTTCCCGTCTCCATCGGCATCGAACAGCAAAATGCCTTCGTCCTTTGCCTGGCCGGCTGCAGCCGGCACGCCCGGCAACAATTCCTTTTGAATAAATTGCCCACTTTGCTGCTGTAATAAAACCTTCGCATGATTGACCGGGTTGCCGCCGATCACAAGATCATCAAGACCGTCGCCATTGATATCCCCCGACGCCAAAGCAGGGTTATATTCCGAAAGCTTGTGCGGCAGCAATGTCTGAATATTGAAGTCCATAAGGGGAATATCGGTATGAGTATATTTGACCCCCGCTTCCCCGCTCATCTCCCGGAACAATGTATGCGTGGCGATCAGCGGCTGCCGCAAAGAATCATCTTCCTTTGCATCCCTTATGTTCACAACGATCGTCCGGTCTGCCTTTATATTTTTTATGGCTTGCTTCTTCCCGTTGTTCCATTTTATTACGATGGAATCGATCCGGCTTACCTTTCCTAATCCAAAATGCCCGATGCATTGCACAGACGACAGATACCCCCGATATGGATTATTATCATATGTCTGTTGCTTGCCGTGATCATAAAATATGTCAGCCGTAGCGCCAATGCCATTTACATTTTTCTTTCCTCCGGAGAATCGTATGTTCAGGTAATGGGTGGAAAGCTGGTCGTCATCCCTGGAAGCGTTCCTGTACAATAACGCTTCATCATCGATGTTATTGATGACCATGTCCATTGCCCCGTCATTGTCAAGATCGGCATAAGCGGCCCCGTTGGAAAAAGTAGGCAAGGTCAATCCCCAGCTATCGGTGACATCATCAAATCCGGCTGCACCGTTATTCCTAAAAGCATAGTTGTGCAATTTTACCTGCGGGATCATGTCAAGCATTTGCAGGTTGCTGACAAGGCCGCCGGATCTTTGCCGGTAGGCAATAAAATCATGATCCGACCAATCCCTGGGAAAGCCGTTGGTAATAACAAGGTCGCGGTAACTGTCATTATCAAGATCGACCACCAGGGGATCCCAGCTCCAGTCCGTCTGGGACATCCCGCTCATAAAACCGACCTCACTGAATGCGGGGATGCCCATTGAGTCACCCTGCCCAACCGCCGGGCCCTGGTTAAGCTGCAATGTATTACGCACATACTGGTACTGGTATCCGTAATTCCCGAAATTCTGGTACGTATTGGTGTTGTTTGCATTCGACATCATTTTTTTCCGGTAGTTATCTTCCGCGCTCATATCCAGTTCCACTACGTCCGGTAGGCCATCGTTGTTTATGTCGGCGACATCCTGTCCCATGCTGTTGTAAGAAGTGTGCTTGAAATATTCTTTGACCCTATTCGTAAAGGTGCCGTCACGGTTATTGATGTAAAGAATATTATTTGAAATAAAGTCGTCGGATACATATATATCCTTCCATCCATCGTTATTGATATCGCAGATGCTTGCGGCATGTCCGTAGCCTTCAAACTGGATGCCGGCCTCTTTCGAAACATCATGAAAAACAGGATGGTCGAAGCGGGGATCCGTATCATTCCTGTAAAGCCTTCCGCGGTTGGGTCCCCCGGACGGCATGTCCTGTTGAATAAAAACAGACGAGACATAATCGCTGGAAGCTTCGTTCACCGTCAGGTACATGTCAAGATCACCATCGTTATCATAATCAAAAAAGGATGCCATGGTCGACTGGACTTGAATATCCAGGCCATATTCGGCTGCCATGTCTTTGAAATGGGGAACGCCGTCTTTATCCATGCCGAGATTAACGTACAGGATATTTCTTCTTTTGAGCGGATCTTTATAGAGCGTATTGCAAATATACATATCCAGCAACCCATCGTTATTGATATCGACAACCGATACCCCCCTCGCCCATCTTCCCATTCCTTCAACACCGGCCTTCGCGGTAACATCCTCGAACCTGAAATTTCCTTTATTGATATATAATTTACACGGCACCATCCCACCGGTGAAAAAAATATCCTGCAAACCATCGTTATTAAAATCGCCGATGCCGACACCGCCGCCGCTGTAGATATTGACTACAGACAGCGGATTTATGGAATCGTTCTCGACGATCTTATTATTAAATGTAATCCCGGAATTCGAGGATGAGATCCTTTCGAACAGATGGTGCTTGCGGTGGCAGGATACGAGCATAGCAATGAACAGAATAAAAGTCATTGCCCGATTGGAAAGCTGAATTAGGGAAGAACGATTCATAACGACGGTTTTTCAACACTCCTCAAAATTTCCTGCTGCGGTTTTATCAATTCAAGCACGACGATCTCGTTATTGCCCGGCTTCAGCCATTCGCCCGGAACATATATGGTTTGTTGCGGACCGACATTCCAGTACCTTCCGAGATTATATCCATTTACCCAAACGACGCCCTTACCCCATTTGCTCATGTCAAGATAAGCATCGCCTGTTTCCCTTAAATTGAAGTTGCCTCTGCGAATAACGGGCGCATCCGGGTACCTGTTGACCCCGGCAGTCCTTTTGATAGAATTTACATCCGTGAAAGGCAATGAGAACATTTGCCAGTTCACCAGCTCCTGGTCGTTGAACAGTACCTGCTGCGTAATGCCTTTTTTATTTTTCAAAAGGTACGGCCCAAAATTTATACGGCCAAGATTTTCAACCAGGATGTCGAGCGTAACCATCCCCCCGGGCATTTCCACATTCAGGCTGCTGTCGCCGAGCCGCCTGTCCAAAATGCCGGCGCGCTTACCGTTGATGAACACCAAAGCATAATCGCGTAGCCCCTTTAATACCAGCTTGCCGCCGGCCCCTCCTTTCAGCCTTGTTCTATACAGCACGAAACCATATGCCTGATGAAGATCTTCAAAAGTCAAAAGCCGCCGGCTTTGCACCGGATGCGAAAGGATGTCGAACAGGCTTGTAGCCCCCGTGAACTGAATTTCATCGATAGATACGACGGGTTTGGCAGCGGGCACATCAGGCAGCGTTTCCCCGGGGAGCAGATGCTTTTGAATGACTGACCTGAAAGCCATGAATTTCGGGGTCGCGTTACCGGCTTCATCCAGAGGCGCGTCGTAATCATAGCTGCTTATCTGGGGCTCATAAGGGTTTTTGTCATTGAAATTAGCCCCGTTCATAAACCCCCTGGTAGTACCGCCATGGAACATATACATATTCACGGAAATGCCGGCAGACAACATGGTATCCAGCTGTGCAGTATACTTTTCCGGGGGAACGACATGGTGTGGAGAGCCCCACCAGTCAAACCAGGCAGGGTACCACTCGGCGACATAATACGGGCCTTTGCCGTTGTTATATTTTCCGACCAGCTGTCTTATTTTTTGTGGGTTGTCGATGCCATTTATTGCAGGAAGCAACCCCGGCAGGCAGCCTTTTGCCAAATCATTTGCCGGGTCACACGTGTAGAGCAGCCCATCAAAACCGGCTTCCTGGAATATCGAACGGTTTATTGCAAGATATTCCTTGTCGGCGCCGTAAGACCCATATTCGTTCTCCACCTGGATCATTAGTATATTACCGCCATGGTTTACCTGCAGCGGCGCGAGCTGTTTGCCCAATGCCATCAGGTAACGTTTATATTCGTTGAGGTATTTTCTCTCCTTACTACGAACAACAAGACCTTTCTCATTTTGCAGCCAGTAAGGATATCCGCCAAACTCCCATTCGGCGCAAACGTATGGGGAGGGTCTCAGCACAACCCATAACCCCTCCTGCTGGGCAGTCTTCACAAATGCGGCGATGTCATTATTCCCCGAAAAATCGAATTTGCCTTTTTCCGGCTCCTGTATATTCCAGAATACATAGGTGCCGATAGTGTTTAAGCCCATCGCCTTCGCCATTCTCATTCGTTGCCGCCATGCCTCACGGGGAATACGGGAATAATGCATTTCTCCGCTGATCATCTGGAAAGGCCGGTGATCGAGCAAAAAAACTGAATCTCCCAGTGCAAAGCTATGTTGCCGCTGCGCGTAGCCAGGTACGCTGTGTAATACAAAGAAAACAGTTATAATGGTGCAAATCCTTTTCATGATCAATGCATTTATGTAACGCCCCCGAAAAAATAAAGGCTCCCTGTATGAATAGCGAGCCTTTATTGCATTTTATTTATGTAGCTAGTAAAGGGGGTTTTGAATAAGCTTCAGATTTTTATTCATTTCCTCAAAGGCAATCGGCAGAAAATAATATTTGGGATTCCAGGCCCTGCCGCCGGCATAATCCAGGTTGGCATAGTTGCCGGCCCCGCTGACATCAGCCACCGGCGTGTAAACGGGTGTGCCTGAACCATAGTTGGGAGAACCGTTGTAAGGATAAAATATATGGATGCTCCACACATTGCTGAACCCGGCTTTTTGTCCATATACCGCCGGGTCGCATATCATCCAGCGGCGAATATCAAAATACCGTAATTCCTCAAATGCCAGTTCGATCTTCCGCTCATGCTGCAGGCTTGCCATAGTGGCGGATGCGATATTGGGCATACCCGCTCTTGTCCTTATCATGTTGATATAGGTGGTTGCGGTTCCCACATCACCCACGCCCAGGCACGCCTCGGCATAATTAAGCAAAACTTCGGTATAGCGTATGTAACGCCACGGAGTCGACTGCAGGATTTTTAACGGGTCGATGGTAGGATCGCTCCATTTCCTCAGATAATAGCCCGTGGGCGACCAGTTCCAGATATTAGCACCGGTAGGGGGATTATGTGTATCAAAGCCACCTGTTTCATACTGGATATCATCGGTAGTTGGGTGAGCTGCCGAGGTGTTTTGGTAACCGGTTTGGAGCTTGCCTGTCGATTCATGCGGCAAAATGTCGGACGTTCTTTGCCGCCAGGAAGCGCCGTCGTACAACACAGTACCGTAAAAACGCGGGTCGCGGTTCTTATAGGGTGCTGCAGCCTGAGCAGGATTGCTCCAGCTAAATGTAGTTCCATCATTCATCTCATACTCATCCACGAACTGCTGTGTGGGAGCATCCACACCCCAGCCCCAAAAACCATTGGGATTATGGAACAGCCCCGGACCATATGTCTTTCCATAATCGTTCCAGTTAGCGACGGTATTTGTAGAAAAATATTTTACAAATATGTCTTCCGGCGTGCTCATTTGTATGAACAGATTGCCATAATTGGTCGCTGCCTCGCTTTGTGATGCCGGGTTGGGCATATATAATGAATATTGGCCTAAATTTATTACAGCCAATGCTGCGTCTTTTGCCTTTTGCCAACGGGTTTGCCTGTCTCCCGCCGAAAAAGTGGTATATCTCACCAGCTCAGGGTTTTTAAAGCTTCCAAATGGATCCGGAACAGTCCCGTTGCCGCCATTATACAAGTCGCTGGCTGCATACAACAACACCCTTGATTTCAAGGCAAGCGCCGCCCCCTTGGTGGCCCTGCCCACCTGCGATTGCTGTAAGGGGAGATATTGAGCAGCGCTATCGCATTGGTCTGAAATAAATTGGATACAGTCGGCGTATGTATTCCTCGCAACGCTAAAGCTATCCGTCAATCCGTATGCTTTTGTAATAATGGGTACGCCGCCATAAAAAGACACCAGGTTGTGATACAAATAAGCCCGCTGGAAAAACACCTCCCCCATCAGCTCATGCTTGGTAGCCGTATCGATCGGGGAAGCATTTATCCTTGAAAAGAACAAATTGGTGGCCCTGACAAACCCATATTCATTTGACCAGCCAAAGTGTTGCAATTCGGGGCAATTACCATTTGAAAAAGGCCCTAAATTACTGGGAGTTATCTGGCTTAACATCGCCATTTGCTGTCCTGCCCATGTGCATGCCTGGGTAAGCGCTTCATCAGTCAGCGAAGCCAGCATCGACCAGTCGAAACCATGCGGCAAGCCCTGGTAAATGTGATTGACATATGCCGTCAATAATCCGGGGTCCGTCGAATTAAAGACAACGTCATCGGAAACCGCGCCCACGGGCGTTTGATCAAGTGTTTTTTTATTACATGAAACTTCGGAACCTATCAGGATCGCCGTTAGTAAGATCATGCAAACAATATTCTTTTTCATGTTTATTCTTTTAATTTGTTCAGCAATCGATACCTGCCGGTGATTAAAACGTCACAGTCACTCCCATTGAAACCACGCGTGACAATGGATAATTACCACCGGAGATACCTGGTATTGCATTCTTCAGGTCGGTTGGCGCAGGATTTGCTCCCAGTTCCGGATCGAAGTCTTTCAGACCGGGACACCAGGTAAGCAGATTTTGTCCGCTCACAAACACACGTAGAAGTTTAATACCTGTCTTTTCAAGGCTTTTTGTATCGAGGGTATAGCCGAACTGAAGTGTTTTCAGGCGAACATAATCTGTCTTATGAAGAAAGAAGGTATTGCCTGTGTTATCCCAATAATAGTTACCACGGTTGGGTGTTCTTGGAATATTGCCATCGGGGTTGGTAGGTGACCAGCGGCCGTCTAACAAGCTCTTGCGGAAATTGGTAAATGTACCCCCGTCTGAGTTAACGTACACTACAGCCCCTGTTGCTCCCTGGAACAACATGGACAGATCAAACTTTTTATAGCTCAGATAAATATAAGTTCCAAAAGTAAATGTCGGAACGCTGCTCTTATAAATCCTCCTCTGCTGGTAGGAATTCATTGTATCGTTCTTCGCGATATCCACATATTTGATATCACCGGGCGCCGGTGTAGTGCTAAGCTCCCAGGATTTAAAGCTGCTGGCATAGTCAAGGGAATCCTTTGAATTATGTATCAATCCATTGGCTACATAATACAATCCTGACCCCATGGGATGTCCAGTAGTTTGCTGCCATACCCGCGCGCCAGGCGCCTCGCCCCATTGCAACACTTTGTTTTGAGCATAGCTTCCATTGAATGATATGGAATAATCGAATTTGCTCCTTGTCGTATTGGCATAGGTAATGGAGAAATCGAAACCCTGATTTTGCACTCTGCCATAGTTTACGCTTGGAAGGGTCAAACCCGCTGAAGAAGGTACAGTGGCATTCTGAGGCCATAAGATATTACTCCTTTTGTAATAAAAATAATCGGCTTCCACCGTTAATTTATTATCCAAAAAACCGGCATTGAAACCGATATTGCTTTGGTTGGCCACCTCCCATGTGATGTTGGGGTTTGCAATGACGCTTTCATACACCGTTTGTAATTCGCTCAGCGCACTTGCGGCATCGACCACAAAAGGATAATATTGTCCTGGTGCATTATAATAGCTGCTGCCAAACAGATAGGAGGTCAGGTATTGAAAGTCAGCTACGCGGTCATTACCCGTTTTACCCCAGGATCCCCTTAGTTTAAAATAGTTAACAAATTTCACGTTGTTTTTCCAGAAATTTTCTTCCGAAACTACCCAACCCGCCGAAACGCCCGGGAAAAAGCCAAACCTGTGATTGGGAGCGAAAATGTATGAGCCGTCATACCTGCCGACAAACTCTACCAGGTATTTATTGGCATAGCTATAATTGACCCTTCCAAAATAGCTCAATCTCGAATTTACGGTACCTGAACCTCCGGTAGCCTGGTTGGCCGTCGTTCCGGCGAACATTTCCTGGACCGCGGTGGAAGCAAACAGATCCCTGTATGCGTTAAAGCTTTCCGTATTACCCTTCGAGTACTGCGAACCGACCATTAATTTCAAACTGTGGTTTTCGCCAATGTTCGTTTGATAATTTAACAATCCAAAAGCCAGTTTTGAATAATCGCTTTTAAAAGATTCGGATAAAGTGGGTGAATTGAGCGTACCTGCCCCAAAAACGTTGGAAGTAAGAACAGGCTTTCCATTGGCATCGACCGTAGTTGTATCCCACGAATATAAGCGCCACGGTTTAGTAAAATTCTTATCAAAATCGAAGCCCTGATCAAAAGATAAATTTCCGGTAAACGACAAGCCCTTTATCCACGGGATGTTGGCTTCCAACCTTAAATTCGAATTAAAAGCATAATATTTGTCGTTATTGGTACCGGTGGCGCCGGTGGAAATTACGACAGGGTTTTCACCGTGCTCACGGGCAGGACCTGGCAGGCCGCCGGGCCACCAGGCAACAGAAGTCGGATAGGCAGACACCAGGTCGTTAAAAATGGTCCCCGCGGATTTTTGAGGGAAATGCCGGTCCTCTAAACGTCCGCTGACATCTACAGCCACACGAACATCTTTGCCTATTTTGCCATCGACATTGGATGTAAACCCATATTGGTTGTAATACGTAGCGCTATTTCTATATTGTCCGTCCTGGTGCTTCATATCCAATGAAATAAAATATCTCATGGTCTCGGTTCCGGCGGAAACGGAAATGTTTGCATTGCTTTGCATCGACCTGGGCTTTAAAACCGTCTTAAACCAATCGGTATTGGGGTAACGCAACGGGTCTGAGCCATCCTTGAATTTTTGGATTTGTGCGGCACTATAGGTTTGGTTCAATCCACCGGAAGGATTGTTGTAATACGCTATTTCATTCAATGCGGTAGCATACAGCGGGGCATCCGCCATTTTGGGCAATTTGGTAGGCTGGTTGTAGCCATAATTACCATTAAACGTAATTTCCGGTTTCCCGGTCTTTCCCCGTTTGGTTGTAACTAAAATAACACCGTTGGCAGCCCTTGAACCATAAATAGCCGCAGATGCATCTTTCAATACCGTTATGCTTTCGATGCTATATGGGTTAATTCTCTCCAGGCTTCTGTCCGGCACCCCGTCAATCACCACTAAAACGCTGTTATCATTAAAGGTGTTGCTGCCGCGAATTCGTAAACTGGAAGCATCTTCCCCAGGCTCGCTGCTGCTGGTAACGGCAACCAGGCCGGGCAGTCTTCCGGCTAATCCGTTGGTCACATTGGTCACGGGGGCTTCCACTACCTCCTTGGCTTTGATGGAACTGACAGCCCCTGTCAAAGTTGCTTTTTTAGCCGTCCCATAGCCGACTACCACCACATCATTCAGCTGTTTGTTCCCTGCATCAAGCCGGATAGAAACATTCTCCCCTTGTGGGGTAATTTCGACTGTTGTGTATCCGACACTGGAAATGGATAAAACGACTTTTGAAAGAGAGGAAGGGACCGGGATCTTGAAAACCCCCTTTTCATCGGCCGAAGCTCCAATCTTTGAATTCAGGACTTTAATAGTGGCTCTCGGGATGGGTTCGCCGGTTTTGGCATCTGTGACCGTCCCGGTAATAGTCCTGGTCTGAGCTAATGCGGCAATGTGCAGTAGTACTAATGAACATACTAAAAGCAGTAACTTGATTTTTTTCATACAGCATTTAATAAGATGTTAAAAAACAATTAGTTTGGAGCTTTCAAAGGCAGGAGATGCGAGATTAGGTTCTGTACATAATAGCAATCATTTATATGTTAAATAATTGCAAATATGCTGGCCAATCTCTTTCAGACAGGGGGACAAATTGATAAAATAGGGGGGTAGATCTGAAACAGCAGACCTTTTTTAAGAACAAGGGTATTTTGCCTGAAGCAACTCTATTCTCTGACATTGCACTAAAAAGACTTTTTTATACAAATCCGACTTTTTCCTACCTTTCCATAATGGACAAAAGATGGTTGGGGCACACGTTCTCCTTGCTCCACGTAGACTGTGTCAGGCTCGACGAGCAATGGAATTATGCCCATGTGGTCAGCCCCTATTTCAGGATCTATTACATCGACGATGGGGAAGGTTTTATCATCAGCGCAAAGGAAAAATGCAAGCTGGAAAAAGGATATCTCTACATCATTCCCAGTTTTACCCTCTGCCATCTTTACTGTGACCACTATCTCAGCCAGCATTTCCTGCACTTCTTTGAAGAATCTCCGAAAGGCTTATCGCTTTTTGAGAATAACCGGAAAGTGATAAAAGTACCCGCCCGGGATATAGATGTAGTAAACTTCAAACGGCTGCTGGAGATAAATCCCGGCCGGGGGATCAACCGGTCCGACAATCCGAAAGTATATGAAAGGAATGTGTATTATAAGCGCTACCAGGATCTCAACAGCCTGGTCAGCGACGCCTCCCTGATAGAGACGCAAGGTATTATATACCAGCTCATCTCCCGCTTCATCGGCTCCGGGCAATTCAGCTCGGGGGATTCCCATCCCATGCCGTCGAAGGTCCTGGAATCCATCAGCCATATCCAGCAGAACCTTAAGAACCACCTCACGGTAAGCTCACTAGCCAACAATGCCAATCTCCACCAGGACTACTTTTCAAGACTGTTCCTCCGGTACACAGGCGAAAGACCGCTGAACTATATTCACATGAAAAGGATTGAACGTGCGCAGTACCTCATCGCCACTACGCAGCTTTCGTACACGCAGATCGCGGAAGATACGGGGTTCGAAACCCTTCCCTATTTCTCGAAGATCTTTAAAAAGGTCACGGGTTTGACACCCGGTGAATACAGGAAAAGAAGCGAACTGGTGTGAAAACCGCTGAAATGCGAAAAAAATTATAAAAAAATTTGCGCAAGCAAATGCTTGCTCGTATATTTGCAAGCATATACTTGCATATTATGAAGGCCAGACGTGATGTATTCCAGGCGATAGCCGACCCCACCCGCAGAGAAATAATCAATATGATCGCTTCTCAACCGCTTAATGTGA
>Ga0207671_10005945_pt1 | contig 11058 bp, 6 predicted proteins | sample KBSC24metaG_FD_184352 | JGI IMG/M metagenome (GOLD analysis project Ga0207671, IMG submission 184352) | Corn rhizosphere microbial communities from Kellogg Biological Station, Michigan, USA - KBS C2-4 metaG (SPAdes) (version 2) | ecosystem: Host-associated > Plants > Roots > Rhizosphere > Soil... | reverse complement strand
CCTGGCCTTCGAGGCGTACGGACACGTCGTAGATGCTCTCGGCGTCGATGAAGACCAGGTAGGGCGGACCGGTGATCGCGGACGTGCCGTCGGCTTTGCCCAGGTACACGTTGCCCGCGAGGCTGCCGGGCGGCAGGTCGGTTTCGATGTTGACGGTGCCGATCTTCGATGCCGCCGGGCATTCGACGGGCGCCGAGCTGCCGCGGTGGAGCTGGCTCTGCGTGCAAGCGTCGAGGCCCTGAGCGGCCGACGGGTTCAGCGTCAGCCCTTCCGGCAGCGTCACGTGGGCGTCGTCGATGTCGGCGGTGTTGATCTGGCTCGCTTTTTCAAACTGCGGGACGCGCACGTCGGTCGTCGCCCCGTCCGGGCTGTCGTGCTGCGAGGTTTCCGGCGTGATGGCGGCCGTCGGTTCGAAGGGGACTTTGTCGCAGCCTTCGACCCCGACCGGCGGCGTTGTCGGCAGGCTCGCCTTTTCGACCGGCGGGTAGGTTTCCAGTTCGAGGTAGGACGTCGGCGGCGCACCGCAGTCGCTGGGCAGCGTCAGGAAGTCTTCTTTTCCTTCCTTGCCGGCGTGGCCGTTGAAGAACAGCTTCGATTCGACCGTCTTCAGCGGCGCTTTGACGACTTCGAACGGCCCGGCTTTCACGCCGACTTCGGTCGGGATGTTGTTGATTTCGAACCACTCGTGGAAGTCGCCGGAGGGGATGCCACGCGCGGCGAGGGGGTCTTCGTGGGCGAAGCTGACGTGCCCTTCCAGCAACAGGTGCACGTCTTCGGCCAACGGCGGCACGCCTTCGACGTCGATCCCGAACGCCAGCGGCAGGCCCGGTTCCTGCGGGAGGTTGTAGACGTTCCCTTTGAGGCTCAGGGCTTTCGCGGCCAGCGGGATTTCGACGTAGGCCTTCAGTTCGACGAAGCCCGCTTTCGTGCTCGCGGGGCAGCTGTTCGATCCGAACTGAGAGCGGGAGCAGACGGCCAGCGCCTGGGGGTCGGCGGCGAGTCCGGGCGGGACGTCTACGCGCAGGCGCTTGACCGGCGAGCCGTTGGGCGCTTCGCCGGAGGTGGCCAGTTCGAACCCGGTCAGGCCCCACGGCGGGTGGCCGGCGGCCTGCGTGTAGAAGGCGCTGTGGGGGCTCGAGTATTTGCATTCTTTGACCTGGACTTCGCTGCCGGTGCAGGTCCCCGCTTCCCACTTGGCGACGCCCAGGCTGCCGGCGGCGTGCGCGTCGGGCGCGAGCAAGGTCACGGCGAGGCAGCACAGCAGCATCAGCAGCCCCGCGGGGACAGCGGCACGGGCACGCGACTTCATGGCGACGTCAACCTCAACTCTCTCTCGAACCTCCCTGTGAACCCGGCCCATGAGGGGGCCGCGGCGCCCGCCACGCGGACATGCTTCAGATGGACGGCAGATACCCCGGTTTGTCAAACCCTACGCAACGCGTGCGCCTGCCTAGTCCATCTGTCCAGCCGGCACGCCTCCGAGCGGCCCTCACGCCGCAGCCCCGTGCACTACCTCTCGCGCGGAACGTAAGGGGCGAGCTCGCGCCGCGCGAGCGACAGCTTGTGCACCTCGTCGGGGCCGTCGGCGAGGCGCAGCGTGCGCAGGTGCGCGTAGGCGCTGGCCAGTCCGAAGTCGTCGGAGACGCCGCCGCCGCCGTGCACCTGGATCGCGCGGTCGAGCACCTTCAGCGCGACGTTCGGCGCGGCGACCTTGATCGCCGATATCTCGATCCGCGCGTGACGGTTGCCGACGGTGTCCATCAGCCACGCGGCCTTCAGCGTGAGCAGGCGCGCCATCTCGATTTCGATGCGCGACTCGGCAATCCAGTCCTGCACGTTGCCGCGCATGGCGATCGGCTGTCCGAACGTGACCCGCGAGACGGCGCGCCTGCACATCGCCTCCAGTGCGCGCTCGGCGGCGCCGATCGCGCGCATGCAGTGGTGGATGCGCCCGGGGCCCAGGCGCGCCTGGGCGATCATGAAGCCGTCGCCCTCGCCGGCGATCAGGTTGGACGCCGGTACGCGAACGTCTGAGAAGTCGACTTCGGCGTGGCCCTCCTGATCCTGGTAGCCGAACACCGGCAGGCCGCGCATGATCGTCACTCCCGGCGTGTCGATCGGCACGAGGATCTGGCTCTGCTGTTTGTGCGGCGGCGCGTCGGGCGAGGTCTTGCCCATCACGATCATGATCCGGCAGTGCGGATGCAGCGCGTTGGACGTCCACCACTTGCGCCCGTTGAGCACATAGTCCTCGCCGTCGCGCTCGATGCGCAGCTGGACGTTCGTCGCGTCGGAGCTGGCGACGTCGGGCTCGGTCATCGCGAACGCCGAACGTATCTCCCCGTCGAGCAGCGGCGCCAGCCAGCGCTCCTTCTGCTCGGGCGTGGCGAACTGGTGCAGCACCTCCATGTTGCCCGTGTCCGGGGCCGAGCAGTTGCACGCCTCCGAGGCGATGTGCGAGCGTCCGAGGATCTCCGCGAGCGGCGCGTAGTCGCTGTTGGAGAGCCCGGCGCCGTGCTGCTCGTCGGGCAGGAACATGTTCCACAGGCCGGCGTCGCGAGCGCGTTTCTTCAGCTCCTCCATGATCGCCGGCTGGTGGTGGGGGTCGCCGGAGTCGCGTAGCTGCTGCGCGTAGGTCTCCTCGGCCGGGTAGATGTGCTCGTCCATGAACGCGCTGAGGCGCTCCTTGAACTCGGAACAGCGCTCGCTCGGCTCGAAGTCCATCGTCTCTCCTTTGGTCCCGGTGCCCTGCTCGTGGAAGCAGACCGGTGTATACCGACTCTCTGCGGTGCGTGGCAGACGCCCCGGCTGCGAGCGCTAGCGTGTGCGCGCTGATGCGGTGGCGAAAGGCTCATCCAGCCGGCGGCGCACGTCGCTCGCGCGTGCTCGCGGCCGCGTTGTGCAGCCGGGCGGCGCCGCTCGCTCCGCTGCTCGCCCTTGCGGTTGCGCTGGCCTTGGCCGGCTGCGGCTCGGGTGGGGGCGCCTCGCACACCAGCGCGCACACCGCGCCCGCGCCGCGCACCCATGGCAACCATCCGAGCGCGCCCGGCGGCGAGGGCGCGAGGCCCGGCGCGCGGCGCCCGAACATCGTCTTCGTGCTGACCGACGACCTCTCCGAGAACCTCCTGCGCTACATGCCGCATGTGCTGGCGATGCAGCGCAGCGGGGTCAGCTTCAGCAACTACTTCGTCAGCGACTCGCTGTGCTGCCCTTCGCGCGCCTCGATCCTGACGGGGCGCTACCCCCACGACACGCGCGTGTTCGACAACAGCCCGCCGGAAGGCGGCTACAGCGTCTTTCGCGAACGCGGCGAGGAGCGCGAAACATTCGCGCTCGCACTCCAGCACGAGGGCTATCTCACCGCGCTGATGGGCAAGTACCTCAACGGCTACAAGCCCAACGGCGCCGTCGCGGGTCTCGGCGTCGGTGCCACCGCCGGCGACGGCGCGAGCCTCGCCGCCGCCGCGCAGGGCCGCGCGCCGGTGCCGCCGGGCTGGAGCGAGTGGGACGTCGCGGGCGACGGCTATCCCGAGTACGGCTACCACATGAACAGCGACGGCCACGTGCGCGCGTACGGCTATCGGCCGCAGGACTATCTGACCGATGTGATCGCGCGCAAGGGACTCTCGTTCATCGCCCGCGCCGCCGCCGCTCGACGGCCGTTCATGCTCGAGCTCGCGACGTTCGCGCCGCACTCCCCCTATACGCCGGCGCCCCGCGACTATGCGGACTTCCCGGGGCTCCGCGCCCCGCGCACGCCGGCCTTCAACACCGTCGGCACCGACGAGCCGGCGTGGCTGAGTCGCTTCGAACCCCTCGGCCGGGGCCAGATCGCGCTGATCGACGCCAAGTTCCGAAAGCGCGCGCAGGCGGTCCAGGCGGTCGACCGGATGATCGGCGAGATCGAGTCCGAGCTCGCAGCCAAGGGGCTCGCGCGCGACACCTACATCGTCTTCAGCTCCGACAACGGCCTGCACATGGGCGAGCACCGGCTGCGCCCGGGCAAGCTCACGGCCTTCGACACCGACATCAAAGTGCCGCTGGTCGTCACCGGTCCCGGTGCGCCCGCCGGGCGCACCGTTGCGGCGATGACCGAGAACATCGATCTCTGCCCGAGCTTCGAGGAGCTCGCCGGGGCGCCGGTCCCGCCCACCGTCGACGGGCGCAGCCTGCTCGCGCTGATGCGCGGCAGGCGCGCGACGGGCTGGCCGACGGACGTCCTCGTCGAGCACCACGGTCGCGTGCTCGACCGCGAAGACCCGGACCTGCCCGTTCGCGGCTCGGGCAACCCGCCCAGCTATGAGGCGCTGCGGACACGGCGCAGCCTGTACGTCGAGTACGAGACGGGCGAACGCGAGTACTACGACCTGCGCCGCGACCCCTTCGAGCTGCATAACCTCGCCGCGCGGCTGTCGCCCGCGCGCGCACGCCGCATGCACCGCACGCTCGCGCGCATCGAGCGCTGTCACGGCCAGCGGGGATGCTGGCGCGCGCAGGGCGGCATGGCGTGAGGGCGCCGGGCGGCGCATGCTGCGCGGTCGCGCTGGAACGACCTTGCCCCGCGCGGCCGCGCGCGCGTGTGAGGCCGTAGGCTGAGCGCATGAGCGATGACGCCACGACGGCGAGCTACCGCGACGCGGGCGTCGACTACGACGCGCTGGACGCCGGCAAGCGCCTGGCGATCGCCAAGGCGCTCTCGACTTCCGGCCTGCTCGCGGCGCGCGGGGGGCGCGCGCTGGACGCCTCGCGCGGCGAGCCGGCGTTCGTCTTCGAGCTGGACGGGCGCGCATTCGCGTTCGTCGTCGAGGGGCTGGGCACGAAGTCGATCATCGCCCGCCACGTGCTCGAACGCCAGGGGGTCAACCGCTTCGCCGACGTCGCCTACGACACGGTCGCAGCGATCCTCAACGACCTCTGCTGCGTGGGCGCGCTGCCGCTGGTCGTCAACGCCTACTTCGCCACGGGCGCCTCGGACTGGTATCGCGACGCCGAGCGCGCCGGCGCGCTGCTGGAGGGCTGGCGCAAGGCCTGCGACGACGCGGGCTGCACGTGGGGCGGGGGCGAGTCGCCGTCGCTGCCGGGGCTGGTCGAGGAGCGGGACATCGAGCTGGCGGGCGCCGCCGTCGGCGCCGTGCCGCCGGGACGCTCGCCGATCCTCGGCGACGACCTGGCGCCGGGCGACGAGATCGTGCTGGTTGCCTCCAGCGGCCTGCACGCAAACGGCGCGTCGCTGGCGCGACTGCTCGCCGAGCGGCTGCCCGACGGCTACGCGACGCGCCTGCCGGGCGGGGCGACGCTTGGCGAGGCGCTGCTGGAGCCCTCGGTCATGTATGCGCCGCTCGTCGCCGCAGTGCTGCAGCGCGGGCCGGCGCTGACGTACGTCAGCCACGTCACGGGTCACGGCCTGCTCAAGCTGATGCGCCCGCCCAAGTCGCTGACCTATCGCGTCGAGCGCCTGCCGGAGGTTCCCGAGGTGCTGGCCTTCCTGGCCGAGCGCGCCGGCCTGGACGCGCACGCGGCCTACTCGACCTTCAACATGGGCTCGGGCTACGCGCTCTACTGCGCGCGCGGCGGCGGCGAGGGGATCGTGCGCATCGCGACCGAGCTGGGGTTCTGCGCGGTGCTCGCCGGCCACGTCGAGCAGGGCCCGCGTCAGGTCCTGATCGAGCCGGTGGGAGTGCGTTTCGAGGACGCCGAGCTCGAACTGTCCGCCGGGTGAGGCTCACCCTTGACTATAGCCTGAGTGTTTGCCCCAAGCGGGCGAGCGGGCATCTGCGGCGATGCTCGCCGGCGTCGGTAGGCGGCGCGAGCGCCCTAAGCCAATCGCGATGACCGAAGAGGCTCCTGCACTTGCAACAACGCCTGCAAACGCGGCCCGATGCAACCGTTCCCACTTGCGAGCGCCCGTGGCTATGGATAATGTTGGCCCAAGAGTCGCCACTGTTCTCCGGTGAGTTGCCGGAGATCTCGATATCGCCGGACCGGCAATGGTTCCGGAGCTACCCGGATCGAGGCGGACCTGTCCATCAACAGAGGAGAGAAACCTGATGCGCAGAGCATCCACCTGTCTGGCCTTGCTCGGCTCACTTGCCGTCCTTGGCCTGCCGGCCGCGGCCTCCGCCGCTCCGACGTTCACGTTCAAAGCGAAGGCCGTGCCGATCCCCAAGCCGGGCGGCGGCACCTACCCGCACACCGGCAACATCCTGCCGTCCAAGGGCGGCAAAGGCACGGCGCTCGAAGCGAACTTCGTGATCACCGGCTCGGGCTACGGCGCGACGCCGCAGAACCCCGCAGGCGGCATCCCGCCGCTGGCCGCCGTCAACTTCTTCCTGCCGGCCGGTGCGAAGATCAACTCGAGCGGCTTTCCCACGTGCTCGGAATCGGTGCTGAAGAACACCGGCCCGTCGGGCTGCAGCAAGGGCTCGGTGGCCAGCCCCAAGGGTCACGCGCTCGGCGAAGTGACGTTCGGCTCAGAACGTGTGCCTGAGGAAGCGTCGCTGCAGGCGTTCTTCGGCGCCAACAAAGGCCTGCTGTTCTACGTGCAGGGCAGCAGCCCGGTGTCGCTGGAATTCGTCTCGTCGGGCACCTACGTCAACTCGGGCCAGGCTCCGTACGGCCTGGAGCTGAAGACGACGGTCCCGGCTATCGCGACGGTGCCCGGCGCCGCGCTCGCGTCGACCAAAACGATCAACATCAAGGTCGGCGCGGCGATCAAAAAGGGCAAGAAGCTGATCTCCTACGGCTCGCTTCCGTCGAAGTGCCCGAAGGGCGGCTTCCCCGTCAAGGCCGAACTGATCTTCGGCGGCTCCTACGGGGGCGAACGGGAATTCGGCATTCCCGCGGAAACGGTGACGCAGACCTACAAGGCGCCGTGTCCTCCCAAGTAGGACACGGCAGAGGAGTCGCGCCCCACGGGGCGTAGACTCGCCAGCAGGAGATGAGACGGGCGGCTCCATCGAATCGGATGGGGTCGCCCGGCTCGTTGTTGAACATCAAGGAAGGAAAGGGTTGAGGACGCAGACCGTCGGGTGGAGGAGAGGTGCGGCCGCGGTCGCGGCCCTCCTTGCCGTGGCCGCGATCGCGGCCGCTGTGCTGCTGGCCACCTCCGCGGGCGGCTCGGACGGCGGCTACACGGTGCGCGCGATCTTCGACGACGCCGGCAACATCATCTCCGGCGAGAACGTCAAGATCGGCGGCGTGAAGGTCGGCACGGTCGGCTCGGTGACGGCGACGCCGCAGGCCAAGGCCGCCGTCGTGCTGAACATCTCCAACCCGGGCTTCAAGGACTTTCGCTCAGACGCGAGCTGCACGGTCCGCCCGCAGGCGCTGATCGGCGAGAAGTTCGTCGACTGCCTGCCCACCCAGCCGCGCGTCGCCGGCACGCCGCTGCCGCCGGCGCTGAAGAAGATCGGCAAGGGACATGAAGGCGCGGGGCAGTACCTGCTCCCGGTGCAGAACACGAGCAGCCCGGTCGACGTCGACCTGCTCGGCGACATCTCGCGCTTGCCCGTGCGCCAGCGCTTCACGATCCTGATCAACGAGCTCGGCGCGGGCCTGGCCGGCCGCGGCTCAGACCTCAACGTGGTGATCCGCCGCGCCAACCCGGCGCTTCAGGAACTCGATCGCGTCCTGGCGATCCTCGCCAGCGAGAACAAGGTGCTGGCGAAGCTCGCGGTGGACTCAGACCAGGCCCTCAAGCCGTTCGCCGAAGTCCGCGACAAGGTCGCCGACTTCATCGTGCAGAGCAACACCGTCGCCCAGGCCAGCGCACGCCATCGCGGCGCGCTCGCGCGCAACCTCGCGCTGTTCCCGCAGTTCCTCAGAGAGCTTGGGCCGTCGATGGAACGGCTCGCGCGCTTCGCAGACCAGACGACGCCCGTGTTCAACGACCTGAAAGTCGCCGCTCCGGGGATCAACAAGGCGTTCACCAAACTGCCCGCGTTCTCCGCCAGCTCGACGGCGTTCTTCAAGAGCACCGGCGCGACCGCGAAGATCTCCGGGCCCGCGCTGACCTCGATCCAGCCGCTGCTCGACCGCCTGGGCAAACTCGGCACACAAGCAAAGCCGTTCTCCTTCAACGCCGCCGAACTGCTCTCCAGCCTGCGTTCGACCGGCGGCCTCGAGCGGATCCTCGACTTCATCTTCCTCGGCGCCGGGTCGACCAACGGATACGACGCGCTCGGCCATTTCCTGCGCTCCGAAGCCGTCGGCACGGTCTGCCTCACCTACGCCGTCACGACGGCGTCGGCGTGCGCGAACGCAAAACTGTTCAACAGCTCCTCCGGCAGCGAAGGCACCGCCGCGACGGCCGCATCCGCTCACCCCGCGAGCACCAGCGTCGTGATGGCCCGCACGTTGGCCGTGCTCAAGGGCGCCACCCCGGCCGAAGCGACGGCGAAATACCCGGGCGCGACGACGGTGACGCCCGGCGCTGGCGCGACATCGGGCGGGGAATCGGCGGCGGTCGCCAAGCCGGTCGGCGGCGCCAGCGCAGGGACCACCTACTACACCCCGTCGGCCGAAGGCTCGGGCGCCGACGGCATGTTGCTCAACTACCTGCTCGGCAACTGAGACCAAGATGACTCGGCCGACCACGCTCATCTGTCTCCTACTCGCGGGCCTGGCGGCGCTCGCGCTGCTGGCGCCCGCCGCCTCGCCGGCCGAAGAAGTCGCGCAGCCGACGACGGGCGGCGAAACGACGACGACGTCACCGGCGCCCGTGACGACGACCACTGCGCCCGCGCCAGAAGCCACGACGCCGGCCAGCACCGCACCGACGAGCAGCGCGACGACCGAATCGACCCCGGCGCCGGCCACGCCCACCACCGCAGAACCAGCCGCGCCGCAGATCAGCAGACAGAGCGCGCAAGGCGCCAGCCCGTCGCGCCCGGCGGGTTCAGGCGATGCGCGGGGCAAGTCCAAGGCGGGCGGCCACGGCGAAAAGGGCGCCGCCAACGGCGGCCCGGCGGCGAAATCCAAGCGCGGCAAGCGCGCGCCCAAGCCGTCGGCGCTGACGCCACCGCTGCCGCTCTCGCTGTCGTCGTCGATCGCCGGCGTCCCCGCGTTCTTCATCGAAAGCTTTCGCATCCCGCCGTTCCTGCTGCCGATCTTCCAAGCCGCCGGCACGGCGTACGGAGTGCCGTGGCAGGTGCTCGCGGCGATCAACGAGGTGGAGACCGACTACGGCCGCGACCTCAGCGTCTCGACCGCCGGCGCCGAGGGCTGGATGCAGTTCCTGCCGTCCTCGTGGGCGACGTACGGCGTCGACGCCAACGGCGACGGCTTCGAGGACCCGTACAACCCGGCCGACGCGATCTTCGCCGCGGCGCGCTACTTGCGCGCCGCGGGCGCCGCGTCGAGCCTGCGCGGCGCGGTCTTCTCCTACAACCACTCTCAGGCGTACGTCGAATCGGTGATGCTGCGCGCGAAGCTGCTCGGCGGCACGCCGTCGGGACTGCTCGGGGCGATCACCGGTCTCACCGAGGCGCGCTTCCCGGTGCACGCCAAAGCGCACTTCAGCGACGGGTTCCCGACGGTGCCCGCCGACGGCTCCGGCGCCCCGAAGCAGATCGCGGCAACGACGATCTACTCCGAAGCCGACGCGCCCGTGATCGCCGTGCAGGACGGGCAGGTCGTGCAGATCGGCGACTCGCCGCAGCTCGGGCGCTTCGTCTCGTTGCGCGACGCCTACGGCAATACCTACACCTACGCGAAACTCGGCAGCGTCGCGCAGCTCTATCCGGTGCTCAAGCCGCACGACGCCCAGGCCTCGCAGGCGCCCGCGCAGAAGGCAGAACCCGTCGAACCCCGCCCGACCGGGCCCGCCAGCGCCGGGACGCAGGCGCACTCCCAGCCGCCCGGCGGCGAAGGGGCCGCGACGTCCGCATTGGCGCTTGGCTCCGGCAGCGCGCTGGAAGCGGCGGCGCCGGGGTCGACCGTGACGCCGGCGCCCGGCGCGGGCTCGGCGTCGCAGCAATCGCCCGCCCCCGCCACCAGCGGCGCCCCCGCCGCATCCGGGGAAGGCGCGGGAGCGCCGGGCTCGCCCGAAGCCGCGGCGCCCGCCGCCTCGGCGCCGGAAACGTCGTCGTCGGCGACGCCGCATGTGTTCCGCGACGGCCCCAACGACGTCTACCTGCACGAACTGCACACCGGCGCGCGGGTGATCGCCGGCACGGTGCTCGGTCACGTGGGCGACGGCGAAGGCGGGGGCGGGGAAGCCTCCGAACCGCACATGCTCTTCCAGATCCGCCCGGCGGGCGTCGGCGCGCCGCAGATCGATCCCAAGCCGATCCTCGACGGCTGGGTGCAGCTCGAGAACAGCTCGGTGTTCCGGGCCAAGGGGCAGAACCCGTTCCTGGCAACCGCGCCGAGTGTCGGCCAGGTGCTGCTGGAGTCAAAGGAACAGCTGCAGCAGCAGGTGCTCGCCAACCCCGACATCGACATCTACCCGTGCGGGCGCCAGGACATCCAGACCGGGCAGATCGACCGGCGCGTGCTGGCGACGCTCGAGTTCCTGGCCGTGTCGGGCCTGAAGCCGACGGTCTCCGCGCTGAAGTGCGGGCACTCGGACCTGACCAGCGAAGGCAACGTCTCCGAGCACTCGACAGGCGACGCCGTCGACATCTCGCAGATCAACGGCATCCCGATCGCCGGCCATCAGGGTCCGGGTTCGATCACCGACACGACGATCCGCAAGCTGCTGACGTTGCAGGGCTCGATGGAACCCCACCAGATCATCAGCCTGATGAGCTATCCGGGAGCGGACAACACGCTGGCGAGGGCCGACCACTACAACCACATCCATGTCGGCTTCCGGCCTCTGTCCGCCCAGAGCGCCAGCCTCGCGGGCTCGCTCAGCTCGTCGATCACGCCGAGCCAGTGGATCAAGCTGATCGCGCGCCTGGGCGAAATCCCCGACCCGACCGTGTCCAGCGGACCCTCCGCGGCGGCGGTTCCCGTCCACGCCGACACGGCGTCGGGGGGCGGGAGGTAGGCGATGGCCGCGACGACCCCCAAACCGCCGGCCGCACCGCCTCCGCGCGACCCGCCACGGCGTCC
>Ga0207671_10005942_pt1 | contig 11060 bp, 6 predicted proteins | sample KBSC24metaG_FD_184352 | JGI IMG/M metagenome (GOLD analysis project Ga0207671, IMG submission 184352) | Corn rhizosphere microbial communities from Kellogg Biological Station, Michigan, USA - KBS C2-4 metaG (SPAdes) (version 2) | ecosystem: Host-associated > Plants > Roots > Rhizosphere > Soil... | reverse complement strand
CCCTTCGGGATCATGATCGCGCTGGCGGAAGCCGGCGTCGTCCAGGCGGGCTGGATCTACGATCCCGTCTTGCAGCGGATGTGCCATGCCGCGCTGGGCGCGGGCGCCTTCGTCGACGGCGTACGGATACATGCTGGTCGCAGCGAGGGCGGCCGCCCGTTGGCGTCGGTATCGAAGGTCGGCCAGTCGGAAGCAGAACACGCCGCTCGAATGGCGCGCTTCGCGCAGGATTTCGAGCTATGGGCGATGCCGCGCTGCGCGGCGGAGAATTATCCCCGGCTCGCGCTGGGGCAGAACGACGTCGCCGTGTTCCCGCGAACCCTGGTGTGGGACCATGCCCCCGGCGCGCTGTTCCTGGCCGAAGCCGGTGGTTATGTCGCCCATTGGGACGGCACGCCCTATCGCGTCGACGGTAAGGGTGTAGGGCTGATCGCGGCGTCGACGCCTGAACTGGGCCGCCGCGCTACCGAATTGCTGTTCGGATGAAAAACGTTCCTCCCCTCCCGCAAACGGGAGGGGAGAACGGGCGACGCGATCAGATCTCGCGTTCGATCCACTGCTTGATCGCGCTCTTGGGCAGCGCGCCGACCTGGGTGGCGGCCTGCTGGCCGTTCTTGAACAGGATCATCGTCGGGATGCCGCGCACGCCGTACTTGGTCGGCGCATCGGGATTGTCGTCGATGTTGATCTTCACGATCTGCACCTGCTCCGCCAGCTCCTCGGCGAGCTCTTCGAGCGCCGGGGCGATCATGCGGCAGGGGCCGCACCATTCCGCCCAGAAATCGACGAGGACGGGCTTGTCCGCCTGCAGCACGTCGGTTTCGAAATTGGCGTCGGTGGTCGCCACAGTGGCCATGTCGGTATCTCCTGAACTTCGTGTTGGTCGGCTATCTATGGTCGCCGCGCCCGTTCCTCAAGCGCAGGACCCAAAGCTTTGCTCCTACCCCGCGTAGCCGGGCTTGTGCGCGGCGAGAAGGGCCTCGGGCAATGCGTAGAGCACCGGACCGGCGGAATACAGCAGCGCTGCCTCCACCTCCCGATCCGGGAAGATCACGCGCAGCGCGGCGACATAGGCGGCCATCTGGCGGAGGTGATAGGGCGGCACGTCGGCGAGCGAACCCGGCGCGCGGCGGCCGGTCTTGAAGTCGACCACGCGGACGCGGTCGGGCGTCACCACCAGCCGGTCGACCGTACCGGAGACGACCACCCCGTCCGCCACCACCGCGGCGATCGGCGCCTCACCCAATGCGTCCGGGCCGAACAATTCGGCGAAGCGAGGGTCTTCGGTGACGGCCAATGCCGCATCGATCAGCGCGGTACGCTCTGCGGCATCGGCAAGTCCCCCCGCCCCCGCCAGCCAGCGATCCGCGGCCGACCGCCGCGCCTCCGGGGCGACGCCGGGCAGCCGCTCAAACAGCGCGTGGAGCAGCCGCCCGCGCTCGGCAGCGGCCCGCAGCGCGGGGCCCGGCGGCGGATCGGCGACGCGGTCGTCGCCGAGCGACGAGGGCGCGAGCGGGCGCGGCGGACGGGCTTCCTCCGGCGCGCGCGTGTGCAACCAGTCGGGTAGTACCGGCTCGGGCCCGGCTGTCACGAGTGCCGGTGCCGCGACCGCCCGAACCGGCGCCTGCGGGACGACACCGTGGAACTCCCGCACCGCGGCTTCATCCAGCGGCACGCCCAGCGCATCGAGCGCCGCCGCACTCGCGGCATACCAGCTCGCCTTGGGCGGCTCGCCCTTGGCCTGGGGACCGAGCGCACCGGCGATCACCAGCCGCTCCTCGGCCCGCGTCGCGGCGACGTAGAACAGCCGCCAATGTTCCTGCAGTTCGCGCGCATCGGCCTCGGCCAGCGCCTCGGCCAGCGCGCCGTCACGCTCGGCGCTGCGGGGGCGGAAGATCGGGAACTTCTCCTCCCCTTCCGGCGCCCATTTGAGGAAGCTGCGCGGGCTGCGCGTGGGGTCCACGGTCGCGTCCGCCAGGATCACCAGCGGCGCCTGGAGGCCCTTCGATCCATGCGCGGTCATCACCCGCACCGCCGGCTGCGGCTGCGCGGCATCGCGGACGATCTCGACATCGCCGCGATCGAACCAGTCGAGGAAGCGCTGGAGCGACGGCGTCGCCCGCGTCTCGAAGGTGAGCGCGGCATTGAGCAGTTCCTCGATCGGGTCGCGCGCCTCCTCGCCCAGCCGCAGCAGCAGCTTGCGCCGCCCCTGCATTGGGCCGGAGAGGATCTCCTCGAGGAAGCGATAGGGCGTGGCGAGGTCGGCGCGGCGCAACAGATCGTAGAGCGGGGCCAGCTTCTCGGCGGGCTGGCGCTCGCGCAGGTGCCGCCAGAGCCCGCCGCGCTCGCGCACCGCCGCCGCCATCAGCTCCTCCTGAGTCCAGCCGATCAGCGGCGAGACCAGCAGCGCCGCCAGCGACAGATCGTCCTCGGGCTGGAGCGCGAAGCGGATCGCGGCGAGCAGGTCCTGCACCGCCAGCGGCGCGTTCAGGCGCAGCCGGTCGACGCCCGCCACCGGCACCCCCTCGGCGTAGAGCCGCGCGACGATCAGCGAGGCGAGTTCCCCGCGCCGCTTGACCAGCACCATCACGTCGCCCGGGGCGAGCGTCCGGCCCTTGCTGGCGAGCGGCAGGCTGCCCACCCAGTTCTTGATCTGCCGAGCGATGCGGGCGGCGAGCGCGCGGGTGGCGTCGCCGATCCACTCTTCCTCGTCCGCCTCGCTGCCGCCCTCGATCACCGGCGGCCACAAGGTCACCGTACCGGGACCCGGCACTTCACTGGCGTGCGGCTCGCTGTCGCTCATCGGGCCCATGCCGGGCTCGGGGAGAAGGCCCAGCGCGGTATCGACGAACTCCAGCACCGGGCGGGTCGAGCGGAAGCTGTGGGTTAGCGACAGCGATTCCAGCGCCCGCGCCTCCACCTCATAGTCGGGGCGGAAGTTGGCCAGCCGCTTGAACCGCTCGAAGGCCGCCTGGAAGAAGATCGGGTCGGTGCCCTGGAAGCCGAAGATCGCCTGCTTGTAGTCGCCCACGGTGAACAGCGTCCGCAGCCGGTCGCCGCGCGCGCCCTCGCCCGCGAAGAACTCGTCGGCCATCGCCGAGACGATCGCCCATTGGCGCGGGTTGGTGTCCTGCGCCTCGTCGATCAGGACGTGTTCGGTGACCTGGTCGAGCTTGAAGCGCACCCATTCGCCCATGCCCTCCTGGCGGAGCAGCGCGATGGTGCGGCCGATCAGATCGTCGAAGTCGACCGCGCCCAGCCGGCGCTTGGCGGCGGTATAGGCGCGCGCATAGTCCCGCCCCGCCTCCAGCCCGCGCGCGAGCAGGTCGACATAGGCGGCGCGCACCCGCATCGCGAGCAGCTCGCCGCAGCGGCCGTGGAGCCGCATCGCCGCCTCGGCATAGTCGGGATCCTGCGGCGCCTGGCCCTTGGCGAAACTGCGCGGCTCGCCCTTGGCGGTGGCCCAGACGAGGTGGAGATCGGCCAGCGTTTCGGCGCGTTGCTCCGGCGAACGCGCCAGCCAGGCGGCGATGACGTCCGCCCGCTCCAGACCACGCGCAGTACCCCAGGTGGCGTTGGCGGAGGCGATATTGCGTAGCGTTCGCAGGTCAAAATCATCGTCGCTGCAGCTTGTTGCGAGCGATTCCGCGATGTCGCCCGCCGGCAGGTCGAACGCCCGGCGCAGCCAGGGCTGGATGCCGCTGGGCAGCGCCTCCAGTGCTTCGCCCGCGCGCGCGCATTCCTGCAGGAACCCTTCCGCCCCGCCCTCGCCGAGCCGAAGACTGAGCGCACCGATCGCATCGATCACACCCTCACGCCCCTCGCGCCGGGCATCCACAAGCATCTCGGCGAGCGTCTCGCGCGCCAGTACGGCCTCCTCGCGCGCTTCCAGCGGGCGGAAGCCGGGGACCAGCCCCGCCTCGATCGGGAAGGCGGAGAGCAGCGACTGGCAGAAGCTGTGGATCGTCTGGATACGGATACCGCCCCCGGGCGCGTCGAGCACCTTGGCGAACAGCGTCCGCGCGGCGGCCCGGCTCTCGGGGCCAATGCTCTCGCCCAGCGCCGCGAGGTCGGCGGCGAGTTCCTCGTCCTTCGCCCGCACCCAATAAGCGAGCCGGCCGGTGATCCGCTCCGACATTTCCGCCGCGCCGGCCTTGGTGAAGGTGAGGCACAGGATCGCCGAGGGATCGGTGCCGGCGAGCAGCAACCGCCACACCCGTGCGGCGAGCACTTGGGTCTTGCCGGTGCCGGCCGAGGCCGACAGCCAGATATGCCGCGTGGGATCGCTGGCGCGCTTCTGGTTGCCCTTCAGCGGGTGAAGCTTGGCGGGGCTGCGGCTCACGGGCGCGTCCTTCCTAGCCGTGCCCCTGCGAAAGCAGTGGCCCAGGAGTCGCGAGGGATGCCCGTGTGGCCCCGGGCTCCTGCGTTCGCAGGAGCACGGTAATGCTCACTCACGCCCATACCATTCATCCCGGCGCATCAGCTGGTCATATTCCGCATAGGGGGCGTATTCCGGCACGAGCTTGGCGGTGAACGGGCGCTCGCCGGTCAGCCACTCGCCTGCGGCCGCGGCGAAATGCTCGGCGGCGATGCTGACGAAATCCTCGGCAGGCATCGGCTCGCGCTTCTTCGGATCGACGGGCGAGTCCACATAGCCGAACCCGCCGCTCCTCGGATTGCGCGCCAGCGACCAATATTCGAATGCCCGCGCGGCGCCTTCGATGCCCTCGAACCCGCCCCGCTCGGCGATCAGGCCCAGCAACCCAAGCTGCAGGCTGAACCCCGCCTTCACCGCGCGGGTGCTCGGCGGCTGGCCGGTCTTGTAGTCGACAATCGCGAGCGCGCCGCCCTCCAGCCGATCGACCCGATCGAACTTGCCGCGCAGCGTCACGCCCGCGAAGTCGATCGACCCGTCCTTCTCGACCGCCAGCACCTTGCGGCCCTTCAGCCCCTGTTCGACCAGCTCCCCGGCGATCCAGTCGATCGCCTCGATCAGTCGCGGCTGCCACAGCGCGCGGATCAGCGGGTGGGTGCGGGTGTCCGCCAGCATCGCCTCGGCGCGGGCGCGGAGCAGGTCGGGGCGGCAATCATCCTCCTCGAACCAGCGCTGGAGCACGTCGTGCACCGCGGTGCCGCGCCACGCCGCGCTCGGATCGGCATCGACGGGATCGAGCGGCATCAGCCGCAGCATCCGCCGGGCGTAAAAGGCGTACGGATCGGCCTTGAGACGATCGACCTCGGTGACCGAGATCACTCTGGGCCTGTCCTTGGCCGGAGGCGAAGGCTCCGGCCGCGCGACCGGTGCGAAGGCACCCGGCGCATCGATCGCCGCCATCCAGACGGCGAGGTCCCCCGCCCGCTCCAGACCGCCCGACAGCGCCTCCAGTCGCAGCCAGAAACGCGAGGCGATGGTCGGCGCGCTGGCGTCGCGGCGGGCGCGGGTGAGCAGCACGTCCTTCGCGCCCAGCCCGATGGCGAGATCGTGCGCCGACACGCCGATCCGCCGCTCCAGCCCCGGCAGCCCCAGCTCGGCACGGATGCGCGGCGCGAGCCATGGGTCGGGCGCGGGCAGGCCCGGCCACACGCCCTCGTTGAGACCGCCCAGGATCATCAGGTCTGCACTGTGCAGCCGCGCCTCGATCAGGCCGAGGATCGCCAGCCGCGGATGCCCGCCCTGCGGCGGCCGTACCGCGACTTCGTCCATCAGCGTGCGGAGCATCGGCGCGAGGCTATCGGGCTCGGCCAGCGCGGGACCATGCGCGGCCTCGCGTTCGAGATCGTCGAGCAGCAGCGCAGCGGCGCGACCGTCCTCGCGGCTCCACAGCATATCACCACCCAGTGCCTGCGCCGCTTCGCGCAGGGCGGCGACCAGCCCGGCGAGCGGCTGCGCGCCGCCCGCGAACACCGCCTCCAGCGGCGCGAGGAGCGATCGCGCCGTTTCCCACCAGACCGCGGCGGCGCGGCGGAGCGCCCCTTCCCGCCCGTCCTGCTCGGCGAGATGCGCGTTGATGCCGGCGAGCCCCGGCGCCGGACGCGGGCCGCGCAGCGCCAGATCGAGCGCGCGGGCGCCGTCCAGCCAGACCGCGCGGTCGTTCGGCTGCACCAGCGGGTGCTTGAGCAGGGTGAGCAGCGGCATCGGCGCGAACGCCTGCGCGGCTGCGTCGGCCAGTGCCAGGAGCAGCGTGCCCGGCGGGGTAAGCGACAGCGGCTGGCCGGCGGAATCGTCCACCGCGATGTTCCAGCGCGCGCAATGGGCCGCGACGCGCCGGGCCAGCGCGCGATCGGGGGTGACCAGCGCGGCGGTGCGCGCGGGCGTCTCCAGCGCCTCGCGCAGCGCCAGTGCGATCGCCTGCGCCTCCTCCGCGGGGGTCACCAGTTCGAGCGCGCGGACGCCGTCCAGCCGCCGCTCGCCGGCGGGCAGGTCGGTCCAGCGATGGGTTAGCTCGGGCGGCTGCATCGCCGAGGCGATCGCCTTGCTGCGCGCGGGCGGCGCATCGAGCTCGCTGGCGACGCGCCATTGCTGGAACTCGCCGCGCGCCACGCCCACCCGGTCGAGCAGCAGCTTGAGATGGAATTGCGGGTGCGTCTCCAGCGCACGGCGGCGGCGCCCGGTGGCCGGGTCCGGCTTGTGCGGCCCGAGTGATTCCCACTCGTCGTCGCCCATGGCGGTGGCCAGCGCGGGCAGCACCACCATCCCCTCCGGCAGCCCCGCCACGACCCGCAGCAGCCGCGCAATGGCGGGCGCCGCCGTGGTGATGCCTGCGGCGCAAACGAAGCCCGACGGTGCCGCGGCCTTCCACTGAGCGGAGACGCGATCGAGCAGGCGCCGCCGCCGTTCGGGCAGGTCGACGCGGCCCAGCGCGGCCAGCTCCTCGGGCCAGCGGGTCAGCACGATTTCGAACAGCGCGAGCGAGCGCTCCCAATGCGCCGACAGCTCCGGCCCCAGCTCCAAGTCGCGCAGCTTACGGGGCGAAACTTCCTCGACCAGCAGCTGGTCGAGAGTCGTGCCGAGATCGCCTGCCAGTCGCACCGCCTCGGCCGCATCCAGCCGCGCGTCATGCCCCTGCAGCAGCCGCGCGAGGATCATCCGCCGCTGGAGCGGATCGACCGCCGGCGGCACCGGCTCGGCATCGTCGACGGTCTCGAACACCGCTTCGTCGAGTTCGGGATCGCCGATCGCGACCAATCGGGGCAACAGCAGCCCGCCGCCGCTCTCGCGGACGAAGGCGTCCTGCATCGCACGCTTGGCGCGATTGTTCGGCAGCAGCACCACGCCGCGCGCCAGCCGCAGCGGGTCCGCGCCGAAACGGCGGATCAGCCCGATCGCCAGCGCATCGGCAAAGGCCCGGTGCGGCGGGATCGTGTAGAGATGCAGGGCGTGCGACATGCGGCTCGGCAAAAGGGGAACGGAGCGCGAACCCTAGCGGGGTTGCACCGGGGGGCGCAACCATCCCTTATCCTCCCCCGCCAGGGGGAGGTGGCAGGCGCAGCCTGACGGAGGGGGAGGAAACACGACGGCTTCCGTTCTGGCATCCTCCCCCTCCGTCGCCTTCGGCGCCACCTCCCCCTGGCGGGGGAGGAAACGGAACGGCTTACAGCTCCGCGAGCGCCAGTTCGGTCGCGCGGATCGCCTTGGGGGAGCCGACGTCGAACCACAGGCCCTGGTGCACCGCGCCCCACAGCCGCCCTTCTTGCATCGCGCGGTTCCAGAATAGGTTGGTCGAGAACGGACCTTCCGGCCAGTCGCGGATCACGCGCGGCGAGAGGATCTGGATGCCGGTGAACACGAAGGGCGCCAACCGCCCGGGCTTGCGCCGCTCGGTGATCCGACCGAACGCATCGAGCCGGAAGTCCCCCTGCCCGCGATGGCAGGTCGCGCGGGCGAGCGGCACGAGCAGCAGCAGCGCGTCCATCCTGGCATCGTCCCATTGCGACGCGAGCAGCCGGATGGCGTCGGTGGGGCCGTCGACCCACAGATTGTCGCTGTTGACGCACAGGAAAGGCTGGTCACCCAGCAGGTCGCGCGCTTGGACGAGGCCGCCGCCGGTCTCCAGCAACTGCTTGCGCTCGTCCGAGATCGCAAGCTCGATCCCCTTCACCCGCGCGCGCAGATGCGCCTCGAGCTGGTCGGCGAGGTAATGGACGTTGACCACCGCGCGCTCGACCCCCGCTGCCGCCAGGCGATCGAAGACATGGTCGATCAGCGGCTTGCCGGCCACCTCGATCAGCGGCTTGGGGCGGCTGACGGTGAGCGGGCGCATCCGCTTGCCGAGGCCGGCGGCCATCACCATCGCGGTCTTGGGCACCGGCGCCGCCGGCTGCGGGCGGAGCGAATAGATCGTCATGCCGCCACCTGCATCGGATCGCCGCGCTTCTCGGACGGCACGTTGGCGGCGAACCAGTCCGCCACCGGCTTCAGCGCCGGATGGGCGAGGTCGCGCTCCAGATAAGCCCAGACGCGCGGGCAGAGCGCGGGGTAGCGCGGCTTGCCGTCGCGCTTCCACAGCCGGGTGAAGATGCCCAGGATCTTGGCGTTCCGCTGCGCGCCGAGCACGTGATAGGCGATGTCGAACGCTTCCCCAGCGCCGGTCGCATCGCGATAGCGGGCAAGCATCGCCGCCTCGGTCGCCTCCGGCACGTCGCGGCGCGCATCCTGGAGCAGCGAGACGAGGTCATAGGCAGGGTGCCCGGCGAGCGCGTCCTGGAAGTCGAGCAGTCCCAAGCCTTCGCCACCTTCGATCAGCATCAGATTCTCGGCATGGTAGTCGCGCAGCACCGTGACGGGGCGATGACCATCGAGCAGCGGCGCCAGTACCGCATCCCAGGCGTCGCGATAGCCCGCGGCGTCCACTTCCAGCCCAACGGCGGGACAATACCATTCGACGAACAGCGCCGCCTCGCGCTGGTAGACGGCGAGGTCATAGGGCGCCTCGACCCCGGCGGGCGCGTCGTGGAGCCGCACCAGCAGGTCGACCGCCGCGCCGTAGAGGCCCAGCTCGCGCGCGGGCTCGGCATCGACGGTCTCGCGCAGCCGCACGTCGCCGAAGTCCTCCAGCAGAACCAGGCCCTGCGTCAGGTCCTCGTGCAGGATCGCGGGCGCGGCAAAGCCATGGTCGGTCAGCCAGCGCGCCACCGCGAGGAACGGGCGCGGGTCCTCGTGCGGAGGCGGCGCGTCCATCAGGATCGCGCTGCGGTCGCCCTCGACGACGCGGAAATAGCGGCGGAACGAGGCATCGCCGGCGACCGGGAGGATATCTGCCCCCGCCCAACCGGCGGAAGCAAGAAAAGCGGGCGCCGAGCCCGGCGGAGTCATGTCAACGGCCATCGGCCTTCCCATGCCTTCGGCACGCGCGCTGTCAAGCTACGGGTGCCGTCCGCCGCGACCGTCAGCGTCAGCCACAAGGCATCGTGCCATGCCGATGCGGGCAGCCGCTCGGGCCATTCGACCAGCAGCAGCGCATCGTAGCGCGCGTCGTCCAGCCCCAGCTCCTCGGCCTCGTCCGGATCCTCGGTCCGGTAGAGATCGACGTGCAGCACCGGCAGCCGCACCTCTGGCACCTCATAGGGCTGGACGATCGCGAAGCTCGGCGACGGTGCTTCGCCCTCCAGGCCCAGTGCGGCGAGCAGCCCGCGGGCAATGCTGGTCTTGCCCGCACCCAGGGGCCCGGACAGTGCGATGACGTCGCCGGGGCCGACGACGGCCGCCAGCTTGGCACCAAGCGCCAAGGCCTCCTCCAGCGAGGCGAGAACGAGCGTGGCTTCGGTCATCCGCGCGGCAACTCCACCGTGACGAGAGTCCCCTGCCCTGGCTCGGAGATCAGCTCGATCCGCCCGCCATGCGCCTCGACGAACTGCTTGGCGAGCGGCAGGCCCAGCCCCAGCGCGCGGTCCCCGCCGCGCGAGGTGCCGACCTGTGCGAACCGGTCGAACGCCCGCGCCACCGCTTCCGGCGGCATGCCGGGGCCGTCGTCGCTGACGATCACCCGCGCCACCCGCGCATTTCCGTCGAGATGGAGCAGCACGCGGCCGCCCTCGGGCGTATGCGACACGGCGTGGCGCAGCAGATGCTCGACGGTCTGGCGGATGCGGCGGGCGTCGCCCTGCACCACCCCGGCGGTGCCGGCATCCTCGATCACCAGCTCGATCGCCTTGCCCTTGGCGAGCGGCGCGATCACGTCCGCCGCGCTGGTGGCGGCGAGCTCGACATCCACCGTCTCGCGCTCGATCGGCTGACCTTCGCTCTGGGTGAGGTCCAGCACGTCGTCGATCAGCCCGCCGAGCCGATCCACCGACATCAGGATCGCCTCGACATATTCTTTGCCATCGGCGCTCAGCTTGCCGGCGAACCCGCCCTGCAGCATCTCGCCGAACCCCTTGATCGAGGTGAGCGGCGTGCGCAGCTCATAGCTCATATTGGCGACGAAGGCGGTGCGGACGCGGTCGGCCGCCTCCAGCGCCTCGTTGCGGTCGCGCAGCGCCCGCTCCACCCGCTGGCGATCGGTGGTATCGAGCATCGTCACCAGCGCGTTGCCGTCGGGCAGCGGCACCGCGGCGATGTCGAAATGCCGGCCATTGGCGAAGGTGATGCTGGAGCCGCGCTGCTGGCGATCCTTGGCGGCCAGCCGGATCAGGTCGCCGATGATCTCGGCGCGCGCCGCGTTGACCAGCTTGCCCCCCGCCGCCTTGACGATGGTGGCGATCTGCGGGTGGCCGTCGAGGAAACCGTCCTCGAAGCCCCAGACCTGGCGGAACTTGCGGTTCCACAGCTGCAGCCGCCCCTTGCCGAACACCGCCACCGCCTCGGCCAGGCTGTCCAGCGTGGCGGTGCGGACCTGCTGCATCTCGCCATGTTCGCGCTGCAGTTCGAGCTGCTGGGTCTGGTCTTCGAAGATCAGCAGCAGCCCGCCCTCGGGCAGCGGCTGGGCGACGACGCGGAGGTGGGTAGTGCCGATGCTCCAGCTTTCCTCCACCGCCTCCGGCGCGGTGAACCATTCGCGGCGCTCGGCCTTCCAATGGGGGAAGTCGCGCACGTCGGGCAGCTTGCGCGCCTCGCGCATCCG
>Ga0207671_10005941_pt1 | contig 11060 bp, 7 predicted proteins | sample KBSC24metaG_FD_184352 | JGI IMG/M metagenome (GOLD analysis project Ga0207671, IMG submission 184352) | Corn rhizosphere microbial communities from Kellogg Biological Station, Michigan, USA - KBS C2-4 metaG (SPAdes) (version 2) | ecosystem: Host-associated > Plants > Roots > Rhizosphere > Soil... | reverse complement strand
ACGACGACGCGGTGGACACGGTCGCCCGCCTGGTGCGCGACGAGGCCATCGACTGCGACTTCCTGCGCCACGGCAAGCTCAAGCTCGCGACTCGCCCGAACCAGCTCGACACGCTGCGCCGCAGCGCCGAGCTGCTGGCCGGCGATGGCGTCGACACCGATGTCGAGGTGCTCGACGCCGCCCGCGTGCGCAGCGAAGTGCAGAGCGATCGTTTCCACGGCGGCCTGCTCTACAAGCGCAGCGGCCAGATGCACATGGGCCGCTTCGCGCAAGGGCTGGCCGCGGCCGCCGAACGCCGCGGCGCCACGATCCACACCGGCACCAGCGTGCTCAGCCTGGAACGCCTCGGCGCCGGCCACAGTCATCGGCTGTTGACGACGCGCGGCGTGATCACCGCGCAGCAGGTGCTGCTCGCCACCGGCGCGAGCCGCCATGGCGGCTACGGCAGCTTCGGCTGGCTGCGCCGCCGCATCGTGCCGATCGGCAGCTTCATCATCGTCACCGAGCCACTCGGCGAAGCGCGCGCCAATGCCCTGCTCTCCGGCCGCCGCAGCTACACCACGGTCGCGAACATCCACCACTACTTCCGGCTCACGGCGGACCATCGGCTGGTGTTCGGCGGGCGCGCGCGCTTCGCGGTCTCGAACAAGCAGTCCGATGCCGCGAGCGGCGAGATCCTGCGCGCCGGGCTGGCCCAGACCTTCCCGCAACTCGGCGCGGTGCGCATCGACTACTGCTGGGGCGGCCTGGTCGACATGACGCAGGACCGGTTGCCCCACGCCGGCGAGCACGACGGCCTCTACTACTCGATGGGCTACAGCGGGCACGGCACGCAGATGTCCGTCCACATGGGCGAGCGCATGGCCGCCGTGATGAACGGCGAGCCCGATGCCAACCCCTGGCGCGGCCGCGACTGGCCCGCCATCCCCGGCCACTTCGGGCCGCCGTGGTTCCTTCCCGCGGTCGGGCTCTACTACCGACTGAAGGACAAGCTGGCCTGAGAGCCGGCTCCGACGAACCGCCCGCCTTTCATCCGATTCATCGAAGACCCCGAGCCTGGAGCAGCACATCATGAGCGACCGCACCCCCCTCGAACAACTCGTCGGCCCCGCAGACAGCCAACGCCTGTTCGCCGCCCTGCGCCGTGGCGCCACGCGGCGCGACGTCCTGACGATGCTGCTGGCCGGTGGCATGCAGGCGGGCCTCGCCGGCGGCCTGGCGGGCACCGCCCTCTCGGCCCATGCGCAGACGCCGAAGAAGGGCGGCCGCATCCGCGTGGCCGGCGCCACCGCGGCGGCCACCGACACGCTCGACCCGGCGAAACAATCGAACCAGACCGACTACTCGCGCGGCACGATGCTCTACAACGGCCTGACCGTGCTCGACGGCAGCCTCACGCCGCAGCCCGCGCTGGCCGAGAGCTTCACCACCACGGATGCGAAGACCTGGGTCTTCACGCTGCGCAAGGGCGTGACCTTCCATGACGGCAAGGCGCTCGCGCCGGCCGACGTCGCCTACTCGGTGATGCGCCACAAGGATCCGGCGACCTCGTCGAAGGCCAAGGTGCTGGCCGACCAGATCGAGAGCGTGAAGGCCACCGGCCCGAACGAAGTCACCGTGGTGCTGAGCGCGCCGAATGCCGACCTGCCGGTGATCCTCGGCACCTTCCACTTCCACATCGTCAAGGACGGCACCACCGACTTCAACGCCGGCATCGGCACCGGCCCGTACAAGCTGAAGGAATTCAAGCCCGGCGTGCGCTCGCTGGTGGTGCGCAACGAGGCGTACTGGAAGCCCGGCAAGCCCTACCTCGACGAGATCGAGTTCGTCGGCATCGGCGACGAGAGCGCGCGCGTCAACGCGCTGCTCTCCGGCGGCATGGACCTGGTCGCCTCGGTCAACCCGCGCTCGGTGGCGCGGGTCAAGGGCACGCCCGGCTACGCGATCTTCACGACGCAGTCGGGCCAGTACTCCGACCTGATCATGCGGCGCGACCAGGGCCCCGGCGCGAATCCCGATTTCGTGATGGCGATGAAGCACCTGTTCGACCGCGAGCAGATGAAGAAGGCGATCGCGCTCGACTACGCCGTGATCGCCAACGACCAGCCGATCGACCCGACCAACCGCTTCTACTTCGCCGGCCTGCCGCAGCGCACGTTCGATCTCGACAAGGCCAAGTTCCACCTGCAGAAGGCGGGCATCAGCGGCAAGGTGCCGGTGGTGACCTCGCCGGCTGCGATGTATTCGGTCGAGATGGCGCTGGTGATGCAGCAGACCGCGCAGCGCATCGGCCTCGACCTGGACGTGAAGCGCATGCCGGCGGATGGCTACTGGTCTAACCATTGGCTGAACAGCCCGGTGGGTTTCGGCAACGTCAATCCGCGGCCGAGCGCGGACACGCTGCTGACGCAGTTCTTCCAGTCCGAAGCGGCCTGGAACGAATCGCGCTGGAAGAACCCGAAGTTCGACCAGCTGCTGCTCGCCTCGCGCGCCGAGACCGATCTCGCCAAGCGCAAGCAGATGTATGCCGACATGCAGACGATGATCCACCAGGAAGCCGGCATCGGCATCCCGCTGTTCCTCGCGAGCATCGACGGGCACACCGCGAAGCTGAAGGGGCTGGCGCCGATTCCGCTCGGCGGGTTGATGGGCTATTCGTTCGCCGAGAACGTATGGCTGGACGCATAGGCGGCGCCTCCCACCGAGCACGGAGACTCCCATGAACCTGATCGTTCTCAAGCTTCTCGGCCAGCGCATCGCGATCGCGCTGCTGTCGCTGCTGGCGGTTTCCGTGGTCGTGTTCGCGATCACCGCGGTGCTGCCCGGCGACGCGGCGCAGGAGCAGCTGGGCCAGGATGCGACGCCCGAGGCCCTCGCCGCGCTGCGCGCCCAGATGGGCCTCGACGTGCCCGCGCCGCAGCGTTACCTGCACTGGCTCGGCGGCCTAGTGAGGGGCGACCTCGGCACCTCGGCCACCACGCAGATGCCGGTCGGCACCCTGATCGGCAGCCGCCTGCCCAACTCGCTGCTGCTGGCCGCGATGACGGCGCTGTTCTCGGTGCCGATCGCCTTGACGCTCGGCATCGCCTCGGCCGTCTGGCGCGGCTCGTGGTTCGACCGTGCGGCCTCCACGGCCTCGGTCGCCGTCGTCTCCGTCCCCGAGTTCCTGATCGCGACGCTCGCGGTGCTGCTCTTCGCGGTCAAGCTGCGCTGGCTGCCCGCGCTGTCCTACGTGAGCGAGATCGAATCCCTCGGCCAGCTGCTGAAGGCCTTCGCGATGCCGGTGCTCACGCTCTCCTGCGTGATCGTCGCGCAGATGATGCGCATGACCCGCGCCGCGGTGATCGACCAGCTCGAAGCGCCCTACATCGAGATGGTGCGGCTGAAGGGCGCCTCGCCGATGCGCATGGTGCTGGCGCATGCGCTGCCCAACGCGATCGGCCCGATCGCGAATGCCGTCGCGCTGAGCCTCTCGTATCTGCTGGGCGGCGTGATCATCGTCGAGACGATCTTCAACTACCCGGGCATCGCCAAGCTGATGGTCGATGGCGTCTCGCAGCGCGACATGCCGCTGGTGCAGGCCTGCGCGATGCTGTTCTGCGCCGGCTACCTGATCCTGGTGACGCTCGCGGACGTCTGCGGCATCGTCGCCAACCCGCGGCTGCGCCACCGCTGAACTCGGAAGAAGGCCTCCGATGGACACCACCACCTCGTCTCCCGGCGTGCCGCAGGCGGTCATCGCGCCGGTGCACTCCGCGGCCACGCCGCCAGCAGCGGCCGCGGCCGCCGAACCCTTGCTCGCACGCAAGCCGCGCCGCTCCGGCGGCTTCGGCCCCTCCGGCCTGCTCGGCCTGGCGGTGCTCGCGTTCTGGCTGCTCGCCGCGCTCTTCGGGCCCTCGCTGATGTCGCAGAGCATCGGCGCGATGGGCGGGGCCGACGTGTTCGCGCCGATGAGCGCGGCGCACTGGCTCGGCACCGACTACCTCGGCCGCGACATGCTGGCCCGCGTGATCGACGGCTCGCGCTACACCGTGGGCATCGCGCTCGTCGCCACCTTGCTGGCGAGCGGCATCGGCACCACGCTGGCCCTGCTCGCCGCGGCGAGCGGCCGCTGGATCGATGCCGGCCTGAGCCGCGGCCTCGACACGCTGACCGCGATCCCGAGCAAGATGTTCGCGCTCCTGATGGTCGCCGGCTTCGGCTCCTCGGTGCCGATGCTGATCGTGACCGCGGCGATCATCTACGTGCCCGGCGCCTACCGCATCGCGCGCTCGCTGGCCGTCAACATCAACGCGATGGACTATGTGACGGTGGCGCGCACCCGCGGCGAAGGCACGGCCTACGTGATGCTGCGCGAGATCCTGCCGAACATCCTCGGCCCGATGCTGGCCGACCTCGGCCTGCGCTTCGTCTACGTCGTGCTGCTGCTCGCAGGCCTGAGCTTCCTCGGCCTCGGCGTGCAGCCGCCGGCGGCGGACTGGGGCTCGCTGGTGCGCGAGAACATCGGCGCCCTGGCCGATGGCGGCGCCTCGGTGATCGTTCCGGCGCTGGCGATCGCCAGCCTGACGATCGCGGTCAACCTGATCATCGACAACCTGCCGGGCCGCGCGGCTCGCGAAGGAGCACGCTGAAATGAGACCCCCACGCCCACTGCGTTCGCTGCCCCCCGGGCCCACCTGGGGCCCCTTCGTGGCCCTTGGGGCGCGTCAGCCCCTTCGGACGGCCGGGCGGTACTGACATGGGCGCATGCGTCACCGTCGAAGGCCTGTGCATCGTCGCCGGCCCCCACACGCTCGTCGACCACATCGGCTTCACGATCCGGCCGGGCGAAGTGCTCGCGTTGATCGGCGAATCGGGCTCCGGCAAGACCACCACCGCGCTCGCGCTGATGGGCTATGCGCGCCACGGCTGCCGCATCTCGGAAGGCAGCGTGCGCATCGGCGACGTCGACGTGCTCCATCTCGGCCCGGCACAGCAGCGCGCGCTGCGCGGCCGCCGCGTCGCCTACATCGCGCAGAGCGCCGCGGCCTCGTTCAACCCCTCGCGCACGATCCTGGACCAGGTGATCGAACCGACCACGATCCATGGCACGATGAGCCGCGCCGAGGCCGAGGCGAAGGCCATCGAGCTGTTCCGCGACCTGGCCTTGCCCGAGCCCGACAGCATCGGCTCGCGCTACCCGCACCAGGTCTCGGGCGGCCAGCTGCAACGGCTGATGGCGGCGATGGCGCTGATCACCGATCCCGACCTGGTCATCCTCGACGAGCCCACGACCGCGCTCGACGTGACCACGCAGATCGAGGTGCTGCGCGCCTTTCGCCGCGTGGTGCGCGAGCGCAAAGCGACTGCCGTCTACGTGAGCCACGATCTGGCGGTGGTGGCGCAGATGGCGGATCACATCCTGGTGCTGCGCGAAGGCCGCATGCAGGAGCTCGACAGCACCGCGCAGATCCTCGCCGCGCCGTCGCACGAGTACACGAGGAGCCTGCTCGCCGCCGCGCGGCCCGCCCCGCGCGCATCGGGCAAGGTCTGCACCGAGGCCGACCTGCTGCTCGACATCCACGAGCTCTCCGCCGGCTACGGCCCGGTCGACCGGCTGGGCCGACCGGCCCAGCTGATCCTCGAAGGCATCGATCTGAAGCTCTACCGCGGCCAGGCGATCGGCGTGATCGGCGAATCCGGCTCGGGCAAGACGACCTTGGCACGTGCCATCGCCGGCCTGATCCGGCCCTGCCACGGCACCATCCTCTTCAACAACCGCGAGCTGAAGCCGTCCCTCGCACAGCGCACGAAGGAAGAGCTGCGCCAGGTGCAGATCGTCTTCCAGATGGCCGATACCGCGCTCAATCCGTCGCAGACCATCGCCAGCATCCTGGCGCGCCCGCTGCAGTTCTACAAGGGCTTGCGGGGCGAGGCCCTGCAGCGCCGCATCGACGAGCTGCTCGACCTGGTGAAGCTGCCGCGCGCGGCCGCGAAACGGCTGCCGGGCGGCCTCTCCGGCGGGCAGAAGCAGCGCGTGAACCTGGCGCGCGCACTGGCGGCCGACCCCGACCTGATCCTCTGCGACGAAGTCACCTCGGCACTGGATACGGTGGTCGGCGCCGCGGTGCTCGATCTGATCGCCGAGCTGCGGCGCGAGCTCGGCGTCTCGTACCTCTTCATCAGCCACGACCTGCACACGGTGCGCGCGGTGTGCGACGAGATCGTCGTGATGCAGCACGGCCTCAAGCTCGCGCAGGTCGCTCGCGCCGACTACGAACGCGGGCCGCACCATCCGTACTACGAGCTGCTCGCGCGCTCGGTGCCGGAGCTGCGCCAAGGCTGGCTCGACGAGATGGATGCGGCGCGGCCGGCCTTGGCCTGCGCCGCCTGACCTCACACCAGGAGAACAGAATGACCCCCACATTCCGCATCGCCGTGATCCCCGGCGACGGCATCGGCAAGGAAGTGATGCCCGAAGGGCTGCGCGTGCTCGCGGCCGCGGCCAAGCGCTTCGGCTTCGAGCTCGAGTTGCGCCACGTCGAATGGGCCAGCTGCGACTACCATGCAGCGCACGGCCAGATGATGCCGGACGACTGGAAGGCGCAGCTGAAAGGCATCGACGCGATCTACTTCGGCGCGGTCGGCTGGCCGGCGACGGTGCCGGACCACGTCTCGCTGTGGGGCTCGCTGCTCAAGTTCCGCCGCGAGTTCGACCAGTACGTGAACCTGCGGCCGGTGCGCCTCTTCGAGGGCGTGCCCTGCCCGCTCGCCGGCCGCAAGCCGGGCGACATCGACTACCTCGTGGTGCGCGAGAACACCGAGGGCGAGTACACCTCGCTCGGCGGCATCATGTACGCCGGCACCGAGCGCGAGATCGTGATCCAGGAGTCGGTGTTCTCGCGTCACGGCGCCGACCGGGTGCTGAAGTACGCCTATGAAGCCGCCAAGGCGCGCCCGCGCAAGCACCTGACGGTCGCGACCAAGAGCAACGGCATCGCGATCAGCATGCCGTGGTGGGACGGCCGCGCCGATGCGGTGGGCCGCGACTACCCCGAGGTCAGCGTCGACAAGCAGCACATCGACATCCTCTCCGCCCGTTTCGTGCTGCAGCCGACGCGCTTCGACGTGGTCGTCGCGAGCAACCTGTTCGGCGACATCCTCTCCGACCTCGGCCCCGCGACCACCGGCACCATCGGCCTCGCACCTTCGGCCAACCTGAACCCGGAGCGGCAATTCCCGTCGCTGTTCGAGCCGGTGCACGGCTCGGCGCCGGACATCTACGGCCAGAACATCGCCAACCCGATCGCGATGATCTGGTCGGGCGCGCTGATGCTGGACTTCCTGACGCAGGGCCAGGGCAATGGCCGCGCCGCACACGATGCGATCGTCAAGGCGATCGAAGCGGTGCTGGCGGAAGGCCCGCGCACCCGCGATCTGGGCGGTCAGGCATCGACCACCGAGATCGGCCAGGCCATCGCCGCGCTGGTCGCGGCGGCCTGAGAGAGGATCGTCCCATGCCCTTGACCCTGACCCGCCAAGACCTGATGCCCGGCCGCAACCTGATCGGCGGCGAATGGTGCGAAGCGCTCGACGGCCGGCGCCTGGCCGTCACCGACCCAGCCACCGACGAGCCTTTCGCCGAAGTGCCCGACAGCGGTGCGGCCGACGCGCGCGCCGCGGTCGATGCCGCGCAGGCTGCGTTCCCGGCCTGGCGCGCGCTGCCGGCCAAGCAGCGCGCGCAGATCCTGAAGCGCTGGAACGACCTGATGCTCATGCACCAGGAAGACCTCGGCCGCCTGGTCTCGCGCGAGCAGGGCAAGCCGCTCGCCGAAGGCCGCGGCGAGGTGGCGTACGCCGCGAGCTACGTCGAGTGGTTCGCCGAGGAGGCGACGCGTGCCAACGGCGACGTGATCCCCGCCGCGCTGCCGGGCCGCCGCCTGTTCGCGCTGAAGGAGCCGGTCGGCGTGGTCGCCGCGATCACGCCCTGGAACTTCCCCGCCGCGATGATCGCCCGCAAGATCGCGCCGGCGCTGGCCGCGGGCTGCACCGTGGTCTGCAAGCCGGCCGAGGACACGCCGCTGACCTCGCTCGCGCTGGTGAAGCTCGCGGAACAGGCCGGCGTGCCGCGCGGCGTGATCAACATCGTCAGCGCCTCGCGCGAGCGCACCCCCGAAGTGGTCGACGTGTGGCTCGCCGATGCGCGTGTGCGCAAGATCAGCTTCACCGGCTCGACGCCGGTCGGCAAGCATCTGGCGCGCGCCTCGGCCGGCACGCTGAAGAAGCTCTCGCTCGAACTCGGCGGCAATGCGCCCTTCATCGTCTTCGAGGATGCGGACATCGATGCCGCGGTCGACGGTCTGATGGCCGCCAAGTTCCGCAACGGCGGCCAGACCTGCGTGTGCCCGAACCGCGTCTTCGTGCAGTCGGCCGTGCACGATGCCTTCGTCCAGAAGCTCGCGGCCCGCGTCTCGGCGCTGCAGGTCGGCCCGGCGAGCGAAGCCGCCTCGCAGATCGGCCCGATGATCAATGCACGAGCAGTCGAGAAGATCGAGCGGCATGTGAACGATGCGCTCGCCAAGGGCGCGCGCATCGTCGCCGGCGGCAGCCGGCTCGCGGCACTCGGCCCGAACTACTTCGCGCCGACCGTGCTGGTGAATGCCGACGCGACGATGGAATGCTCCTGCGAAGAAACCTTCGGGCCGGTCGTGCCGGTCACCCGATTCGAGAGCGAGGCGGAAGTGATCGCTGCCGCCAACGACACGCCCTTCGGCCTCGCCGCCTACTTCTATTCGAACGACACCCGGCGCATCTGGCGCGTCGCGGAGGCGCTCGAAAGCGGCATCGTCGGCATCAACGAAGGCGCGCTCGCGGCCGAGGCCGCACCCTTCGGCGGCGTCAAGGAATCGGGCTACGGCCGCGAAGGTTCGGTGCACGGGCTCGACGACTACCTGCACCTCAAGTACGTCTGCCAGGGCCAGCTCGCATGAAGTGATCGTGCTCGGCGGCGGCGTGATCGGCACGGCCGGCAGGCTGCGCAAGCTCGCCGGCCGCTGGCTCGGCGACGTCGAGCGGCGCCTGCATGACCGCGAGTGGATCGCCTGCGCCGATTTCACGGTGGCCGACATCATGCTGGCCGGCGTCCTGCGCGGCATCCGCAAGACCGACCTGATGGAGCCGTTCCCCACCGTCAAGGCCTACTACGAGCGCTGTCAGGCGCGCCCGGCCTGGCAGCGCACCCTCGCCGTCTACGCCGAGCGCCTCGGCATGAACGTGGACGACATCCGCTAGGCAGGCCTTCTCGAACCGCAAGCGGCCGGCCACATCGGCAGGCTTCGTGCATCGCGTCTGTTCTGAAGTCAGCAAGGCTAATGAGCTTGAATCCGAGCAGCCACCGCCGGTGCTGCCGCCAGGCCCGGCTGCATCGCCTTGCTATCTGCCCGATGCCGAGAGCGCATGCCGAAGCGCGTCCAACCTGGCACTGTGCGCCGCCGCGACCGGTGCCAAGTGCGACTCCATGGCGTGCAATTCCAACTCGCAGCCCGTTGCGTCCTGATCCCGCAGAAGGCATTCGGCAAGGCAGATGCGCGACTCGGCCTCGCCGACAAGCGAGCCCACCTCGCGCCAGCGCCGCACGGCCCGGCGCAGCTTCTGCGCGGCGAGCTTGAAGTCGCCGTCGTGCAGCGCCAGCTCGGCCTCGGCCCCGTCGTGCATCGCCTCGAGGGCCTCGTTGGCCAGCAGTTGCGGGTCGGTGCGCAGCGTCTGCAGCGCCTCGCGGGCGCGCTCGACGTCGCCGGCCGCGATGGCGGCGTGCACCAGCAGACACAGCAGCTGGCCGCGGCGCTCGCGCAGCGTCCAGTCCGCTTCTTCGAGCGCGCGCTCCAGCCCGCGCTGCGCCAGCGCGGGCCTGCCCGTCAACAGGTGCAGGCGCGCCATGCCGGGCTGCGGATCCCAGCCCAGCGCATGCGCGTGCCGGAACGAGGCCTCCGCAGCTTCGTAGTCTCCGTGGCCGAGCTGGATGTCGCCCAGCACGCAATAGGCGTCGCCTTCGGCCCACGGCGCGGCCTGCGCCAGCAGAGAGGCGGCGGCGCGCACTTCGGACGCGGCGCGCTCGAATTCGCCCCGCACGCCGAGCACGGCGGCGCGGTGCAGCTGGCAGGTGCCGGGAAAGGCCGGCATGCTGCAGGAGCGACTCCACTCGGAGAAGGCCTCGGAGAACTGCGCAGCGCGCAGCCAGTCGCAGCGGTTTCGCGCGGCGTACAGGATCGAACACAGCGCCCACCCCGCCACCCACGAACGCACGCCGCCCAGGCCGATCACCGCCGCGGCCTCCTCGTGATGCTCGAGCCCGCGTGCCACTTCACCCTGCATCATCAGTGCATGGCCGCGATAGACCAGACCAAGGCACTCGACGTCAGGGTCGTGCAGGCTGCGGCCCACGGCACAGGCTTCTTCGGCCATCTGCAGCGCCAGCTCGGGGTCGCCGTTGCCCATCGCCATGCGGCTGGCCATCCACGCGAAGTGGCCGCGCTCCGCGACGCGGGACTGCCCGTCGAGGTAGCGCGAGACTCGCTGCAGCAGGCCGCGCGCGATGACGGCCTGCTTGCAGTCGATGCGGATCTGCACCAGCAGCAGGGTCGCGCGGGCGGCGCCCAGCGCATTGCCGGCCGCATCGTGCTGCGCGACCACGCGCTCCAGCGCCGCGACGGCGCTGGAGCCGAGGCCGGCGCAGATGGCGGCACGGCCCCATTGCTCCACGTCTTCGGCCGGCAACGGTGCCTGCGCGTCCGCGAACGCGAAGGCCTCGCAGGCCGCGGCCCAATCGTTTCGCTCGCAGGCGGCACGCGCGCCGGCCGCGCGGTCGCCGATCGCGGTCGATGGCTCGCCGGGCGTGGCCTGCGCCTCGTCGCCTGGACAGAAACGGTAGCCGTGGCGTGCGTAGGTGCGCACCGCCTCGCCCAGGCCCACGTCGGCCAGTGCCGCACGCGCCAGGCTGACCACACGCTGCAAGGCGTTGTCCACGACGATCGTGCCGGGCCACAGCGCGCCCAGCAGTTCATCCTTCGACACCACGCGCTCGC
>Ga0207671_10005939_pt1 | contig 11066 bp, 10 predicted proteins | sample KBSC24metaG_FD_184352 | JGI IMG/M metagenome (GOLD analysis project Ga0207671, IMG submission 184352) | Corn rhizosphere microbial communities from Kellogg Biological Station, Michigan, USA - KBS C2-4 metaG (SPAdes) (version 2) | ecosystem: Host-associated > Plants > Roots > Rhizosphere > Soil... | reverse complement strand
CCCAACCCTCGATCGATCCGCTCATGGGCGTGAATGCCGGGCTGAAAGCATTCGTGGCTGCGGTGCTCGGAGGGATTGGCAACCTGCCCGGCGCGGCGCTCGGCGGCGTTTTGATCGGGCTCACGGAAGTGATGGTCGTGGGATACGTAAACCCGACCTACCGCGACCCAATCGTGTTTGGAGTTTTGATTCTGGTTTTGCTGGTCAAGCCAACCGGCCTGCTCGGCGCGAGTGAACGGGAGAAAGTGTAAGGAAATGGATAAAACGAAATTCATCCTCCTCGGATTCCTGGTGGTGTTTGGCGCCGTCTCGCACTGGCTCGGCGGGATGAATCCTTACTATTACGATATCCTAATCGGAATCGGGATTAACATCATCCTGGCCGCCGGCTTGAACCTGGTGAACGGCTACACCGGCCAGTTCTCGTTGGGGCATGCGGGATTCATGGCCGTCGGGGCCTACCTGGGAAGCGCGTTGAGTTTGTCCATCAAGTTGCCCTATCCGTCATTCCCGGATTGGTCGGGGAATCTCATTTGGTGGATTCCGAAGGCGCTCCTGGTGGTGATCCTGCTGCTGTGCGATGTGGCGGTGAGTTTTCACAATGCGGTGATCGGCGTGGCCCAGCACTTCCCGGGCTGGGGGCAGTTCCTCGTGGCACTTCTCTACGGGGGGATTGGCGCGGCGGCGGCCGGCTTGCTGGTGGGGATTCCCTCACTCCGGCTCAAGGGAGACTACCTGGCCATCGTGACGCTGGGCTTCAATGAAATCATCAAGGGCATCATTCAAAATGCCGAACCGTTTGGGGCGCAGCGCGGCCTCGGCGGGCAGGCGCAGTACACCAATTTCTTTTGGACCTTTGCCTTTGCGGCGGTGACGATTTACGCGGTGCTGAGCCTGGTCCACTCGACTTACGGGCGCGGTTTCCTCGCCGTGCGCGATGACGAGATTGCCGCCGAGGCGATGGGCATCAATACGACTAAATATAAGGTGCTGGCTTTTGTGCTGGGGGCCTTCTTCGCCGGCATCGCGGGCGGCCTCTACGCGCACTTCAAGCAGTTCATCCATCCCGAGGGATTCAACTTCATGAAATCGGTGGATGTGGTGGTCATGGTCATCCTCGGCGGTATGGGTAGCACGGCTGGCGTCTGCGTGGCGGCGGCTCTCCTGACGATCCTGCCGGAGATCCTGCGCACCGTCTCTCGCATCGAATGGCTGCCCACCTGGCTCCAAGGGATGGCGGAGAATCGCATGATCCTCTATTCGCTGCTCCTCATCATCCTCATGCTCACGCGTCCGCAGGGCCTGTTCGGCGTCGGCGCCTTGAAGAAGACGAAAAAGGCATGAGCGCGCCGCTCCTCAAACTCGACAACGTCACGGTGCGCTTTGGCGGATTGAAGGCCGTCAGCGAGCTGTCGTTCGAAATCTGCGAGGGAGAATTGGTCGGCCTCATCGGTCCGAACGGCGCCGGCAAGACAACGGTCTTCAATCTGATCACCGGCGTCTATCAACCAACCTCGGGCGCGATCACTTTTGCCGGCAAATCCGTCGTCGGTCACCGGCCCTACAAAGTCACCGCCCGCGGCATCGCGCGCACGTTTCAAAACATCCGCCTCTTCAGCTCCTTGAGCGTCCTGGATAACGTGCGCACGGCTTGCAACATGCATCTCAAGCACGGGATTTCGCATGCCCTTCTGCGCGGGCCGAAATTTTGCCGGGAGGAGGCTGAGATCGAGAGGACGTCGCATGAACTGCTGGAGATTTTCGGCCTGCATGCCGAGTGCGACGTATCCTGCAAGAGCCTGCCCTATGGCGACCAGCGGCGGCTTGAAATCGTGCGCGCCCTGGCCACCCGTCCCAAGCTTCTCCTGCTCGATGAGCCGGCCGCGGGGATGAATCCGACGGAGAAGGCGGAACTGATGAAATTGATCCGTTTTACGCAGGAAAAATTCGGCCTCGCGGTACTGCTCGTGGAGCACGATATGAAGGTGGTCATGGGCATTTGCCAGCGCATCAATGTTCTCGATTACGGCAAGAAAATCGCCGAGGGCACGCCGGCGGAGATCCGCAGCAATCCCGAAGTCATCGAAGCCTACCTGGGGAGCTGAGTCCGCCGAGGGTTGCGCGTGAAGGTCATCTTCCTTTGTCCCAACGTCCGGAAGATCACCGGCGGCATCAAATGCATTTTCCGCATGGCCGCGACCCTGCGGGACCTTGGCTACGACGCCGTGGTCTACGAACAGAATAGGCTGCGGCCGAAGTGGTTTGCGACCGAAGTGCCCGTCGTTGGCCATGAAGTCTTCCGCCCAACGCGGGAGCAAATCCTGGTGTTTCCCGAAGACCAGCCTGAAATCCTGGAGACCTTTTCCACCCGGCCCCATCGCAAGGTCATCTATTGCCAAAACCATTTTTATGCGGCGCAGAGCATGCCGGACAGCCGCACCTACGCCGATTTTGGCGTATCGCACATCCTGTGCAGCGGGCGGGCGATCCATGATTATTGCCGCCACCGGCATCCGAGCTTGCCCGCCTATGTGATCCCCGTTGGAGTCGATCCGCAGCGTTTTTATCCGCGCCCCAAGCAGGAACGAATCGCGTATCTCCCGCGCAAGCGGCCTGTGGAAGCAGCCTACATCCGCGATCTCTTCCGTTTCGACTATCCGCAGTTTCGCGATATCGAATGGCTGCCCCTCGAGAACAAGAGTGAACCGGAAATTGCCGAAGCGCTCGGTGGTTCGAGTGTCTTCCTGGTCCTGCACCGGCTCGACAGCCTGCCGCTGACGGGACTCGAAGCCATGGCCTCCGGTTGCGTGGTGGCCGGCTTTACGGGAATTGGGGGGCGGGAATACGCGCGGCCGGAAAATGGCTTTTGGGTGGAGGAAGACGATTTTCCCGCCTGTGTTCGCGGGCTGGCCGAGGCCGTCTGGCTCTCGCGCGACACCGGTCCACGGCGGCAGGCCTATGCCGAGGCCTGCGCAAAAATGGCGAGCCTCTATACCCCGACGGCGTTTGAGGAAGCGGTGCGGACCTCGTGGGAGAAAATTGTGAACTCCTGAGATGCGGTGCATGAAGTTCCCTCGAATTCATATCCTGTGCTGCGGCCTGGCAGTGGATGATGATTTTGCGGGGCGCGTGCGCCAATTGGCCGGAGCCGTGTGGCTCGCGCGAGAGGGGAATCGCCGGGAGGCTTACGCCGCGGCTTGCATGCGCACAGTCGCTCCATACACTCCGGCGATCTTCGAGGCGGCTACCGTCGTCGCGTGGACGGAAATCCTCACCCAACATGCTTGAGATCAAAGACCTTGTCGTCAATTACGGCTCCATTGCCGCGCTGCACGGGATTACGATCAAAGTGGAGAAGGGGAGCATCGTCACGCTGGTTGGCGCCAATGGGGCGGGCAAATCCACGACCCTGCGGACCATTTCGGGCATCGTGAAGGCGGCCTCCGGCGAGATCACGTTTGACGGGCAATCGATCACCAATATTCCGCCGCATCAGATCGTGGCGCGGGGCATCGCGCAGTCACCGGAAGGCCGCATGGTCTTCGCCAATCTGACGGTGATGGAGAATCTGCGCATGGGCGCCTACCTGCGCAACGACAAGCCCGGGATCGCGAAGGATCTCGACTACATTTTCGGCATCTTTCCACGGCTCAAGGAGCGCGAATGGCAGGCCGCGGGAACCCTGAGCGGTGGCGAGCAGCAGATGCTGGCCATCGGCCGCGCCCTCATGAGCAAGCCGAAATGCCTCATGCTCGACGAGCCATCGCTCGGCATCGCCCCGCTGCTCGTGAAGACGATCTTCGAGAAGATCGTAGAGATCAACAAGCAGCTCGGCCTCACCATCCTCCTGGTCGAGCAGAATGCCAACCTGGCGCTCGAGGTCTCGCATTACGGCTATGTGCTGGAGACTGGCAAGATCATCCTCGAGGACACTTCGGCGGCCCTGCGCCAGAACCAGGAAGTCCGCGCCGCCTATCTCGGTGGCTGAAGCGTCACGAAAAGCTGGACTTTGGCGGGTTCCGCGACCAAGGATATTCTGAGAGAAACCCAACGCATTTATGACCAAGTTCGCCGTTCTCTTCCCCGTCGCGCTTCTCGGGCTCTCCACAATGGCCGGGGCTGTCGACGAGCTTTTTCGTGACGATGGCCCGCGCGCTTTTGATTTTGACCATGACCGCGGGTGGCATGGGCCCAAAGTCGACTCGCGCCAGTTTTATCCCGGCAACAACGTCCCGCTCTATTTTCGGCCGACGCAGCGGTATTACGGCGCGGGCTATACCATCAGCTATCGCTACGTCCCGGTTTTTCCGACCGATGGACCGTACAGCGTTGCGGCCAATGGCGCGTCCAATTTCCGGACGGAGAAATTCCACATCGCGACTGATGACATTCCATCTTGGGGAGCGAACTCGCCGCGGTTGACCGTAAAGGACCCGAAATCCGGGACCCCGCGCACGGCGATCACTTCGATCATTCGGAAAAAGACCACGACGAAGGCCACCACGGGTAAACCCGTGGATGCCGTGGAGCCGGAAACGCCCGCGATCGATCCGGCACCGGCAGGCAGCCAGAGACCGGCAGTCACGCCTTCGGGCGGATCGCCAGCTCCGATCCCGCCGCCGGTGGACGCCCCGGCTCCGAAGCCGTAGCCCCATTTTGCATCCCGGAGGGATGCGCCTCGCTTTCAGACAAGATGCAGAATTTCCTAAAGATTCCCTTGTCACCCCGGCCCCTCTGTGGCAGCTTCGCGCTCCTTTTTTCCCAAAGACCTATGGCATACGCAATTTTCAAAACTGGCGGTAAGCAATACCGCGTCGCCGCGGGCGACGTCATCGAAATCGAGAAACTCGACGGCGAGGCGGGCGCGGAGATCACCTTCTCCGAAGTCCTTTTCCGCGGCGAAGGCGCCGATTTCAAGACGGGCTCCGCGCTCCAGGGGGCGACAGTTGTCGCGGAAGTCGTCGAGCAATTCCGCGGACCGAAGCTTCTCAGCTACAAGTATCGCCGCCGGAAGGGCTATCACCGCGCCGTTGGCCACCGCCAAAGCCTGACCCGCGTGAAGATCACGAGCATCGGGGCCTGATTTTCCAGTTCATTCAACTCCAACCCACTTCCCAGTATGGCTCATAAAAAAGGTCAAGGATCCGTCAAGAACGGACGCGACAGCGTCAGCAAGCGCCTCGGCGTGAAGAAATTCGGCGCGCAGGTCGTCATCGCCGGCAATATCATCATCCGCCAGCGCGGCACGAAATTCCTGCCGGGCAAGAACGTCGGCTTGGGCCGCGATTACACCATTTTCGCCCTCGTTGATGGCACAGTGCGCTTCGACCGCGAAGGCCGCCGCGTGAACGTTGATCCAGCTACGGCTGGGGCGAACTAACCGCGTAGCGCATCTATTTTAAAGGGCGTTTCAGCTACCGGCTGGAACGCCCTTTTTGCGTCTCGTTTAGTGGATAGTGGAGAGTGGATGGTGGATAGCCCCGTGCCCGGCTTCGACGATAGTACGGTTGAGCAGCAGTGGAAGAAGGCTGAAAATCTGCACCGTGTATTTTCAAGCTCGACGGCTTGAGGGGATTTTCAAACGTGCCAACTCTGCACCTGTGTGAGGGGCTATCCACCATCCACTCTCCACTATCAACTCCCCGAGTCTCTTCCCGCCCGCATTTCTCGAATCTCCCAAGACCTTCCCCGCTAATTTTGCTCCAGACATTGGGTTAAATTGCACGTAAGCTCCGCCACTTCCACCATGTCCCACCACGCTTCCCGTCTCGACGATCACTTCTTCACCCGCCGCGATTTCCTGCAGCGTTGCGGGATGGGTTTGGGCGGGCTGGCCTTGGGGAGCATCCTCGGGCAGACCCTCGGGGTTCAAGCGGCCGATACCGGGCTCAATCCTCTGGCGCCGAAGGCGCCGCAGTTCCCGGCGAAGGCCAGGCGGGTCATCCATTTGTTCATGAACGGCGGCCCTTCGCACGTGGATACGTTCGACCCAAAGCCGTCGCTCGCCAAATACAACGGCAAGGAACTGCCGATGCACCTCAACACGGAGCGCAAGACGGGCGCCGCGTTCCAATCGCCCTTCGCTTATCAAAAGTACGGCAAGAGCGGGATCGAAGTCAGCGAACTCTTCGCGAAGACGGCAGAATCGATCGACGACATTTGCGTGGTTCGCTCGATGTGCGCGGATGTGCCGAATCATGAGCCGTCGCTCATGCTCATGAATTGCGGCGAAGCGCGGCTCGTCCGGCCGAGCATGGGTTCGTGGGTGACCTACGGCCTGGGCAGTGAAAACCAGAACATGCCGGGCTTTATCACGATGTGTCCCGGCGGCTACCCCATCCAGGAATCGCAGAACTGGCAATCCGGATTTCTGCCCGGCGTTTACCAGGGCACCTACATCGACACGAAGAATACCGATCTCGACAAACTCATCGAGAACATCCGGAACACCTCCGTTTCCACGAAGGAGCAGCGCGCCCAATTGGACCTTCTCCAGCAACTGAACGCCGAGCATCAGCGCAAGCGGCAGAACGATTCGCAGCTCGAAGCGCGTGTCCAATCGTTCGAGCTGGCCTACCGCATGCAGATGGATGCGGCCGACGCCTTCGACATCACGCGGGAATCGGCGGCCACGCGGGAGATGTACGGCGACGGCGTGCAAGGGCGGCAGATGCTGATTGCGCGCCGTTTGATCGAGCGCGGCGTGCGCATGGTTCAAGTCTGGCACGGGCAGGGACAGCCGTGGGACAGCCACGACGAGATCGAGAAAAACCATCGGCGGCTGGCGGGGGAGTGCGACCAGGCGATCGGGGCGCTTTTGAAGGATCTCAAGCAGCGTGGAATGCTTGAGGACACGCTCGTCATCTGGGGCGGCGAATTTGGCCGGACGCCCACGGTCGAGATTTCGACCCCCGGCTCCAACAATGCCGGCGTGAAAAACGGGCGGGACCACAATCATCACGGCTTTACGATGTGGCTGGCTGGCGGGGGCGTGAAGGGTGGCTACGTCCACGGGGCGACCGACGAGTTTGGATTCAAAGCCCAGGAGAGCCCGGTCCACGTCCACGATCTCCACGCCACGATCCTGCGTCTGCTGGGATTCGACCACGAGAAGCTGACCTACCGCTACGCCGGTCGTGATTTCCGCCTCACGGACGTTCACGGGAACGTCGTGAAGGAGATTATTGCGTAGGGGGGAGATCGTAGAGTCGACGACGGGGGGGCGGCGGTGGACCCATCCGTCGCATGCGTCCCATTTGTCCCATTTGTCCCATGGGACGTATGCGACTCATGGGACGCATGGGACTTATGAGGTCTTCTCCTGGCCGCCTCAAACCGCAGCCTCGTTTCTCCCCCGGTTCCCCCTTGCTAAATTTTTTTGTAAACTTTTTGTTGCGTCCTTTCGGAGAGATTGCTAGGAATGCGTAATCACAAAGTAAATTCATGACTCCTGTGAACCCCCCTCTCCCGTCCGGCGCTTTTCGGGCCTCCTCGACAGAATCTCGCGCTTTTTCCCTCATCGAAGTCGTGCTTGCCGTCGGCGTCGTCGCTTTCGCGTTTGTGGCCATCATGGGGTTGATCCCCGCTGGCATGAGCCAGTTTCGCCAGGCCATCGACACGTCGGTCTGCGCGCAGATCGCCCAGCGCATCATCAATGAGTCGCAGGAAACGGATTTTACGACCCTGATCGACGAGAAGAATCTTCCGACCGCCGGCGCCGATGATTTTGCGTTGCGCACACCCACTGTGGCGGCTTCCACCGCTTCCACCGCGAGCGTTCCCGGAAAGTGCATCCGGTATTTCGATGAGCAAGGCATGGAAGTGATCCCCGCGGCGACGACCACAAATACTCCGACGCAAACCGAAATGAAGCGGATCACTTACATGGTCAATACGCGGGTCATTCCCAAGTCTGTCATGCCGAGCGCATCGACATATCATGATTATCATCTGGCCACGCTCACCATCCAGGTCGCCTACAACCCGGGAAACGTCCCCATCACTTTGAGCAGTGCGACGCCGACATCCACGGACCCGACGCGCCGGCTGTGGGTCAGTACCGCGGGTGTTTCCATCATTACCTACTGCGCGCAAATCGCCCGCAACTAACCGTTTCGGCCCATGAAAAAGTTCACCCCAGTCCCGTCGGCGGCCTTCACGCTGATCGAGTTGCTCGTCTCTACTACGATCATTGCGCTGATCATGTTGATCATGGTTTCGATGACCAACCAAACCGCGAAGACGTGGCGCGGCACCACGGAAAAGGTGGAAAAATTCCAGAGCGCCCGCGATGGATTCGAAGCCATGACGCGCCGGATCAGCCAGGCGACGCTCAACACCTATTGGGATTACGTGGACATCAATGGCAAGGTGCGGTCGCAATTCCTCGCAAGTTATCCCAACGACAACTCGGCACTCTCCAAGTTCGTTGCCGCGTCCTACGGGCGCATGTCGGAGTTGCGCTTCGCCAGTGGGCCGATGTCCCTGCCGAATTCGCCGCTGGTAACCAATCCGGGGACGCCTCCCCTTAATCCGCTCGTCGATCCGTCCAGAATTCCCGATCTCCAAAAGTTTCCGACCCACGGAATCTTCTTCCAGGCCCCGCTGGGAGTGGTGACCGACGACATGGTCTCGCAAGCCACGTATGGGACCAACTACAGTTCGATGGACAATGCCCTGAATACGTGGGGATATTTTGTCGAGACAGGCGACTACGACGAGCGTCCGAATTTCATCACGAACAAGATCACTCCGTTGCGGTGGCGCTGCCGTTTGATGGAAATGCGGCTGCCGTCGGAAAAAATGGGACTCTACGACGCCTACTCCACCGATAAATCGAATGATTGGTTCCAGACCTGGCTCGCCATCCCGAATGGGTCCTCGCCGCCGCGTCCCACACGCGTCCTGGCGGAAAATGTGATGGCGCTGATCATCTGGCCGAAGCTCTCGAAGCAGGATGAGGATGCGCGCTGGAACACGGCTTCGGCGTCGACCTCGCAGTCGATCCTGTGCCCCAATTACGCTTACAGCTCGAATCCTCCCATGGATCCCTCGCAAAATCCGCAGAGGCCGTACAACCGGAACCCGGGCGTGGTCTGGAACTCCGTCACGACTGATGACGTCGTGGAGAAAGGAGGCGTCAACCCGATCAACCAGTTGCCGCCGACGGTGCAGGTGACGATGATTGCGATCGACGAGCGTTCCGCGAAAAGATTGGCCGAGTTGTACGGCCCGAAATCCAGCAACAGCGCGAACAAGTACACGCTTGGCTTCGATCTCTCGCAGCGGTTTCTCACTGCGGCGCACTACAATCGGGATAAAGGCGGCACCTACAACGACAAGTTGGGCACCCCCTTCAACCGGACCAAGTACGAATCCTACATGGATCAGGATATCGATGAGTACTGCAAGGAGATGGCGGACAAGGGCGTCACTTTTCGCGTTTTCAGCACGAATGTCAGCATCCGCGGAGCCAAATGGAGCCGCGCTCAGTTCTAACCCCCTCCATCGTTCCATCCTATGAAGAACAAACCATCCTCCACGTCCGGGGTCGCCCTCGTCATTGTCCTGGGATTCCTCGTTCTCATCTCCGCGCTCGCGGTTGCTTTCTTCAGTTCGGTCACGACCGAACTGAAGGGCGCCCGCACTTTTGCCAGTGGTGTGTCCACCCGGCAATTGGCCGATTCGGCGGTGAATATCATCCAGGCTCAGATCCGCGACGCGACGGCGCGTGAAAACGGGGCCTGGGCTTCCCAGCCGGGAATGATCCGCGTTTATCGCAACTCCAATGGCACGACCTCGGCGCCCTCGAAGAATGCGGAAGCCTTCTTCAAGCTCTACTCCTCCGACAAAATGGTGCTCCAGACGTCGGACCTGCCGTCTTTCGTCAGCAGTCCGACGGGCGACTACGACCCGGACTACGCCACGAAGCCGGCCCTCTGGACCGATCTGAACGCCCCCGTGGTGGTCAGAGACCCGCTGACCAATGCTGACGTGCCCCACTTTCCCGTTATCGATCCCCGGGCCGTGGGGGTGGTGACGGGGTTCAGCTTCGACCCGGGCAAGGTGAGTGGGGCGGTCAGCACCGGGTCGGACGCCGACCGGTTGCCCATGCCTGTGCGATGGATCTACGTTTTGAAGGATGGCACGCTCACCGTGCCGAGCCAGGGCACCGGAATCAAACCGACGTGGCCCGTAACCACCGATGGGAAGATGCCGACGAAGGACAATCCCATCGTGGGACGCATTGCCATGTGGGCCGATGACGACTGTTCGAAAGTCAATATCAACACCGCTGCGGGATTTGTGAACACCCCGGACGAGGTGCCCGCCGACTACAAGGTCGATCCAAACGCCTACTTCGGTTCTTACTGGGACACGCCGCGGTTCATGACCGTCTTCGATCACGGTCTGCCGGACAGCGTGGGTCTGCCCAAGACAGGCGGTCCCAACGGGGGCCTCGCTCTCACTCAGTTGCTCCAGGGGGAATATCAGCGGTATCCGGGACATCCCGCGACAACCTCGCTCGGGGTCATCTTCGGCGCCTACATGAGCTCGCAGGATATGTGGCGGATCCTGCCCCGCATCAGCACCGCCAATTACTCGGGCATCTCCAGTGCGAACGCCAGTGCCAGCACCGCGGTGGACCAGTATTCCTACGGCACCAATGGCGGCACGCAGCGCGTCAAAGTCGGGCCGGCGGCTGCGGGGGGCGGTTCCGATAACCAGAATTTGCTACCCAAAACGGAGCGCCTGTATGCCTCGGTGGACGAATTGCTTTTCGCGACCAATCCATCGAATACCGCCGGCCAGGATCCGACCTCGCCGTCCTATTTGCGGCAGAGCAACGACGCGCATATCAACATGAACAGCCCGACGAAGCTGACTCCTGATCATCTTGATCGTCTGCGCTTCTTCCTCACGGCCAGCAGCCGGGCGCCGGAACTGAATCTCTTCGGCCGCCCGCGGGTGACCATCTGGCCTGTGCGGTCGGAACTCGTCACGGAAACGACGATCGCCGCCACGCTGAACACCACGCAAACGCCGAACGTGACAACAAATCACCA